>CBJMC01400__coassemble_4397_pt1 | contig 4876 bp, 6 predicted proteins | sample CBJMC01400__metabat2_low_PE_023 | metagenome-assembled genome bin CBJMC01400 | reverse complement strand
GCGCTCAGGTTATGGTTCCTCTGTTTGTAAACCAGGGAGACAAATTAAAGATCGACACAAGAACAGGTGAATATCTGTCCCGAGTATAAAAAGCATATTGTTTCAGCCGCCGTATCCCGGCGGCTGTTTTACTGATAAAAACCATGATTTTCTGGTACGGGGGACATGGACGGGGACAGAAGGCGGAAGTATAATGAATTATCCGATCATTTCGTGATAGAAAGGAAGTTGACTATGGAGTACAGAGTGTTAGGAAAAACAGGACTTCGCGTTTCAAAAATGGGATTCGGAGGGATTCCCATTCAGAGGATCGACAGGGAAGGAACGAAAAAGCTTCTGCAGGAGATGGCAGAAAAGGGCGTCAATTATATTGATACGGCCAGAGGATATACTGTCAGTGAGGAATATATCGGATACGGCATGGAGGGAATCAGGGATCAGTTTGTTCTGGCGACAAAATCAATGTCAAGAACAAAAGAGGCCATGGCTTTGGATGTTGAGACAAGTCTCCGGAATCTCAGAACAGACTATATTGATCTTTACCAGATCCATAATCCCAGTATGGAACAGCTTGAGCAGGTGATGGGAGAGGACGGCGCTCTGGAAGCGCTTATAGAAGCAAGGGTTGCCGGAAAGATCGGCCATATCGGGATCACGGCTCATTCCACTGCGGTTTTTGAGAAAGCTCTTGAACTTGAATGGGTGGAAACAGTCATGTTCCCGTATAATATTGTGGAAAGCCAGGGAGAAAAGCTGATCAGACGCTGTGCAGAAAAGGACATTGGTTTTATCGCCATGAAACCGCTGGCAGGAGGCGCTATAGAGAATCCCACTCTGGCGCTGCGTTATGTCTGTTCCAATCCGGATATGACTGTAGTGATCCCGGGAATGGCGGAAATGTCTGAACTGGAGACGAATATTGCGGCGTGCGAAAATACAGCGCCTCTCTCCGGGGAGGAGCAGGAGCAGATTGAAAATGTGCGGAAACTGCTTGGAACGGATTTCTGCCGCCGCTGCAATTACTGCGCGCCCTGCACAGTGGGAATCGATATTCCCAGCGTATTCCTGTTTGCAGGATATCTGCAGAGATATAATCTGGCGGAATGGGGAAAATCCCGCTACAGTACCCTGAAGGTAAAGGCGTCCGCCTGTATTGAATGCGGCGAATGTGAGACAAGATGCCCCTATCATCTTCCCATCAGGGAAAAAATGAAACAGTGTGCGAAGGATATGGGAGAATAAAAACTTATTTTAGGGAATCTTTCCATTTTTTATTGGAAAAACTGCCTGTAATAGGGCAGTTTTTCTATTGTATAGGAATTTCTGTCTGTGATATAATGACAAAAGCTGGTTTGGCCAAAAACAAAACTTGGCAGGACCATACAGAGGGAGGACAGACGTATGCGGTATATGAGACAATTTGGTATTATTTTAGGAGTTACCTGTGTGGGAGAGGCGCTGAAATATTTTCTTCCCCTGCCTGTACCGGGAAGCATTTACGGACTTGTACTGATGCTGGCGCTTTTGATGTCCAAAGTGATCAAAGTGGAACATGTAAAAGATGTGGGAGAATTTATGATAGAAATCATGCCTCTTATGTTTATTCCGGCAGGCGTGGGGCTTATGACTTCCTGGAGCCAGTTGAAGACTTTTCTGCTGCCGCTTGCGGTGATTACCGTGATCTCCACTTTTGTCGTGATGATCGTAACCGGAAAAGTTACGGACTTCCTTCTGGACAGAAAAGAAAAGGAGAAAAATCATGGATAAACTGATAGTAAATTCAGCTACCGTAGGCATTGTGATCAGCCTTCTGGCCTACGAGATCGGTCTTGCCGCAAAGAAAAAATGGAAGCTGGCGATACTGAATCCTCTTTTGATCTCTATTCTGCTGGTAATCCTGTTTCTGGCTGTTTTTCATGTGGACTATGAGAGTTATAATGAGAGCGCGCAGTATCTCAGCTATCTTTTGACGCCGGCCACGGTGAGTCTGGCGATCCCTCTGTACCTGCAGATGGAAGTGCTGAAAAAGAATTTTGCGGCTATTATGGCAGGTATTTTTTCGGGCGTGCTGGCGAGTCTTGGATCTGTTCTCGCTATGGCGGCGCTGTTCGGGCTGAGCCATAAGGAATATGTCACTCTGCTTCCGAAATCTATCACTACGGCCATCGGAATGGGAGTCTCTGAGGAACTGGGCGGATATGTTACCATCTCTGTAGCCGTGATCATTATCACCGGTGTTCTGGGAAATATGGCGGCGGAGACTGTCTGTAAAATATTCCGTATCCGCTATGCGGTATCCAGAGGACTTGCGATCGGAACCTCATCCCACGCGGTGGGAACGGCCAGGGCCATGGAAATGGGCGAGGTGGAAGGAGCAATGAGCAGCCTTGCCATTGTTGTCTGCGGGCTCTGTACGGTGATCGGAGCTTCGGTGTTTGCGGGGATGCTGTGATTTTTTTAATATTTTTGAAATTTTAATCTTTTTATTTTTTTACTTCTGTGCTATACTGACCATATGGGGCATTAGCGCAGTTGGGAGCGCGCCACACTGGCAGTGTGGAGGTCACGGGTTCAAGTCCCGTATGCTCCATAGCCTTGTTCGTTTGTAAACCAGTGAAGAGAATACCTTTGTGGGCTTGTACTGGTTTCGACGGGGGCTTTGAAGCTGAGGAAGCCATCCGCAGACTCCTGGACTGCGTATCAACCGGGAAACTAAATATAAACGCAGACGAACAGTACGCGTTAGCAGCCTAATTGCTGCTCGTCAGCCCTGACGCACTCACACGTCAGGGATCTGGCGTCGACTATGTGAGAAACCTTGGCAGGTAAGCTTTGCCCTGTCAGATGTATTATGAAGCTACTGAAGTCTTAAGCCTGTCGGTGGGCGTAAGGCGGAGGGAATGTTAAAACAGCGACTGTGATGGGAGATGCCGCAGGGGATAGGCTTTCGGACGCGGGTTCGATTCCCGCCAGGTCCATTTTTAAAGCCGTGGAGACTGCCGATACCGGTATTATTCCACGGCTTTAAATGTATAATACGGAAAGGAATGGAGCACACCATGAAAAAGAATACTCGTAAAAAAATAATCATTGCGGCAGTTATTATCCTTCTTTGTCTGGGCGGCGTTTCACTTGCGCTTTTTTTGCATGATAAACCGATGACAGTCACAAAAAATTCGTCTCCAAACGGCGCTTCGATTAAATTTTCTTTTGAGTTTTAAGCAATCTGTACTGCGCGCTTCAAAAAGGTTTTATATCTGCGGATTTTCCAGAGGCTCTCTCCTGCATTTCAAAGGAGGGAGCCTTTTTACTGGTATGTGTTACGCATGTACATCCCTATGTTTCAAAAACCATACGGACAGCCCGCAGAAAATCAGTGAAAAAACAGCGGCGGATACCAGGAAGGGCAGTATCCCTCCTGCCAGACTGTCTTCTGTTTTATTTGAATTCATGCCGAGAAGCATCAGGCTGTAAGGCCAGATAAGTCCCATATCATTGTTTATGATGAGCATTCCGGTAACGCTTCCTATCAGGGCAATGCCGATGGGGACGGAGAAACTGCGGATTTTCATAGAAAGGAGAAGCTGCAGGGAACAGATCGGCACGGCGCCCAGAAGGCCTCTGAGAAGCCAGAGGATAATTTCCGGAGGGCAGAATCCGGGCAGGCCGACAAGCTTTCCACATATGAGATACAGAGCGCCCATCCATATCTGGGTAAGCAGGGTGATTGCCAGGATGACTGCCAGTTTGGCAAAAAATAAACAGGATACAGGAACCGGGGCAGTCATGATCATATTCCAGTTGTTGTGCCTGTGTTCCAGCCGCCACAGATAGGAGCAGTAAAGCCCTATCAGGGGCGCGAAAAAGAAACAGGCATAAAATAAGGTGTTCTGCGTCCACAGGGAATACCATTCGGATTCCAGGATTCCCTGATTTTGTAAATAATTGAAGGTTCCCATGATCGCGGGGATAATGGGGATAAGAAGGCAGGCAGGAAGGATCATGGAATGGCACAGCTTCCTGCTTTCTGCCGAGATACAGCGAGTCAGCATAGGTCAGACCTCCTTTTTCTGAATTATGGTCCGGCAGATCAGGTAAATAAGTACTCCTGCCGCCAGAAACAGAAGAAACGAAACGGTGGGAAAAGGAATTTCATAATAGCCGAGGATTTTGTTGATCTCAGAATCCCAGTTCATTCCCACGCAGGAAAACAAAGCATAATATCCCCACAGGACCAGACGGGCTACAGGCGCGGGGAAAAACATGGAAAACAGCCCCAGGAAGCATCCTGCAAGCCCTACCCCAAGCGGAAGAAGCTGATTTTCTGAGATCAGGGACAGAAACTGCTGAATACACAGAATAACAGCGCTTACCGTAAAGGTGACAAGAAGGTAAAGAAGATAGAGGGATATTTTCAGGCTGCCGAAATGGTTCACAGTTCCCAGTACCGGAAGCATAACGCCCTGTCCCGCCACAAATACAAGAAGATATTTGAGACAGGTGAGATATTTGCAGTCAAAAAAGCCGGTACGTTTCTGAAGAGTAAAAAGGATCTTCATAGTATCGCCCTTTACCTCCATATCGCAGATCCTGCTGGCGATCACAGACAGCATCAGAGGAAGCATGATCGCGTTCATTGGCGGAAGCTGATAAAGAAACATCATATATCCGTCCGGAAGCTCCTGGGGATCCATGGAGGAAATCTGCCAGATCGCCCACAAAATCTGGAACAGAAGAAAGCCCAGGGGAACGAGGATCGCTTTTTTATGCCGGGCCTTCAGTTTTTCCGCCCGCATCTGCCGGATAAATACAGAACTCATAAACTCACCTGCTTTCCTGTAAGATGAAGGAAGATATCTTCAAGGCTCATCTGCTG
>CBJMC01400__coassemble_4158_pt1 | contig 5100 bp, 2 predicted proteins | sample CBJMC01400__metabat2_low_PE_023 | metagenome-assembled genome bin CBJMC01400 | reverse complement strand
TCTGGTCAACGCCCATGATACTCATACCAAGGTTCAGAACGCCCATCAGAAGAGCGCCGATGATAACGCCGGGTACCGTACCGGTTCCGCCGTATGCGGAAGCGCCGCCGATGAAGCAGGCTCCGATGGCGTCCATTTCATAGTTGGTACCGGCAGTGGGATTCGCAGAGTTCAGACGGGCGGTAGTTACCATGCCTGCCACCGCTGCCAGGAAGCCCATGTTCAGGTATGCAAGGAAGTATACTCTGTTGGTGTTGATACCGGAAAGTTTCGTGGCCTTCTCATTTCCTCCTACTGCGTAGAAGTAACGTCCCACTGTAGTCTTGGAAGAGATGTATGTATAAATTGCGATCACTACCGCAATCCATACAAGGGAATTGGGAATACCTTTATACTGAGCCAGACGGAACATAAACGCCAGGACTGCGGCGCAGATCAGAACCATTTTTATCAGAGCGCCTGATAACGGCTCCACACGGTATCCTTTTTTCGCACGGGTGATGCGGCCCTTGAATATCATCAGGACATAAACCACACATACGATCACGCCCACCAGAAAGCAGGTAATATTAAACCCTTCGCCGCCGATGAAATCCGGGATATAATTATTAAACAGCGCCAGGAAATCGTCGGGCATGGGAGCCAGCGTCATACCGTCCAGGACTACGTTGGAAAGTCCACGGAAAGCCAGCATACCTGCCAGAGTTACGATAAACGGAGGAATCCGGACATAAGCGATCCAGAATCCCTGCCATGCGCCGATGAGAAGTCCCACCAGGATCATTACCAGCATACTCAGATATGAATTCATCCCATTATTAACCATCATGCTTCCGCCTACGGCTCCGATAAAGCATACTACGGAACCGACAGAAAGATCGATGTTTCCACCTGTCAGAATACAGAAGAGCATACCGGTTGCCAGAATAAATACATAGGCGTTCTGGGCGATCAGGTTATTGACGTTCTGGGGAAGAAGCATTTTCCCTCCCGTATTCACGGTAAAAAGGATTACCACCGCTACCAGGACGATGACCATGGTATATTTTTTTAATACTTCAGAAATTTTTATCTTGTTTTCCATGCTTATTCTCCTTTACTCGATTTCAAAATACGTGACATGATCATTTCCTGAGTCGCCTCTTTGCCGTCCACTTCGCCTACGATCCTGCCTTCGTTCATGATGTAGATACGGTCCGACATTCCCAGAACTTCCGGGAGTTCCGAGGAAATCATGATCACAGATTTTCCCGCGGCAACCAGGTCGTTAATGATACAATAAATTTCATATTTTGCGCCTACGTCGATTCCCCTTGTAGGCTCGTCAAGAATCAGGATATCCGGTTCTGTAAACATCCATTTTGCCAGCAGGACCTTCTGCTGGTTGCCTCCGCTTAAGTTTCCTACATTCTGCTCCACTGTGGGGCATTTTGTCTTCAGCTTTTCCCGGTATTCTTCTGCCACCGCGTATTCCTTATCGCCGTCAAGAACGCCGTGAGAGCTGACTGCTTTCAGATTTGCCAGGGTTGTATTGATCTTGATCGGATTACTGAGGATCAGCCCGTTGCCCTTTCTGTCTTCTGTCACATAGGCAAGTCCGTGGCGGATCGCCTCTGTCACGGTATTCAGCTTCACTTCTTTACCGCCTATGAAGATCTGGCCGCTGATCCCTGTTCCGTAGCTTTTTCCAAATATACTCATGGCAAGCTCGGTACGTCCCGCGCCCATCAGTCCGGAAATTCCCACGACCTCTCCTTTACGCACATTGAAAGAAGCGTTGTCCACAACTTTTCGTTCGGAATAAAGAGGGTGGTGCACCGTCCAGTTCTTTACTTCCATGGCAATATCTCCGATCTTTACATCCGGGCGCTTCGGGAAACGGTCTGTCAGTTCACGTCCTACCATTCCCTGAATGATGCGCGCTTCGGAAATATCGTCCTTTTCTTTGTCCAGAGTCTCAATAGTAGCTCCGTCACGGATAACTGTGATCTTATCCGCCACGTAGGAAATCTCGTTAAGTTTATGGGAAATGATGATGGAAGTCATTCCCTCTTTTTTAAATTTTAACAGAAGATCCAGAAGTGCCCTGGAATCATCTTCATTCAATGAAGCCGTCGGCTCATCAAGTATCAGGAGCTTCGCGTGTTTTGCCAGCGCTTTTGCGATCTCAACCAACTGCTGCTTGCCCACTCCGATATCCTTGATCAGCGTACGGGAAGATTCCTCCAGTCCTACTGTCTTCAGATATTCATCCGCTTCGCCGTATGTCTCGTTCCAGTTAATGGAATATGTTTTACCTTTTTCATTACCAAGGTACATGTTCTCCCCGATGGTCATATAGGGGATCAGCGCCAGTTCCTGATGGATGATAACAATGCCTTTCTCCTCGCTGTCCTTGATCTTCGTAAAGCGGCAGATCTCTCCGTTATAGATAATATCTCCCTCATAGGAGCCATAGGGATAGATTCCGCTCAGTACGTTCATAAGGGTGGACTTGCCCGCGCCGTTTTCGCCTACTAGGGCATGGATCTCTCCCTCTTCTACTTTCAGATTTACATTGTCCAGGGCCTTTACACCGGGGAATGTTTTGGTAATATTCTTCATTTCCAAAAGTATCTTAGCCAATGATTTCCCTCCTTTTCCTAAATTTACAGGCGGGGGCGTTTCTCCCCCGCCTGCTTCTGTGCCGCGGCAAAATTACTGTAACTGATCCGCTGTATAATATCCGGAGTCAATAAGAATTTCCTCATAGTTGTCTGCTGTAACGACAACCGGCTCGCAAAGATATGTGGGGATCGCGCCTGTTCCATTGTCATAGGATTCAGTATCGTTTACCTCTGCTTCTTCTCCGTTCAGCACTGCCTCAACCATGGTAACAACCTGGTCTGCAAGTGTACGTGTATCCTTGAAGATATCCATTGCCTGTTTGCCCGCCGCCAGATTCTTCACATTAGGAAGGTCGCAGTCCTGTCCGGTGATAACCGGATATTCTCCTGTGTAGGAAGCAGCCAGAGAGTTTGCGACGCCAAGTGCGGTGGAGTCGTTGGAGCAGAGAACTGCGTCCAGATTTGTTCCGTCAGAATAGTTACCTGCGATGATGGTGTCCATTCTGTCCTGAGCCTTAGCGGAATCCCATGCCTGTGTAGCGCATTCCTCGAATTCTGTCTGGCCGGATTTAACTACCAGTTTGCCTTCGTCAATGTAGGGCTGAAGAACGTCCATAGCGCCGCCGTAGAAGAAGTTTGCGTTGTTGTCGTCCGGTGCGCCTGCTACGATCTCCAGATTGAACGGTCCTTCTTCCTCTTCCAGATTCAGAGCTTCCACGATATATTCGCCCTGTTTCTGGCCTACCATATAGTTATCGAATGTTGCATAATAAGTTACTGCATCGGATTCCATCAGAAGACGGTCGTAAGCGATAACCGGGATGCCGGCTTCTTTCGCCTGTCCCAGAGGCTCGCCCAGAGAACTTCCGTCGATAGAGGCGATTACAAGGATATCGCAGCCGTTGGAGATCATGTTCTCAACCTGGGATACCTGAGTGGCAACTTCGTTGGAAGCGTACTGAAGATCTACTTCGTATCCAGCCTCTTCCAGAGCCTTTTTCATATTGTCGCCGTCCTGGTTCCATCTCTGGAGATCCTTGGTAGGCATCGCCACGCCGACAAGCTGTCCGCCGCTCTCTTCTTCTGCCATTACTGCGGTCTGTGGAACGATCATCATTCCTGCCGCCATACATAATGTCAGTAAACCTGCAACTGCTTTTTTCTTCATAACTTAGATCCTCCAATCTTTTTTGTTTTGGGATACGTCCCTCTCTTTAAGATGGTTTTACTATAACACAGGAAGTTCTGGAGATAGTTGGCAAGCATCTGTAAATTTTTATGAAAAAGAAAAATGTCCTGCGTAATGCAAGACATTTTTGCGACAAAAATTTGCTATTGACTTTTTCTGCTATAGATTTTTGCAGGATTATTCCGGCTGTTCAGAAAATTCCTCCTGCTGCACGTTCAGATACACGTCTTCCCGGCTGTAAAACCCGCTGTTGACAACGACTTCGTCCAGATTCTCCTTCGTCACCGCCACCGGTTCCAGAAGATAAGTGGGAACGTCGTAGGAACCGTCGTTCATGGTGACGCCGCCTGTATCGATCTCCTCTCCTTTTGCCAGCTTCACGGCAAACTCTGCCGCTGCCTCCGCCTCCTTTTCCATCTGTTTGAACACCGTCATGGACTGAGTTCCCTCCACAATCCGCTGACAGGCCGCCAGATCTCCGTCCTGTCCCACTACGGGAATGCTTCCGGCTCTTCTCGTCTCCGCCAGAGTGTTGATCACCTGACTGGCTATGCCGTCGTTGCCGCACATAATACCGGCGACTTTTGGGTATTTCTCCAGGCCTTCGTTCAAAGGTTCCACTGCCAGTTCCGCCAGCCAGCCTTCGCAGTTGGCGGTATATACTACCTTAAGGCTGCTGTCCTCGATCACTCTCTCAAATCCCTTACGCACAAGCTGAACATTGTTGTCCGCCTCCGGCCCCTGGATCATAAAAATCTCGCTGTTTTCAGGAACCTCTTCTACAAGAGTCTCCGCCATCAGTTCCCCGACTCTTTCATTATCAAAGGATATATAAAGATCGGTATCCGAATTCTGGATCAGACGGTCATAGGATATGGTTCTGATCCCGGCGTCCTTCGCCTCAGTCATCACATCGGAAAGAGCCCCGCAGTCAGTGGCCACCACTACAAGGACGTCCACCTGCTTGCGGATAAGATAGCGGATCTGTTCAATCTGCTCGTCCACGTCCCCACTGGCATTCTGCACATTCGTCTCCGCTCCCAGTTCCTCCGCAGCCGCCACAAAGGCGTCTCTGTCTCGCAGCCAGCGGTCCAGAACAAAGGTGTCAAAGCTGAATCCGATGCTGATGGCGCTCTCCTCTTCCTGCACTTCTGTCTCTGTGTTTTCCTCGGGTTCCGTCTCGGCGGCGCCGCAGCCTGTAAGAAGCATACCTGCCGCCAGAAGGATTGCCGTATAGATTTTTCTTTTTAAAGCCATTTTTTCACAGCCTTTCTCTGTATTCGCTGGGCGTGATCCCCTCGTATT
>CBJMC01400__coassemble_1881_pt1 | contig 10643 bp, 12 predicted proteins | sample CBJMC01400__metabat2_low_PE_023 | metagenome-assembled genome bin CBJMC01400 | reverse complement strand
TGATAGGGGTCTCCAAAACCTTTGGTGGGAGTTCGATTCTCTCATCCCCTGCTCTTAAAGAGCCGGAAGCGTCTGAAATTCATGCGTTTCCGGCTCTCTTGTATTATCTGGAGATCAAAGATTATGAGCCGGGGATCGAATTTGAACGAACAGAAAAGTTTTTATCATATAAAGGACGAGGCGATTTTATGAAACAGTATCTCACACTCTCCGTCTCCACAGAAACCGGTTCTGTGGAGCATTTTCTCCGGGCAAAGGCCGGGCTCACGCGCCGTCAGATCAGCCGGGCAAAATTCAGTGAAAACGGGATTTTAAAAAATGGAATACGCTGCCGCAGCACAGAGGAAATTTCTCCCGGAGATATAATCACTGTCTGTCTTGAGGAGGAAAATACCGGTTCTTCCCATCTGATTCCGCCACCGTCGGATATGATCATGCCCGCTGTTCTTTATGAGGATTCTGATCTTATCGCAGTAAATAAACCTGCCGGGATTCCTGTGCATCCTTCTGGAAAACACTATAACGATACCCTTTCCAATCAGCTTTTTTCGTATTTTTCCCAAAATGGACAGCAGTTCTGCTGCCGTTCCATCGGCCGCCTTGACAAAGAAACCTCCGGTATTGTTCTTTTTGCCAAAAACCGGCCAGCCGCCTCATTGCTCCAGAAGCAAAGAAATGAGGGAAAACTGCTGAAACAGTATCTTGCAGCGGTTTCCGGATATCTTCCTGTCGATACGGAAAAAAGCTGGCATACGATTTCTTTTCCCGTGATGCCGGATCCCTGTAACCCGTTAAAAATGCAGGTTCTCAAAACCGCTGCATACGATTTTCATGCAACCGGAAAAGTTTCTCCTAAATCTGCCGTCACACACTATCGCACCTTTTACAGTACACCTGACTGGTCTCTTGTCCTGCTCCGTCTGGAAACGGGACGGACACACCAGATCCGTGTACACATGGCGGCTTCCGGGCATCCTCTCCTTGGAGATCCTCTGTACGGCGACAACCGGAATATGCCCGTCCCGCACAATTTTCAGAGAACCGCCCTTCATGCCTGGAAAATGGAATTCTTCCATCCCTTCACGCAGAAAAGAGTATTTCTGTCCGCGGCTCTGCCGGATGATTTTACTGATATAGCAAAAAAAGCGGGGCTGCCGCAAGACGTACAAAATGGAGAAACAGACGCCGCCGAATGGCAGCGCGCAGCGAAATTATGAGACGGCCGCTTCCATGTAAAGAAGATCCGCCGGAAAACCAGATCGGTTCCGGCGGATCTTCTTTACATGGAAGCTGATATCACGACCACGCGGTTGCGTCTGGCCAGTGCGATCGCGATATGACATCCCTCCAATGTAGCACATATTTTGTCTGCCATGGTGATGATCCATGCTTCTCTGTTTTTAGGAATCGGTCCCAGGGGAAACATATGTGAAAGAATCGCATCTCTTTCCTTCTCGTTGATCTCAAATATTCTTTCGCTGTTCTCAGCCGCTGCTTTGGGATGATAGAACGCCTGATGTTCTCCTGTGGGCGTTTTTTTATGAAAATCGTAGGGACAAAAATCATGTAGAAGACCGGCTCTTGCAGCTACCTTTTCATCACAGCCAAACTTCCTGGCCAGTTTCCATGATATATAAGAAACATTAATACTGTGCATAAAACGAGTTGTCCACTGATGATGCTCATAGAGGCTAAGTGATAAAAACTCCTTATTACGGAGGATATCTCCTACCTCTGAAAGATACGCCTGCGAGACTTCATCCGACAACTGAATGTCCATCGGCAGTCACTCCCTTCTTTATTTTCTATCTTTATTATGTCAAATCCGCCATAAAATGCAAGTGTTTTCACATAATTTTTATTGTTATTTCACAATTTTATTATTATCTCTTCAGAGCTGACGATATTTTCGTATAGCGGCATAATAACTCACTGCCAGCAGTACCGCCGCGCCAGTCCAGGCGGCGATCTCGGCATAGAAAATCCCGTCTGTCCCCATAACAAGAGGCAGCAGCAGAGCCACGCCGATACGGATAAAAAACTCCGCCACCCCGCTGAGCATGGGGATCATCGTATTGCCAAGTCCCTGCAGAGCCGATCTGTATACATAAAGAAAATACAGAATACAGAGGCAGGCAGCCATTATGGAGAGATATTTCCAGGCAATCGCCAGCACCTGCTGTGTTTCTGCCGGATCACCGGAAATAAACAGCATCAGGATATGCTTTCCGAAAACAAACATGATACAGGAAATCACTGCTGATGTAAGAAACGCAAGCCCCGCGCCTGCGTGAACGCCTTTTTTTATCCTTTTGATCTCTCCTGCTCCGAGATTCTGCCCTACATAAGTGACAATGGCATAACCATAGGAGATCGCCGCCATTTCCAGGATTCCGTACAGTTTGTTGGTAGCCGTGAAACCGGCGACAAAAAGAAATCCGTACCCGTTGACAACGTACTGCACCACCAGTCCGCCTACGGAAATGATCACATCCTGAAAAAGAACGGGCGTGCCAAGCTTCAAAAGTCTTCCGTCCAGTCCGGGTACTCTCCTGAAATCTTCTCTTGTAACTTTTACGATTTCTATTTTTCTTACCGCCAGGAAACAGTACAATGCGGAAAAGGCCTGAGCAATCACGGTTGCAATGGCGGCTCCCGCCACTCCCCAGTGAAACTCCGCCACAAAAAGAATATCCAGCACTACGTTAATAGAGGCCGCGATAACCATGGCGATTAGCGGCGTGCGGCTGTTTCCCAGTGCCCGCAGCACCGCCGCGAAAACATTATAGGCCGCCACAACCGGAATCCCGCAGAATACGATACGGAGATACAGAAGAGACATCCCGATGATGTTGTCCGGCGTATTCAGAAATATCAGTATCCAGTGAGCGAATATCTGGCTTACTGTCAGCAGCAGAGCCGCAATCACCGCTGTCAGGATATAACTGCGCGCCACAGTTCTTTTCAGCAGATCCCATTTCTTTGCTCCATAATGTTGAGAGATCAGTATGGAAAACCCCTGCGTAGCTCCCGTAGAGACTCCCAGAACCATCCACATGATCCATTCCACCGCGCCCAGAGCTGCCAGAGCCTGGACTCCGGCGACCTGTCCTACAACAATGGTATCTACCATTGTATACAGCTGCTGACAGATATTACCCAGCATCAGCGGGATCGCAAATATCATAAGCAGCCTGCCCGGCGGGCCTTTTGTCATATCTTTAATCTGTTGTCCTGCCATACAATCCTCCGTATGTACGTCTCCATCTGTCATGATGGCGCGTATCTTTTTTTATTCATATCATATTTTTGCCTTATACCCCTCTCCCCTTGCCCGCATGGCATCCAGGATCGGTTTCAGACTTCCTTTTTCTTCCATATCCCGCAGCTGTGCGGTCAGGACCTTCAAAATAATTATAATCTTGCAAGATAAAAATTGCATTAATTATTTTTTCGCTTCAAGCAACTCCCGCAGATACTGCAAAAAGATATTTGCAGCCCTGGAAAACACCTGATATTTCTTCCAGACGATAAATCCCCGTGCTTCCAACCGGGGCGAAAGCGGGCGGAAGCAAAGGTTGCTTCCCTGCGTATTAATGAGCTTATCGAAACCCAGAGCATATCCAAGCCCTTCACTTACTAATAAAGAAGCGTTAAAAAGCAGGTTGTAAGTAGCCACAATATGCAATTCTGACGCTTCCCGCTGAAGCCATTGATTCAGATATACGTCATCCCCCTTTTGGTGAGATACGATCAGCGGCTTATCCCACAGATCATCCGGGCAGATACTTTCTTTTTCTGCCAGCGGAGAATCCTTACGCATTAAAACACCCCAGGTATCTTTGACAGGAACCGGGACGGCCTCATATTTCTGTGAGTCAATCTCTGTAAAAAGCAGTCCAAAATCAATGAGTCCCTTATCCAGATATTCAAGAACATGCTCCGCATTGCCGCTGGAGATGTGATACCGGATATCTGGATATTTTTGCTGCAATTTTTTGGCAACCTGTGCAAACAAACGAACGGTTTCCGTTTCACCGGTTCCGATAAAAACATTCCCGGCAATGGTTTCGCCCACGCCTGTGATTTCTTCTTCTGTGCGCCGCATCAGCGAAATCATTTCCTCCGCCCGCTTACGCAGGATCATCCCTTCTTCCGTCAAAACGACTTTTCGGGAGCCTTTTACACCGCGAATGAGGAGCTGCTTGCCAAGCTCCGTTTCCAGCGCCTTGAGCTGTGTGGATAAAGCTGGCTGAGAGATGTGCAAAGACTCTGCCGCTGCGGTGATATTCTGTTCTCTTGCCACTGCCAGAAAGTATTCCAATAACCGAATTTCCATCGAAATCGCCTCCTGCTATTTAGTATGGTTTGGGTTTGATATCAGAATAACATAAGTAATAATTATAATAAACAATAAAACATAAGTATTTGATATTTAATTTTTGCGGCAGTACACTGTAGATGCAAAAAGATAATGAAGAGAGGTTGATTGAAATGGAAGCACAGATGCTCAAGGATAAAGTCGCCATCATTACAGGGGCCAGCTATGGCATGGGCCAGTCGATGGCAGAATTATTTGCGGAAGAAGGCGCAGCCGTGGTAATTACCGCCCGTCATCAGGAAAAACTGGACGCTGTTGTGGACGGCATCCGGGCAAAAGGCGGGAAAGCGATCGGCGTGGTGGCCGACGTCTGCTCTACCGACGATACCAAACGGGTATTTGAAACTGCTCTGAAGGAATTTGGCGATGTGGATATTCTTATCAACAACGCCGGTATCGGTGAACAGAAAATGATCGATGAAACCGATGACGACTGGATGATGTATGTGATGAACACCAATTTGGGCGGCCCTATGCGGTATATCCGGGAAGCTCTGAAGATTTTCCTGCCTAAAAATGATGGCGTAATCATCAACGTGTCCTCTGTCAACGGCATCCGTCCCTTCTGCGGTGCCACTTACACTTCGACTAAAGGGGCGCTCAATACGCTGACGAAGAATGTGGCTATGCGCCTGATTGATACCAACATCCGCTGTAATGCGGTAGCACCTGGCGCTACGGTTACGCCGGCGCATTTGGCGAATAAAGCGGGTGAACAGCCCGGCGGTGCAGAAATGCTCAAATACAGCGGCCATTTTGTTTACTTCCCCGGCCCGGAGTGCGACCCCATGGATCAGGCTTATGCCTGCCTGTATCTGGCCAGCAAGATGGGCCGACATGTAAAAGGCCAGGTATTGCAGGTCTGCAACGGCGCTTTCCTTTAATCTGACCTGCGAAAACAGTCTGACCCAAAAACAATAAGGAGTTGAAAACAATGAAAAAGCAGTTTGTTTCTATAATCGGTTTGCTTTTGGCACTCAGCATTGCAATGACCGGCTGCGGCGGGTCTCCTGAAACTTCCGAATCATCGTCCAGTGCGCAGATTGAGGAACAGTCTTCTTCTATTACTCAGGAGGACGAAACCGGTGAAGATGCACAAGAAAAACAGATTCCAGCCATGGCGGCGTTGGTAGTACGCTTTGGCGCAGATGGAGAGCCCTTTACCATGCACCTGGAGGACAACTCCACCGCTGCGGCGATTACCGGTTATGTAGGGACAAGCGATTGGCAGCTGCCGGTATACAGTTATGATGAATCGGATGTGATGGAGTATTACGATGTGCCCAGCCGGTACGAAATCCCGGACAACAGCGTGGTGGTAACACAAGCTCATGCTGGAGAGGTCTATTATTCCGACCCAAACCGCATTGTGCTTTACTATCATGACGCCGAGATCAACGAAGAATATACTCTGATCGGCACATTTGACGCTACGGACGAGTTTGTTTCCACTGTAGAGAACAATCCAGTACAGGAAGGATGGGGCAATCAGCTTGTGCTGATCAGTGATGGTGAATGATGATGCAGAAAAAGCAGTCTTTAGCTCAAAATGAAAATCCGTATGCCTATACCGTCGTACAGAATTTGAAGGATGCCGGTTGTACCGATGAAATGGTAGAAAAGTTTATGGCGCTTCAGGACAGCGAGGGTGAGGAACAACAGCTCAGACTTCTCTCCGTCCATAGAAAGCATTTGCTTGAGAAACTCCATCGGGATGAAAGGCGGATCGACTGCCTGGACTATCTCATCTATCAGATGGAGAAAAAGAAAGAGTAATTGTAGACAAGGAGGTTTTCTTAATGAAAGTGATTCAGAATCAGATTTTTGACGCAGAGCGTGCCCTTTACGGCAGCCGCGATATTTTTGTAAAGGATTGCTCCTTTGACGGCCCCGCTGACGGCGAGAGCGCCTTTAAGGAGTGCAGTAACGTGCAGGTGGAACACAGTTTCTTCAATCTGCGTTATCCATTCTGGCATGACCATGGCCTTGTCATCCGTGATTCTGAGATGACGGAACTTTGCCGGGCGGCTTTGTGGTACTCCGATCATATTACCATCGAGAATACGAAGCTTCACGGGATAAAGGCCCTGCGCGAGTGTTCGGACATTATAATGCGCGGCTGCGATATCATCTCTCCGGAGTTCGGATGGTCAGTTCACAATATCGAAATGGAGGACTGCGACGCCGAAAGCGAATACTTCATGATGCGTTCTGCCAACCTGCACTTTAGCAATGTGCGGATGAAAGGCAAATACTCCTTCCAGTACATCGAAAATTCGGTGTTCGAGAACTGCACCTTTGATACTAAAGATGCCTTCTGGCACGCGAAAAACATCACCGTGCGAAACAGTGTAGTCAAGGGAGAGTATCTGGCCTGGTACTGCGAGAATGTAACATTTGAAAACTGTAAAATTATTGGGACACAGCCCTTGTGCTACTGTAAGGGGCTGAAGCTCATTAACTGCGAAATGGAAGGCTGCGACCTGGCTTTTGAACGAAGCGAAGTGGAAGCAACGATCACCACGCCGGTTATCAGCATCAAAAACCCGCTCCACGGCAGCCGGATCACTGTTCCGGCTGTGAGCGAGATTATCCGAGATATTGAAGAAGGAACCGGAACCGTGCAGACACAGCAGAGGGCCGATACCGCCTGCGCTTGCGCATAAGCAGATTAAGGGAAGGCCGTGTAGTCTTCCCTTGTCTGTTATCAGGAGGAGTAACATGGAGTTTGGGAGTGAGAGCCGGTCTCCTGACGGGACTTGGATCTTCTGTAGCAGATTGCTTCTATGCCTGTGTGGGAGCTTTTGGGCTAACGCTTATCTCTGATTTCCTGCTCCGCTGGCAAGGGGTAATTACGGCTCTCGGCGGGACGCTGGTTTTAGCGATGGGCCTGAAATCTTTGATTCGTCCCCAAGGAGGACTTCCTCCTGATGAGGAAACTCTGGGAGGTATAAAACTTTTTTTCACTTCTTTTGTCATTGGTATAACGAATCCGGCGGCCATTTTAACTTTTCTTTTTGCCTTTTCTTACTTCGGTATTTCGGAAGTAAGCGGATGGGGAGATGGCAGCCTGTTGGTGCTGGGCGTATTCCTGGGGACATATTTTTGGTGGGGAACTCTCTCGGCCTTAACACAATTTATTAAAAGAAAGGCGGCTAAATTTAAGCTCCGAACGATGAACCGTATTTTTGGCAGCGTACTTTGCCTGTTTGGGGTGATTGTGTTTCTGCGGCTGCTTTTCTAAAAGAGAGAACTTTTAAGAAAGCGGTGAAACGATGAAGAAAAAAATTTCTTTCCTGATATTTGTTTTATTTAGCATATCCGTACTGCTGGCGGGCTGCGGAAATCAGGAGGCAGTTCGAAGTGATACTCCGGACACTTCTGCATTATCAGAATCCATCCCGCCTGATGAACTGGAATCCACGCATCCCTCTGAAACGGAAGAACCGGAACAGACAAAAACACCGGAGCCGGAAAACAGCGCGGCTTCTTCGGATAAGCCGGAGCAGGAACTGTCAGCGCCGTCGCAGGAAACGGAGAATACGGAAAGTGAATCACTCGAGGAGGAAAACAGCAAAATGAAAATGAACGTCAATGTAAACGGTCAGGATTTTACTGCCACTTTGGAGAACAACAGCGCTGTGGATGCTCTTGTTCAGATGATGAAGAATGGCCCCGTTACCCTGCAGCTCAGTGATTATGCCGGCTTTGAAAAGGTGGGCCCGCTGGGCCAGAGCCTCCCTGCTAGCAACAGCCAGACCACAACCCATGCCGGGGATATTGTGCTGTATCAGGGAAATCAGATCGTCATGTTCTATGGTTCCAACTCCTGGAGCTACACAAGGCTTGGTCATATCGATGACCTCACTGGCTGGGAAGAAGCGCTGGGCAGCGGCGATGTGACAGTAACTTTATCAATGGAGGACTAATACAGCAGCTCCAGTACGCCATTAACCGTAGCATCGATGTACAAGGGGCAATACGGTCGATAAAGGGCTGATTTCTGCCCCTTTTGCGTTACTTTCACTCCGCGTACGTCCTGTACGCGTCGATCAAGTGCCTGAAAGGGGGCAGAAATCATCACCTTTTCGACTCGTAGACTCCAACCGTAGGAATTTCAGTGATTTACAAGGCAGACGATTGAGGCGTACTGGACGTACGCCGATTGAGGATAACACAGTAAATCACTGAAATTACACGGTTTGGAGCGTATTGCCCCTTGTACACCGATGCTATTTATGCTCTGGACAAACCAAAACGTCTCAAGAAGGCGGCGCTGATTCTTTCCTCTGGCAGCAATCATGTGTATGGCGGAGCCATCTATGAATATCAAAATTCCTTTTTAAATTACCTGCATTTGGAGGATATGGGGATATTCACAGTCTATGATAATCCGGAGAAGTTGGAGGAACTTTATCAGTGTGACAGTATTGCAAAGAAGTAAAAGTATCAGGAGGGAGTTTTTATTATGAACAACTATTACACATTTGAACTGAGTGAAAATGTAACTCGCACGGCGGTTTCTTATCCGAACCGTTACGGTATCCGCATTGCAGCGGACCTCTATACGTCCAAAGACATGGATGAGACGGCAAAACATCCTGCTCTGGTAATCGGCCCTCCCTATGGCGGTGTGAAAGAACAGGGCCCCGGTGTGTATGCTAATCAACTGGCGCAGCGCGGATTTGTCTGCCTGGCTTTTGATCCGGCCTTTATGGGCGAGAGTGGCGGCGAGCCCCGCCATGTTTCTTCACCTGACATCTTTGCAGAGAATTTCTCCGCCGGGGTGGATTGTCTTGGTACACTTCCCTTTGTGGATCGGGAGCAGATCGGCGCAATTGGTATCTGCGGCAGCGGCGGGTTCGCTCTTTCCGCAGCGCAGGTGGATACCCGCATCAAGGCAGTAGCTACGGCCAGTATGTACGATATTGCCGATGGAAGCCGGATGCCATTTGATACACCTGAAAAAAGATCAGAATTGTTTGCACAACTTGGAAACCAGAGGTGGAAAGACTTTGAAAACGGTTCTCCGGAATATCTTCCGTCTTTTCCGGAAACACCCGCCGAAGAAGTACCAGAAGTGCTTGACTTGGTGAGTGCGGAGTTTTACAGCTACTATGGGTTAAAACGTGGTCATCATCCAAATGCCAGAGGAGGTTTTACAACTACCAGTCAGCTTGCGATGCTGAACTTCCGCAGCCTGGATTTCGTGGATCAGATTTCTCCGCGTCCCATTCTGATGATCGTGGGGGAAAACGCCCATTCTAAATTCTTCAGCGAGAATGTCTACAAGGCGGCTGCGGAACCGAAAGAGCTGTATGTAGTGCCGGACGCGATCCATATCGACCTGTATGACCGACTGGATAAGATCCCGTTTGACAAGATGGAGAGCTTTTTCAAGGAAGCGTTTGAAAAATAAGAAGCAAGGGGGAAGCCGAAAAAACTGTTGTCATAGCGCTGGAAAATTAAAGTAATATCTGTAGAATCCTCTCCAGCTCACGATGAGGTTGCTCCAGATCCGCCTGATATATATCAATATAATCCGAATCCTCTGTCCTGTCACAAAAAGCCGGGAAAATGAAGCCGCATTCCGGTTTTCCCGGCTCATAATCTCCATTAACGGGGCATACAGCGCAGATCAGATATTCATAGACTTCTTCAGAATCCCATAACTCTTCTCTGTCTGATGTCTTCATGGGAATATCATAGGTACTGTGAAAGAAAAAAACTGCATAATCATGATCATAACAGTATTGCTCTCCCATGATCTCATAAAACACATCCAGAAGAGCGTCGTTTTTCAGCGCGCTGGATTTAATCCCTGTCAGAAGCTGACGCATACCGCCTGCTTTATAAGCAGATTGAGGAAATCTGTATCTTTTCAGATTTACATTTGTTTCAGAAAAGGGGATTACTTTTGCCAGAGCCAGATTCTGTGACTTTTGTGCCTGTGATAATTTGAGAAAATTCGTATTGAAAGTTCCGTCCACGAATCCGTCTTTATCCATATAGCAGCCTGCTATTCTCGTCATTGCTGTACGTGAAATCGTCATGCGTCTTGTAAGTTCAAGCATTTCTTCCCTGTTAATTTTCGGCATTAAAAAATCCTTTCTATTGATAATGTCAGCGTACACTGATGCTGGTTTTATGTAAAGAAAAAACCAATGACACAACAGACTAAGATCTGCTCTGCCATTGGCTTTCTTCTGTACCTTCAAAACTGCACACATGCTGACATTTTATGATGAATCTCTCTGACCTC
>CBJMC01400__coassemble_1492_pt1 | contig 13367 bp, 9 predicted proteins | sample CBJMC01400__metabat2_low_PE_023 | metagenome-assembled genome bin CBJMC01400 | reverse complement strand
TTTCCTGGTAGGATCCTGCTGCAAACACGGTGCTGCTGCCAGAAAGGATCAGTGCAGATGCAGCAATCCCGGCTGTCATTTTTTTCAAAAGCTTTTTAGTTTGATTCATTTGAATCCTCCTTCCATTCTTTCTTAAAGGTTTTTTAAGACAGCTCCATATTATCATAATTCTTATCTTCCTTCAACATAATCTGACAAATATCTTTTATTTTTCTCTTTATTCTAGTATATTTATCCAATTTAACAGAAATGCCAAAAATTCTTTTTTCCAGTCCAAAACAAATATAGCGTAAAAAATCTCATCGTCTGGGACGGTGAGATTTTCCAAAAACTCACAGACAGATCTTTTCCGTCTGGAAAGCATTGCATATTATTTTTTTAAGGCAAAGAACAGATTCATATAGATGAAACTTTTCATCCTCTCCCGGAAATCCGGCATGGTAAGTTTTACCTCCGCCATCCGCAGCGCTTCTTCCACCATCTCTCCGGCGTTGCAGTATCCGTACAGCCCTACCGCCTGATAATGGACTGTCATAAAGATTTCATAAGCTTTTTCCTGGGAAAGCCCGAAATTCAGGTGAAGAAGCTCTGTAAATGCGTCTGTCTGCCGGTGAAAAAATTTTTTGAATGCGGCAAGTTTTTCTATTGAAACATTTGTCTCAATAATCGAAGGAAGTATGGCGGAATATTTCAGATGGCCATTATTGGCGTTCAGTATCCCCGCCCATACTTCCGACGCCACCTCCGGGGAATACCTGCATCCCGGAGGAAAAGCAGACCGGAGAGCTGTAAAATAGGCGTTCCATTTGTCTCTGGTAAGTTCCAGAAAAATTTCTTCTTTTGTAGTTACATACTTATACAGATTTGCCCGGGACCAGGACAACTGCTCCGCAATGGTGGTGAGCGTGATCATATGATAAGGTCTTTCTGCAAACTGGGCGTCCGCCGCCTTTTTAATCTCCTTCATCCGCTCTTCTTTCTGGCCGCTGCTCCTGGCCCTTAAAAAATCCGCCATATATCTCTGCTCTCCTGTTTTTGTTTACTTATAAAGATTTTTGACAACTGCCTCCAGATTCTCCCGTATCTTAATATGCTGTGGACAGACTTCTTCGCATTTTCCGCATTTGATACATTCAGAAGCCGGTTTTCTGCCATGGCCGCCTACCAGCCACTCTTCCTGATGTTTTGCCATATCCATATTTCCATATAAAGTCAGATAATTCATTGCTGTAAAGGATCCTGAGATCCCAATATCCATAGGACATACTTTCGCGCAGTAGTTACAGGTGGTGCAGGGGATCAGCGGGATCTTCGCCAGCTCCGCCTGGGCTTTTTTCAGTACTTCTTTCTCTCTGTCGCTTAAGCCGTGGAAATCCTTCATATAAGATAGATTGTCCTCCATCTGGGAAAGATTACTCATACCGGAAAGAACGGTGATCACGCCTTCCAGATCCGCCGCAAACCGGATCGCCCAGGAAGCTGCCGAGGACTGAGGTTCCGCGTCTTTTAAAATCTTTTCCACAGATTCCGGGGGTGTTGCCAGCATTCCGCCTTTTACCGGCTCCATAATGATCACTGGTTTTCCATGCTTTCTGGCCACTTCATAACATTTTCCGGACTGTACCGCAGGATTTTCCCAGTCGGCGTAATTGATCTGAAGCTGTACAAATTCCATTTCCGGATGAGCGGTAAGGATCTCATCCAGTTCCTCCGGTGTGGAATGGAAGGAAAAGCCGATATGCTTTACCAGTCCCTGAGCCTTCTTCTCACGTATCCAGCTCCACATGTCGAAATCGTCAAAATAATGGGTGCGGCCTTCTCCCAGATTGTGAAGAAGGTAAAAATCAAAATATCCGGCTCCTGTCTGTTTCAGAGAGGTATCGAACTGCGCCATGGCCTCTTCTTTCGTTTTACAGTTGATCCACGCCGCGTTTTTTGTGGCAAGCTGATATTTTTCCCGGGGATATCTCTCTACAAGAGCCTGACGGATGGCGTCCTCGCTTCCTGCGTACGCCCATGCCGTATCAAAATATGTAAAACCGGCATCCAGAAACGCGTCTACCATCGCTTTTGTCTCTTCTACGTCGATCGCTTCGTCTTTCTGAGGCAGGCGCATCAGGCCAAAGCCAAGTTTTTTAATCTCTTCTCCTAAATATGACATATTGTCTCCCTTCTCTTTGTTTCAAAATGCTTCTTTTTTGTTTTATAAGTTACGTTTTGTGATTTATTTTTAATTTAACACTCTTTCTGTTATTTGTCAATCGGCAAATGCACTTTCACCTGTTTCATAATCAATTTCAACGCCAGGCTCTACGTTATAGACAAACACATGGAAACTGATCCCTTCTCCTTCATCTTCTACAGAATATCCTTCCATTTCCACGCCTCTGGCTACCAGCTCGTCTCCCTCAAATACTGGCGTCACCTGATACAGAACATGGTTGTCTGTCTCTTCTATGTAATCGGCAACCATGTTTTCAAAAGGCAGCATGCCGTCCACGTTCATATACCGCGTTCCGGTGATCAGATTTTCTTCATTGGCATTTTCGCCCGTAAGCTGGTATCCGATCAGATGACAGCGGTTATAAAGGTTTTCTCCTTCAATGAAATTGTACTGGGCCTGTTTCCATCCGGTAGGCTTTATCTGGCTGATGCTCTCTCTTTCTCCTTCCGGCATAAGATCCTGGCCGATATTGGCGCAGGCGGTCTGACAGCGGCCGAGACTGTCCAGACTGCTGTAGCTCTCAAAGGATACTTCTGTTTTCTCCTCTTCCGGAAACTGGGGGATATTATTGTTCAGATATACAAAGGGCTCTCCGCTGTACTCCGGCACATCTTCCACCGAAACGGCAGATTCATCCAGATAAACGGCTCCCTTATCGCTGTCCTGGGGAAATTTTTCATAAAATATTCCGATCAGACAGGCAAGGATCAGTACCGGGATCCTGAATTTTTTTCTTCTTCTGCCTCTTCTTCGCCGTCTGTTCGACATTCTCTTTTCCTCCTTTTGCGATAATCTGTGAAATGTATAGCGTTAATGTGAAATGTATAGCGTTAATGTACAAGGGACAACACGCTCCAGGCCGCGTAATTTCAGCGATTTTCAGCGTTATCCTCAGTCAGCGTACAGGGGGCATGCGGAATGAAAGTAACGCAAAAGAGACAGAAATCAGCCCTTTATCGACCGTATTGTCCCCTAGTACATTAACGCTAATTCTCCATGACGTATTATACTATAATTCGGCGGTATCTGCCAGAAAAACCCGAAGGATACACAATTGACAAGCCGTTTTCATCCTGCTATATTTAACTCGACAAATTATTTTCCTGAGAATGATCAGAAGGAGATACAGAAAGGAACCAGTGTCATGAATTCACTAAAAAAAATATATTGCAGAGGTTTTCAGAAGGTTTTCCGCATTGCCATTCCCTTCCTGCCTTACCGGAAACCGAAGATCGTCGGCAGTGTGAAAGAGCTTCCGGATATTATACGAAAACACAAATGCTCGCATATCCTTATCATTACAGACCAGGGAATTACAAAGCTTGGGCTGACAAAACGTCTGGAAAAAACATTAAACAGGGAAGAGATTCCCTATACCCTTTACGACCGCACAGTAGCTAATCCTACAACCGTCAATGTAGCCGAGGCTCTGGAGCTTTATAAACAGAACGGCTGTGACGCGATCATCGGATTCGGAGGAGGCTCCAGCATGGACTGCGCCAAGGCGGTGGGAGCCCGGGCAGTAAAACCCAATCAGTCCCTTGCCAAAATGAAAGGAATCCTGAAGGTTCACAAAAAGCTTCCTCTTTTGATGGCGGTTCCGACTACTGCAGGCACCGGAAGCGAGACGACTCTGGCCTCCGTCATTACAGATGCGGAAACACGCCACAAGTACGCTATTAACGATTTTCCGCTGATTCCACGCTATGCCGTGCTGGATCCGAAGGTCACCTTAAGCCTTCCGCCTTTCATCACAGCCACCACCGGAATGGACGCCCTGACCCACGCGGTTGAGGCATACATCGGAAATTCCAGTACCATTGATACCAGAAAGGACGCCCTGAAAGCGGTACGGCTGATTTTTGAAAATATTGACGATGCCTATACTCACGGAGACGATGTTACGGCAAGAAGAAACATGCTTCACGCTTCTTTCTACGCCGGCTGCGCCTTTACGAAATCCTATGTGGGCTATGTTCACGCCGTGGCTCATTCTCTGGGCGGGCAGTATAATGTTCCTCACGGTTACGTAAACGCAGTCCTCCTTCCTGTGGTTCTGAGAGAATACGGCTCCTGTATTTACAAAAAGCTCCACAGACTTGCAGAAGCGGCAGGCGTTGCGGAAAAAGATACTCCGGATAAAGAGGCGGCGGAAAGCTTTATCAAAGCCATTGAGGATATGAAACAGCGTTTTGGGATCGGTGATACTATTCCGGAGATCCAGGAAACAGATATTCCCATGCTCGCTCATTACGCGGATAAAGAGGCAAATCCCCTTTATCCCGTTCCAAAGCTTATGGACGCCCACGAGTTGGAAAAATTCTACTATATGCTGATGGGAAAAACAGGATCTGAAAAAGAATCAGATTCAGAAGATCAGAAAAGCCAAACCGGACAGGAGGAAGATAGTGATGAATGAAACAGAGATTAAAGATCTTGTATCCAGACAGCGCCGTTATTTTCTCACTGGAGAAACGCTTCCCGTGGAATCACGTCTGGAAGCCCTGAAAAAGCTGAAAAAGTGCATCCAGGAACATGAACAGGAAATCAATGAAGCTTTGAAAGCAGACCTGGGGAAAAGCGCCTTTGAATCCTATATGTGTGAAACCGGCCTTGTGCTCAGCGAACTCAGCTATATGATAAAAAACACTCCCTCCTATGCCCGGGAACAGACGGTGCCTACGCCTCTGGCGCAGTTCTCTTCAAGGAGCTACCGGAAACCTTCCCCCTATGGTGTAGTGCTTATCATGAGCCCCTGGAACTATCCCTTCCTTTTGAGCATCGATCCCCTTATCGACGCCATAGCCGCAGGAAACACAGCCATTGTAAAACCCAGCGCCTACTCTCCCAATACCAGCCGTGTCATTGAGAAGATCTTAAGCCAGTGCTTCGACCGCTCCTATGTGGCTGTGGTTACAGGCGGACGGGCAGAAAATACCTGTCTTCTCAACGAACATTTTGATTATATCTTTTTTACCGGAAGCCAGCATGTGGGCAGAGAAGTTATGGAAAAGGCTTCCCGCTATCTGACTCCGGTCACTCTGGAGCTTGGCGGAAAGAGTCCCTGCATTGTGGAAAAAAGCGCCAATCTGAAACTTGCCGCCAGAAGGATTGTTTTCGGAAAATATCTGAACTGCGGCCAGACCTGCGTGGCTCCCGATTATATATACTGTGACAGGGAGATCAAGGACGAGCTTATCCGCCAGATTAAAAAACAGATCAGGAAACAGTATTCAGCTTCGCCTCTTGACAACAAAAACTATGGAAAAATCATCAACGAAAAGCATTTTTCCCGGATCCTCGGCCTGATCGACAGCCAGAAAGTCGTCCACGGAGGAGAAAACAATCCCGACACTCTTCAGATAGCGCCTACTGTAATGGATAACGTTATATTTGAGGACGCTGTAATGCAGGAAGAAATTTTCGGCCCGGTACTTCCGGTCCTCACCTACGACTCGCTTGACGAGGCCATCGGCAAAATAAATTCCATGGCGCATCCTCTGGCACTTTATATCTTCACGTCAGATAAATCCGCAGCGGAAAAAGTCACTTCCCGGTGCAGCTACGGAGGAGGATGCGTCAACGACACCATCATCCACCTTGCCACCAGCGAAATGGGATTCGGCGGTTTCGGTGAAAGCGGTATGGGCGCTTATCATGGGAAAGACGGCTTCGATACTTTTACTCATTATAAGAGTATTGTAAACAAAAAGACATGGATCGATCTGCCCATGCGTTATCAGCCCTACCGGAAATTAAACGAAAAGCTTCTGAAGAAGTTCCTGAAATAAGGAGCTTCTCCGGAAGCTTTTTCTTTCTGGTATAAAGTATTCGTCCGCCTCTTTAGGAGTCCCGAAAAATGGCTACAGTATCGCCTCTGTTTTTTCTGCCCTGACCGCCTTCTCCGCCTCTCCAAGAAACGAAAGAGAACCGAAGATAACGATCACATCATCTTCCGATGCCTGGGAAAACATTTTTTTCACAGCGGAGGAAATACTTTCAGCCGCTTCCACAGACGGATTCACTTTTGCGACCTCTTCCTTTAATCTCTCTGCCGGCATAGCTCTCGGGTTGCCCGGCGTTTCCACAGTAATGATATTCTTTGCCAGAGGGGCTGTAAGCGCGATCACTTTTTCGTAATCTTTGTCTTTAAACATGCCGAATATATAACGGATGGTTCTGCCGGAAAAATACTGTTCCAGGGAATTGCGCAGCTCCCTGGCGGCTCCCGGATTATGGGCGCCGTCCAGGATCACAACAGGATCCCTGTGGATCACGGTAAATCTCCCTCTCCAGACGGTTTCCCGCATACCATCATAAACGTCGGAATCTGCGATCTTATACTCCAGTTCCCGCAAAGCGTTCACGGCTTCCAGAGCCGTCATGGCGTTCTGGATCTGGTATCTTCCCGCAAGAGATATCTCTACATCTTTCCAGTTCCGGTAACTGAGTTTCTGCCTGTCCCATCCATACACAACATCAGACAGAGTTTCCTGATCCACTGTATGGAGCGTACATTCTTTTTCTCTGCATGTCTTTTCGATCACTTCCATCGCCTCAGCTTCCTGCGGCGCGGATATCACAGTGGTATGAGGTTTGATGATGCCGGCCTTCTGTCCTGCTATTGCGGCAAGTGTATCGCCCAGAAACTCCATATGATCCATGCTGATGGGCGTAAGGATCTCCAGAACCGTCGTTTTCACAATGTTTGTAGCGTCCAGCGCTCCTCCCATTCCAGTTTCCAGTACCACGATATCACACTTCTTTTCCCGGAAATAAAGCCATGCAATGGCTGTTTCGACCTCGAAAGATGTGGGATGGGCCAGACCTTCCCGCGCCATCTTTTCTGCCGCGTCCCTGACCGTTTCCGTCAGACGGGCAAGCTCCTCTCTTTCGATCATCACGCCGTCCACCTGAATTCTTTCCCGATAGGAAAAAAGTGTAGGCGAAACGTATCTTCCTGTCCGGTATCCGGCTTTCTTAAGGATGGTGGAAAGATAAGCCAGAACAGACCCTTTTCCGTTTGTTCCGGCAATGTGGATGAATTTCAGTTCATCCTGGGGATTTCCCAGTCTCTTCATCAGTTCCCGGATATTGTCAAGTCCCGGTACGCTGCCATATTTCGTAACGTCTGCTAAATATTTTCTTGCTTCTTCGTAATTCATGATTTCACCCATCTGATATGGAATTTATACAGACTGAGAGATCCATCAGTACAACTGATGGATCTCTCCTGACTTAAGATCAGAAGATCTCAAGCATATTATTCCTGTAATTCTTATGCGTTCTTTTCAGCGATAGCTGCCTGCGCTGCTGCCAGGCGGGCGATCGGAACACGGAACGGTGAGCAGGATACATAGTCAAGACCGATCTTGTTGCAGAATTCTACAGAAGACGGATCTCCGCCGTGCTCGCCGCAGATACCTACATGCAGGTTCGGGTTAACCGGTTTGCCAAGCTCGATAGCCATCTTCATCAGCTTGCCAACGCCAACCTGATCCAGTTTCGCGAACGGATCGTTCTCGAAGATCTTCGCATCATAGTATGCGTTCAGGAACTTGCCTGCGTCGTCACGGGAGAATCCGTATGTCATCTGGGTAAGGTCGTTTGTACCGAAGCAGAAGAAGTCAGCTTCTTTAGCGATCTCGTCGGCTGTCAGAGCTGCTCTCGGGATCTCGATCATGGTACCAACCTCATATTTCAGATCGATGCCTGCCGCTGCGATCTCAGCGTCAGCAGTCTCAACAACGAACTTCTTAACATATTTCAGCTCTTTTACGTCTCCTACCAGCGGGATCATGATCTCAGGATGAACATCCCAGTCTGCATGAGCTTTCTTCACGTTGATTGCCGCGCGGATAACAGCTTTTGTCTGCATCTTGGCAATTTCCGGATAGGTAACTGCCAGACGGCATCCACGGTGACCCATCATCGGGTTGAACTCATGGAGAGAATCAATGATCGTCTTAATCTGCTCAACAGTCTTGCCCTGTGCGTCAGCCAGTTTCTTGATGTCTTCTTCTTCTGTAGGAACAAACTCATGAAGAGGCGGATCCAGGAAACGGATGGTAACCGGGTTTCCTTCCAGAGCTTCATACAGTTTCTCGAAGTCGCCCTGCTGTTCCGGAAGGATCTTCTCCAGAGCTGCTTCTCTCTCTTCTACTGTCTCAGAGCAGATCATCTCACGGAATGCGTCGATTCTGTCGCCTTCAAAGAACATATGCTCTGTACGGCACAGACCGATACCTTCTGCGCCCAGCTCGCGTGCTTTCTTAGCGTCAGCCGGTGTATCTGCGTTTGTGCGAACCTTCATGGTTCTGTATTTGTCAGCCCATGCCATGATTCTTCCGAATTCTCCGGCGATTGTAGCGTCTACAGTGGGGATGATTCCGTCGTAGATGTTACCTGTTGTACCGTCGATGGAGATCGGATCTCCTTCGTGGAATTCTTTGCCTGCAAGGGTGAATTTCTTGTTTGCTTCATCCATAGCGATATCGCCGCATCCGGATACACAGCAGGATCCCATACCACGTGCAACTACTGCTGCGTGGGAGGTCATACCGCCACGTACTGTCAGGATACCCTGAGCGGATTTCATACCGGTGATATCTTCCGGAGATGTCTCAAGACGTACAAGAACGACTTTTTCACCTCTTGCCGCCCATTCTACTGCGTCGTCAGCAGAGAATACGATCTTACCGCATGCAGCTCCCGGGGAAGCGCCAAGACCTTTGCCCAGCGGAGTAGCTGCTTTCAGCGCAGCTGCGTCGAACTGCGGATGAAGAAGTGTATCCAGATTACGCGGATCGATCATTGCAACAGCTTCTTCTTCTGTTCTCATGCCCTCGTCAACAAGGTCGCAGGCAATCTTCAGAGCAGCCTGTGCAGTTCTCTTACCGTTACGTGTCTGAAGCATATACAGTTTACCATGCTCTACAGTAAACTCCATATCCTGCATATCTCTGTAATGTGTTTCCAGAGTATGGCATACTTCTTTGAACTGTTTAAATGCTTCCGGGAATTTCTGCTCCATCTCGGAGATGTGCATAGGTGTACGAACGCCGGCAACAACGTCCTCGCCCTGAGCGTTGGTCAGGAACTCGCCGAACAGTCCGTTCTGGCCTGTAGCCGGGTCACGGGTAAATGCAACACCGGTACCGCAGTCGTCGCCCATGTTACCGAAAGCCATCATCTGTACGTTTACGGCTGTACCCCAGGAATACGGGATATCGTTGTCACGACGGTATACGTTTGCTCTCGGGTTGTCCCAGGAACGGAATACGGCTTTGATAGCGCCTACAAGCTGCTCCTTGGGATCTGACGGGAAATCAGAACCGATTTTTTCTTTGTATTCAGCCTTGAACTGGTCTGCCAGCTCGTGAAGGTCTTCAGCAGTAAGCTCTACGTCCTGCTTAACGCCTCTCTTCTCTTTCATCTGGTCGATCAGTTCCTCGAAATATTTCTTGCCGACTTCCATAACTACGTCAGAATACATCTGGATGAATCTTCTGTAGCAGTCCCAAGCCCAGCGGGGATTGTTGGACTTCTCAGCCAGCACATTAACAACTTCTTCATTCAGACCAAGGTTCAGGATAGTATCCATCATACCTGGCATGGATGCTCTTGCACCAGAACGAACGGAAACAAGCAGAGGATTTTCTTTGTCACCGAATTTCTTACCGGTAACTCCTTCCATTTTGGTGATCGCTTCCATGATCTGAGCCATGATCTCGTCATTGATCTGTCTTCCGTCCTCATAATACTGAGTGCAGGCTTCTGTTGTGATTGTGAAGCCCTGGGGAACCGGAAGGCCCAGAGAAGTCATTTCAGCAAGATTGGCACCTTTACCACCCAGAAGGTTTCTCATTGTGGCGTTACCTTCTGTAAACATGTAAACCCATTTTGCCATTTTACGTCTTCCTCCTATTAATTTGTTCTTTGAACATAGAAAATGTTTTCTATACGCACATAATCATTGTATAGATTTCTTGCAGAATAGTCAAGGAGAAACTGGGAAAAAGGGGAAAAACTTTGAAAATCCTCAAAATTTTTCCCCCGGACTTCTTTTTCTTTCTCAGCGTCTCTTCTTCAGATTCAGAACCAGATGTCTGGGCAGGCCGTTTACCATGATGGGCTGATAGTCTCCCTGGATCAGAGGACTGATATAGTCGATAAAATCTTTTGTCACATAAGTGGCGTCTCTGTTCATCCAGTTCCTCGGAACAAGCTTTTCTTCATTGGCGATCCGGTGCACGTCATAGATTCCTGTCTTTGCCATATAAGGATCGTCGGACACACGGTCGATCACCACCATCTTTCCTGTGTCCCCTTCGTCCGCTGCCTTTACCGCGGCGCCGCCTACCATAAACGCCTCGTCAATATCTACTCTGGAAGCCATATGGGAAGCGCTTCTCTGCAGGGTAGACAGTTCCACCGCCCTTGTCTTGCAGCCGCACTCGGCAGCCAGGAAGTTTGCAAGATATGTGGCGGTTCCGGTAAGCTGCTTATGACCGAAAGCGTCCACATAGTCTCCGGAATTGCCGAGCTCGCAGACATATCTTCCGTCCTCCAGACGGATGCCCTCGGAAACAGCGATCACTACGGAGGATTTCTTTTTCAGAAGATCTTTTACTTTTACAAGGAATTTTTCAATGTCAAAGGAAACCTCCGGCAGATAGATCAGATCCGGTCCGTCGCAGTCCTCTGTTTTGGCAAGAGCCGTAGCCCCTGTAAGCCATCCCGCGTTCCTTCCCATAACCTCCATGATCGTGATCATGTTTTTCTTGTAGGTAAGTCCCTGGGCGTCCCGGATCACCTCCTTTGTGGACGCGCCGATATACTTCGCCGCGCTTCCGAATCCTGGAGTATGGTCCGTCAGGGCAAGATCGTTGTCAATGGTCTTGGGAACGCCCAGAAATTTCTGGGTCTGCCCGGTAAGGATCGCGTAATCGGACAGTTTCTTAATGGTATCCATAGAGTCGTTTCCGCCGATATAAATAAACGCGTCGATATCAAGCTTGTTCAGGATTTCAAAAATCTTTTCATAGATGGACTTATCCTCGTGGATTTCCGGAAGTTTAAAGCGGCAGGAACCCAGAAATGCGGAGGGCGTTCTTTTCAGCAGCTCAATATCCAGTTCAGAATGAATCTGCGTAGAAAGGTCGATATACTGTTCGTCCAGAAGGCCCTGGATCCCGTGGAGCATTCCGTACACCTTGTCAAATCCCCGCTCGATGGCGTTTTTGTAAACTCCCGCCAGACTGGAATTAATCACAGCCGTGGGGCCTCCCGACTGTCCTACAATGATATTTCTTTTTTTCGCCATAATGACATCTCCTCCTGTATTTGGCGCCGGTATGAATAAACGTGACTGTATTCACAAACCGACGCCGCGCCTATAATAGTAAATTTTAACAATGTAATACAAGAAAGTCAAGTTTTCTTTGTACGAAATGCCATATATTATTCAAATAAATCCGACATTATCCATAAATTATAGAAAAAGTCCCCGGCACGGCTGGAACAGCCGCATCCGGAGACTTTACTTTGTATATTTATAACCGCCACCTGCTGCGGCACTTTTCTGTTAAATACAGGATCAGAAGGTGAACTTGTCTGCAAAGTAAGCGTCAAGCTCCTCAATTTTTATGCGGACTTGTTCCATGGTATCGCGGTCGCGGACAGTAACCGCCCCGTCTGTCTCAGAATCAAAATCATATGTCACACAGAACGGAGTTCCGATCTCATCCTGTCTTCTGTAACGCTTTCCGATATTTCCGCGATCGTCGTACTCGCAGTTGTACTTTTTGCTGAGATGCTGGTAGATCTTCTCAGCTCCTTCGCTCAGCTTCTTGGAAAGAGGCAGCACGCCGATCTTGACAGGAGCCAGAACCGGGTGGAAATGAAGAACTGTGCGGACGTCGTTTTTCTCAGCGTCAAGGACTTCCTCGTCATATGCGCTGCACAGGAAAGCCAGCACCATACGGTCTGCGCCGAGAGACGGCTCGATCACATAAGGAATATACTTCTGCTTCTTCTCATCGTCAAAGTAGGTCAGATCCTGACCGGACACATTCTGATGCTGCGTCAGATCGTAGTCTGTTCTGTCCGCAATTCCCCACAGCTCGCCCCAGCCGAAGGGGAAGAGGAATTCCACGTCAGTAGTCGCCTTGCTGTAAAAACTAAGCTCCTCCTTCTCGTGATCACGGTAGCGTACTTCGTCGTCTTTCAGGCCAAGAGAGCTGAGCCAGTCAAGACAGAATTTCTTCCAGTAATCAAACCACTCAAGGTCGGTATCCGGCTCACAGAAGAATTCCAGCTCCATCTGCTCGAATTCGCGGGTACGGAAAGTAAAGTTTCCGGGAGTGATCTCGTTTCGGAAAGATTTACCAATCTGGCCGATGCCGAAAGGAATCTTCTTTCTTGAGGTTCTCTGTACATTTTTGAAGTTCACAAAAATACCCTGGGCTGTCTCCGGTCTTAAATACACCGTGTTTTTCGCGTCCTCGGTAACGCCCTGGAACGTTTTGAACATCAGATTAAACTGGCGGATATCGGTAAAATTATGTTTTCCGCAGGTAGGACAGGGAATTTCATGTTCTTTGATGAAATCCATCATCTTTTCCTGGGACCATGCGTCTACGCTGCCCTCAATGGCAATTCCATGCTCCTCACAGAAATCTTCAATCAGTTTGTCGGCGCGGAAACGCTCATGGCACTCCTTGCAGTCCATCAGAGGGTCGGAAAATCCTCCCAGATGTCCGGACGCCACCCATGTCTGGGGATTCATAAGGATCGCGCAGTCCACACCCACGTTATACGGGGACTCCTGGATAAATTTCTGCCACCAGGCACGTTTTACATTGTTCTTCAGCTCCACGCCCAGATTTCCATAATCCCAGGTATTGGCAAGACCACCGTAAATTTCGGAACCGGGATAAACAAATCCTCTTGCCTTTGCCAGAGCTACGATTTTTTCCATTGTTTTTTCCATGGTATCTTATCTCTCCTAAAATATAATGATCATTTTCAAATCTTTTTTATTATACTAGCATCTTTCCGCTTTTTCAACCGCAATCCGCGAACATCTCACGACAAACGCATGAATGTGTTCCCTAACCAAGCCTATTGATTTTTGATCTTT
>CBJMC01400__coassemble_1297_pt1 | contig 15467 bp, 12 predicted proteins | sample CBJMC01400__metabat2_low_PE_023 | metagenome-assembled genome bin CBJMC01400 | reverse complement strand
TCTTACCAAAAAGGAGCCATTTTTTACCAAAGCCACAAAGTTTTTTACACTACCAGAAAAAGCATTAAAAATACCTAACAGCCTTTCCGGCATGTCAGGTATTTTTTGAGCATGTTTTATAAATTGGGATTTCAGAATCCGATAACAGTAATCGTTCGGGAACGTCTGCTGAATAATTTTCGGTAATAATTAAGTTTTCTAGAGTCTACCCGGATTGTCATTTTTGGTGAATATGGATCTATCTTTGAACCTACATTATTCAAGCGGAGACTTTTAATATGGATGATACATCCGCGTTTCACTCCATAAAATGCCTGAGATCCAATTCTGGTTAGGCCGGTACCTATTGCTACCCTGTTTAAGCTTTTGCAGTTTCGGAAAGCATAACTTCCAATAGCTGTTACATTATGGCTGATGGCCACTTTAGTAAGTCTGGTTTTTCCATAAAATGCTTTTGTCCACACATAACTTACTTTATAGGTTATGCCGGCATAGCGGATAGTGGACGGGATACTGGCCGAACGGATGTTTGAGTTTGTTGTTCCGCAGCAGGCGACAATATTTTTTCCCTTTACACGATAGATTAGATCTGTTGAAGAAACATAGCTGTATCTCCATTGTGCATATAAAGTGACATTTCCCAATAGTTTAAAGGTTTTTCCGGGAGTATAGCTTGTACCGCTTCCATCAGACTTTGTATTCCAGCCGATAAAAAATCTTGAATTACAGTAAGGCGCATTTTTTACAGTTACCATTTTGCCAGATGTATATTTTGTATTGTCCACAGGCATATTTCCAACAGCATACGGGCTGTTTTTCTGATAAGTTACTCTATAGACAACAGGCGTTGGTGTTGCTGTTGGTACCGGGGTGGCGGTAGGTACAGGCGTAGCCGTCGGAGACGGAGTAGCAGTAGGCGTGGGGCTTGGAGTGGCTATAGGGCCATCCAAAGTTCGTGTATGAGCCTTAATAGAAAAACAGAAGGGGGATTTTTGTATGCCGCAGTCAATCCAATCTGTACCATTTGCGCTGTAAAAGCTCTGGTTTGCTTCCAGCCCTGCAATTGCCTGGAACCATGAGGAGGAAGTGACAGTAGTAGTATTTTCTACGTAGTATGGAGTGGAATCATCCATTAAGGTGAGAACCACAGAATACTGGCTTCCCTGAACTAATGGAACAGGGGAATCCAGTTCGATCGTGTCAATACCAGCTAAAGGCTGCACATACTCCATAGGAGTATTAAAAGCCGGAGTACCGCTGAGAGGATTGGAGGGATCCGTTAAATTTGTATAAATCTGAAGCTGGTAAGCAGTATAGTCTTTCTTGGAAGCTACTACGATTTCTCCCAGTTCCTCAGCGTTTCCATTTCCAGCAGTAGCGGTAAATATATTGGCAATGGAATAGCCTTTTTCAAGAGTAAAGGAAGAGGTACTGCAGGTAGCGCCGTCATAAAAATAGTTATTTGGATAAGCAGGAGCTGATGTGACTGTATTGGAAACCAGGTTGGTAATGGACGCATCTTCATAGGAAAGATAAAAATACCCATTATCGCCCCATGAATTTCCGTAGCTGTTTTTCACGATCCAGGCTCCGTCATTCTGTACATTAGACTGTTCAGGAAAATTTTCTTTTGCATAATCATCATTCCAACCGACAATAGTTATTGCATGGTTTACAGTTCCGGAGTTAGGATAACAGGCAGCAGCAGTGTCGGCCTTAAAGTAAGTGCCAGTACCGTCTAAATAGATCATTGCTGTAACAGAAGAGTATTCCTGAAGCAGTCGTTTCATCCGATCTACAGAATAAGCAGAAAAAACAGCGTCTGTTAGATATACATCTGTGTCATATGCCAGACTGTTATCTAATGGTACCGATAAATCTGCAGTGTGGGAACTGTCAGTAGGAAGCGGAGCTTTATCTTCTGTTACCATACCGGACCAGGTACTTAAAAAGAAAGAAGCAACCATACCGTTCCCTCTGTCATGGTAGTTGTTCCCTAAATGTACAATCCGATCCTCTGGTGTATTTCCAAGGGGATCATTTACCCGGTGACACCAGAAATAAGCCAAATGTTCTTCGGAAAGATCCCAAGTTCCAAGTCCCTGTGAAAGAAGAGAGGTCTCAAAATTGGATGCAAGTCCAAAGGCCCAGCAAATACCAAAGGGATTTTGATTTTTTACAGATGTAATAAGTCCAGATTCTCGAGAATCAAAATATGATGGGAAACTGCTATATGTACTGACACCAAGGTTACTTTCAGCATTTTCCAGAGGAGAATAGGCATCCAATTCAGCTATAGGAGCAAGTTGTTCTGCCTGTTCGTCCTTCGTCATAGGACGACCAAGAATATAATCCAGATTTTTATCAGAAGATTCCCCTTCTCCCGAACTGAACAGTTCTTCCTCAGAGGGCTGGAAGGAAAAAACGGAATTTGACATGGAATCTGAAAAAGTAGGTTCCGTTTCATCCGTAGAAACGCCAGAAGTAAATTTGTCAGTTTCTAAAGCTGTATTACCAGAAGAAAAATCGCTGGCGCCTACAAAAGAAAGGTTTCCGGCAGAGAGAGAAAATGTCAAGAGAAAGGCGAGACTACTCTTTAAAAAAAAATGTTTTTTACGCATGATAAACGCTCCTGTTTTTTAGGTATGGAAAGAACAAAAGTAAAGGATTCTTTGCTTTTGCGGTTAGGATTGTATTAGTTTGTTTCATATATCATAGCATGGAAAACCATTGTATGTCTAGAATAAAAGCGGGAGTTGGCGTTTCTCTAAGAGTTCCTTATTTTGACAAAATTTTTTATTTTGTTTATGAAAATATAAACTTTCTGGTATTCAAAAACAAACGTATGTTTGGTGTTGTATAACTGTAAGGAATCCGGAGAACTTTATGGACAGAAAATCGGGGGATGATCATGAAAAGTATATATTCAGATAAACGGATGGAAGTTGGTAACAGAATCCGCAAACTACGCAAAAGATATGATTTATTTCAGGATAAATTTGCAAAAGCCTTGGAGATCTCTGCGATAACACTTTCCAGAATCAAAAATGGAACAGCGAACCTTGATATTTGGATACTGTTAAAAATGACGCAGACTTTAGATGTTCCTGTAGAGATTACCTTGGGAATCCGAGGGTGGCAAAAAGATATTCAGGAAGCACAAGTGGTTTGTTCTTGCGGTAAAAATAAAAGATTGCTTGATGCAGATCCGGAGACAATGGAGGATATTATCAAAATTTAAATGTCCTGATTGCAAATCTGTCATTGCAATCAGTTCCCACAAAAAATTATACTGCGCGAATCGGTGTGTGAGTAGTTATAACAGTCAAAGTCTGATACTAACACCGTTCAAAAGAAAAAAGATGTCCCGTCAAACAGAACATCCTTTTTAAACATCCTCATGAATCTGGTAGCCGATTTAACAACCGTTTTCAGTCTTCAGTCGTTGATCACAACGCCTTTCTGAAGCATGATATTTGCATACAGCGCTTTTTCACTGGTGGAAATAATGCAGTAAGCGGTTTTGGCTTCATCATAGAAAGCAAAACGCTCAATATTTCCTACAACAGCGTCTCCGCGGTCGTCATATTTGCGGATGATCTCTTTATATGTATCCCAGATTGGGGTTTCCACATTATCCCCCGGCATAACTTCCATCAGGTTCACCGGATGTTCTACATAAGTATCCAGAGGGAAAACCTTCAGGATCGCTTCCAGAATTTCCGGAACGCCATGTCCGTCGCAGCGGATCGTAATAGCATTTTTTCCCATGGATTCTACAGGAAAGTTTCCATCGGCGATTACAAGACGGTCGCTGTGTCCCATCTCACATAATACTTTTAATAATTCAGGTGATAAAATTTCAGGAATTCCTTTTAACATAATAATTCATACCTCCAGTTTTGATTTTTAATTTTGTGAAGCCGTTCTTCATGGCAGTTTTAAATACTGATGAGCTTAGAGCAAGCCAATAAAGAAAACCGCCTTTTTCCTTACATTAAAATTTACCTTATCTGTATTCCTGTTTGCAAGGCAAAATTTTCCTGTGAATGATGAAAATTTTACAGTTGACAGACAGGCTGTGAGGGGGTATGATAAAAAAAAACAGAAACGTTTCGGTTTCTGGAAAAACAGAAAATTTTCAGCGTCAGTGCACATAGTCCGGAGCGCGCTGCCCTTTGGACAGTGACGTGAAAGAGACTTCAGCACAACCAATCACAGGAGGGAAAAGATTATGCCACTTGTTACGTCAAAAGAAATGTTATTGAAAGCACAGCAGGGAGGATATGCCGTAGGAGCCTTTAACGCAGAGAATATGGAGATGGTAAAGGCTATTATCGCTGCGGCGGAAGAGCTGAGAGCTCCTGTTATGATCCAGACCACGCCGTCCACAGTAAAATATGGAACTGTTGAGACTTACGCGGCAATTGTAGCTGCTGAGGCAGCGAAGGCTTCCGTGCCGGTATGTCTCCATCTTGATCACGGCGACAGCTTTGAACTTGCCATGCGCGCCATTCATGCAGGATATACTTCTGTTATGATCGACGGTTCTAAACTGAGCTTTGAAGAAAATATCGCTCTGACAAAAAAAGTAGCAGATGTGGCGAAAGCGCTGGATATCCCCTGCGAAGCCGAGCTTGGCAAAGTGGGCGGAAAAGAGGACGATCTGGAAGCTGAAGCGGATACCAATACAGATCCGGCGGAGGCGAAGGAATTTGCCGAGAGAACAGGAGTGACTTCTCTTGCGGTGGCTATCGGAACAGCCCATGGATTTTATGTAGGCACACCGGTGCTGGATAAAGAACGTCTCACAGAGATCCGTAAAGTAGTAGACGTGCCGCTGGTTCTCCACGGAGCATCCGGATTAAGCGATGATGACGTGCGCGACTGCGTAAAACGCGGTATGTGCAAGGTGAATTTTGCGACGGAACTCAGGGATGCATATTCCAAAGCTGTGAAAGCAACTTTTGCGGAAAAAGAAAATACCATTGATCCGAAGGCATATGGACGTGCGGCGATTCAGGCGGTGAAGGAACTGGTTATGTACCGGATGAAGGTCTGCGGATGCGACGGGAAAGCAGAATAAAAAGATATTCTTTGGCCGCACATGGCGGGAAATCCTGAAACGACGCAGCAAAGAATATAAGAGGGAGTGATTGAGCTGTGGCGGCGACAATGAAAGATATTGCCCGGAAAACAGGGTTGGGGCTTGCCACGATTTCTTCCTATTTTAATGGCGGAAATGTCAGAGAAAAGAACAGGAAGAAGATCGAGGCAGCTATCGAGGAGCTTCACTATGAGGTTAATGAAGTAGCCAGAGGACTGAAGACAAACGCTACCAGAACGGTGGGAGTGGTGATACCGGAACTGAACAATGTTTTCTGCGCGGAGATCATCACAGAGATGGAAGATATTCTCAGAGGACATGGATACGCGACGATTGTATGCGACTGTCGTACAGACAGAAAGCTGGAACAGGAAGCAGTAGATTTTCTCAGCAGAAAACGGGTGGACGGTATTATCAATATGCCGGTGGATACGGAAGGCTGTCATCTGAAAAAATTTCTGAAAACAGGGAAGCCGGTAGTCCTTATCGACCGTAAAATCCAGGGAGCGGCCTGCGACAGCGTCCTTGTGGATAACGAAAAAGCGGCGGAGGACGCCATAGAGCTGTTTTTCCGGAACGGGCACAGGAAGATCGGGATCATCGGCGGGCCGGAGGAAATTTCCACAGCACAGGAAAGGGTGTCCGGATACCGGAAAGCATGCGAAAAATACGGTATTCCGCTGGAAGAAACTCTTATATGCCGTGAGGACTATACGATCCAGGGCGGAGTGCGGGGGCTGGAAAGACTGGTAAAAAGAAACCCGGACATGACAGCGGTGTTTGTGACAAATTATGAAATGACCATGGGGGCGGTGATTGGTCTGAATGAACTGGGAATGCAGGTGCCAAAGGAACTCTCTGTAATTGGTTTTGACAATCTTCAGTTCGCCAGAGCATGCAGTCCGAAGCTGACGATCGTGGCCCAGCCGACTGTAGAGATTGCCAGAGAAGCGGCGGGAATGATGCTGAAGCGTCTGGAAAGCGGAACGGAGGACAGCCCGTCAGAATACTGTACGGAAAAACTGAGTACCGAGATTATCATGGGAAGGTCAGTCCTCGATATTCGGGATTAGAAAAGTCAGCGTACAGAAGATATGGAGCGGTTGCCCCTCGTACATTGATTTAAGGAGCCGGAACAAATAATTTAGACGGGAGCCGGGAGGTATTCCCGAAAAATAAAGGGGTCAGAGGGATGAAATCATATTTACTTGGAATAGATATCGGAACAAGCGCATGTAAAGTTGCCGTTTTCGACAGGGCGGGCAGAGTCCTGGCGGCGGAGAACGGCGATTATCCGGTTTATTATCCCCATGAAGGCTGGGCGGAACAGAACCCGGAGGAATGGTGGAAAGCCGTGTGCGGCGCGGTGCGGGGGAGCATTGAGCGCGCGGGTATCCTGCCGGAAGAGATCGCAGGGGTAGGAATTGACGGACAGAGCTGGTCCGCCATTGCCGTTGACCGCAAGGGAAACGTTCTTACCAACACGCCGATCTGGATGGATACCAGGGCGCAGGATATTTGCGATAGGCTGAATGAAGAGATCGGCGCGGAAGAGATTTTCCGGACAGCGGGAAATTCTCTCCAGCCGTCCTACACAACGGCGAAGATCCTCTGGTATAAGGAGAATCTTCCGGAGGTTTACCGGAATACATACAGGATACTGCAGTCCAACAGCTATATTGCTTTTAAACTGACAGGAGAGATGACACAGGATCTGTCTCAGGGTTACGGCCTGCACTGTTTTAACATGAGGACAGGAAAATGGGACGACAGGATGTGCGACCGTCTTGGTATTCCACGTGAATTTCTTCCTGAGATCCGCGGATGCGACGAGATCGTGGGTACGGTGACAAAAGAAGCGGCCCGGGAAACCGGCCTTGCGGAGGGTACGCCTGTGGCGGCAGGAGGTCTTGACGCCGCCTGCGGAACGCTGGGAGCAGGCGTGATCCATCCGGGAGAAACCCAGGAGCAGGGCGGACAGGCGGGCGGAATGAGTATCTGTACGAAAGAATACAAAGCGGATCCCCGGCTGATCCTGGGATTCCACGTGGTGCCCGGCCTGTGGCTTCTTCAGGGCGGAACTACCGGAGGCGGAGGCGTCATGCGGTGGTTTGAACGGGAGTTTGCGGATTATGAACGGATGATGAAGGAGGAGACGGGAGTTTCTTCTCTGAATCAGCTGAATGAAATCGCGGAAAAAGTTTCCCCCGGCTGCGACGGACTTGTATTTCTCCCATACATGGCGGGAGAGCGTTCGCCTATCTGGAATCCATATGCAAAAGGCGTTTTCTACGGACTTGATTTTTCCAAGACCAAAGGCCATATGGTACGCGCCTGCATGGAGGGAGTCGCTCTTTCCCTCCGTCACAATCTGGAAGTGGCCAGAGAAGCCGGAGCGGAAGCGAAAGTGCTGAGAGCCATGGGCGGATCGGCAAATTCGCTTCTGTGGACGCAGATTAAAGCCGATATAACAGGCAAGCCCATCATTGTGCCGGCTTCCGACACGGCGACCACTCTGGGAGCGGCCATGCTCGCGGGAGTTGGGACCGGATTCTATAAGGATTATGAAGAAGCGGTAAAACTTACAGTGTCGGAAACCAGAAGACACGAGCCAAATGAGGCGAACCGGGCAGTCTATGACAGGACTTACGAGACGTATCTGAGATTGTATGAAGCGCTCAGACCTCTGATGACGGAGAGATAATTTTCTGAGACAGACCTTTACAGGATAAATACGGCAGACCAGGAAGGAAATGCCGCAAAAGAGACCGGCGGCGTTTACCATAGATGCAGCAGTAAAATTCTTATGACAAAGACAGGAAAGGAGCATCATCATTATGCGCGCAGCAGTAGTAACAGCAAATGAAAGGGTGGAATATCAGGAGATTCCGGAGCCGGAGGTAAAGAAGGGATATGTGAAAGTAAAAGTAAGATATTCCGGTATCTGCGGTTCCGACATTCCCCGTGTTCTCAACCATGGCGTACATTTTTACCCGATAGTGCTGGGACATGAGTTTTCCGGAGATGTTGTGGAAGTGGGAGAAGGCGTCACAAAAGTGAAAGTGGGCGACCGTGTTTCCGGCGCTCCCCTGGTTCCCTGCATGAAGTGCGGCGACTGCCAGAAGGGAAATTATTCTCTCTGCAAGCACTACAGCTTCATCGGTTCCAGAGAGCAGGGAAGCAACGCGGATTATGTTGTGATCCCGGAACAGAACGCAGTTCCTTTTGACAAATCTGTTCCTTACGATCAGGCCGCCATGTTTGAGCCTTCCACAGTAGCTCTTCACGGACTGTTCCAGAATGATTATCAGGGCGGCGAGTACGTTGCCATCCTGGGCGGCGGAACGGTAGGGATGTTTACCATGCAGTGGGCGAAGATCTTCGGTTCCAGAAAAGTGGTTGTTTTTGATATCAGCGAAGAACGCCTTGCTCTGGCGCAGCGTCTGGGCGCCGACGAGGTTGTGAACACTACAAAAGAGGATTACATGAAGACGGCAATGGAGATCACCGGAAATCAGGGATACGGTTTTGTCTTCGAGACGGCAGGTCAGGTGGCCACCATGCATATGGCCTTCGAGCTGGCGGCAAATAAGGCCCATGTCTGCTTCATCGGAACGCCTCATGAGAACCTGACGTTCACTCCCGCCCAGTGGGAGAATATGAACCGGAAGGAATTCAAGCTCACCGGTTCCTGGATGTCCTACAGCGCCCCCTATCCGGGAAAAGAGTGGGAACTGACAGCCCATTATTTCGCGACAGGACAGCTGAAATTCGATCCCGGCTTTATTTATAAGAAGATTCCCATGAGCCAGGCCCAGGAAGCCTTCCAGCTCTTCAAGACTCCGGGACTTGTAAAAGGTAAGATTCTTTTATCAAACGAGGAAGACTGAAATGATACTGACAGTGACATTAAACGCGGCCATTGACAAGCGATATGTGGTGGACGACTGCAGGATGGGAGAGGTGAACCGGGTAAAGGAATGTACCTATGTTCCCGGCGGCAAAGGACTGAACGTCTCAAAGCCGGCCTCCATCTACGGCGCGGAAGTCGTCGCCACAGGTTTTGTGGGCGGACACGCGGGAAATTATATTGAAGAGGCTCTGAAACCTTTCGGGATCAAAAGCGCTTTTTACCATGTGGAAGGGGAAAGCCGCTCCTGCATCAATATCTGGGACGAAGTCAACCATGTGCAGACAGAATTCCTGGAGCCGGGATTTACCCTCACAGAAGAAGACTTCCGGGGATTTGAAGAAAAGTTCCGGGAACTGGTGAAAGACGCGGATGTGGTGGCCATGTCCGGCAGCGTTCCCAAAGGACTTGACGGGACCGCATACCCAAGACTGGTGCGGATCGTAAAGGAAGCGGGGAAACCTGTGATCCTGGATACCAGCGGAAAGCTGCTGGAAATGGGAATAGAGGCGAAGCCTTCCATGATCAAACCCAATATCGACGAGATCCGGATGCTCACCGGAAAATCCTGCGACGATCTTAACGAGATCATCGAAGCGGCCAGGACCATACATCAGAAAGGCGTGGAGATCGTCGCGGTATCCCTGGGAGCGGACGGTTCCCTTGCCGTAAGCGACGAGGGCGTTTTCCGGGCGGTGGTTCCGAAGATCGACGCGGTAAATACTGTGGGATGCGGAGACTCCATGATCGCCGGATTCGCACTGGGGATCAGCGAGGGCCTGTCCCTGCCGGAAACCCTGAGAAGAGCCAGCGCGATATCCGCAGCGGCGGCCATGCGGGAAGAAACAGGGTTCTTCGTGATGGAGGATATGGAGAGACTGCTGCCGCAGATACAGATTACAAAGTTATAAAATGTGAGAAGTCGGGGATGAGGAACTGAAGGAGTAACGGCGGTTATGGAAGAAGGCGGCGAAGCGGTTGACGGCGGACGCGGTCAGGAGTATCCCGAAGGGAATACGTTGATTTTCGTGATTTTGCTCCGCATATTCCCATACGGGATACTACCTGACCGGAATCCGCCTGTGACCGGACTTCGGCAGTATGTCTTTCTCGAAAGACGGGTGGTTCCTTCAGCTCCCCATTGAACCGAGAGGGAAGGGTAAGAGTCAGACAGTTACAGGTCGAGCGCACCCGCAGGAGCTGCGGCATCAAAGCGTTCCCCATTGGTTCAAGAGTGTGGTGGTGGAGATACAGGCGGTTTGTACCGTGGATATCCCGCGGCGGACTTCAGGCAGATTTTCGCGCTTTTGCGAGCATAGCGTTTGCGAAAATGAACTGTCTGAGCGAAGCGACTTTTTAATTTTCGCACACAATAAGCGGCGGAGCAAAAAGCGGAAATCAACGTGTCCGCAAGGGATACCGTGCCGCAGACCGTTGTCTCACGAACCACACTAGCATCGGTGTACAAGGGGCAATACGCTCCAAACCGTGTGATTTCAGTGATTTACTGTGTTATCCTCAATCAGCGTACGTCCAGTACGCCTCAATCGTCTGCCTTGTAAATCACTGAAATTCCTACGGTTGGAGTCTACGAGTCGAAAAGGTGATGATTTCTGCCCCCTTTCAGGCACTTGATCGACGCGTACAGGACGTACGCGGAGTGAAAGTAACGCAAAAGGGGCAGAAATCAGCCCTTTATCGACCGTATTGTCCCCTTGTACATCGATGCTATCCCCAATAAATAAAAAAACATTACAGAAGGAGAATTATTATGGCAGAATTCATCAACCCGGCCATCGTGCCGAAAGTAACCCTTCCCTCCGGGGAGGAAGTTCCCTGCATCGGTATGGGAACCTTTGGCTCTGACAGAGTTTCCGCAGAGGATGTTTCCTCGGCTGTGGCAGGAGCCATCAGAAGCGGCTACCGCATGTTCGACTGCGCGGCGTGCTACGGCAATGAGCATCAGATCGGCGAAGTGTTCCAAGCGGCTTTTGATGAAGGCGTGGTGGAGAGAAAGGATCTCTTCATTATGACAAAAGTATGGAACGATATGCACAGAGATGTGGAGAAAGCCTGCAGAAAGAGTATCGAGGATCTGAAGTGCGACTATGTGGATCTTTATTTCATTCACTGGCCTTTCCCCAACTATCATGCTCCGGGATGCGACGTGACATCAAGAAATCCTGATTCCAGACCTTTCAGTGTGGAAGAGTTTATGGATACCTACCGTCAGTGTGAAGCCCTGGTGGAAAAAGGCGTGATCCGTTATATCGGTATTTCCAATATGACCATTCCCAAGCTGGAGGCTGTGCTTCCGCTGATGAAGATCAAGCCGGCAGCCTGCGAACTGGAACTGCACGTATGCTTCCAGCAGCAGGAGCTCTTTGATTATCTTGTGGCTCACAATATCAAGCCGGTTGGTTATATGCCTCTGGGCTCTCCCAGGAGACCGGAGAGAGATATCTGCCCGGAGGATGTGGCGGATCTTGATCTTCCGGAGATGAAGGAGATCGCGGCGGCTCACGGCGGCGTGAATACAGCGCTTATCTCTCTTAAGTGGGCTCACCAGAGAGGAGAGATCGCGATTCCATTCTCTGTACATCACTATGCGGATAATCTGAAATGCGTGACAGAGGATCCGCTGACAGAGGAAGAGATGAAGAAGATCAGCACCCTGGAAAAAGGCAACCGCCTTGTAAAAGGCCAGGTGTTCCTCTGGGAGGGAGCAAAAGACTGGCATGATCTCTGGGACGAAGACGGCGTGATCGTACAGTAGAGATCCGGTCCAGCACTGTGTTTTATATCTGACATATGGGGAGGAGACACTCCAGCAGAATCCGAGCTTTCGAAAGCCGGAATACCCTGCGGGAGTGTTTCCTCCCTTTTCATTTATAACACTTGAGAAAAAATGGCTTGCTGCCATATGAAACAGGGAAAGAGTACAGAAAAAATGAGAGGAAAGTAGCTAACTACCGTATGGAACAGGGAAAGAGTACAGAAAGGATGAGAGAAAAGTGGTTTACTACCGTATAGAACAGGGAAAGAATACGTAAGAAAAGAGAGAAAAGCGGCTAACTACCGTATGAAACAGGGAAAGAATACGTAAGAAAAGAGAGAAAAGTAGCTAACTACCGTATGGAACAGGGAAAGAGTACAGAAAAAATGAGAGGAAAGTAGCTAACTACCGTATGGAACGAGGAAAGAGTACGTAAGAAAAGAGAGAAAAGTGGTTTACTACCGTATGAAACAGGAAAAGAGTACAGAAGAAAAGAGAGAAATACGGGTTGCTACCGTATAAAGCAGGGAAAATATACAGTAAAAATAAGAGGAAAGCGGCTTACTACCGTATGGTTGCCCGCATTGAAGCTGATATATGAAACTGGTATCAACAACCGGTAAAGACAACTGCCGGAATTAGATATTGGCAAGGTCATCCAGCGATAAAGTCTGGCACTGATAAAAGCTGAGAAAACGAAATCTGGCAACTGTCAAAATCTGGCACTGATAAAGCCGGGAAAATGGAATCTGGCAACTGGCAAAGTCTGGCACTGGCAAAAGCCAGAAAAATGGAATCTGGCAACTGTCAAAATCTGGCACTGATAAAGCCGGGAAAATGGAATCTGGCAACTGGCAAAGTCTGGCACTGGTAAAGCCGGGAAAACGGAACCCGACAACTGTCAAAGTCCGGCTCTTTCCAAAATGCTGAAATCATGTTAAAATGATTCTGAAATTTAACAACAGGAGACTGTCATAACATGTACCGTATTTTATTAGTAGATGATGAGATTCTTGTAAGAGACGCGATCAAGGAAAATATCGACTGGGAGGGACTTGGATGTGAGCTGGCGGGAATCTGTGAAAACGGACAGCAGGCTGCGGAGTTTGTAAAGCAGCACCCGGTGGATATTGTGCTGACGGATATCCTTATGCCTTACATGGACGGAATGGAGCTGAGCCATTTTCTGCATGATAATTATCCTGATATTGTGATCGTGATTTTCAGTGGATTTGGAGAATTTGAGTACGCCAAGAAAGCGATCCAGTACAATGTAAGCGAATATCTTTTAAAGCCGGTAACCGCAATGGAGCTTACTGAAGTCATCAATAAGATGAAAGACAAGGTGGATCAGCGCCGCAAAGAAAAAGCAAAAATGGAGAGACTGACCAGAGCGTCTGAGAATTACCGCAAAAACGCGCAGATCATCCGGTCTAAGGCCATAGAGGCTGTAGTAAACTGTACAGTAGATGTAAAAACAGGCATGGAGCAGCTTGACGCCATGGGAATAGAGCTTACAGAGGGAAGCTGTCGCGTGGCTATTTTTGATATTGACATTTATTCAGACATTTATCAGGTGGATACAGTAAAGAGACAGGAAAGCGCTCTGATGGCCTTTGTTCTTTATAATATCAGCGACGAGATCGTAAAAAGGGAGCAGGCCGGCATCGCCTACCAGGAGGGGGGAAACCATGTCTGTATTCTCTTTCAGGAAAAATGGGGCCGGGACCGGAACGAAAAGACAAAGGAAATCTGTCGGGAAATCCAGCAGAAGATGCAGGAGGTTATGGGAATCAGCGTTTCTGTTGGAATCGGAAAATGGGTAAGGAGGCCGGAACAGCTTCTGATCTCCCACGATACGGCGGAAAAAGCTATCCAATACCGTTATCTTCTGGGAGAGAGCCTTCTTCTTGATATGGAGGAAATGAAACCGGAGCAGAATATTTCTCTGGAGAAATACCTGAACGATCTTTCAGAAGCTATAAAAGCCGGGTCTCAGGAAAATGCCGAAAAAGCCATGAGGGACATTGAAGAGGCGGTCAAAGGCGCTATGGTGGAAAAAAGCAGAGCCTGTATGTATCTTCAGCAGGTGATCCGTACTATCGACCGTATCTGTGAAGATGTTTCAGCAGATATGGAGAAGATCCTTAAGGGACGCGACATGCTTTTGCAGCAGGTGACGGAGCAGAAATCATTCGGACGTGCCTGCGATGTCGTACGGGAATATGTAATGAAAATGTTTAAAATGCTCACGGATATGAACAGCTCCAGCGGCCAGCGCCAGGCGAGAATGGCGGTGGAGTATATCCAGAAGAATTATATGAACCCTAACCTGAGCCTGAACGACATCTGCTCTTATCTGAATATCAGTACCAGTTATTTCAGCACGATCTTTAAGGAAATGACAGGAGAAACCTTTACGGAAGTCCTGATACGCACAAGGATGGAAAAAGCCAAGGAGCTTCTGGAAAATACGACGATGAAGAACTATGAGATCGCGGAAAAGGTGGGATTCTCCGATCCTCATTATTTTGGTATTTCCTTTAAGAAAATGACAGGGATCACGCCTACGGAATATGCCAGGGAGAAACGAAAATGAAAAGGAACAGGCCGGCTGCGGTAATTATGGAGAAATTTAAAAGCATACAGAGCGCGATCTTTGCCGCGGCGTCTATTCTGATCCTTGGGGCAGTGGCGGTCGTCACCATTGTTTCCATGAGTTTTACCCGGAATACGATTTTTGAGAACTCGTCGCTGTATACGCAGACGATCATCCAGCAGATGAACCAGAATATTGATTCCTACATAGATTACATGGAAAACATCGCTTACCTGGTATCCAGCAACGAGGACGTACAGTCCTATCTTTTTGACGATACGGCCGACGCCCAGGCAAGAGAGAGAATTCTGGGGCAGTTTGTGACCATTCTGGAGAGCCGCGGCGATATTCTGAACCTTGGGATTATCGGGACAAACGGCAGGATGCTGATCAATAACGGAAGCGAATCCGTAAATCCTGATCTTGATCTTGATACCCAGAAATGGTATACGGACGCGCTTAACAGTAATTCCAGCGTTTCTCTGACGTCTTCCCATGTGCAGCATATCATCAGCGGGGAAAGGCCCTGGGTGATCACCCTGAGCAGAGGAATACGCAACCCTTCCGACGGCGGGGCAAAGGAAGGCGTGTTTTTTATTGATCTGAACTATAACGCCATCAGCGCGCTCTGCGATGAAAATATCACTGGAAACCAGGGATATGCTTTTATTCTGGACCAGGAGGGGAATATAGTTTACCATCCTCAGCAGCAGCAGCTCTATAATGAACTGCAGACAGAAAATATCGATCTGATCATGGAAGCGGATTCTGATACGGTGCTTACCGGAAACGGAAACAGCGGGAAACTCTATTCTATTTCCCGATCAGAAAAGACGGGATGGACAGTAGTAGACTGTGTAAGTGTGAAAGAGCTTCTGAAAAAGAGCAACCAGGCCCAGAGTATTTATGCGCTGACGTCTGTTGCCCTGGTCATTGTGGCTTTGTTTTTTTCCAGCTTTATCTCCGGAAGTATTACGCTGCCTATCCAGCGGCTGCGGGATTCCATGGCGCGGGTGCAGGAGGGGGATTTTGACGGGCCGGACGTGGAGGTGGACTCCGAAAACGAGATCGGCAG
>CBJMC01400__coassemble_980_pt1 | contig 21707 bp, 23 predicted proteins | sample CBJMC01400__metabat2_low_PE_023 | metagenome-assembled genome bin CBJMC01400 | reverse complement strand
AGATGAAAGAAAGGGGCTGATTTTATGCCTAAAAATCGAGTTTTCGGACGGTCTGAGGAGGGGATACCGGAGCTTCTTGAGTATCTCCGGGAGGAAGGGGACGTTATGCCCTGGGAAAAGGAAACGGAGAAGGAAAAATCCGGTTCCTCAAATTGCGGAAATAAAAAGGAAGAAAACTGAAAATAACAGGCAGTATTTTATTGTTTTGGCATGAATGTGCGAAAAACCTGACAAGTCAGGAGAAAGTTTTTGAATAATTTCGAAAAACAACAAAAACCACAACTGTAAAACAACAAAAACAACATAAAACAACAAGATTTGCTTGACATTCCTGTTTATAAGGAGTAAAATCTCCTTAGAAATAAAAAGAAACCAAAATGCTCAAGGAGGAAAATGGCATGGTAAACGAATTTGAAATCAAAAAACAGATTTGTGACATCGGAAGAAGGATCTACAACCGCAACATGGTGGCTGCAAACGACGGAAATATTTCCGTAAAACTCAACGACAACGAGTTCCTCTGCACACCTACAGGCGTTTCCAAGGGCTTCATGACCCCGGAATACATCTGCAAGGTAAACGCAAAAGGCGAAGTGATCCAGGCAAATCCGGGATTCAAGCCTTCATCTGAGATCAAGATGCATATGAGAGTATATGAGAAACGTCCGGATGTAGGATCTGTAGTACATGCTCATCCTATTTATGCAACATCCTTCGCTATCGCTGGCATTCCGCTGACACAGCCGATTATGCCTGAAGCGGTTATCGCTCTTGGCTGCGTTCCAATTGCTGAGTACGGCACGCCTTCCACAATGGAAATTCCGGATAATCTGGAAAAATACCTTCCGTATTTCGACGCTGTTCTTCTGGAAAACCACGGAGCTCTTACCTGGTCTACAGACCTGAACGCCGCTTACATGAAGATGGAGTCTGTTGAATTCTACGCACAGCTTCTGTATCAGAGCAAGCTCCTGGGCGGCCCGAAGGAATTCGATGAGAAGAATATCGAAAAACTGTATGCTATCCGCCGTAAATTCGGTATGCCTGGCAAACATCCGGCAAATATCTGCCTGAACAAGGGCAAACTGAACTGCCATAACTGCGGAGCATGTGAAGGCGAGGACTACAAACAGTTCCCGGGATACCAGTACGACTTCGTAGGCAAGAACTGCGACGGAGCAGACAAGAAAGACAATACTGCTGACGCAGAGCTTGTTGCAAACATCACAAAACAGGTTATGGCACAGCTTGGAATGAAATAATTCCCGGCACAGACAAAATAATTTGACGGAATATATAAGGAGGACAATCTCATGCCAATAAGTGAGAGCATGGTACAGGAAATTGTACAGGAAGTTATGGCAAAAATGCAGATTGCAGACGCTCCGGCCGGAAAACATGGTATTTTCAAAGAGATGAACGACGCCATCGAGGCTGCGAAGAAGGCTGACCAGATCGTTCGCAAAATGTCCATGGACCAGAGAGAAAAAATTCTTACATCCATACGTCAGAAGATCAGAGAAAACGCTGAAGTTCTGGCACGTATGGGCGTTGACGAAACCGGAATGGGAAATGTGGGCGACAAGATCCTGAAACATCATCTTGTAGCTGACAAGACTCCGGGAACGGAAGATATTACCACAACCGCATGGTCGGGAGACAGAGGACTTACACTGATCGAGATGGGACCTTTCGGGGTGATCGGAGCAATCACTCCATGCACCAACCCCAGCGAGACTATCCTTTGCAACACCATCGGAATGCTGGCAGGCGGGAACACAGTTGTGTTCAATCCCCATCCCCAGGCGATCAAAACATCTATTTACGCCATCAACCTTCTGAACGAGGCTTCCCTGGAGGCCGGCGGACCGGATAATATCGCCGTAACGGTAGAGCATCCTACGCTGGAAACCAGCAACATTATGATGAAGCATAAAGATATTCAGCTTATCGCCGCTACAGGCGGCCCGGGCGTTGTTACCGCGGTTCTTTCCTCCGGAAAGAGAGGAATCGGAGCGGGAGCAGGAAACCCGCCGGCGCTGGTGGACGAAACTGCTGATATCCGTAAAGCTGCTCAGGATATCGTGAACGGATGTACTTTTGACAACAACCTTCCCTGTATCGCGGAGAAAGAGATCGTTGCGGTATCTTCTGTTGTGGACGAGCTGATGCATTATCTGATCACTGAGAACGACTGCTATCTGGCTTCCAAAGAGGAACAGGACAAACTTGTTTCCGTGGTTATGAAGGACGGCAGACTGAACCGTAAATGCGTTGGACGTGACGCGAAGACACTTCTCTCCATGATCGGTGTCAATGCTCCGGCAAATATCCGCTGCATTGTATTTGAAGGACCGAAGGAACATCCGCTGATCACCACAGAGCTTATGATGCCGATCCTTGGCGTTGTAAGAGCAAAGGATTTTGACGACGCGGTAGAACAGGCCGTATGGCTTGAGCATGGCAACCGCCATTCCGCGCACATTCACTCCAAGAACATTGATAACATTACAAAATACGCAAAAGCAATCGACACGGCGATTCTTGTAAAGAACGCTCCGTCTTACGCGGCGCTGGGATTCGGCGGCGAGGGCTACTGCACCTTTACGATTGCAAGCCGTACAGGCGAGGGACTGACAAGCGCCAGCACCTTTACAAAGAGAAGACGCTGCGTAATGTCTGACAGTCTCTGCATTCGTTGATCAGGAGGATATAGACAATGGATATGAATAATATTAACATCGAAGAAATAGTGAAGCAGGTTCTTTCCGGTATGACAGGAAACGCACCGGCATCCGCCGCGTCGGCAGCCTCAGCCGCACCGGCGGCGTCAGCCGGAATCCCGAAAACCGCAAGAGTCGCTATGATGACCGAGAAAAAGCACTTCGAGCTTCAGGAATATCCTCTTCCGGAAGTGGGAGACGACGATATCCTTGTTAAAGTCGAAGGCTGCGGTGTCTGCGGAACGGACGCTCATGAATACAAAAACGATCCTTTCGGACTGATCCCGGTAGTTCTGGGCCATGAAGGAACCGGCGAGATCGTCGCAATGGGCAAGAACGTAAAAGTCGACACAGCAGGAAAACCGGTGAAGATCGGCGATAAAGTCGTTACCTGCATGATCTTCAAGGATGATCCGGAGATCACCATGTTCGATCTCAATAAGAAAAACGTAGGCGGCGCCGACGTTTACGGACTTCTTCCGGACGACGACGTAAAATTCAACGGCTGGTTCGCTGATTACATATTCATCAGAGGCGGAAAATTCGGTTCCACTTTCTTCAATGTAAGCGACCTGGATCTGGATTCCCGAATCCTCATCGAGCCCTGCGCCGTTCTGGTACACGCGGTAGAGAGAGCAAAAACAACAGGCATCCTGAAATTCAACAGCAGAGTAGTCGTACAGGGATGCGGACCGATCGGTCTTATCTGTATCGCAGTTCTCCGTACAATGGGCGTTGAAAATATCTGCGCGGTAGACGGAAACGAACAGCGTCTTGCGTTCGCCAAGAGAATGGGCGCGGACACAAGCGTAAACTTTATGAATTATCAGGGAATCGAAGCGCTGGCAAACGCAGTGAAAGAAGCTCAGGGCGGACACCTTGCGGATTTCGCTTTCCAGTGTACAGGAAACCCGAAGGCACACGCGAATATTTACAAATTTATCCGCAACGGCGGCGGCCTCTGCGAGCTGGGATTCTTTATTAACGGCGGCGACGCGACGATCAATCCGCACTTCGATCTCTGCTCAAAAGAAATCAACCTGGTAGGATCCTGGGTATACAACCTGAGAGACTATGCTACAACATTTGATTTCCTTAAGAGAGCAAAGGCGATCGGACTTCCGATGTCTGAACTGATCACACATAAGTTCCCGCTTGAGCAGATCAATGAAGCACTTGAAACAAACCTGGCTATGACAGGTCTTAAGATTGCGATTGTAAACAAATAATCCGGAACAGATAAAGGAGAAGCAAAATGGCAGACGCTGTAGGAATTTTGGAAGTGTTTGGGCTGGCCACAGCCTTTGTAGCGGCAGACGCAGGTTGCAAGGCGGCCAATGTCCGCCTGGAGGTATTCGATAAGAATAAGCCTGCCAATGCTGACAGCCTGCCAGTACCGCTTCTGGTATGCATCAAATTCCGCGGCAGTGTAACGGATGTGACGGCAGCCGTTGAGGCCGGAATGGAAGTGGCGGACCGGATGACTGGTGTGGTACAGCATTACGTGATTCCCAACCCCGAGGAGGGAACAAGGAAAATGCTGAAAATCAGCGCTTTGGATAAAGACTGACGGGTCATATCCTTGGCAAAAACTTTCTAATTAATACAACATATTCAGGAGGAATGAATAATGGCACAGGAAGCTTTAGGAATGGTAGAAACCAGAGGACTGACTGCGGCGATCGAGGCGGCAGATGCAATGACCAAGGCAGCAGAGGTTACACTGGTAGGAACAGAGAAGATCGGTTCCGGACTTGTAACTGTTATGGTCCGTGGAGACGTAGGCGCTGTAAAAGCAGCAGTAGAGAGCGGAAGCACAGCGGCATCCAGACTTGGAGAGCTGGTTGCTACACATGTAATTCCGAGACCTCACACAGACGTAGAAAAGATTCTGCCCTCCATCTAACAATTAAGCAATAAGGAGTTCGCTCATGAATAAAGCATATGGTTTTATAGAGATCACAGGTGTTGTGGCAGCCTTGGATGCGCTGGACATCATGTGTAAAACTGCAGACGTTGAGCTGGCGTCATGGGAACGTAAGCTGGGCGGACGACTGGTAACTCTTATTGTGCAGGGTGATGTATCGGCTGTTACAGAGGCAGTGGAAACTGCGGCAGCCAAGGCAATTAAGAAACCGGCAAGTTATGCAGTGATTGCACGCCCCCACGAGGAAATCGTCAAGATCGTGGAACTCAGTGCAAGCCGATGGAAGAAAAAGACGGAAAAGGCGGAAGACGCTGAGAAAACGGAAAATGCCGGACCGTCAGAAAAATAGAACGGGGATCGATCCCTATTATCAATGATCCATAAGGAGGAAAAAATAATGACACAGGAAGCATTAGGAATGGTAGAAACCAGAGGACTTACAGCAGCTATTGAAGCGGCAGACCAGATGTGCAAAGCGGCAAACGTTACACTGGTAGGAACAGAGAAGATCGGTTCCGGACTTGTAACTGTTATGGTTCGCGGAGACGTAGGAGCCGTTAAATCCGCAGTAGAGAGCGGAAGCACAGCAGCATCCAGACTTGGCGAGCTGATCGCTACACACGTAATCCCGAGACCTCACACAGACGTAGAAAAAATCCTGCCTGTATTAAAATAAAGGAAATTTCACGGAGTGAAATTTCCGCCCCAGATTGACTTGGTCAATCTGTTTCCTTCAGGAAAAACACGGAGTGAAATTATCCGCCCCAGATTGACTCGGTCAATCTGTTTCCGAAAAGGAAATATGGAGTGAAATAGCAGATTAAACACAACGGGAAGCGGGTGTATTCTTGGAAACGAAAAATATTGAACTGATTACAAAAATGGTGATCGACGCCATCAATCAGAGTGAAGAAAAAGGCGGGGGCTTCATGGTTCCCATCGGAGTTTCCGCAAGACATATTCATCTGACGCAGGAGCATGTAGAAGCTTTATTTGGCCCGGGATATCAGCTTACAAAGAAAAAAGACCTGATGGGCGGGCAGTTTGCCTCCAACGAGACGGTGACGATCGTGGGCCTGAAGCTTCGCGCCATTGAAAACGTAAGGATACTGGGACCGGTCCGCAAGGCTTCTCAGGTAGAGGTGTCCGCTACGGACGCTATCAAGCTGGGAATGAAAGTTCCGGTCCGTGAGTCCGGCAATATCAAAGGCAGCGCGCCTATCGCTATTGTAGGACCAAAGGGCGCCATTTATCTCAACGAGGGATGTATCGTGGCTATGCGCCACATCCATATGTCCCCGAAGGACGCTCAGGCTGCAGGCGTGAAGGACGGAGACATTGTTTCCGTAAAAGCTGACAACGAGCGCGGAACAATCTTCAATCACGTGAAGATCCGTGTGGACGACAGCTTCACGCTGGAAATGCACATTGATACTGATGAGGCAAATGCAGCACAGATTGCCACAGGCAATACAGTTACTATCATAAAATAATATTCCTCCAGAAACGAGCCGGTGGCATACGCCACCGGCATCGGAGGATTAAAGTAAAAAATTGCGGAGGCTCACATGATTGTAGGCAAAGTAGTTGGAAGCGTGGTTTCCACGCGGAAAAGTGAAAAATTAATCGGACAGAAATTTATGATTGTGGAGCCGGTGCATCATATGAAATCAGAACTCAGCCAGATCGTAGCAATCGATATTATCGGTGCGGGTATCGGCGAATATGTATTGGTGGCACAAGGAAGCGCAGCAAGGATTGGCTGCGGCGAAGAAACAGCACCTATCGATGCGGCCATTGTGGGAATCATTGATGACGGTGCGGGATTGGAGTAACGCCATGGAAATCAAAGAATTACAGAAAATAATGCAGGACAGCGGCGTGGTCGGTGCCGGCGGCGCCGGTTTTCCCACTTATGCGAAGCTTACAGACAAGGCGGACACGATTCTCATGAACTGTGCGGAGTGCGAACCTTTACTGAAGTTACACAGACAGTTACTGGAAAAACATGCATATGAGATTATGAAAACCTTTCATCTGATCGCCGAGACTGTCGGCGCTTCAGAGGCCATCATCGGCATTAAAAAATCTTATGTGCAGACTGTAAAAGCACTGCAGCAGCATATTGAAGAATTCCCCGGAATGAGGATTCATCTTCTGGATGAAGTGTATCCCATGGGAGACGAGGTAGTTCTGATCTATGAAGCTACCGGACGTGTGGTACGCCCCGGCGGACTGCCTATCGAGCAGGGCGTCATCGTATTTAACGTAGAGACGATCTACAATGTATACCGCGCTGTGGAGAAACAGAAGCCTGTGACAGACAAATATATATCTGTTGTGGCGGAAGTGGAAAATCCGGTAACAGTACGGGTTCCCGTCGGATGTACACTGGACGAGGTTGTTGCGCAGGCGGGAAATGTGACCGTGAAGGACGCCGTTTATTTTGTAGGCGGCCCGATGATGGGACGTATCGGAACAGGCTCCGAGCCGGTGACAAAGACAACGAATGCAATTCTGGTCCTTCCACAGGATCATGTTATTGTTATGAAGAAGAAGAGAACTTCTTCCATAGATTTAAAGAGGGCGGCGTCTATCTGCTGCCAGTGTAATACCTGTACGGATCTCTGTCCGAGAAATAATCTGGGACATCCCATTGATCCGGCGCTCTTTATGAGAGCGGCTGCCAACGGGGATTACCGGGATCTGAATCCGTACCTGGATTCTTTCTTCTGCAGCTCCTGCGGCGTCTGCGAAATGTATTCCTGCCCCCAGAGTCTTGCGCCAAGAACACTTCTGGCAGATATGAAGGGCGGACTGAGGAAGGCGGGAGTCAAAGCTCCCCAGGGAGTGCAGCCGGTACCGGTACAGCCTTCCAGAGAGTACCGTAAGGTTCCGGAGGAACGGCTGATGGCCCGCCTGGGTCTGACAAAATATGATAAGGATGCACCGATGGACGAGACGCTTGTTCCCGTTTCCAAGGTAAAAATCCTCTTAAGTCAGCATATCGGCGCTCCGGCACAGGCAATTGTGAAAACAGGCGATGAAGTAACCAGAGGGCAGATGATCGCAAAACCGGCCGACGGACTCAGCGTCGGCATCCATGCAAGCATCTGCGGAAAAGTAACTGAAGTGACAGACCGCTACATCATAATTGCAGCAAAGTAGAAAGGACGTGCAGAACATGAGTAAAGCAATCGGAATGATTGAATTTAAAACGACTGCCACGGGTATCACAGCAGCGGATACCATGGTAAAGACCTCTGAAGTAGAGATCGTCGAGGCACAGACCGTATGTCCGGGAAAATATATTGCAATTATCACCGGTGACCTGAGCGCGGTAAAGGCGGCTGTAGACGCGGCAGTTACTACTTATGAGGATAAATGTATCGACAGTTTTGTACTGGGAAATCCCCACGAGTCTCTTTTCCCCGCCATGTATGGAACTACGCAGGTGGAGGAGATCAGCGCGCTGGGAATCCTGGAGACATATGACGCCGCATCTATCATCGAGGCGGCGGACCAGGCGGCAAAAACTGCCATTGTAGACGTGATCGAGCTCCGTATCGCCAAAGGTATGTGCGGAAAATCCTACATGCTGATCACGGGAGAAGTTTCCGCAGTGGAGGCTTCTATCGACCGGGCAAAAGAGCTTGTTGCAGAAAAAGGAATGTATCTTGATTCCTCTGTAATCGCTCATCCGGACAGAAGAATGATCGATACGATCCTGTAAGAGAAAGTCAAAAGAGACGGACGGGAGAATTTCCCGTTATAATATGTTTTCAGTAAGGGGGCAAAGGAAATGCTGGCATTAGAGAGACGGAATCTGATCCTTGAGAAGCTCCAGACCGAGAAAAGGGTAGTAGTCAGCGAGCTCAGTCAGCTTTACGACGTCTCTGAGGAGACTATCCGCAGGGATCTGGACAAGCTGGAAAAAGAGGGACTTGCCACAAAAAGCTACGGCGGCGCTGTCATCAATGAAAATGTAAGCATTGATTTGCCCTTTAATATCCGTAAAAACCAGAATGTAGCCGGAAAACAGAAAATGGCGGAGCTTGCGGCCTCCATGGTGCAGGACGGGGAACACATTTTCCTGGACGCCAGCACGACGGCGGTGTTTATCGCCAAAGCGCTGAAGGAAAAGGAAAGACTCACCGTTATAACAAATTCCATGGAAATACTGATCGAGCTGTCCGACGTATCCGGCTGGAATATTATCTCCACCGGAGGTGTGATGAAAGAAGGCTATCTTGCTTTTCTGGGATCCAGAACAGAAGAAGCGATACGGTCCTATTTTGTGGATAAGATATTTTTCTCCTGTAAAGCCCTGGATCCGGAATGGGGGATCATGGAATCACAGGAAGCCTTCGGCTCCACAAAGAAGGCCATGCTTTCTTCCGGAAGGAGAAAGATTCTGGTGGTTGACAGTACAAAGTTTGACCAGACCGCTTTTTCCGTGGCAGGAAAACTGCGGGATGTAGATGTGGTTATCACAGACAGGAAACCGTCGGAAAGATGGCTGGCCCGTTTTACCGACGAAGGTATTGAATGCCGGTATCCTGAAGTATAGCTGCAGAAAAGGAGCAACAGATATGAAAACCTTTGAAATGAAGACAGTCATTCATTTTGGAGACAACGCGCTGGACCGTCTGGCAGAGATTCCCTATAAGAGAGTCCTGATCATTACCGATCCCTTTGTTGTACAGAGCAAGATGATCGACTTGATAACAGCGCCTCTGGAAAAAGGCAGGAAGGAATATGATATTTTCCACAATGTTGTTCCGGATGCGCCGGTAGATAAGATTGCGGACGGAGTGAAGAAATTTTTGAGCTACCAGCCGGAAGTGGTTGTAGCCGTAGGCGGGGGTTCAGCCATCGATTCCTCCAAAGCGATCCGCGAGTTTGCGCTGAAGATCAATCATTATGCGGACGTTGGGCTGATCGCCATACCTACTACAAGCGGCACAGGCTCAGAGGTTACTTCTTTTGCAGTGGTAAACGACACAGACGCAAAGGTGAAATATCCTCTCGTTTCTGACAGCCTTACAGCAGACGAAGCGATCCTTGACGCTGAGCTGGTAAAAAGTGTTCCTCCGGCAATCACCGCCGACACAGGAATGGACGTATTTACCCATGCGCTGGAATCCTATGTAAGTATTGATCACAATGAATTTTCTTCCGCTCTGGCGGAAAAATCCATTGAAATCTGCGGAGTATTCCTTTTAAGAGCGTACCTGGACGGAAATGATATGCATGCCCGTCAGAAAATGCATGTGGCCTCCTGTCTTGCGGGACTTTCCTTTAATACGGCGGGGCTGGGAATCACCCACAGTATGGCCCACCAGTTGGGCGCGATGTTCCACATACCTCATGGAAGGGCGAACGCCATGCTGCTTCCCCACATTGTGGAATTTAACGCAAACATCAACAAGCACAGCAGGAGCCAGAAAGAATATCTCCCGGCAGTGAAGCGGTATGCAAACATTGCCCATATTCTGGGGCTCAGCAATTATAATAAAGTAATGAGTGTCCGGTCTCTTGTGAACTGGATCCAGTTTATGCAGAAGGAAATGAATATTCCTCTGACAATCCAGGAAATCGGAACTATTACACCAGACGCATATTTTGCGGCGGTGGAGAAAATGGCGGAGGCGGCGCTGGCAGATACCTGTACGGCAACCAACCCAAGAGTACCCACAAAAGAAGATATCATAAAGATCTATACGAAATTATGGTCCTTCTGAGCTGAGAATATGCAGCAGACTTTTCCTGGAAGGTAAATACTATGAAAAGATCGAAAAGAATTGAGGTATTGGATCAGCGTCCGGTAAATATGGACGGTTTCATTGACGAATGGCCGGAGATGGGACTTGTGGCAATGAAAAGCCCTTATGATCCAAAACCTTCCATAAAAATAGAAAACGGCGTGATCGTTGAACTGGATGGAAAGAAAAGAGAAGACTTTGATTTCCTGGATCAGTTCATTGCAGATTACGCGATCCGTATCGAACGGGCGGAGGCGTCCATGGCAGTATCCTCTCTGGAGATTGCCAGAAAGATCGTAGACATCCATGTTTCCCGAAAGGAGATCCTGGAGCTGATCTCCGGCATCACTCCCGCGAAAATGGCAGAGGTGATCAACCATCTGAACGTAGTGGAAATGATGATGGGAATGCAGAAGATGCGCGCAAGGAGAGTTCCCGGAAACCAGGCTCACATTACAAACCTGAAGGACGATCCGGTTCAGATCGCGGCCGACGCCGCAGAGGGAGCGCTGAGAGGATTCAGCGAAGAAGAGACTACCATGGGCGTTGCCCGTTATGCGCCGTTCAGCGCCATGGCCCTTCTGATCGGAGCCCAGGCAGGGCGTCCCGGCGTTCTGACCCAGTGTTCCGCTGAGGAAGCTACAGAACTGGAACTTGGTATCCGCGGGCTTACCACTTATGCGGAAACTCTTTCCGTTTATGGTACGGAAAAGGTATTTATCGACGGAGATGATACCCCTTATTCCAAAGCATTTCTGAATTCCGCTTATGCTTCACGGGGACTGAAGGTGCGCTTCAGCTCCGGAGCCGGTTCCGAGGCCCTGATGGGAAGCAGTGAGAAGAAGTCCATGCTTTATCTGGAATGCCGCTGCCTCTATGTGACAAAAGGAGCGGGAAGCCAGGGAATCCAGAACGGTTCAGTAAGCTGTATCGGCGTTGCCGCAAGCGTACCGTCAGGAATCCGCGAAGTTATGGGCGAAAACCTTGTAGCGGCTCTTCTCGGACTGGAATGCGCTTCTTCCAATGATCAGAGTTTTTCAAATTCTGATATGAGAAGGACGGCCAGAACAATGCTGCAGTTTATGCCGGGAACCGATTTTATCTTCTCCGGATATGCGGCGGAACCAAACTACGACAACATGTTCGCAGGTTCCAATTTTGACGCAGAGGACTTTGACGACTATAATGTTATGCAGAGAGACATGCAGGTAGACGGAGGTCTTCGTCCTGTAAAAGAGGAAGATGTGATCAGGGTGCGCCGTACTGCGGCAAAAGCAGTTCAGGCTGTTTTCCAGTATCTGGGACTGACAAAAGTCACAGACGAGCAGGTGGAGGCAGTTGTTTATGCTCATGGAAGCAAGGATACCCTGAGCCGCGACGTGGCTTCCGACCTGATGGCAGCCGATGAAATGATGAAACGGGGCATTACAGGCATTGACGTGGTAAAGGCCCTGGCTGACAGCGGCTATACAGAGCTGGCGGGAAATATCCTGAACATGCTGAAACAGAGAGTGATTGGAGATTACATGCAGACGGCGGCGATCCTGGACGATCATTTCCAGGTAATGTCCGGCGTCAATACTCCAAATGATTATATGGGACCGGGAACCGGATACCGTGTTTCCGGAGAACGCTGGGAGGAGATCAAGGCAATTCCTCACAGAATCGATACAAACGAAATTTAGGAGGTGCGCCATGGAAGTGAATGAACAACTGATACGGACGATCACACAGGCAGTCGTGGAGCAGTTGCACAGAAATGATGCGCAGCCCCAGGCAGAGACAGGCAGAACTGCTTCTTCCGCGCTTGCCGGAAGAACGAGAATACGTCCGAAGCATTCCTACGAGGGCGCTGTAAGAGCAGCGCAGGGCACTGATCCCAAGGAGATCGTCATTGGAGTGGGCGCTGCCTTTCAGACGGAGATCAGGAAAACTCTGGGCGGCCTTCCCCTTGACGAAGTGCTCCGCAACGTAAAAGCAGGCATTGAGGAGGAAGGGATGGTTTCCCGTGTAGTGAAGGTGCTTGACACCTCCGATGTGGGATTCATGGCGCTTCAGGCTGCAAAGCTGTCCGGCTCCGGGTTCGGGATCGGCATCCAGTCAAAAGGAACCACAGTTATCCACCAGAAGGATCTGTATCCCCTTTCCAATCTGGAACTGTTTCCCCAGGCGCCGCTGATGACGCTGGATACCTACCGGAGAATCGGAAAAAACGCTGCCAAATATGCAAAAGGAGAAAAGGTTACGCCTATCGAAAGCACCAACGATCCTATGGTCCGTGCAAAATTCCAGGTGAAAGCGGCTCTTATGCATATTATGGAAACAGAACAGCTTGACCCGGACAAGGGAATGATCGAATGGGAGGGCGTAAGATGAGCAATTATCCTTTAGGAAAGAACGAAGCGGATACCATTACTTCCAAAACAGGGAAAAAACTTTCCCAGATCACCCTTGAAGAAGTAAAAAGAGGCAATGTAACCGCAGAGGATATCAAGATTTCTCCTGAAATGCTGAAACGTCAGGGACAGGTGGCAAGGGAAGCGGATAATCCTCAGATGGAAGCAAACTTTGAGAGAGCCGCCGAGCTTTCCAATGTACCGGACGACGTAATCCTGAATATGTACAATAAGCTGCGGCCAAACCGCTCCACTAAGAGAGAACTGGTTCTGATGGCGCAGGAGCTTCTGGAAAAATACCACGCTCCCCACTGCGCGAAGCTGGTGCTGGAAGCGGCGGAAATTTATGAAAAGAGGGGAATTCTTCTTTGAAACTGATTGCTGGAGTTGATATCGGAAATTCCACAACTGAAGTATGTGTAGGAAGCGTGGGAGAAGACGGAAGTTTCCATTTCCTTGCCAGCGCTTCCCGCTTTACCACAGGGACCAAGGGAACTCTTCCCAACATCCATGGGATCAAAGGCGCTCTGGAGGACGCTATGTACAGCATTCGCCAGCCGTTAAGCGCCCTTGACCTGGTGCGTCTTAACGAGGCGGCTCCGGTGATCGGGGATACGGCCATGGAGACTATTACGGAAACTATTATTACCGAATCCTCCATGATCGGCCACAATCCCTCCACCCCGGCGGGGGCGGGAGAGGCGGTGGGTTATCTCCTCTTTCTGGAAAACATCTGGAAGGGAAAACCGGGTGTTCCTTATATTGTTGTAGCCTCCAGCAAGTTTTCCTATGAGGAAACTGCGGCCAGACTGAATCAGCATATTCCGGAACTTGATATCCGGGGTGTGATCCTTCAGGCGGATGAGGCTGTCCTTGTGGAAAACCGTCTGAATAAAAGAATCCCGATCATTGACGAGGTGCGTCACATCAGCCGGATACCGGAGGATAAGCTGGCCGCCATCGAGGTGGCCCTTCCCGGAACAAGCATACGGATGCTGAGCAATCCTTACGGGATCGCAACCCTTCTGGGACTGAACGCGGAAGAGACAAGAATGGTGACGCCCATTGCAAAAAGCCTGATCGGAAAGAGAAGCGCGGTGGTGATCCGTACGCCTAACGGAAACGTGCGGGAGAATATCCTTCCCGCCGGGGAAGTATTTTTCCATGGAGAACGGGAAGAACGGGTCAACATTGACGCCGGGGCGGACGAAATCATGGATGCTCTCCGGAATGCGGGAGAGATCCGGGATATTGACGGACAGAAAAATACAAACGTAGGCAACATGTTTGAGAGGATCAAAACCAGCATGGCGGATGTGGCCCAGAGCCAGGATCACGACGTCCGCATTACGGATATCCTTGCGGTAGATACGCTTGCTCCTGTGGAGATCTCCGGTTCTCTTGCGGGAGAAACCTGTATGGAGAAGGCCGTAGGGATAGCGGCCATGGTAAAAACCCAGCATCTTCCCATGCAGAAGATTGCAGAGAAGCTGGAAGAGGAACTGCACGTGAAGGCTGTGGTGGCCGGTGTGGAGGCTGTAATGGCATCCCTCGGAGCCATGACTACGCCGGGAACGCAGCTTCCTCTCGCCATCCTTGATATGGGCGGAGGCTCTACGGACGCAGCGGTGCTGGAACCGGACGGAAGCGTCAGGACAACTCATCAGGCAGGAGCCGGGGAGCTGGTGTCCATGCTGATACAGACAGAGCTTGGCCTTGAAAGCCGCGCGGAGGCGGAACAGATTAAGAAATATCCTATGGGAAAGGTGGAAAGTCTGTTCCATATGAGGCTGGAAAACGGCTCCATGCGTTTTTTTGAGGAATCTATAGATCCAAGATATTACGGTCATGTGGTGCTTCTGGCGAAGAATGAAATGCTCCGGATAGAAGAAGATATTCCTATGGAAAAGATCCTGGAGGTGCGCAGAGAGGCGAAGCGGAAAGTTTTTGTGCGCAACGCTATACGTGCTCTTACCTATGTAGCGCCGGATCATGACCTGAGAAAGATACCGAACGTAGTGCTGGTGGGCGGTTCCGCGGAGGACTTTGAGATTCCGGAAATGCTGACGGAAGCTCTTGCGGAATTCCGCATTGTCTGCGGACGCGGGAATATCCGCGGCACAGAAGGACCGAGAAACGCTGTTGCCACAGGACTTCTGCTTTCGTATCTGTCGGAGCGGCAGGGAGCCTGAAGCTGAAAAGAAAGGGCGAGCCGCGTGAACCGTATCATCGGGACTGAAATCACGTGGTCTGGAGCGTGTTGCCTGTTGTACATTAACGCTATCAGTACGATGGGAAAATGGAGGAACCGGGAGGAAAGGCTATGGTTGTAAACAGACCGACGATCATCATATACACCCGGGAAGCGGATGAAGATCTTCTCCGGGAGATCTGTGCGGGAATCGAGGAAGAAGGCGTCCTGTACGAGATCCATTCCAGAGAGGGAAACCTTGACGAACTGGCTTATGAGGCCGCGAAAGAATCCATGCTGGGTTCGGGGATCGGCGTCACGGGACAGAGAGCCGCCATGCAGATGGCGCGGCTTCCCATGGGGAAAAACGTATTCGAGCTGAACGCTCCACGGTTCTGGCAGTGCAGGAATCTGGGCTCCAACAGCGCGAGAGCGGTGAAGAAAATGCCCTTTAAGCCTGTCTATGGACAGGAGGAAACTCGTTAAACAACAGGAGATGCCATGATGAACATTTATACAAAAAACGGGGATAAAGGCACCACAAGCCTTATCCATACAAAAAATGTCTCCAAGTCAGACGACCGCATCCAGCTTGTAGGCGCCATCGACGAGCTGACAAGCCATCTTGGACTTGTAAAGACCATGCTGGAAGACGCGGATGCCGTTCATATGCTGGAAAGTATTCAGGGAACCCTGATGACTGTGATGGCAGGTGTGGCTGATCCTTATAGCAGAGACTATAAAATGCCTGACAGCAAGGCGGAAGAGCTGGAACAGGAAATCGACAGGATACAGGGACTATACCCCCATCCGAAGGAATTTCAGTTTGTTCTGCCGGGCAAATGCCGTCTGTCAGCCGAGATAGACATAGCGCGTACGGTAGCCAGAAGGGCGGAGCGCGCCCTGGCCGCTGTCAGTGTGAAATTCGGCGCCGACAACGGGGCAAAGAAATATATGAACCGTCTGGCAGACTATCTTTATGTGCTTGCCAGATATACAGACGCCAGGGAAGTGGAAAATGTGGAAAAATCAGAAAAAACTGCTGCTCCCTGTGGAAAAGAGGCTGAAAGTATGGGTGAAAATCAGAGCGGCGCGGCCAGCGAAGCCGTGATCCAGGAAGTTCTCAAGCGTATGGGGATTCAGGGAAGGATCACGCTTGACAGCGCCAAGAAACTGATCGAAAAAATCGAAGAAGAAGCAAAGCGCAGAGGAAAAAAAGCAGTTATCGCCGTGTGCGGACCTGACGGAAATCCTATAGCGGTCCATGTGATGGACGGCGCTTTTCTTGTAAGTTTCGACGTGGCTACAAAGAAAGCCTATACATCAGTGGCTGTCAAGATGTCGACCAAAGAGCTGAGCGCTCTTGCCCAGCCGGGCGAAACCTTCTATGGCGTGGATAAAATGGACGGCGGAAAGATTGTGATCTTTGCCGGCGGCGTTCCGCTGAAGGTAGGAGATACCATTATCGGCGGCCTTGGAATCAGCGGCGGCACAGGCGAGGAAGACCACAGCCTGGCGGAATACGGGTTGTCTGTGCTGAATGAAGTGCTGTAATATATCTGACGGAAAAACCGGATAAAAGCGTTAAAAAATAAGGAGTATATCCAGAGGTTCAGAGAGAACAGGATATACTCCTTTTTGTGTAATAAGCCCGGCGGACGGCCACTGTATCTGCTGAGCGGACATCCCGGCTTGCAGGACTACGGTGCCGACGCTTTCTGTCAGAAATATCAGGTGGATTCACGACCGTTTATACTGCCCCGGGGTGATGCCCTTGTATTTTTTAAAGGTACGGATAAAATAACTCAGGTCGTTGAAACCGTTCCGGTAGGCGATCTCCGTGATAGAATCGTCGGTGGTGGATAGCTGGTAACAGGCCTGCTCGATCCGCTGGTGGTTCAAATACTCCATTGGCGTCTGATGCGTCATTTCAGAGAAAAAACGACAGAAATATTTCGGCGACATGGATACAGAAGCGGATAACTGCTGCAGAGTAAGAGGAGAGGCGTAGTTATGCTCTATAAATTCCAGCACCTGTTTTAGCTGAAGAATCCTTTTATAATCCCTTCTTGCCTTGCGGACTCCCTCCAAATAGTAATGATTACTAAAAACAAGACCAAAAAAGTGGTAAAATTGTCCAATCACAGTTAATTCATATCCCGCCGGTTTCTTCCAGAGAGCATCAAAGGCACTATTTACTGCCTGACAGATTTCGCTCTGCTTTTCCGTAAAATGATGGTAGATCATAATTTCCTGGTGAATGATCTTCTGCATATAACCAGCGCAGACAGAATTATATTTTAAAAACACATTTCCGTCGAATACGATGCACTGATAGACACAATCCTCAGGAATTCCGCTGTGGAGAATTCCGCTGTGTACAAAAATGATATCTCCAGCCTGTGCTGTGAAACTTTTTTCGTCTAAAGTGACGGTAAGATTTCCTTTTAATATGCGCATGATTTCATATTCCACATGCCAGTGATAGGACATGACATATCGGGGATGTGTGCTCTCAATATGGTGAAATTCAAAAGGAAAATCGTAAGTCCCCCTCAGACGGTCTTCGTTTCGATCCAGATCATGCAAAGCATCAGTCCCCCCCCTTTAAAATTAATAGAAATTTTATAGATGATACTGAAAAAGTGAATATAATACTATTTTTTGCTATTATAACACAAGTAATTCTGTTTTGGCAAATGTATACTGTAATTATCAAGGACGTACTTCAGGGATGGAGCTGCCAGAGGAGGAAACTCACGACGGCAACGGTATGATTTACTGAAGCTCATCCCGGAATAAAACCAAAACGGAGGTAATGAAAATTATGGCAAAAAGCAGATTAATCGGAAGCTATCCTGTAATCGGAATTAGACCGACAATCGACGGACGTAGAGGCGCTCTGGATGTAAGAGGTTCTCTGGAAGAGCAGACCATGAACATGGCTAAGAACGCTGCTAGATTATTTGAGGAAAACCTGAAATATTCTAACGGCGAGCCGGTTAAAGTTGTTATCGCTGACTCCACCATCGGACGTGTCGGCGAAGCTGCAGCATGCGCTGACAAATTCCGCAAAGAAGGCGTTGATATTACCCTTACTGTTACACCCTGCTGGTGCTACGGTTCTGAGACCATGGATATGGATCCCCAGACAATCAAGGCTGTATGGGGCCTGAACGCAACAGAAAGACCCGGCGCTGTATACCTGGCGTCTGTTCTGGCTACACATGCACAGAAGGGACTCCCGGCATTCGGTATCTACGGACATGACGTTCAGGATGCTGACGATATGACAATTCCGGAAGACGTTAAAGAAAAACTGTTAAGATTCGGACGCGCGGCAGTTGCTGCAGCTTCCATGAGAGGCAAATCCTATCTGCAGATCGGTTCCGTTACCATGGGTATCGGCGGATCCATTATCGATCAGGATTTCATCGAGTCCTATCTTGGAATGAGAGTAGAGTCTGTTGACGAGGTTGAGATCATCCGCCGCATGACAGAAGGTATCTACGATCACGCTGAATTTGAGAAAGCTCTGAAATGGGCGAAAGAGACCTGCAAGATCGGCTTCGACAAGAACCCGCCGGAACTGCAGATGACAGACGAGCAGAAAGAAGAACAGTTCGAGTTCGTTGTTAAGATGGCTGTTATCATCAAAGAGCTGATGAACGGCTGCGACAAACTGGATCCGAAATTCTCTGAGGAAGCAATCGGACACAATGCTCTGGCAGCTGGTTTCCAGGGTCAGAGACAGTGGACAGACTTCTATCCCAACGGAGACTTCGCAGAGGCTATGCTGAATACTTCCTTTGACTGGGAAGGCGCAAGAGAGCCCTACATCCTGGCAACAGAGAACGACGTACTGAACGGTCTTGGAATGATGTTCATGAAACTCCTTACCAACCGCGCTCAGATGTTCGCAGACGTTCGTACATACTGGAGCCCGGAAGCTGTTAAGAGAGTGACAGGATATGACCTTGAAGGCGTTGCAAAAGAAAACGGCGGTTTCATCCATCTGATCAACTCCGGCGCATGCTGTCTGGATGCCAACGGAGAGGCAAAAGACGAGAACGGAAACGCTGTTATGAAAGAATGGTGGAACGTAACTGAGGAAGATCAGAAAGCTATTATGGCTGCAACTACCTGGAACGCAGCTGACAACGGATATTTCCGCGGCGGCGGATTCTCCTCCAGATTCGAGACAAAAGCCCAGATGCCTGCTACCATGATCCGTCTGAACCTTGTAAAAGGCCTTGGACCGGTTCTTCAGATCGCTGAAGGATGGACAGTAGGTCTTCCGGCAGACGTATCCGATACACTCTGGAAACGTACTGACTATACATGGCCCTGCACATGGTTCACACCAAGATGCGACGGCAAAGAAGGGGCGTTCAAGGACGCTTACAGCGTAATGAACAACTGGGGCGCTAACCACGGAGCAATCTCCTACGGACATATCGGCGCAGACCTGATCACCATGTGCTCCATGCTGAGAATTCCGGTTTGTATGCACAACGTTCCGGAAGAGAAGATCTTCCGTCCGGCTGCATGGAACGCATTCGGAATGGACAAAGAGGGCGCAGATTTCCGCGCATGCAAGAACTACGGACCTCTTTACAAATAAGAAAAATAAGAGATTGTATACTTAAGAATTGTATACTCCTGAAAGGCTTTTCGGGCATTGCCCGGAAAGCCTTTTTACTCTTTAGGTACTCTTCATAGGTAATTTATGGAAAATAACTGTAGAGAGAAGGGGAGGATTACGGCTGAAATGAGAAGATTGAGTGAAGTAACCGTAGAAAGTAGGGAAGGATTACGGCTGAAATGAGAAGATTAAGGAAAGTAACCGTAGAGAGTAGGCGCAGTTTACGGCTGAAATGAAGAAATTGAGGAAAGTAACCGTAGGGAGCAGGTGTAGTTTACGGCTGAAATGAAGAAATTGAGGAAAGTAACCGTAGAAAGTAGGGAAGGATTACGGCTGAAATGAGAAGATTAAGGAAAGTAACCGTAGAAAGGAGAAGAGATTTACAGCTGGAATGAGGGAATCGTAGAAAATAACCGTAGAGAGAAGGGGAGGATTACGGCTGAAATGAGAAGATTGAGGAAAGTAACCGTAGAAAGGAGAAGAGATTTACGGTTGGAATTAGAAGATTGAGTGAAGTAACCGTAGAGAGTAGGGAAGACTTACGGTTAAAATAGGAAAATCAGAAAAACTGGCTGGACGATGCTTCTGAATTCCAGAAAGTTGCCTCGTTTTTTGTCGCAGTATCTCGCAAAGTTTGTGGAAAAAGGGATTATCAAGGCAAGATATCTGTGATATGATAGCGTTAGTATACGGGAGGACAACACTGTCGGGAGAGGATTGTCCCTTGTACACCGATTTTATTAACAGTGAAAATAAGGAAGTATTTATTCGGAAAAGGGGATATGGAGGATTATGAAAAAAGCGGGGAGAATTTGTCTGATTTTGATCCTGAGTCTTCTTTTTGCTCTGCCGGCGTCTGCTGATGTCCAGAGCGGGAGGAAACCGGATTACAGAACAGACTATTATATGATTGTAGAATCAAAGGCGGGAGGGATTGACATATACGCCCAGCCGGATCTGGAATCTTCAAAACTGAACGAAGGGCTGATTCCGAATGGTACGGCGCTCCATATTGAGGGAGAGGTGGAGGACAAAAATAATCAGCGTACCTGGGGTTATGTGAAATATCATGGGATGAATGGTTACGTTCCTCTGGATGACTGCCGTCCGGCACAGAGCAGACAGGAAGCAATTGATTCGGAGCTGTATATTGCGGGAAAAGATAATGTTAATTATGATGCAGACTACGATGTAACGGCTTACGCGGAAGATGGAAGCCAGAAACTTTATCAGGGTCCGGGCGAAAAATATGGCGTTGTGCCCGGCTCCAGAGAGATAGAGAACGGAGAAATCCTCCATATTACGCAGGATGCAGAACTTGTGGACGGAAGCCGCTGGGGAGTCACCACTTCAGACGGAAAAGAGGGATGGATAGATCTCGACAAAACGACTGACGGAGCTGAATCTAAAACAACACAGACACCGGAAGGAAAAGATAAGGCAAAATCATCATCCGTGCCGGAAACAGACGGAGAATTGAAAGAGACAGAAGAACCAGGAGCGGCGGAAACATCTGAAGGAACAGAGGAGACAAAAGCAGCAGCCCCAGAGGAAGGAGAAGAGGCACCAGCGCTGAATTACACATCCGAAGGAACAAAAGAACCAGGAGTGGCGGAAACATCTGAAGGAATAGAGGAGACAAAAGCAGCAGCCCCAAAGGAAGGAGAAGAGAAGTCAGAGCTGAGTTCCCCAGAGGAAGGAGAAGAGATGCCAGAGCTGAATTCCGCATCCGAAGAAACAGAAGAACCGGGGGCAGTGGCTGCATCAAAAGAATCAGAAACGCCGGAGGCCACATCTGCATTGGAAAATTCCGGGAGAGAGGAAGAAACAGAAGCAGCAGAAGATGTTTCCGGTCAGGATGTTACAGCAGACACCACTCCCATATCATATCAGCCCATAATATGGATTGCCCTGGTCGGAGTAGCGGCTGTGATTATAATTCTCATTTGTCATTTCAGAAAACGATAATCATGTAGGGATATATGGATTTGATAAAAAGAAAAAGGAGAGCGTAAAATTTTCTGTGTCTATGGGAAAAATTCTTCTTTGATAAGAAACAG
>CBJMC01400__coassemble_969_pt1 | contig 22051 bp, 28 predicted proteins | sample CBJMC01400__metabat2_low_PE_023 | metagenome-assembled genome bin CBJMC01400 | reverse complement strand
GTTTCTTATCAAAGAAGAATTTTTCCCATAGACACAGAAAATTTTACGCTCTCTCATTCCAGAAGTGCATTTAAGTATGCCTGAACTGTATGTGTACTCGGTGTGCTATTGCATCTTCTAAAAGTTCTTCATCCACCAGTCTGTTCCCAATAGAAGAAACTAAAACACTGCTTCCAAATTTCAAATAGCATAGCATAAACTTCTTTTTTATTCAAGTTTATATGCTCAAGTGCAGAAACATTTTATTTTTTTCTTCTGTTTTCGCATTTCAAGGAAAGAATCCCATTCTTTATCCTCAACTTACAACTTAATCTACAGATATCACCAGCCCCAAGTACTGAATCTTCCTCTATTATTAATCTTATCCAAATCTTTTTCTTCTTTGGACCTGGAATGCTCCCTACGTCCCAGGTACTCATCTTCCACTGCAATAAGCGGATCATACCAGTCAGCTTTCTTTTTCGCCCATTTAATCCATTCATGAACTTCTGGCGTTATGTCTTTGTGCTGCGTAACTGCATTTATGTACTGACGGATTTCACAGGCAATTTTGTAATCTTCGGCCCGATTTAACAGTTCCTTTGTTCTTCGTATTTCGTCTTCTTTCCGCTTTCGGATTTCTTCCTTCCGTCTGGCTTCTTCTTCCCGCTTACGCTGCTCTGCTTCCAAACGCTCCCTTTGTATCCGGGCTTCGTCTGCCTCTTCATATAAACATAATAAAATATCCCCCAATCGATCTTCCAACTTTTCTTTCTCGCCGTCCCTGATGTATTTGCCACTCTCAAAAACGATACGCAGCTTTCCATTATAAATATAATCATACTTTCGAATTTGCGGTTTCGATGCCCACCGATTCTGTTTTATCAGATCATTATATTCTACCAGCTTACGGGCCTCTTGTTTGGTCAGTTCATGTATCACCTTATCTTGTCCTTCTGCAATTCGAATTCTTACTGTATCTGCCATCACGCGCATAGAAAGGTCTGCATTCACTTTTCCACCTAATTCTTCCACAGCACAGAATAAAGCATCTAAAACCAAAAATACTCTCTTCTGTGATTCTGTTGATATTTCGTTAAAAAATGTAGGTTCATTATCCATTTTATTATATCGATAATGATATCCTCTCTGATTCTGAGTCTCTTTTGTTTTCCGTTTCCATTCGGTTACGGAATTTTTATATTTTATTAGCTGTTCATGCAATCTTTTTTTATCATGAATACTGAGTTCAGAAGCGGTTTGCAATACACGTTTCTTCTCTGTGCTGTCCAGAAATGGCAGAACTGTATCATCAACCTCTTCCTTGAGATCAACTATTTTTTTCCAGTCCTCTTCCGAGTCATTAACGGATTCTTCTGCATCTAGTTCTTTTGCAGGTTCTTTTACGGGTTCTTTTACAGTCTCCTTTTCTATTCCTTTCTTTTTCTTCTCTGATTTTACATCCGCCACAAACAGTTCCACATTTTCATGATCAGATGTGGGTAATGCAACAACTTCTCCACTGACATCTTTTCCCATATTTTTTCTTGTCCAATAGCCCGAAGTAGGAAATGGTATATTTTCTTCTCTGCACTTTGCAATCAGCTTTGAATAATTTAAATTATATTTTCTGGCTACGCCTGCTACAGACACTTGCCAAATCTCATCATATAACTGCTGGCGGGATAATGTCATCGTTTTTTTCGTCAAACCAAAGTCCTCCCTTTCCCTTCATATTTTTTCTCTGTATCTGCATATTTGTTCAGCGAAAACGCATATTCGTACAATTCCAGTTCTTCTACTCTGCGTTTTCGCTTAATAGAAAAAGCCAGGATCAGCTCTCGCTCCATTGGCTGCGATCACGTTCTTCATTATGTACTGCAAATCCAATCGGCAGCAGATTATTCCTCATGCCAATTCCTACAGCCATTGGAGAAATCCCCAGATACTCACCGGTAATTTTCAATGTAATCTTTGACATATTTCTGATTTCATCATCTGTGTATTTCGCCATATTTCTACCTCCGTAAATTTACTCTTACTCCATGTCTTATCCATTAAGCCGCTTTTTTCTTAATTTTATATCACACCCATGTTTTTTTCCACAAAAAATGGAGCAGTCGAATCCGCTCCATTTTCCTTGCCATTGACAGTAAAATCCTATATTAACATGGCTTTTATCTGCATATCCCGGTTTATCGTTCTCCTGAAAACCTCAAACTTCTCTGCCAGTTCCGGTGCTGTACACTTTTCCTTCTGCATTCTCCCATTCCTCCTTTGTCTGGCAGGAAATATGTTCTGTCCGCAAAACGCCCTCTATCGCACAGGAAACATTTTCACTGGTATGATGATAATGGAATCCGCATTTTTCCTGAACCCGTTTTGATTTTAGATTTCCATCAAAATAGCCGCACCATATTTTAGTCAGATCCAAGTCTTCAAATCCATGACGCAGAAGTTCCCTGACTGCTTCAGGGATCAGCCCCCGTCCCCAATACGGAACGCCAATCCAGTAACCAATCTCACCTTCCGTTTCTGGAAGTCCGATATTGCTGGTTTCACCAATCATTAATCCCGCGCTTCCAACCGGCCGTCCGGTTTCTTTCAAAACTACAGCGTAGGTTTCCGGCGCAGACAGTACTCCTCTGATAATTTCCCGGCTGTTTTCCACACTTGTATGAACAGGCCATCCAGCTATAGGACCAACATCAGGATGACTCGCATATTTATATAATTCTTCTGCATCCTCTTCTTCCCATGGACGGAGGATCAATCTCTCTGTTTCCAAAATCATACTTTTCTACCTCCCCATCTTCTCAAAATCCTGCAAGTTCTTTTTTGACAGCTTTGTCATCTTTCCGTATATCGTATCAAATCCCAGAAGGACCTGTCTACGGATCTCTATAAACCGAAGCGTATCCCGATACATTTCATCTGTATCTTCCAGATCAAGCATCAGCCATTTTTGACCGTTCCCGGCTTTTGTCTGCTTATATATTTCCCGCAGTTCTGAATTGCACTCCGGAAGAATTTCTTCCACTATTGTTTTTTCTTTCTGCCCTACCACGACTAAAACAGTAAAAAATCCTTCATGTGGATAAAGCGTGCATAAATTCTTTCCAGACTTTTTGAATTTAATATTCCATCCCGGCATCCAGCTACAAGAACTAAATTCTGTTTTTTCACTGCAGCCATACTGCTCCTTTATATGCATACAGAATTGCAAAAATACAGGGTTGTTTATATATTCACCTATTTCTTTAATGGAAGGGCAATACCCTTTGTCTTGTAAATCAATCATTTTATTTTTCTATGCATCCTCAATATATAATTGCTTTTTTCATTCAAAGGTTAAATAATTTTATTCCGGAGAACATTTTATGCAATTTGTATTCATCAAACGGCAGATACTCTGCGATCGTAAGTCCGGCCACATCCGCATTTTCTTCGATCAGCCGGAGAATCTCCCCCGCTCTTTCAAGAGTCATCTTCCCGCCGCCGGAGCCGTCCCCCACTAATTCAGGATTCGCAAAATATGTGGAATGAAACAGGCGCTCGTCCAGCACATCGATGTCAAAGTGGATAAGGATATGGTCAAATCTCGCTGCAAATGCTCTGATCTCCTCATCACTGACAAGTTCTTTGTCCTGTATTTTATAGTTCACCCCTGCCTTATCCAGAAACGCTTTCTGGTAATCATGCAATGGCTGTAATCCTACATAAAGAATCTCATTGGCAGAAAATGTTTGATTCTTCATCAGTCCCCTGAGCTGCCCGGCGCCACCTCCAAGCAGACTGCCAAGCACCATAGCGTGGGCGTTCGGATATCCGTCTTTTCCAGTGGATACATCCGGATGTGCGTCGATCCATATAATCCCCACGCTCTCATATATACCGTGTAAATAATCAAAGGGAGCAAGAGACACGATGCAGTTTCCGCCTATCGTGATCACCCGGTCGGGTTTCTCTTCTGATAATTTTTTCTGCGCATCTTGAATCCCCGCCAGTACTTCCGCCTCAGCATAGATTCCGTTTGTAATCTGCTTTTCTTTTCCATCCGGCGGAAGAATATCCACCTTTATCGTGGGCTGATCTGGATTAGGCGGAAGGATATGCTGGAGAAGATTAGCGCCAAAATAATAGGTTTCCAGTCCGCCGCTCACATGATCCGGATATAACAATCTGATTGTTTTCATTTTCTCTACACTCCATGATCTTTATGTTTCATGCATACCGCCCTGTTTATTTCTTTAACTGCAGGCCGTCCTTGAATGCTTCGCCTACTCTTTCCGTAACCTTATAGTAGCCGTGAGTATATGGATCGAATGCAATAGCAGCAACCTTAGAGATATCAACCTTGTCGCCATCCATGACTCTCTCGTCAGCAGTTGTATTTACCACTTTCCCGATGACTCCGCAGCCATATTCTCCGTCTTGATACTCTATAAATTCACATTCCATGCACAGCGGAAATTCCTGTATAACGGGCGCGTCAACATGTTCGGATTTTGCGGCGGTCAATCCGCTGTTTTCAAATTTTTTCAGTGTTTTATTTCCGGATTCAACGCCAAAATAGTCTGCCTCCACCACATGGGAAGCGTCTGCTATACTGACCGTAAATGCCCTCCGTGCCTTGATATTCTGAACGGTTTTATGTGTTTCCGTCAGATTCAGCACTACATGGTCTCTTTCCTGCATCGTCCCCCATGCGGCATTCATCACGTTCACGCTGCCGTCTTCATTATAAGTAGCCACCATAAGTACAGGCATCGGGAAAATCGCTTCCGTTGTTTTAATATTTCTTCTCATCATATCAACCTCCTGTTTTTATTGTCTTTCGGATAAATCTATGATAACATAGCACCGAAACAACTAAAAGTACCCACATAAATGTAAGGTACTTTCCCAGAGGTAAGCTTAATGAGTAAAAAAGATATCGAAAACGCAAATTTTGATGATACCGGTTATAGTTACACACTTTCACTAATAGCAGGGAAATACAAGCCTGTTATCCTTTACTGTCTGATGGAATATGAACCTGTCCGTTTTAATGAAATGCAGCGCTATTTAAAGAAGGTATCCGATAAAACCCTGAGCCAGAACCTGAAGGAACTGGAAGCCGACAATTTGATCATCCGCAAAGTATATCCGCAGATCCCACCGAAAGTAGAATATTCTCTTTCAGAAAAAGGACATTCTCTCATGGCGGTACTGGATCAATTATGCGTATGGGGAATGGAGCATCGCGATCAGTAAATCAGAGGACTGTCCGTGCATTTGTTTAATTTTTACTTCTCTCGTTTTATCAGTTCAATCGCCTCTTTCCCGGAAATATGCTCCGGCACCATTTCCAGCGTACATAAAGGATTCCACTCTTTTTCAATAGCTTCCTGCCGACTTTCCATCGTATCGTCAGGAGCATATTTCAGCGCCAGCTTTTCAATGGCAGATCGTTTTTCTCCATCATCTTTCAAAATCCGAATTTTGCCAAAGACAATTACGCTTCTGAAATAAGTGGTATATTCCTCAGGCACAATCTGATCCTGATCTATGACACAGAAAGAGGCCTTTGGATTCCTGCGGATAGCATCCAGCTTATGGCCGCTTTTTGCACAGTGGAAATAGAGCTTCTCCCCGTCGTATACATAGCTGATGGGAACGGCATAGGGATAATCATCATCGCCGGCAAGGGCAAGCACCCCTGACGTTCCGCGGTTTAAGACAGCAGCGCAGTTCTCTTTAGAGAGCGCCTGCTTTTTTCTTCGCAATTCTCGAAACATTTTGTTTCCTCCTGTATTTCAATTATTTGTATATCATTATACACTATTTCGCCCGATAAAGTCTGGAATAGAATGAATCCCGGTTCAACAATTCCTCATGGGTGCCGTTTTCAATAATATTCCCGTCACGCATCACAAGGATGAGATCGGCATTTCTTAATCTTCCGGCGAGGTTTCCAAACGCACCAGCACCACTTTTTCACCCTGTTTCCCAAGTTCAGCGGCGTCCTCGGCATGGAACACGACCTTGCCTGCGACGGCTCCCGGAGAAGTGGCAATGCCCGTTCAGGCAAAAAAATAAGCGTCAACTTCGTATCTTCATTGGCCTAACGATACGAAGTCAACGCTAAAAGCTTCCCCGACGGCAGGCAAATCAGAATCATTCTTTATCTGCCCATGATAGAACGCCTTCTCCATCTCATCAAAAGGATTCCAGCAGCCGGAGCAGGAAGGGTTTTGTCAGTTCATAAATCGTATAGTCGCCCTCCTTGATCCCCGCCTGTTTCATTGCTTCCAGTTGTTTTTCTGTATGGGTCGTAAAGGGATATATTCCGAACAAAAAGGGAAAAAAGGCGCAAAGGAATTTCTTCCTGTCCTCCTGTGTCATGGATGAGAAAAACTTTTGCAGGCATTTCCCCAGCGTATCAAAGGCTTCCGCGTAGGATTTCTTAAAATCCACCAGATTTTCCATCCGGCTGTTGACTTCCATATCATAGATGTTCATGGACATCAGTTTCAGCATACAACCGCGTTTCTCCAGGATCCGGGACAAATCCTCTGCAAATGCATCCTCATCCATAGCCGTATTCTTCCGTAACATTTCATCCATGTCTGTAATCCACGCATCATGCTCCCGTTTCAAAAGAGCCAGAAAGATTTCTTCCTTTGTATGGAAATAATTATAGATGGATGTCCTGGTAAAAGAAGTCTTGTTCCCGATATCCCGGAGGGTGATATCCCTGAAACTCATGGTTTCATAGAGGGCGGCGCAGGCATTTACGATTTCTTCCTTCCTTGCGTTCGTTAATTCCTCAGAACCTCTTGGCATGGCCGCCTCACTCTCCCAGAAGGGACTTTATCCATGCAGCCGCCCCGCTGTTTACTAATTTGCCCTGTTTCCAGTTAGCTTTAGGGCAGTGTTCCCGCAGACTTTTTTCTGCGCCGCCGATACCGCTTCCTCCAGATGTGGCAAAGGGAATCACAGTCTTGCCGGAAAAATCATAGCTTTCCAGGAAGCTATCCACGATTCTCGGCTCTACATACCACCAGATCGGGAATCCCACCAGAACAGTATCATACTGCTCCATATGTTCTACGGTTCCCTCAATCTCCGGACGGCATGCAGGATCGTTCATCTCCGCCGTGCTGCGGCTCTTCTTATCTGTCCAGTCCAGATCCGCAGCCGTATAGGCTTTAGCCGGACGGATCTCATATAGATCAGCACCTGCTGCCTCTGCAATCTCTTTTGCCGTACGCGCGGTTGTCCCGCTGGCAGAAAAATATGCGACTAATGTCTTTGTCATTACAAACCCTCCTGTTCTTTTTCTGTTCTGACATTATGTCAATACAGTTAATATAACACTATTCTGACGTTATATCAATATAATTTTTCCGTAATTTCAGCGATTTGCCGCGTCATCCTCAGGCAGCGCACGCCCTGTACGACTCCATCAGACGCCTTCACTGATATCCGATCACTTTTTATCCTGTAAATACTGAATATATTCATTCCCCCGTACTTCCAGCACATCCTTAAACTTTTCCCCAATCTCGCCGAGTCTGTACTCCACCTTCAGCGGAATCTGCCGATACTCTTTTCGTGCGATCAGTCCTTCCTCTTTCAGCGTCATTAACTGCCGGAAAAGCGTGGTGTATGTCATTTCTTCCGGCATCCGCCGCTGTAATTCATTAAACCGCACCGAACCGTCCGAGAGCAAATACATGATGTACATCGACCATTTGCCCGTCATACTTTCTCTTTTTTCTGCTGTAAAAACGGCTGCCGGGAGTTCAGGCTGCTCATGCTCTGCAGACTGACGCCCAGGGTGGAGAGATTATGGAGCATAGCAGATGCTGCAGGTGGCAGGATTCCTAAAACCCCTAGAGCAATCAGTGCCCCGTTAAATCCGATGACAAAACTGTAGTTCGTATGGATACGTTTCATAAGCGCCATGGCAATCCGGCGCAGTTCTACCAGCTCCCACAGGTTGTCAGCGGCAATGGTAATATCTGCAATCTCCCGCGCAATAGCCGCGCCATCGCTGATAGCAATTCCCGCATCTGCCTCGGACAGCGCCGGAGAGTCGTTGATCCCGTCTCCCACCATCAGGACCGTATGGCCTTCCCGCCGAAGCTTTGCCACATACGCCGCCTTATCCGCCGGAAGTACTTCCGCGCAGAAATCATCTACCCCTGCCTGCGTTGCAATGGCTGCGGCAGTCCGCCTGCTGTCTCCGGTGAGCATGACTGCGCGCTGAATTCCCATGATACGCAGTTCGTTCAACACCTCCCTGGTTTCCTTCCGCAGAGGATCGGCAATACAGATCACAGCGGCCAGTTTCCCGCCGGCGGCCAGATACAGATGGGAATACTCTGGCGGCAGAGCATCAAAGCGCTCCTGCTCCCCTTCCGGGATCCGGCACTGTTCGTCCTCAAACACAAAATGGGCGCTGCCGATCAGAACCTTTTCTCCGTTGACGGTACTGGCGATCCCATGTGCCACCAGATATTCCACTTTGGAATGATACTCTTCATGTCTCAGGCCGCGGCGCCTCGCTTCCGCTACAACGGCGTTTGCCATAGAATGAGGAAAATGTTCCTCCAGGCAGGCGGCCAGCCGCAGCATTTCCTGTTCATCTTTGCCGCCGAAAGGAACCACCTGCGCCACCCGCGGGCAGGCGTAAGTCAGCGTGCCGGTTTTGTCAAAGACAATCGTATCCGCGGCGGCGACCGCCTCCAGAAATTTACCCCCTTTGACAGTAATATTGGCTCTTCCGGCCTCCCGCATCGCAGAAAGGACCGCCAGCGGCATGGCCAGTTTCAGCGCGCACGAAAAATCCACCATCAACACAGACAGCGCCCTGGACACATTCCGGGTGAGGGCAAGGCTCAGGATACTTCCCGCAAAGGTGTAGGGAACCAGCCTGTCGGCAAGGCTGGCCGCTTTGCTTTCGGCATCCGACTTCATCTGTTCCGACTGCTCGATCATGTGGATGATCTGGTCGTAACGGCTTTGACCGGAAACCTGCTTTACTTCAAAAACACATTCTCCTTCTTCCACAACGGTTCCGGCATAAACTGCCCCGCCGGGATGTTTGGGTACCGGAATGGACTCCCCTGTGAGAGAAGCCTGATTGACGGTAATTTCCCCTTCCAATACCAGGCCGTCCATGGGAATGACCCCGCCGGCCCGCACCACTACCGCGTCCCCGGGCTGGATCTGTGAGACTGGTACCAGAACCTCTCCCTGTCCGGTACGCACCCATACACGGTCTACATTAAGCGACATACAGCGGGCAAGGTCTGCCACAGATTTTTTCCGTGTCCATTCCTCCAGCAGTTCACCTACTTCCAGCAAAAACATCACCATACCTGCAGTCCCAAAGTCCTTTCGGCAGACAGAAATGGAAACAGACAGGGCGTCCAGCATCTCTACTTTCATACATCTGTGGCGCAGGCAGCCAAGTCCCCGCTTCACAAACGGGATCATATGCCACAGAATACGGGCAATCCGCAGAGGAGGCGGAAGAAACAGTGTACTGGCGGCTTTGTATAGAATCTTCCCTGCCAGCTTCTCCTCAAATTCACGGTTTAAAGCCCTGCTGCTGTGGGCCGGCAGTGCCGTAGTCTCTTTTGCTTCCTCCCATGAAAAATGCCGGAGTTCATCCAGCATGGCCTGACGATCTCCTTCATAATACAGGATGACACAGCAGGTACGTTCATGGACAATGGCACGCCGGACCCATGGCTTTTCCTGCAGCCAGGTCTCCAGAAGATCAGCCTGTGGAAGCGTCATCCGTTTCTGCTTCAGCTTCAGACGGATGCGCCCCCGGCTTTCATGCAATATGGTTGCGTTCATAAGTTCCTCCTTCACGAAAATAGGGAGCCGTCTGTGCGACTCCCCGGTATCCATCATTCTTCTTCATTTTCCAGATTGGCGGCGTCAGCTTCTTCTGCCTCTTTTGCCGCAAGCTCCTCGTTCAGCTCCTTAGCGGAAGCCATAATATCTGCGGCATTTTCCTGTACCGCCGTCACAGACTGCATCACCGTATCTTTCATACGCAGACCGGCAGCCGTCACATGGACGTAAGCTTTTTTCGCATCCTTACTGGACAGAAGTTTTATGCCGAAAGAGCCGAATAATGCGCCTCCCGCAAAAAGGGCCAGTTTTATATAATTCTTCATCGTGATTCTTCCTTTCTTTTATTTTCTTTTGTAGCCGGTGATCATGACCATGACCATACAGATCACGGCGCCCCAAGCCCAAAAACGATGCTGCTTCATTGAAGTCACTCCTTTGCGCCAGGCATTTTATCGTTCTGCATATTATAGCAGGAATTTTGTATGTCTGTCATTGCCGAAACAGACACTATACTATGGTTTCAGACATTTTTCTGTATTGCCCTGGAGTTATGCCGGAATATCCCTTAAACGCTGCATGGAACTGGCTGATACTTTCATAACCTACAGCCTGTGCGATTTCCTGAATTGGCATCCGGGTTGTACAGAGCAGTTCCTGCGCACGCTTTATGCGCTGCCGGATCAGCCAGGTATGAACCGGCATCCCGTAGGCACGGTGGAAATTTTCCTTTAAGAATGTAGGGGAAACAAAAAATTTCCTGCAAAGCAGCTGGATCGTGATTTTTTCTGACAGATGTTCCTGTATGTAATCCTTTATCTTCATTATGCTGCGGGAGCTACTTCCAGGTTCACCTTCTGATTCATCTGGGACTGAAATCCCGGAACAAAGGAGATACAACAATTCCACCGATTTAAAGACACAATAACGCTCACGCCTATCCTCTGGCAGCCGTTTCACGGTTTCAAAAAATGCCTGTACCCATGGCGTACTCGAAAGGATAATATATCCGTTTGCCGCCGCCATCCGGTCTTTAACATTCCCAGTAAAGAGTTCGATTTTCAAAACAGAGCAGAGCGTCCGAAGACTCTCTTTTGCGGCAGCAGCATCCACCGCTACAAAGATGCCGCCCAAATCTTTGCTGCAGTGACAGCTGCAAATGCCGGAACTGTCAGAAAGCAGAAAAATCCCCGGTGCTTCTACGACACAGGTATCAGACCGAAACGGTTGGATCACCAACCGCCCCTTCGTGCAGAAAAACGCTTCAAAATGGAGCGGTTCCGTACACACAGGAATTGATGCCGCCATCCCTTCCTTTGCCGGGTGCAGAGCAAACTGACAGGTTAAGATTCCCTCCATGCCGCTGTCCCAATATATAGAATTGTTTTTTTGATCAGATAAGTATTCTTTCAACATAAACCTGTCACAACCTGTTTCCCCATAAGTACCATATGTTTATTCTTTTTATGCAGTTTCGGAAACATAAAGGCAGGAGACGTTTTTCCTATGCCTCCTGCCACTTTATCTTTTCCCTTTAGGCCAATGCCGCACCCAGCTTGCGGCAAGACGCCAGCGCTTCGTCATCCGGAGCATCATTGCAGATCACACTGTCGCAAACAAGATTCGCCCCATCATCGTTGCAGCGTTCTTCCCAACTGCGCATCCATTCCCCATCGCCCCAGCCATAGGAACCAAACAGCACAATATTCTTTCCTCTCAGCCCGCTCTCGCAGCCGGTGAACATGGGTTCAAACTCGCTTTCCTCCAGCTGTTCGTCCCCCATAGAGGGGCAGCCAAAGGCGATGGCGTCATAGCTGCTGATCTGGTCTGGCGAAAACTCGGAGGTGGTAAGCACAGATACTTCTGCCCCCTTGTTTTTCGCGCCTTCCGCAACCGCCATGGCCATGGCTTCTGTATTTCCAGTGCCGCTCCAATAAACAACTGCAATTCTACTCATAAATAAGTAACCTTCCTTTCTTTTTACTGGTTTATATTATTAGAAACATCCGTCAGCTACCGTAAGCTGCTCGATGGATTTCCCCTGTTTCCATTGTTGGAAATAAATTTTGCTGCACATATGATATTTTTTAAAGATATTCTTTGCCTCCTGTTCGTCTCCGTACACCTTCCAGCAGCCAGAACATTTGTACTGACGGGCTTTGTTATGGATGAATCCCTGGACGTCCTCCGGAGGGTAGCTTAAAAACAGTCCGATCTCATGGGGAAAATCCCCGGCCGATTGAAGACGGCGGATCAGATGAATCACACAGGCATTAAGATTTCCCGGCAGGTAACCATACTGCACCAACAGCTCCCTGGCGCGGTTATCTGCCAGATCGTTTTCCAGCGCATGGGGCCGGTAGACATAAATCAGGGCGCGCCCTCTGCGAACCTTAAGCGGTACGATACGAACTCCCCTGGGAACCAGTTTCCTGTTTAAGCCAGATATAATTTTCGTTAATTCTTTCCTGTCTGGATAAGAGCAAGAAAACAGATTACCGGTCTTGATCCCTGCAAGAGTCGGAGCACAATGGCGAATCATTAAATCCTCGGACATAGTCACCCTCCTTTCATAAATCCCCAAAACCAAAAGCCATTTCATATTAGTTAGTAGTTACTAACTCAAGTTCAAAAAAAATCCCCCTTTAACGATTTCGTTTATCAATAGTTTTGACTGTATGGATAGATTATAGCAAAGCCTCTTTTCTAATCTTTTTACAGCGATTAACCAAACAGACCTTTCTTTTTATACGGCTCCTTTTGAATATTGCCAACCTCATATCCTGTATGGCGGACGGCATCCGCAAGCGCCGCCGTGTCAAGTTCTGTCTCTGAAAGGATCACTGTCTGCTTCTTGCTTCGGGAAGAAACCACCTTTTTAACCGGGAAAAGTTTGCGCACTGCGTCATTAATATGCGCCTCGCACATCCCGCACATCATTCCACTGACTTCGACCGTATATTTCCACACTGTTCTTCACCCCCTCCATTCCGTACTATAATTAATATTACAGCTCACCACAAGTTAGCGATAACTAACTAAATTTAGTATACTGTCTCTTTACAGGTTTGTCAAGGGATTTCATACAATGGTTTAGCTATGTGTCCTCCCTGGCGTCATATTTTCTTTATGATCAGGGAAACGTTATACCTCCAGCTTCCACCGCGCCGTTTCTCTTTGCAGCTCCACCATACGCCGGTAGAGACCGCCCTGTTCCATCAGTTCTTCCGGCGTACCCTGCTGGGCCACGCGGCCGTTTTCCAGCACTACGATGTGGTCCGCTCCGGCAACAGTGCGCATCCGATGAGCGATGACCAGCACCGTCCTGCCCTGGAGCAGACGGGAAAGAGCATCCTGAACAGCGCTCTCATTCTCCACATCCAGACTGGCAGTAGCTTCATCCAGCAAAATTACCGGTGCGTCCTTTAGAAGGGCACGGGCGATGGAAATCCTCTGTCGTTCTCCTCCGGAAAGAGTGGAACCGTTTTCGCCGATCATCGTCTGGTAACCTTGCGGGAGCTTCCGGATAAATTCATCACACCGGGCGGCTTTCGCTGCTGCGATCACTTCCTCATCTGTGGCTCCCCTGCGTCCCAGACGGATATTTTCCATTACCGTATCCCGGAACAATACCACATCCTGAAATACCATGGAATAGTGTTTTAACAGCGTTTCCGGGTCAACGCCGGAAACATCCACACCTCCAAGAGTTACTTTTCCCCGGGAAGCATCCCAAAAACGGGCGGCCAGTTTACACGCCGTCGACTTTCCTCCGCCGGAGGGACCGATCAGAGCGGTTACTTCTCCCTGTCTGGCTGTAAAACTTACATCCTCCAGCACGCCGTCTCCCTCCCGGTATGCAAAGGAAACATGTTCAAAAGTAATATCATAGTTTGCCGGTGTAAATTCTTCCACGCCTTTCTGCACCGGCTGCTCCAGGATCGAACGCATCCGTTCAATCTGCAGCTTCGTATTGAAAGTGGCGGCGATATTCTGAAGCACCAGCCCCAGCGGGTCATACAGCCTTGAGGCAGCAAAGAGGAATCCCAGAAAGTAAAGAAAGGAAAGTTCTCCTCCTGCCAGCAGCGCCCCTCCGGTCAGGATCGTAGTTGCCAGTCCAAGGCGTAGGAAGGCCTGTGCAGAGCAGACAAACACGCCGGTGGCAAGTTCTGAATGGATGGAACCTTTCTCCATGGCTGCCAGCTTTTCCTTTAGTTTCCCCATATAGGCTTCCTGACGGCTGCACGCTTTGATGTCCCTGATGGTTTCCAGTCCCTCCTGGATGCAGTCAGCCACCGCCCTCTTGTTTAGAATATTCTTTGTCCCGAAAGAATCCTGAATCCTCTTGCTCCCTGCTGTAAGCAGAACCGCCACAGGCACTACCCACAAAATAGCCAGCGCCATCCGCCAGTCGCAGAGGAACATGGCGATACCGATCACCAGAGTGGAAAAGACAGAAGCAAATAACTGAGGCACATAGTGAGAGAACATCTGATCCAGGCTGGAGCAGTCCGCGATCATGGTAGATGTCAGATCGCTTAAATCCCGGTTTCCGAAAAAGCTTAACGGAAGCCGGCGCAAGGTCTCCGCAAGGCTCACACGCCGGTTTGCGCTTTCCTTATAAGTAGCCAGATACAGCGAAGCATACTGGAACCAGTGAAGGACAAACAACAGAAGCAGGACAGCTGCTGCAAAGCCCGTACAGATCCAGAAGCCCTCCACAGGATTTCCCCCGTTTTCCATGGAATCCAGAAGATGCTGCGCTGTAAACAGGACGGCCCCTACCGGAAGCATCAGGCTTAGATTGCACACAAAACACCAGAAGACGGCCTTCACCAGATCCTTTGCTCCTTTTTCACTGAGCGCAAACAAATGCTGTAATTTCTTTGTCATACCTGTTTCTCCTCCTTTCCTCTTTTCTGCCCTGTTTTTTGGGCATTAAGGTATCCCCTTGCGGGATTTCCTCTTTCCTGCCCTGATTTCTGGGCATTAAGGTACCCCCCTACTTTCCACCGGGCGCTGCGCTGGTAGTCCTCCCACATGGCGGCATAAACGCCTTTCTTTGCAAGCAGGCTTTCATGGCTGCCCTGCTCGGCGATTTTTCCGTCGCTTAAGACGAGAATGTTATCCGCATCCTGTACTGTAGACAGCCGATGGGCGATCATCAGTACCGTTTTGTTCTTTGTCAGCACTTCAAATGCTTTCTGGATCTGATGCTCGTTCTCCGGATCGGCGAAGGCGGTTGCCTCATCCAGTACCACGATGGGCGCATCTTTTAAAATGGCGCGGGCCAGAGCAATCCGCTGCTGCTCACCTCCGGAGAGATAAACACCTTTCGTTCCAACCACCGTATCCAGGCCATGGGGCAGTTTCTCCAGAATGTCATCGCACTGGGCGGCATGGGCGGCGGAGAGAACTTCTTCTCTGGAAGCTTCCGGCCGGGCGGCCCGGATATTTTCCAGGATGCTCTCCTTAAACAGCCGGGTATCCTGAAAGACAAAGGCCACCTGTCCCATCAGTTCTTCAGTATCCATCTCCCGGACGTCAACTCCGCCAACGGAAACACTGCCGCAATCCGCATCCCAGAAACGGGGGATCAGACTGGCGGCGGTAGTCTTGCCCCCGCCGGAGGGTCCCACAAGGGCCGTTACCTGCCCCGGCCGGACAGAAAAAGACACGTCAGCGAGAGCCGGCCGGTTCGCACCGGGATACGTAAAAGTTACATGTTCAAAAGTTACAGCAGCGTTTGCCGGGCGCTTCTGCATTTTCGGTTCTTCCATTGGTTTCTGTCCGAGGATCTCATTGAGACGCCCCACAGCCTCGTTCGCTTCCATGACAGCTTCGCTCATATACATGATCCGGTTGATCATCTGACCGCAGGCCGGAGCGAACAGAGCGTAAAAAATAAAGTTGACAAGCACCGTGCGCACATCCCCGCCGGAGGCCATAAGCAGCGCTGCCGGGATCAGCAGGGCAAAAGCACCGTTAATAAAGGTCAGAAAACAGGTCTGTCCCACGCGGCAGCTCATGGCATACTGGCTGGCCAGATCACTGTAATCTTTGATAGCCGCATAGAAAGCCTTGAAAGAATAGACCGTCTGCTGAAACATTTTTACTACGGGGATACCTCTGACATATTCCACTGCCTCCCCGCTCATGCGCTCGATCTCTTTCTGATATCGGTGGAAAAAACCTGCGTTCTTACCGCCCATCATCAGGCACATGGAAAGAAGCGCCAGCACCATGGTGAGCAGGCACAAAAGCCCCATTTTCCAGTCGAAAAGGAACAGCATCACGATAGCTGCGACAGGCGTGACTGCAGTTCCGGCCAGATCGGGAAGCTTGTGAGCCAGCAGATCCTCTGTAAGTCCGGCGTTATCGTCAATAAGTTTACGCAGACGCCCGGATTGATTACCTGTAAAGAATCCCAGGGGCAGTTTCAGCACATGCGCCATGGCGGCATACCGGATATTCCGGGCCGTGCGGAAAGCTGCGATATGGGTGGACATGAGCGCCGCAAAATACAGAGCAATACTGCCGATGGCAGTCCATACCGCCGTCCATCCCCAGTGTGCCAGTCCGGAGGCTCCGTTAAGATCCGGCCAGTCTTCCAGAACGTTTCTCACCGCCATCCAGACGCATACATAAGGGATCAGCCCCAGCACCGCGGACAGAGCAGAAAGGATACAGCCCAGCAGGGTAAGATTTTTGTGCCTGCCTGCATAGCTTAAGATGCGGGACAGGCTGCTTTGCTTTTCCTGTTTCAAAAAATTACCTCCCTTTTACTTAAAATATTTATCATAAAGTTAGTCTTAACCAACCTACATGTAAAAAAGATGGGGGCTATTGCCCCATCAATTTCAGCCATCCGGCTGTATAAAAATCCCGCAGCTGATCCACATAGCGCAGGGCTTTATCCCTCGGCATATCATGTACCACAATCTCAAATACTCCGTTAAACATACCGCTGGCAATGATATGGCACATCTGCTCATCCAGATCCGGAATATCCTGTCCGAGACGGCGGAGAACTTCTATATATTTCATCGTGTACTCTACTTCCACCTCCACCATATTGTGGACAAAATGCTCATAGCTGGTGCCCTCCGACCGGCAGAGCAACAGCTTCACCGGCTCCCGGTGCCGGCAGATATAATCCACCATCCAGTGGATACAGTCCGAAGACTCGACCCCCATGTGTTCCGGCTGCTGATCCTCAGGCAGCTCGGCAAAGGAGGTCTGGGCCTCCATAAACTTTCCCATCAGTGCGGCGGCATGCGGTTCCACAATGGCATTAAACAAAGCTTCTTTGCTGGAAAAATATCCGTAAAAAGCCCCGGTCGTTACTCCTGCCCTCTTTACGATCTGCCGCAGGGATGCCCCCAGAAACCCTCTTTCAGAAAATTCCTCCATGGCGGCCCGGAATATATTTTCCAGTGTGGTCGATGATTTCTCTTCCATAGGCTCCTCCATATAACAGCGTCATATAACAATGTTATTATAGTGCACAGGAAAAGCTTTGTCAATAGTCCGAATATGTCTAAATAAAAAAGCTTTTCCATTGCTTTTAAAATCCCAACCTTTACGTTTTCTGATCGAGGTTATTTTTCCTGTCAATTTCCCAACCAATCCATATGCAATAGGGACTTGAGTTTCCCGCCTCTCCTGCCGCAGGGAATGCCCTGCTTTGTTTTCTCATGTCACAGGCATAAAAATACCCAAATTTTTTACCTTTATATTCCTTTGTACACTGGCGCTAAGGATTGACAACGCCGCCAACTGTAATTATAATAAATACAGGTGAGGAAATATGAGGATCAATACACGATTTCCAGTAGCAGTACATATGCTGGCCCTGATTGAACTAAACAAAACCCAGCCATCCACATCGGAATTGATGGCTTTGAGCGTTGGTACCAACCCGGTGGTAATCCGTCAATTAATGTCCTCCCTGAAGCGAGCAGGACTAATTGAAACACAAAACGGTGTCCCCGGCTGTCATCTGGCAAAACCGGCAGCAGAAATTACATTGCGGGAAATATATCAGGCTGTACAGAAAAAAACAGATGCACCGCTCTTTGACTTTCATGCCAATCCCAATCCGAACTGTCCTATCGGGCGGAATATCCGGGCGGCCATGGATGCACCGCTGCGGGATGCACAGACTGCTATGGAACAGACATTGGAGACTTACACACTAAAAGATGTGGCAGATAATATTGCACGGCATCTATAAGGTATTATATTTATGCCTTAGCTGTAATTATTTTGATTACAGTATAAAGAAAGGAAACTCCTTATGAAACCATTACGCACTTCTAACTATGACATAATGCGGGATCGCATGGAACTGGAATTTGCAAAATACGACCAAATGGAAATGATCCGTAAATTTTCGCTTCGGTATGATAAAGATTTTTTATATCTTCGCTTTGTTGGGCGGAATTATCGAATTAATCGGACAAACGGCCGGACAGAGTGGTATTCTGACGCAGAAAAAAGTTTTATCCATGCAGGCTACAATGAAAGCATGACGATATTTGATGTTTTAGCCTGGTCTAAGCCCGGCTGCCATCTGGCCGGCCGTTTTGTACCGGCAGGAGATTTGCCGGGAACCACGAAATCCGCCTCTGCCGCAGGGAATCTGTTCTCCAGGCAAAGCGGAATTTTTGCGGGACGTTGTGAAGCACTGCGGGAAGCCTGCCGGAAACTGGGCGGCATTCCCGGGACTGTCGGCGATGTGTCAAGCATCATCCCGGTATTTGATTTTTTACCGGCAATGCTGCAGTTCTGGGATGCCGATGAAGAGTTCGATGCCGTTTTAAAATTTATGTGGGATTATAACACTACGGCCTTTATGCACTTTGAAACCATGGCATTTGCGACTATGCATCTCATCGACCGGCTGAAAGAAATCGTGAAGGAGCTTGAATGACAGCCATACAACTGCACCCGGAGCATACGGTAATTTTATCATGCAGCTCCCTGCTGCTTCATGTGGAAGCGGCACAGACAAAAATACATACCTGATTTCCTGTAGTGGATCTGGATCGGCGGCTCCACGCAGAGCCAAAGCAGATGCGCAGCCGTATCCTGGAGACTTTGGATGCTCTTCCCACCAGCTGCGAAACGTTACTGGTTGCCATGGGCTATTGCGGAGATTCCTGGAATCACATTCCCCTCTCCAAGCGTGTGGGCATTCCAAAAGTGGACGATTGCATTACCCTTCTGCTCCATACAGATGACACGCCTCATGGAAATCTGAAAGAAGCAGGTCATATGTATTTCCGTGACTGTGATACAGGAGCATATAGTATAGAAAGTATGAAGGAAGAAATTTTCCGGACTTACGGCATAGAATTTGGAACATCGATTTACGAATCGTGGTTCCAGAATTATACCAATGCGGACATCATTGATACCGGCGTATATGACTGCTATTCGGAAGAATATGTAACCGAAATGCAAAAAACCGCAGACCTGATCCGCTGTTCTCTGGGGTATGTGGAAGGCAACAACCACATCCTGGAAAAGCTGGTTTCCGGCCAGTGGGACGCGCAATTTGTTGTGTTGGAATCTGGACGGGAGATGACAGAACAGGACTTCGGTCTGAATACACAAAACATAAAAACTATGCAATACTGATCCTCTGTCAGGATCTGTGTGAGAAAGGAGTTTCTTATGAATTACACATCTATGATTTTCAGCCCCACGGGCGGCACGGAAAAGGTCGCAGCAGCTCTGACTGCTACGTGGGGCATTGCATCACAAATCGTGGATCTTACCAATGCAAAGACAGATTTTTCCAGCGTTGTCTTTCAGCCTGAAGATGTAATGGTAATTGCCGTACCGTCCTATGGAGGCCGGGTTCCCGGTCTTGCAGCAGAACGAATCCGGCAGATCCACGGGAACGGTGCCAGCGCTGTATTAGTCTGTGTTTACGGGAACCGTGCCTATGAAGATACGCTGGCTGAGCTGGAAAATCTGGCTAAGGAAGCCGGTTTCCAGGTAACAGCAGCCGTTGCCGGTATAGCAGAACATTCTATTGTACGGCGATTTGTGGCGGGAAGGCCTGACGCAGAAGACCGAAGAATTTTAGCAGGTTTCGGCCAGACGATCCAGGAACGGCTGAAAAGAGGGGAAAGATCCGGAATGATTCCAGGCAGACGCCCATATAAAAAAGCCGGTGGAGGAATGCTTCCCCAGACAGGAACTGCATGTGTTCAATGCGGTCTTTGTGCCGCACAGTGTCCCGCTGGCGCTATTGATCCAGCCGATGCAGGAAAAATTAACGCAGAAAAATGTATTTCCTGTATGCGCTGTGTAAAAATTTGTCCTCAGCAGGCAAAGGCACTGGATCTCGCCGGACTGACGAAAATTGCAGCTATGTTAGAAAAGGTCTGTTCTGACCGTAAAGCATGCGAACTATACTAAAAATACCATAACAGAAAGGATGATTTTAATGAAAAGTTATGAATTAATTATTGAGCGGCAGCAGCCTCCCTGCGGAGGAAAAGCAAACAAAGTTGTGCGATTTTCTCAATGTGGAAACCGATGATCCGGTATCCTACGTTAGGGAGCATGAACCAGAGCTGCCCGCGGACATGGAACTGAAAGCTGATTATTCCCAGGAAGGCGATGGGGATTTTTAAAAAAACAGAAGGATGGCTTTTCCCTTCCTCCAAAACCGATAGTCATATTTCAGGCAGATCGGTAAAAAACAGCTTTGATAAAATACTGAAAGATAATAACATCTGCCTTGCTAATCGGAAGAAGCATGAAAGAGGTCCATGCCTGCACTGCCTGAGACATGTTTTTGCATTTAAATCTTTTGCACAGGCAGAAAGGGCTGGCAGACATATAGATGATGCGATACCATATCTTTCTATCTATCTGGGCCATGAGAGCCTTGATGAAACATCCAAGTACTTAAAATTCAGCAGTGAGTTGTTCCCCGAAGCAGTTGAAAACTTTGGTGATTTTATGTATGACTTGTTGCCGGAGGTGGGCTATGAAGCATAAGAAGAATTCATTTTTAGACTTGCTTGAAGCCTATTTTAACACGTATCTTCCGGTAGCAAAAGGATTATCGGCAGCAACTGTTACGTCATATAAAGCAACTTTCCGAATACTTATGGAGTTTATGTATACAGTTAAAGGAATACCGGCTGAAAAGATTTACTTTGAAATATTGGATGCTCAGATGATCACAGAGTTCCTTGACTAGCTGGAATCAGAGCGCAAATGTAGTATAGCGACTAGAAACCAGCGCCTTTCCGCACTGTCGGCATTCTCAATATATGCACAAAACAGAGATTTTGGTGCAGCATCTATATTCAGAAATAATGTATTAAAAGTCCCAAGGAAAAAAGCCCCACAGTCTCTGCGAAGTTCCTTTTCGAGAGAGGAAGTGAGGATTCTTTTTAAACTGCCAGATGCCAATACGGAAATCGGATTGAGAAATAAAACTCTCCTGTGCTTTATGTATGCCAGCGGAATGCGTTCTCAGGAAGTGTGCGATCTGACGGTAGGCGATATTCAGTTTTATCAGGATAAAGCCTGTATAAATGTTCATGGGAAAGGACAAAAAATACGAAGGATAGGCATACCGGCCGCCGCTTCAGATATAGTAAAAAAGTATATTGCACACAGAGGAATATCTGAGGATAAGAACCGGCATGTTTTCTCAAGTCAGATTCATGAAAAGATGACGGTTTCCTGCATTGAGGAAATCTATGCAAAGTATATCCGTATAGCAAAGCAGGAAAATCCCGGGATGTTCAGAAATAATTATACGCCGCACTCGATGCGACATACAACGGCAACACATATGCTTGAAGTGGGAGTACCGTTGATCGTTGTAAAAAACTTTCTTGGTCACGTATCCCTGCAAACCACTCAAATTTATACGGAAATTTCTCAGGAAACAATGAATCGCCAATTGAAAGCATGGAATGACAGGTGGTTTTTCAAAGAAAATCCAGACAGATCTGATAATAGAGAAAAAAGAAATATACCTGATTTTTTAAAGTGATTTCGCAACATTATTATTCCAGATCTCTTTTTGAGAAATGCGGGTTTTAAGCTGAGATCTGCGTTCCTTCTGGAATAATAATACTTCTGGGATAATGGGTCTTATTCCAGTTCTGAGATAAGACTCATGCGAGGCGGTATTTCTCGGACGCCTTAAAAGCGCTCCCGAAAGCAGCACAAA
>CBJMC01400__coassemble_916_pt1 | contig 23927 bp, 21 predicted proteins | sample CBJMC01400__metabat2_low_PE_023 | metagenome-assembled genome bin CBJMC01400 | reverse complement strand
TTAATAACATACATGATGCATTGGCGATTTTAAATTGACTGAGATTGGCGTTTTTAATCCGACTCTGAATGGCGAAAATCGCCCGACGCTAACAACAGAAACGGAAACGGGTAGGGATGCGGACTACAGCAGTCTGTATGAAGCGGTCAATTCCCTGAAGGAAGAACTGCGGATGCCGGTTGTGCTGTATTATATCGAGGATTTCAATATAAAAGAGATCGCGCAGATTCTTGAGATCAGTGAGGGAGCGGTGCAGAAAAGGCTTGCACGGGCGCGGGGAAAACTGAAACGCAGTCTGCAGGAGAGCGAGGTGTAGATAATATGAAACTGGAAAATATGAAAAACAGTATTCCTGAAACGCCGGATTTTATCCATGAGATGATCCAGAATGAAGTAAAAAAACAGCTCCAGAACGTGAAGGTGGTTAATATCCAAAAAAGAAGAGTGAAAAAATGGACGGTTATGAAGGCGTCCACGGCAATAGCTGTATTCCTTCTGGCTGCTTCAACCATAGTTTACGCCGGAGTAAGATTGTACCATATATTTATTGAAAAACAGGGAAACTATGGTATTGAAATCGGGATCAGGACGGACGACGGAAAAGGAGAAGAGCATCTCCCTGAAGAAATCCATGATATAGAAATCACAGCAGGATATATTCCGGAGGGTATGGAGTGGACGGATGAATTTCATCTGCAGTATCCGGAACACGGAAGGACCGGAGGCATCAGTCTCTCTTCTGTACTGCTGGACGATGACGATACAGAAAAAGTAATGCAGGATCAGAATGTTATTGAATGTGAAGAAAGAACTTTCGGCAATCGCAAGGGTATATATCTCAGATATAATGATCTTGTGGAAGACGGTTCATTTAACCAGAGGATTTATCTGCTTTGTCCGGACATTTACCGTGTGATCACGGTCTATATGGGCGATGATGTTTCTAAGGAAGAAGGTATCAGGTTTGTGGAAAATCTCATGATCACTGAAAATGAGAAAATGGTGGAAACTTCCGGTTTGTATACGTGGAGTGAACTGGTTTCTCCTGAAGTAAAATCAGAAGAAACGGTTGTTTCTGTGGAGGATGACCGGCTGCCTGTACATCAGATCGGGGAAACTTTCAAGCTGTATGTAACCGGCGAAGATGTTGATGGAAATATTATGGAAGATAACAGGGTTTCCGTGTGTGTTGATTCTGTTCAGGCAGCAGATGATCTGCGACTTCTGGATCAGAATCATGTGCCGGAAAAATGGCTGGCAGCAGTCGGTTCGGACGGAAAATTGGTAAATAATACCCTGTCTTATATTAAAGCGGGCGATGGCGTTAATTCCGTGGATGAGATTATAAAAACGGAAAGTGTGAGACAAAAACTCATCTATGTGGCTGTCACGTATACGAACGAGACAGATAGACAAATAAATCATTTACATTATCTGGGTACATTGATGCTGATAAACCATGAGGACGGAAAATATCGGATCTGCAGCAGTGCGGATCTGACCGGCGCAGACTGTGATCGCGTTGCCTGGGACGGTGCGGCATATGCGGGAGAAATGGCATATTACAGTATCGCCGAAGATTATGGGAACGGTGGAAATTATATTTCTTCTATACAGCCGGGCGAAAGTATACAGGTGGCGATGGCGTGGATCGTGAATGAAAATGAACTGCCCTATATGTACCTTAATCTGAACAGTGAAGGCGCAGCGCTTGAGTTTACAGACTCTGTGCTGGAATCCGGCGTGGCGGATATTTGTCAATAGTAAAAAAACAGGGGAAATCCCTTGCCTGTTTCACATTTATATGTTATCCTATTCCATAATTTAGTAGACGAGGTGAGAAGGGATGATTAACTTTTTCTGCAGATAAAATGGAAATATGCGGTGATATTGGGATAGTACAGTATCATTGCGCCTTTTGCAGGGAAGTTAAGAGTCTGTCCTTTTCTATATTGTAGCTGTACAACCATTTCCGGTCAGTTGCCGGATCAGTATGGGCTGCGGGAACCGGCTTTCCTGCAGCTCTTTTTTTAATTATGATCAGCTTTTTTGTTATGACCGGCGTCGGTACAGGAAGAGCTCCTTCCTGCGCTGACGCTGCTGCGGCCGGCATGCGGAGAGGCCGTTTAGAAGGAGGAATGTACAGTGTCGATGATACGGGTTGAAAATCTTACGTTTGCCTACCCGTCGGGTTATGATAATATTTTTGAAAATGTCAGTTTTCAGATCGATACAGACTGGAAACTTGGTTTTGTCGGAAGGAACGGAAGAGGGAAAACAACTTTTCTCAATCTTCTGCAGGGAAAATATGAATACAGCGGGACGATACAGGCGTCGGTGCAGTTCGACTATTTTCCCTATCCGGTGGCGGATGCCGGCAGGCTGACGGAGGAAGTGTTTGCCGAAGTCTGTCCTTCGGCCGAGGAATGGGAGCTGATGCGGGAGCTGTCCTGGCTGGAAGTGGACCCGGATGTGCTCTGGAGGCCGTTTTGCACACTTTCCAACGGGGAGCAGACCAAGGTCCTTCTTGCGGCTTTGTTTCTGAACAGCGGCCATTTCCTGCTGATCGATGAGCCGACCAATCATCTGGACGCGAAAGCCAGAGAAATCGTGGCGGAGTATCTGAAGAGGAAGAAAGGATTTATTCTGGTGTCCCATGACCGGAGTTTTCTGGACGGCTGCGTGGATCATATTCTTTCGATTAACAGATCGGATATTGAAGTGCAGAAGGGTAATTTCTCGTCCTGGTACGCCGACTTTCTGCGGCGGCAGGAGTCTGAACTTGCCAGGGACGCGAAGCTCAGAAAAGATATTTCCAGTCTGGAAAAATCTGCCAGAAGGACGGCCTCCTGGTCGGAAAAAACGGAGGCGGCAAAATACGGGAACGGACCGGTGGACAGAGGATTTATCGGACATAAATCCGCGAAAATGATGAAGCGGGCGAAGTCTGTGGAAGCTCGGAAACTGAAAGCGGCGGAGGAAAAATCCGGACTTCTTCAGAATCTGGAGACGGCGGAAGATCTGAAGCTTTTTCCTTTGTCCTATTTTGCGGATACACTTGTTTCTTTTTCTGACGTCGTTCCGGCTTATGATGGAAAAGAAGTCTGCCGTCCTGTGTCGTTCACGGTGCGAAGGGGAGAACGAATTGCTCTTGACGGCGGGAACGGAAGCGGCAAATCCAGCCTGCTGAAACTGCTGGAGGGAGAAGACATCGACCACAGAGGAACGGTCGCCGTGGGTTCCGGCCTGGTGATATCCTATGTTCCTCAGGACACGGCGGGGCTTGCCGGATCTTTATCGGATTTCGCAGAGAAAAAGCAGATAGAAGAAAGCCTGTTCAAAGCGGTCCTGCGCAAGATGGGTTTTGAGCGGGTTCATTTTGAAAAGAGGATCGAGGATCTTTCGGCTGGACAGAAGAAAAAGGTGCTGATCGCGGGAAGTCTTTGTCAGCAGGCGCATCTGTATGTGTGGGACGAGCCTCTTAACTATATTGATATTTATTCCCGCATTCAGATTGAAAATCTGATAAAAAAATTCTCTCCTGCAATGATTTTTGTGGAGCATGACGCCGCGTTCAGGAAGGCGGCGGCGACAAAAACAGTGGAGATATATACGTTGGATAACAAATGATTTTTTCATGAAAGAAGGGAAATTGTATGGCGATCTGGAATCCATGGCACGGATGCCGAAAAGTAAGTCCGGGATGCAGGAACTGTTACGTCTACCGCAGGGATGCGGAATTCGGCAAAGACAGCAGTATTGTGACGAAAACAAGTACTTTTGACCTTCCCCTGAAGCGGGACCGCCGGAAAGCGTATAAGCTTCAGCCGGAAGACGGCCCGGTTTATACCTGTATGACTTCGGATTTTTTTATCCGGGAAGCGGACGAATGGAGACCGGAAATCTGGAAGATGGTCCGGGCGCGGGAAGATCTGCATTTTGTGATCATTACCAAAAGGATCGAGCGATTCATGGAGTGCATTCCGCCGGACTGGGGACGGGGATATGAAAATGTAACGGTCTGCTGTACCTGTGAGAATCAGGAAATGGCGGACAGGCGGCTTCCTGTGTTCCTGGAAATGCCCGTCAGACATAAGGAGACGATCCATGAGCCTATGCTGGGAGAGATCCATATAGAAAAGTATTTGGCAGCAGGTCAGATTGAACATGTAACCTGCGGCGGAGAGTCGGGAGACGGCGCCAGACTGCTGGATTACAACTGGGTATTGTCTGTAAGAGAACAGTGTATTGCCGCAGGGGTGTCTTTTTACTTCAAACAGACCGGGGCAGTGTTCCAAAAGGACGGAAAGATATACCGCATTGCGAGAAAAGACCAGATGACACAGGCGCGGAAAGCAGGGATCGACTATGGGGGTATCTGAAATATGCGGTCTCAGGGTACGGTTGTGGGAAAAGTTTGAAGGGGAAGAATTCTGCTATAGATAATAAGTAAATATAATAGCTACCTGAGATATATAAAATTTATTTTTAGTAAACATATTATTGATTAAATTAATCCATTACTATACAATAAAAGTAACACTAAGTAATTTTTACCGGGGAAGGAGGCAAGGATAATGGTTGATATAAATACGATAATTGCAGGCAATATATTTGTCCTGCTCAAAAAACAGAATAAAAAACAGACGGATCTTGCGGATGCTCTCGGGACAACTAAACAGACAGTTAACAAGATGCTTAATGGCACACGAATGATCAATGCTGCCGAACTTAAATCTATTGCAGATTATCTTGGGGTAAAGATGGAAGAACTGACAAGAATATCCGCTGTACAGACAGATACAGATGTTGTTCATGTATTCATGGGTAAGGTGCAGTCTGAGCAGGCAAAACAGGCGCTTGAAATAGCTGATGAACTTTCTGATATGATTTTGTTTCATAAAAAGGTACGTGAGAACGGGAATGCCTTGATGACCGCGTGGGAGGATAACTGATGGGAGATGTTTTTGAAGAAAGTTTATTTAATAAGCAGCCGAGACAATTTAATGAAATAGATGTTCGGGCCAGGGCATTTGCTGCAAATTATTGTGGAAACACTATCATTCGTGACTCGATATTCCAGGTTGTTACGAATTATGCACGAAAAAGAGAATTGTCTGTGGAAATATTAAGATACCCATTTAAAGATGAGGAATTATGGGCATTTACATTTGTAAAAAAAGGGACCTTGTTTCTCTGCGTAAACTCTGAACTTTCAATGTGTAAACAGTTTTTTGCGGCTGCTCATGAACTATACCATATTCATTGTTATGCGGAGGATATTGAACCCGGTATTATCACCAGCGGTTCGTTGCTCGAGTCAAAAACAGTAGATGACAGGGCAATGTCACAGGAGGATCTGGAGGCGAATGCTTTTGCCGGTTTATTATTAATGCCGGACAATATGCTGGATGAGCAGATTAAAATGTACGGTATCACAGGTGAGATGATTTCTGTAGATGATATACTGACATTAATGGAATTATTTGCACTTCCTTTTAAAGCGGTTGTTCTTCGTCTCGCAGAGAATCATAATATAACTGCTGCAAAGGCACAGAATCTTCTGAAAACCGATGCGTCCTTTGTGTCGGAACGAATGAAACTGACAGGAAAAGCGCTTGGATGGCAGCAGAACAGCAAGGAACTTGTTCATTTTGGCACTCTGCTTGATGATATGAAAAATAACAGAGATAAGGAGCTTCTGACAGATAGCAGAGAAGAATCCGACAGAGAGTACCTGGAAAAAATCAGGAAGGGCTTTTGGAATGAATATTAAAAGCGCATAAGGTTGGAGAGACGTTGATTTTGCGCTGACCGGAAGGGAAAGGAGACGGTATATGACAAAGGAAAAATACGCCCTGCTGGATACTGATTTTATTTCCAAGACTCATCTGATCCGCAAGGATAATGAAAACAGGATGATAGACAGGATAATAGAAATGCCGGGATATCAGTTTTACTGTCATGAGCAGATCAGAAATGAGCTGGCGAGGAATACTATAGGAAATCCTAATGAGTGGCTTAACGATAAAATCGTTGAAGGATGTATTCAATGTATTACGGATGAGAGAATAATTGATGAGCTGCAAGTTGTTTATTCTGATTTGGCGGCGATTGCATATATAAATATGCTGAAAAATGGATGTGAAGCATATAAGAAGGGATATTTCGAGGAAAATTTCACACGTTTGCGGAATCTGAATTGTTTGACACTGTCAAAAAAAGCATTTTTGAAGGAATTAGAAGCAGACTGCGAGGAGCTTGGTGATGGCAGGAATCTGGGTGAGTTGAAAAGTTATGTACTGCTTCAGACATTGAATATAAAATTGGGCGAACAAATTTATGTGTTCTGCTCCGACGATAAAAATGCCCGGAATGGAATCGTGAGTCTTGGAGGGGTCAGATGTATCAGTGTACTTTCTGCATTCATGCGGCTTGATAAAGCAGGGATTCTGTCAAAAAGTGATGCGGAACCATATATCCGATCGTATCTCAATGAACGGCGCAAATATAACCTGACGACATTTAAGGTTCATGACAGTTCAAAAGAAATGCGTATATGCAGGGTGCCGTGTGAAAAGATATTTGAGGAAATGTATACCGGAAAATTAGAAGAACTGCAGAATGGAAATCTGAGATATACAACACCGGAAATTAATGTTATAAAATAAAAAGCTGTAATACCAATCATGATATTACAACTCTTTTTACTGCATCTGCAGTACTTCAGTTAAGAAGTGATTTCGATAAAATCTTATTTGAACTTATAGTGTAAATTTGTATGTCTTTAATATAACGCATCGGGGAGACAAATGTCAATGAAATATAAATTTTTCTGTTGAAAACAAGAAAAATCTTGCATTTGTTTTTATTTTGAATTATAATTTTTGCATGGAGTATATAAAACAATTAGTTTTGTCTCCTGTTGGAGTATATATTTGAGTAAGTGTAAATTTGTGGAAAAAGCAGACTGCGGATGCGGCAAAGGACAGACAGATGTTCTGCATGGCAAACGCAGTCTGCTTTTTTACACAGAAGGAGGTTTTTCATGAAGAAACAGGATTATTTTTTGGGATTGGATCTGGGAACAGGATCGGTAGGGTGGTGTGTGACAGATACAGAGTACCATATTTTAAAAGAAAACCGGAAACCTGCGATTGGTTCAGTGCTGTTTTCAACAGCAGAGACTGCGAAAGGACGAAGAATTGTCAGATGTGCCAGACGGAGATTAAAGAGACAGCAGGAACGGATCCGGTGCCTGCAGGAACTGTTTGCTGAAGAGATAAGAAAAGTGGATGCCGGTTTCTTTCATCGTCTTTCAGAAAGTCCTTATGTGAAGGCAGATAAACAGAATGAAGACGGAAGCAAGCCGGAGCTTCCCTATGCACTGTTTGTAGATCCTGATTATACAGACAAAGAGTATCATCAGCAGTATCCCACCATTTATCATCTGCGGAAAGAACTGATGGATAATGCCTCTGTCCATGACAGCAGACTGGTATATCTGGCTGTTGCACATATATTAAAGCATAGGGGGCATTTTTTGTCCAATATAGACGTGAATGGCAGAGGCGAATCCTTTGAAGGACTTATTGGACAACTCTTAAACACCTGGAATTCCATTTTTGATCAGGGACTGTCCCTGCAGGCTGAAGAACTGGAAAATTTGGAAAAGATCCTGCAGGATTCAGGAATTACGAAAACGGAGAAAAAAACGCAGATTATCGCACTGTTGAAGACGAAAGAGAAGCAGATGAAAGAACTGGCTGCTTTGTTGACAGGATCTTCCGTTTCTCTGGACAAACTGTTTGGCAGAGAAGAATACAAAAATCTGGAAGAAAACAAACTGCAGTTTGACGCTGCATCCTATGAGGAGAAGGAGGGATATTATCAGGAAGTACTGGGAGATTCGTTTGAACTGATCGCTAACGCAAGAGCGGTTTACAACTGGTACGCGCTTTCCAGAATTCTGAAAAATAATCCGCAGGGCAGAATATCGGATGCAAAGGTTGCGGATTATGAAAAACATAAAAAAGATTTACAGATACTAAAGAAAATCTTACGGGAGAACTGTCCGGAAGATATACAGAAGAAGATTTTGAGCGTGTCACAAAAAGGACTGGCAAATTACCCGGCCTATATCGGAATGACAAAATATAATGGAAAGAAGATGGTTATTGAAGACCGCTGTTCTAAGGAAGATTTCTATAAGCTACTGGAAAAGGAAATCCTGGCAGATATGGAAGACTGTGAAGAGAAAACATATATTTGCCAGCAGATCGCTCTGGGGCAGTTCCTTCCGAAACAGAAAGGGTCGGATAACTCGGTTATACCTTATCAGATTCATGAGAAAGAACTAAAACAGATTCTGAAAAACGCAGAAGATTATCTGCCCTTTTTGAAAAAGAAAGATGACAGCGGATTTACAGTTTCGGAAAAGATCCTTCAGTTGCTGACCTTCCGTATCCCGTTTTATGTCGGACCCCTGAATAATACATATCAGAAAAACAGTTATGCATGGGTGGTGCGAAGAGAAAAGGGCAAGATATATCCATGGAACTTTGAACAGAAAGTGGATCTGGAAAAATCTGCTGAAGAATTCATTCTCCGGATGACAAATAAGTGTACTTATCTGAAAAAAGAAGATGTACTCCCGGCAGGTTCCCTGCTTTTTGAAAAATATAAAGTGCTGAATGAGCTGAATACGGTCAAAATCCGGGGCGAAAGACTTCCGGTCCCGGTTAAACAGAAAGTATATGAAGATCTGTTCTGCCGTCATCAGCGGATTACCAGAAAGAGACTGGTACAGTACCTGAAGAAAGAAGGATATTATGAGGATATCGGCCCGGAAAATATCTCCGGTCTTGACCAGGATTTTCAGGCGTCTCTGAAGTCGATGCTTACCTTCAAACAGATCCACTTTGACACACCTGTACCGGAGGGAATCATAGAAGACATAATCCGTGACATTACATTGTTCGGCGCGGATCCGAAGCTTTTGAAAAAGCGGCTGTTGGTTAAATATCCGTTATATGAAAAACAGATTCCTGTGATCGTAAAAAATGTGAAGTGTGACGGCTGGGCGTCGTTTTCCAGAAAATTGCTGGAAGGTCTTGCCGTTGAAACAGACGAAGGAGAACCGATTGGGACTATTATGTATTATCTCTGGAACGGGCAACAGAATTTTAATGAGATTCTGTTTCAACCGCGATATGGTTTTCAGAAACTGATCGAACAGGAAAATCAGGATATAACAGGGAAATCAGACAGCATTCGTTATGAACTTGTAGAAGATCTGTATGTATCGCCAGCTGTCAGAAGACAGATCTGGATGGCCCTGAAGGTGATCGACGAGGTGCAGGGTTTTATGGGGCAGCCTCCAAAACGTATTTTTGTAGAAATGGCCCGTGAGAAACAGGAATCAAAGCGCACCTCAGACCGGAAGTCCCAGATTCTGGAATTATACGCACATACAAAAGTCGATGCAGACTTATTGGACGAATTGAAGGGATGCACCAATGAGGAACTGAGAAGAGATAAACTTTTCTTTTATTTTACTCAGATGGGGCGCAGCGCGTATACGGGGAAGAGGATTCCGTTTTCAGCTTTATCAGACAACAGTCTGTACGATATTGATCATATTTATCCCCGGTCTCTGACTGCTGACGACAGTCTTGACAACCGGGTTTTGGTGGAGGCCCGGCTTAACCGGGAAGAAAAACAGGATAAGTATCCTATTGAGAAGAAATATCGGGATAAAATGGCCGGAGACTGGAAAATCTGGCATGAAAGAAAATATATCAGTGATGAGAAATACCGCCGGCTGACCCGGACCACGGAACTGACACATGATGAATTATGCAGCTTTGTCAACCGGCAGCTGGTAGAGACCAGGCAGAGTACGAAAGCGTTGACAGAATTGCTACATAGACTGATGCCAAAGGACAGCACAGAGATTGTGTATGTGAAAGCAAAACATGTAGTTGATTTCCGTCACAAATTTGATCTTCTGAAAGTAAGAGATCTGAACGATTTCCATCATGCGCAGGACGCTTATCTCAATATTGTTGTGGGGAATGTGTTTCATTTAAAATTCACGAAAGATGTGCGAAAATATTTTGCAGAAAAAGGGTCTTATCGCACATACAATCTCTACAGGATGTTTGAAAATGATGTAGAGTATCAGGGCGAGAGAGCATGGGATAAGGAAGAGACAATCCGGACAGTAAAAGAAATGATGGCAAATTCCAGAATCCTGACTGCGCGCCAGACCTATGAAGAAAAAGGAGAACTTTACAATCTTCAGAGAATGAAAAAAGGTAAAGGCCAGGTACCGTTGAAGGAGGGAGGAAGAATCGCTGATATCGAAAAATACGGTGGATATAACAAAGCAACTAACACTTATTTTATGCTGATCAGGGCGGAAGATAAGAAAGGGAGATCATCTGTCTGGATTCTGCCGGTACCTCTGTACAGGAAGAATAAGATTGAATCATCCCGTGAGTATGCAAAAGCATACTTTGAGCAGGAATATCAGTTGAACCAGGTGGAAATTCTGCGCAAGATAAAGATGCAGACACTTTTTGTCTATCAGGGGTTCAAAATGCGTCTGGCTGGTAGAAGCGGAAGTCAACTTGTCTTTCACAACGCCAATCAGTTGATGTTGCCCCGGGAATATCATCAGACTATAAGGCAGATCAGCAAACATATGCTGGAACTGCAAAAAGACAAAAGAGCCCTGCTCCCGGATAATCAGCTTTTAAAAGAAGAGGATATGGATAAATTATATCTGGAATTGTGCCGGAAACTGCAGGAGAGCATCTACAGGGTAATGCTGGGAAGATTCTCTGATACTTATGAATCCGGTTATAAGCGGTATCAGGAACTATCGAGAGAGAAGAAGGCCGAGGCGTTGTATCAGATGCTAAAGCTTTTCCAGTGTACTCCGGAGTTGCCGAATCTGACATTGATCGGTGGAACAGGAACACAGGGAGCCATCCGGATTGGTATGAATGTGACAGACAGAAAAAGTCTTGCGATTATTCATCAGTCAGTAACCGGTATTTATGAGCAGATAGAAAGGATCGTATAATATGGGGTGGAGGACGGTAGCGATTACAAAAAGGGCCAAACTGGATCTTCAAATGGGACACCTTGTGGTGAGAAATAATGATGTGATAAAGATTAACATAGATGAAATCTCTATTTTGCTGATCGAATGCACAGCAGTTTCACTTACGTCAGCCCTGCTGGCAGAACTGACCAGAAAGAAAGTGAAAGTTATTTTCTGCGACGAAAAAAGACTGCCGTCCTCGGAACTGGTTCCTTATTATGGGAGTCATGATACCAGTTTGAAATACAGAAAACAGGCAGTGTGGACAGCGGAATCAAAGAAAAGAGTCTGGACAGAAATCGTAAGAGAGAAAATTTATCAGCAGATGTGTCTTTTGAATGAGAAAGGACAGGGAGAGGCAGCGCTGCTGAATCAATATCTGAAGGAGATAGAACCGGGTGATGTGACCAATCGGGAGGGGCACGCAGCAAAAGTTTATTTTAACGCATTGTTCGGAATGGATTTTTCCAGAACACAGGATAGTCCTTTAAATGCAGCGTTGAATTATGGTTACAGTATTATCCTCTCATCAGTGACGAAGGAGATAGTATCTCTTGGATATTGTACGCAGTTGGGGATATGTCATGATAATCAGTTTAATCCATTTAATTTCGCCTGTGATCTGATGGAACCATTTCGAATCCTGATCGATCGCATGGTGGTTGATATGCAGATTCCGGAATTCAATTCCGGCGTGAAATATCGACTGCTCGATATACTGAATCAGGAGGTTTGCATCAACGGAAATAAAGAATATGTAAGCAAAGCCATACGGATTTATGTGAAAAGCGCCTGTGACGCGATAGAAGAACAGAATCCATCAATGTTGAAATTCTACAGGTATGAGAAATGAGTTATCGTTATATGAGAGTACTGGTGTTATTTGATCTGCCGATGGTCTCGGCTCAGGAAAAACGGATTTACAGTAAATTTCGAAAATATCTGATAAAGAATGGCTTTCTGATGATGCAGGAGTCTGTTTACTGCAAAATGGCTCTGAATCAGACAGCTGCCACTTCTATTATGGACGGGGTAAGAAAAAACAGTCCGGAAGAAGGAATTATCCAGATGTTATGTATTACCGAAAAACAATACAGTAAAATGGAATGTATCTGTGGCGAGGTCAAACGGCAGGTTTTGGATACGGATGAACGGCTTGTGATATTATAAGCCAGGATTAAAATTTTTCTACACAAAGGCGGTGAAATAGTATGAAACTGGTAAATTATAGCAGACAGCTGGTCGTGGAAACAGAAACAGGCGAAGCATCTTTTCTTGTCATAGAATCTGAACAGGAGCTTCGGAAACTTGTAGATGAATTGTTTATATCTGTTCGGGAGGACACGGAGGACTGGATCCTATCAGAAGGAGAAGAAATACAGAAAAAGAGTTCTCGTATGGAAATCATTTTTTCTCCCTGGATGGTAGACCTTAATAATAAAAAGATTCAAAAAGGATTGATTAAACAGATATTGAAATTACTGCAGCAGGGCGTTGAAGCGGATCGGACACAGAATATTTTGGGAGAACTGCGGTTGCTGTTGAATCGTCTTAATGATGAACTGTTGTTTGGGTTTGAATATGAAATTGAGGATATTTCAGAAATACTGAAAGCCTGTGGGATTAATTTTCCTGAAGAAAGTGATCTTGTGACACGGCTCAATCAGTATATAAAGATATGCTCGGAATTATTGGATATTAAATTATTTGTCTTCATTGGGATGAAAAATTATTTTACAGATGAAGAGATACATATTTTGTCAAGAGAAGCCGGATATCTGGGTTGTTATATTTTATGTGTTGAAAACAGATTTAACGGGACAGAAAAAAATATGATTCTGCTAGACAGAGATTTATGTCGGGTTATATAATAAAAATGGTTCCTGCAAATTTATAATGTGAATAGGGCATTTATTCCCGGGCATTTGAGGTTTGAGAATAGTGTAAATTTGTAGGTAACTTAAACCAAATGATTAATAAATAACAACAAAATATGGTTTGAGAATAGTGTAAATTTGTAGGTAACTTAAACTATCCGATATCCGGGGCGGTTATCGCTACGGTTTGAGAATAGTGTAAATTTGTAGGTAACTTAAACCATAAACGGCGTGTTTACTCCAAGGAATGTGTTTGAGAATAGTGTAAATTTGTAGGTAACTTAAACTAGAAAAGAGTGGTGAAAATGAGCGTAAGAGTTTGAGAATAGTGTAAATTTGTAGGTAACTTAAACACGAACTCAGCCGGAAGATAGACATAAACCGTTTGAGAATAGTGTAAATTTGTAGGTAACTTAAACGAGACTGGAACACTGGAGACGGCAACACTGGTTTGAGAATAGTGTAAATTTGTAGATGGATTAACAGAACCTTCTAACGCATATGAAAAAATGTTTTTTTGTAGATAAAGAATATCATTGAATAAATGACGATCCAAAAAGAATAATTTATATCCACTTTGTTTTGTGGAATATACCGCTGGTCAGAAGAGACTGGCGGTATTTTATGTGTTCTAAAAAAGCGGAATCCTGGTTGATAGTCAGTTTTATCGCACACCATGTCTGGTACACTGGAAAAAATGAAAGAAGGTGTATCTTTATGGAAGAAAACTTATGGTGGGAAGATTTTTTAAATTCACAGGAAACGGAAGATGGTTTTATTATAACTGAACGTTCGGGTATTCTTCATGACAGGGACTGCTTTTATGCGGACAGGATTAGACACGGCAATAGAACAGATATGATCCGGCCTTCAGCGGGGCTTCGTTTCTGCAGATACTGTCAGAGAAAGGCAGCAATACGAAATGGTATTACAGATTATGGGAATTACAAAATATATGAGAAATATTTTGACCAGAATCAGGTAAGTACCGATTTGTTAATCCGGCTGTTTGTGGAAAAAGGCGCAGAAGCTACAATTTTTGCAGACGGGATCCATATTGTATGTGGTGAAGATAAATGGAAACTGAAATGGAACTGTAAAAAAGGAAGAAGTATTTTGAAACATAATAATTATGTGCGAAGCGCCGCCGGCAGCAGATATATTACCAAAGGCTACCACGAACAGCGTATCAGGAGAAATACGGTTCCGGAGGCAATCTGCTACATCATAGCATATGATTATGAGGCATATCATGGAGAAACTAATTGAATAAGCATCTGCGGACGATTATAATAAAAGTAATTGAAGAAGGCTGGGTTCTTGAGTAAGGTAAACATGAGAGAAAAAATTTTTAAGTATGTGAAAGAAAAATATAAGATCAAACCAGATTACCCGTTTTCTACATTTCCGGATTATCCTGTTCTCCGCCATGAGGACAACAGGAAGTGGTTTGCTCTGATCATGGAGATTTCCGGGGAAAAGCTGGGATTAAAGAGTGCAGAATATGTTGATATCATGAATGTGAAGCTGGGAGATCCCATGCTTGTGGACGTGCTTGTACATCAGCCCGGATATTTTCACGGATATCATATTGCCAGGGGAAACTGGATCTCCATTCTGCTGGACGGAACGGTCCCTTTTGAAGAAATATGCCAGTGGATCGACGAAAGCTACGCAGTGACGGCTTCGAAACAGAAAAAGCAGAAGATGAGACCGCCGAAGGAATGGATCATACCTGCCAATCCCGACTACTATGACATCGTCCATGCCTTTGACGACGCTCGGGAAATTGAATGGAAACAGGGCAGGGGGATCAAGGCCGGGGATACGGTATTTCTCTATGTGGGAGCCCCTGTTTCGGCGATTTTATATAAATGCAGAGTGATAGAGACGGATATTCCATACCATTACAGTGACGAGAATCTGACCATCACTGCGGTAATGAAGATAAAACTGCAGAAACGGTATAAACCATCGCAGTTTACATTTGAGAAACTGAAAGAAAAATATGGGATTTACGCTGTCAGGGGACCGAGAGGAATACCGGACAGCCTGAGCGAGGCGTTGAAGAAATAAATGGTTCAGTTTTTTCAGAACCGGCAGTAAGGGAGAGCCAGCGTGAATAGAAAAAAAGACGAAATAAGTATCCGCTCCAGTGCGGCGGAATATCTGACCTATGTAGCATCGGTCGGAGATCAGCAGGACAGCATTGAAATGCGATATGAGGATGAGAACATATGGCTGACACAGAAGATGATGGCCACATTGTATGATGTAAGTGTGGCTGCTATTAATCAACATATAAAAAAAATATATGAGGATTCAGAATTGGAGCCAGAATCAACTATTAAGAAATTCTTAATAGTTCAAATGGAGGGATCCCGGCAGGTAAGCCGCGAGGTGGCTCATTATAACCTGCAGATGATCATTGCAGTCGGATTTAAAGTAAATAATGAACGGGCGGTCCAGTTTCGAAAATGGGCAAATGGCATCGTGAAAAACTATACCATTAAAGGGTGGATTTTAGATGATGAGCGCCTGAAAAACGGCGGCTCCGTATTGACGAAAGAATATTTTGACCGGCTGCTTGAGCAGATTCGGGAAATCCGTTTGTCAGAACGCAGATTTTATCAGAAAATCACAGATATTTATGCGACATCCCTTGATTATGACCGGACTGCGCAAACGACCAAACTTTTTTTTGCGAAGGTACAGAACAAGATGCATTTTGCAGTTCACGGCCATACGGCGGCAGAGCTGATCTACGAACGGGCCGATGCAGAGAAACCGCATATGGGGTTGACAACATGGGCGTCTGCGCCGGAAGGAAAAATAGTAAAAAGCGATGTCAGCATTGCCAAGAACTATCTTACCGAGAAGGAAATGCGTTCATTGGAACGAATTGTATCTGCATATCTCGATCTGGCGGAGGATCGTGCCGAACGACACATTCCCATGACAATGGAAGACTGGTCGAAACGACTGGATTTGTTTCTCATGGCAGATGACAGAAAAGTTCTGCAGGATGCAGGAAAAATTACAGCAGAGATTGCGAAGGCAAAGGCTGAAACAGAATTTGAAAAATACAGAGTGATCCAGGACAGATTATATATGTCGGATTTTGACAGATATCTCCTGGAATTAGAGGACAATATGAAAAATCAATCCTGAAAGATTAAAGATTGTTTACGGAGATGCGGGAGTTTCGGGGAATGGAAATGGAGAAAAATATGACATACGGAAAAGCAATTGAACTATTTCTGGTAAATGGGACTTCTGACAGTCTTGTTACAGCAGAACTTTCCAACTGGAATGGAAAGGCGATTAAGATTCCCAGAACAGAGATACAGGGATGTGACAGGGAGGATATAAAAGGCGCAGGAGTTTATTTTCTGTTTTGCCAGGAAGAAGATGGTACAGATTCTGTTTACATAGGGGAAGCGGAAAATATTCTGGAACGTCTGAATCAGCATCTCAGAGATTATCAGTCAGGAAAAGAAAAATATTACTGGAATACAGCAGTGATTTTTGTTGGAAGAGATTTAAATAAGGCGCTGATCCGATACCTTGAGAACCGGCTGGTGGAAATAGCCCGTGAATGCAGCCGGTATACGGTTCTGACAAAAAACACCTATAAAAACACGGTAATGAAGGAATCCCAGATTGCTGTTATGGAAGAATTCATTGCCAACATTAAAGTCCTGATCAGTACCCTGGGATATAAGGTTCTTGTTCCCGCGCCCCAGGCAACAAATGATACAGTATATTTGTTTTGTAAAGGTTCCGGTGCGGCGGCAAAAGGGTTCGTAAGCCAGGAGGGATTTACAGTTCTGAAGGATTCGATAATATCGGATCATATTGTTCCCTCGCTGGAGACAAAAGGAAAGACATACTTTGTTCTGAGAAATAAACTGGAGACAGACGGAACTATAGTGGACAGAAAATTTACAAAAAACTATGAGTTCAGCGCTCCGTCCGCAGCCTCAGCGGTTGTTCTGGGACATTCCTCAAATGGAAATATAGACTGGAAAACTGCGGATGGAACCAGACTGAAAGATCTTTAATAATATGACAGTATATGGAAGGAAAGTATGGGACGGACCAATACCTCAGGAAGAAAATATTTGCGGCATCCTTAAAAAACGCATGACCGCCAATCCCCCTGCATACATTGTAAAAATGATGTTTGCAGGGGTTTTTCCTTGAAAGATTATATTGAAGAGCGGGCGGTGGAGATTGCGTCCTACATTATTGAAACGAAGGCGACGGTGCGGCAGACGGCGAAGAAGTTCGGGATCAGCAAGAGTACGGTACATAAAGACGTTACCGAGCGGCTTTCGCAGCTTAACCCCGCCCTGGCGGTGCAGGCGCGGGCGGTTCTTGACGTGAACAAGCAGGAGCGGCACATCCGGGGAGGGATGGCGACCCGGGAGAAATACCTCCACTTGCACAGTTGATAATCCGTGCAGGGATTCTTCCTTCGTCCCCCTGTTGACAACAATACCTTCCCGCAGGTACAATAATGTTCATAAACATCCCGGGGAGGAATTGCGATGCGTCTGCAGACAGTACAGGAAGCGCTGAAGAAGAAAAATATTTCTTATGAATATACAGAGGAGGATGGCTGCGGGAGTCTGGATTTCATGTTCCGCGGCCTGAGCTTTCATGTGTGGGAATACTGTGACGGCGGCTGGGGAGCCGAAACCAACGTATTCGCGGCAGGCCGCAGCGAGGACATCGAGGGGGATTATGAAGAGATCATTTCCCGGGAGATCCTCTCCTGGCCGGATATGATCGCCTGAATACCGGAGGTCTTGAACCCTGGTCGTAAATAACAGACCGGAATAACGAATGCAGGGATTCGGGACGTATGTTTACAGCTTAAACTGTCCCGGAACCTGCGCCGGGACCCGCCGGCGGATTCCGGCAGACAGCAGAAAGGAACATCATGGAGTTAAAGAACATTCAGAAAGAAGGAACCGAATACAGAGAGGCAGTTCATGCGTTATATGAGGAGGCGTTTCCGGAGATCGAGCGGAAGCCTTTCTCTTTGATGGAGGAGCTTGCCGCCAGAGGCAAGATGGAAATGCTGGCAGTTGTGGAGGACGGGGCGTTTCTCGGCCTCGCCATTAACATGATGGCGGGAAAAACGGCTCTTCTGGACTATTTCGCCATTTCCCCGCAGCAGAGGGGCGGCGGGATCGGCAGCAGAAGCCTGAAGCTTCTTCTGGAACGGTTCCGTGACCAGAAATATATTTTCGAGATCGAGATGCAGGACGCTTCGGCGGATAACGCGAAAGAGCGGGAGCGCAGGAAGGCTTTTTATCTCAGGAACGGTCTGAAGGAGACGGGAGTTTTTGCCAATGTATACGGAACGGATTTTGAGCTTCTGACCCCGGACGGAGAACTCTCCTATGAGGAGTATACGGATATTCTTTATGATATTCTGGGGGAGGAAGGCGTGGCCGTCCTGAACCCCAGGCTTCTGTCGGTCTGAAATCACATGTGCAGGCCCGGGCGGAACGAGAATGTCGACGTGCCGGAACATCCTGTTTTGCCAGTGGCACAGCCGTTGATTATTTTTGGAGAACTGAAGTATATGCTGACCCCGGAGGAATTCACACATGCAGCCAATTTACGCGACCAGCATAAAAATAAATAAATCCTGTTTTCATCTGACTCTGCGTTCCGGCGAAAATCTGAAAAACGCCGGGGTATATCTTGTCAGGCAGGAGCCGGATCCCGCGGTGAGGGAGCGGACTCTGCTTCCTTTTTGCTGCGCGCATAAGGGGGAGAACGTTGTTGAGGCGGAGCTGGATATTGCCGAGATGGATACAGACCATGTGGACTGGAGCGTTCTGGTTTCTTTTGACCCGGTAGGTCCGGGCGAAGGTATCGCCGGTTTTGCCGAGACGGAAACGGAATTATCAGCGGCGCTGAAAAAGGCCGGTGCGTCTGAAGCGCAGGAAGGTTCCGCTGCGCCGGAGGATCAGAAACGTCCTTCATCTTTGTATCCGGTCCTTCTTGGCGGAAGCCTCCGGGTGCGTCTGATCCTGGGAAATTATGAATACCGGAGAGAAGGGCGGATTTTCTTCCCCATGGGAAGTACGGGGCACCGGCTGATCCTGCGGTGCCGTCCTGCAACGAAGTACGACGGCCCGGGAACCAGACTGAAAGAATTTTTTGCCTTTGGTCTGTACCGTGTCCTGCGGCCTGTGTGGAATAAAAAACGTATCTGGGTGATGTTTGAGAAATACTCTTTTTCTGCTCAGGACAACGGTTTTTACTTTTTCCGGTACTGCATGGAGAATCTGGAAGAGAAGGACCGGAAGCGGATTTTCTATATACTGGACAGGGATTCCGCCCAGTGGCCTGCGGTGGAGAAATACAGGAGAAACGTGATCCCCTTTATGAGTTTCCGCCACATTCTCTATATGCTGGCGGCCAGGCTTTATGTGGCTTCTGACAGCAGGATCCACGGGTATCTCTGGCAGCCGAAGCCCAACCTGATCTCCAGGGAGATCAACCGCCATGATATATATTTTCTACAGCACGGCGTGCTGGCTCTGAAAAGGGTGGAAAAGCTTTTCGGCAGAAACGGAGCCTGTCCGGTGACTTATTTTACCGCGTCGTCTGCTTTTGAGCGGGATATTGTGGTGAGAGAGTTCGGGTATGATCCGGAGAATGTTCCTGTTGTGGGGCTTGCCCGCTGGGATGTGCTGGAAAATCATGAGGATCCGGGGCGTCCGTCGATACTGGTGATGCCTACATGGAGATCCTGGCTGGAATATCTGGACGATGAGGAGTTCCGGAAGAGCGAATACTACAGGAGATATACTTCGCTGATACAGAACAGGGAGCTTCTTGATCCGCTGAAAGACCGGGGGGCGGAGCTGGTTTTTTATATCCACCCGAAACTGAGCAGGTACATGAAGAATTTTCATACGGACAGTTCTCTGGTGAAACTGATTTCTTTCGGGGAGGAACCGCTGAACCGGCTGCTTATGGAATGTTCCATGCTGGTCACGGACTATTCCAGTGTCTGCTGGGATGTGTATTATCAGGAAAAACCGCTTCTGTTCTATCAGTTTGACCTTGATCTTTATGAAAAAACCAATGGAAGCTATATAGATATGGAAAAGGATCTTTTCGGGGAGCGTTGTACCGAAGAGACGGAACTGGTAGAGAAGCTGAAAGAATATATGGCGGACGGTTTCCGGGAAAAAGAAATCTACGCCGCCATGCGGCCCGGATATTTTGCGTACCGGGATCACAGTAACTGCCGGAGGACTTACGAATATATCATCGGGAAGGGGTACTGAAAAAGACCGTCTTATCTGATATAAAAGGAGAAATATTTACGAGATGGAAAATAAACTGACGTTTACAAAACAGAATACCCTTGCGGTCAAAGGACTGGCGATCGTGTTTTTGCTCACTTACCACTGTTTTTCCAATTCCGCCAGGCTGTATGGCCATGAAGTAAATTTCTGGCCTCTGTCTCAGGACGCGGTGATGATGATCAGCCGCAATATGGTTCACTGTGTGGGGATTTTTGCCTTTTTGTCAGTGTACGGCCTGACCCTGTCCCTGAAAAAACAGTATGAACAGTACCGGTTTACGGGACAGGAGGCCACGCTGTTTGTTTTGAAGAGATACGTGAACCTTGTATTTCTTTTTCTTCTGCCGTTTTTCTTCTGCGCAGGAATTACCTTTGTGCTGGGAATGTCCCGATATTCCAACGGATTCTGGGCCAACATCACCAGTGTGTTCATGGACATGCTGGGGCTGGGACATCTTTTCGACACCCAGCCGCTGATTTCTACCTGGTGGTATTTAAGCCTGGAAGTGCTGTTGATCGTATTTCTGCCCTTCGCGGTACGCTTCTATAAGAAATACGGATGGCTGACCATAGCCATGGTGCTTCTTCCGGGAAGTTTCCTTCTGGAAAAGCATGTCCATCTGACAAAATATCTCTTCGTGGTGCCTTTCGCGGTGTGCTTTGCGGACAGAAACGTGCTGGAGAGACTGAAAGCTTACGCCATTGTGAAAAATAAAGTGCTCAACAAGCTGCTGAAGTTTGTGATCTCCACCGGGCTGATCGTTCTGATGACGCTGCTGTTCGACAGCAGATGGGGACAGCAGCATTTTGAGTTTGCCCTGCACGGGCTGATCCCGGTGACGGTGATCTACTGGGCGTATGAGTTTCTGACGGACCTGCCTCTGGTCAATCCTTTTCTGGAATTCCTGGGAAAAAGATCCGCCGATATTTTCTACTGCCATACTTTCGTGCGGGCCATGTGGCTGAAAGACGTTACATATTCCTTCGGACACGCCTTTCTGATCTGGCTGTTCCTTCTGGCGGTAAGTATCCTGATCTCCTTTATCCTGGACGCCCTTCGGAAGCTTTTGCATTACAGGCAGATCACAGGCGCGGCGCTGAACCGGATCGTGGAGTGGGCCGGCCAGGCGCTGTGAGTGTTTTCTTGCGATACGGCCGGCAAGTAGCTGCCATGCTTGCATAAGTGGATATTTACCGGGCAACGGACAGCAAACGGCATTAGCCGAGAACTGCCCGGATATCGGCATTACAGAAGATTTTTGATACACTCGCAGATCTGTCTGCTGTGAGTGTGATCCGTACTTCTGAAGTATCTCTTCCGCATGGCCTCGTATTCCGGTTTCATGTGGAAATCATTTTTGATCTGTTCTTCCAGTTTATCCAGAAGCTCATCGCAGTTCTCTGCCCTGTCGCCGAAGAGTTCGGTGCGCATGTTCAGGTAGCTGCCCTGGGCTTCTTCGTATTTATCAAGATCAAACTGATAGAAAAGGATAGGTTTGTCCTGATAGAGAACGTCCCAGCAGACGCTGGAATAATCTGTGATCAGCATCCGGCAGCGCATCAGCATCTCATTCACCGCGACTTCGCCGAAGGAAATCAGATGGATCCGGCTGCCTTTGGCCCGGAAGGTGTCCGCGTATTCCTGGAACTTCGCGTGAAGATAAAAATTCACCTGAAGATTATATTTTTCCAGAATGTACAGGAAACGCCGGGAATTCAGAAGTTCCATATAATTACGGAAATAATCGCTCTGTTCGAAGTCCTCGTCGGGAACGGAATCCAGCCAGTTGCGCCAGGTTGGCATGATAAGGATTTCACGTTTGTCCTGTGATTTGTCGTGAAGAACGTCCCAGCGGGGCAGTCCCGTGTTGATGACTTCTTCGGGATCATATCCGAAATTGTCTACAATGATCTTTTTTTCATCCTCTGTGGATACGACGAAAAGATCGCAGCCCCCTCTTTTTCCCTTTCCATAGAAAAAGTCCACCTGTTTCAGAGCAATGACGCCGTGCTGCAGGAATACGAAAGGAATTTTCTTAATGTACCGGTTAAAAATACTGTGGCGGCTCTGCATGGCGTAGGTATGATACCGGGAATCTGAGCTTACGATCAGGTCGGCGGCCAGAAGATAACACATATGGCGGATCGTCATGAAGTCCAGAAGGTGATCTTTATAAGGAGCCAGCTTTTTCCGGTCCGGAGAATCTTTGGTGATGATATAGTAAATCTGTTTTTTCAGATATTTTTCTTCGTTTTCTTCCATGCAGTGTTTGAAGAAATAATAGCCGTTGTCCTGGGCCATCTCCGAAAACTTTTCGCATACAAGACAAATGTGTTTTTTCTTCCAGTAGGGCTTCGTAAGGCGGTATATCAGTATAGAAAGAAATTCTTTCAGCACGATATCCATGCCGTCGTATTTTCCCTTCTGTCGGTAGACGAAGGCCAGAGTCTGTTTGCCTGTGTAGTAGGGGTACAGGAAGAAATCATTTTCGCCCCGGAAAGAACCGTTGTACAGGAATTTGTGGAACATTCTGCATCGTGTGTCCATGAATATGGGCATCTGGCATACAGAAGAAGTTCCGGGGATATTCAGTTCTATCCTTACGTCCCAGTACAGACTTTTCCATTCGATGCTGTTAAGATCAAGAGTTGCCGTTATGGAAAGCCTGCCGTCTTTTTCCTGGATCCGGGAGGTGACGAAATCATAGGCCGCGGCGTCCTCCGCCAGTTTATTCCGGAAGCGGAAAATTGTTTTCGCATAAGAATAAAATCCTGTTTCCAGGTCGAACCGGAGCGTGAGGATTCCCCTTCTCATGCTTAATTTGCGGAGCAGACAGGCGAGGGTGTCTTCCGCCAGCGCGTTGCGGCTGCAGAGAACAGCGCAGAGGAAATTGTCTCCTTCTGTATAAAGCGCAGCCACATATTCGGTGGCTTCTGTTTCGTAATCCTCCTGGAACCAGATGCCGTCTGCAAAAATCGCGTGGTTGGATTTCGACGTGGTGGAGGGCCGGTTTTCTGTTATGGAATAATAGCGGGACTTGCCGCCGGCTGTTTCCTCAAGAAAAAAGCGGTAACTTTTCTTCCTTTTATATTCTGTTTCGTTTTCCAGTGCAGAAAGATCTATGGAAAGCTGCTCCGCAGATTCCGGTACTGTTTCGAAGTAGACAATATTGTCCGAATTTTTTTCCTGAGCCAGAATGCGTTTGGAAGCCTCCGGATGCAGACTGTTTCCGGAAAAGGTAAAAGTAAGGATGTGCTCCGGCGAAACGGAGGTTTCAGCCTGGACGCAGTTCTTTGCCCTGGCTGCCAGAGAGTATTCCTGTGCAGGATTATTTGATTGGGTCATAAATGATAGCCTCCCCTGAAATTTTTTATTTAAACTCCCCATGATAGATTAATGCTGCAAATATTACATAATTATAACAATTATTTTAACAAGAGTGACATAATAAACGCAAGCCAAAAAGAGAATAATTTTTTCGGAATTTCCCAAGTGGGAAATTTTTTAAATAAAATCTTGACAAGTATCCCGGCGCATGCTATTTTAATACAGAACGCTGCCGAAGACAGTAGGTGCCGTAAGGCATAAGGATCA
>CBJMC01400__coassemble_909_pt1 | contig 24084 bp, 19 predicted proteins | sample CBJMC01400__metabat2_low_PE_023 | metagenome-assembled genome bin CBJMC01400 | reverse complement strand
TGCGCTCCCGAAATCCTCAAAACATTCGAAATCCGCCCTGACGGGCTTCTTTCTCATGTTTTGGCGCCTTCCAAGGTCATACATCCCCATATGTGTAAACACAATGGGATGTATGACTTTTGAAGGCTGGTATCATCATAACATATCTTTTTGGGGGTGCATATGATAAACATATACAAAATATGGAGGTTTTTTATGAATCCACTGCTGGAAGTGAGAGATCTTTCTCTTTCTTATCATACGCCTTTCGGGGAGACTGCCGCCCTTTCGCATATATCTTTCGATCTGATGCCCGGTGAATTTCTTGCTGTTGTGGGTCCGTCCGGCTGCGGCAAGTCCACTCTTCTGAATGTGATCTGCGGTCTGCTGCCGCCGGAAGAAGGATCCGTGACCATGAACGGGACTCCGGTAACACGAGGGGATTCCCGCATAGGATATATGCTTCAGAAGGATCATCTTCTGGAATGGCGCACAATCTACAAAAACATCCTTCTGGGACTGGAAATCCGCAGAGAGATCACGGAAGATAAACTATCGGATATTGATTCCATGCTGCGTACTTACGGACTGGACAAATTCCGGAACGCCAGGCCGTCCCAACTGTCCGGCGGCATGCGCCAGAGAGCCGCGCTGATCCGCACTCTCGCGCTGAAACCGGAGCTTCTTCTTCTGGATGAGCCCTTTTCTGCCCTGGACTACCAGACACGGCTGAACGTCAGCGACGATATCGGCACCATACTCCAGAAAGAAGGAAAACCCGCCATACTGGTCACTCACGATATATCCGAAGCCATCAGTATGGCGGACAGGGTCGTTATCCTTACAAAAAGGCCGGCCTCTGTAGCCGACATTATTTCCATAAAACTGGATATCGAAGACAGAACTCCTCTGTCCTCAAGGAACGCGCCGAACTTTAAATCTTATTTCAACCTGATATGGAAGGAGCTGAACAGCCATGCATGAACTCTCCGCCGCGCAGAAACAATATCTAGCCGCAAGGAAAAGGGAAAAATATATGATCAGTCTGTCCAGGATCCTTATTTTCCTGGGCTTTCTCTTTCTATGGGAAATCTCCGCCAGAAAAGGCTGGATCGATTCCTTTATTTTCAGCAGTCCCACTGCCATAGTCCGGAATTTTACAGAAATGTGCCGCAGCCAGGAACTTTTCTCGCATATCGGCATCACACTGGGAGAAACCCTGCTGAGTTTCTTTTTTGTAGTGATCCTGGGAACCGGTACAGCAGTTCTTTTGTGGGCCTGTCCGAAACTTTCGCGGATTCTGGAGCCTTACCTTGTCGTCCTGAACAGTCTCCCAAAATCCGCTCTCGCGCCTTTGCTGATCGTCTGGCTGGGCGCCAATATGCGGACGATCGTGGTCGCGGGTATGTCCGTGGCGATTTTCGGATCCATCATCAATCTGTACACCGGTTTTCATGAGACAGATCCGGAAAAATGCAAGCTGATCGCCACGCTTGGCGGTACAAAAAAAGATGAACTGACGAAAATCGTCCTTCCATCTTCTGTTCCGCTGATCCTCAGCGTTATGAAAGTCAACATTGGCCTGTGCCTTGTGGGCGTCATCATCGGCGAATTCATCGGAGCCCGGAAAGGACTGGGGTATCTGATCATCTACTCCAGCCAGACCTTTAAACTTACCACCGTCCTCATGTCCATCCTGATCCTGTGCGTAATAGCCATGGCGCTGTACGGGATACTGGGATACATTGAAAAGAACTGCCTGAAATAATATGGATCCACATAAAAAAATTCGGATTCGCGCTCTTTCGACAAAAATAATTACCGGCCTGTGATATCCTGTAATGCAAATAGTGTATTTATCCGGGCAGCCGGAAGGGCGCGCATACTGAATCTGAAAAATAAGTAAGCCGCCCTGCTCTCTGACAAAGAAAAGGCGACTTACTAAGCCAAAAATAAATTGCCAGGACAGATAGGTGTAATCTATCTTCCGGCTGTTCTGATAAGTATATTATAGCAGACCTCTCCCAGATGTCAAACATAATTGAATATAATAAGTAAGCCGCCCTGAATCTTGGTAGGATAGGACGGCTTACTTTGTAAACTGTTAATTCGCCAGGACGGGGAGCCTTGACCTCCCTTACTGGCTGTCTTGTTAAATATATTATAGCAGAAGCGCCATAAATGTCAAACACGAAATCCCGTTCCACACACCGCTCTTACCCGTTTCGCCCGGTTCAACAAATATCTCCTGCAGAGTGTATGTGCGGAGATAAAGCGCGGAGGCAGAGGACGTCCGGCAGATTTTCGCAGTTTTTCGAGCAAAGCGTATGGCAAAAATCAACTGTCTGAGCGTATGCGAGTTTTGATTTTTGCCATACAATAGGTGGCGCAGAAAAGCAAGAAAATCAACGTGTCCGCTGACATCCGCGTTTATTTCCCCGCACACATTCTGCACGATATTTGTTTCCGGCTCAACGTTATCCGTTCGGCGGTCATAACATTCCCGTCTTTCATCCCCTTCTACGACGACTTCACCTGATTCCACAACTCCCCATACGTCTCATCCGCCTTCTGTCCCAGATACTGGAATGTCTCCAGCTCCGGAAGCTTTTCCAGATCCGGAAAGGCGATCGTACTGTTCCGGATGGCCTCGTCCTCGATCATCTCTCTCGCCTTCGTATTGGGCGTGGAATAAGTGATATACTCAAAGTTCATAAGCGCGATATCCGGACGACAGAGGAAATTGATAAACTTTTCGGCGTTTTCCTTGTTCTCCGCGTTTTTCGGGATCACCCAGGAATCGATCCAGATGTTCGATCCCTCTTTCGGAACCACATATTCCAGATCAGGATTTTCCTTCTGGGTATAGATCGCCTCGCCGGAATAGATCACGCCGATGGCGGCTTCGTTTCCGATCATCTTATCCCTGACCTGGTCGATAACGTAAGCCTGCACCAGCGGTTTCTGCTCGATCAGCAGATCCCTCGCCTCTGTAAGTTCATCCAGGTCTGTGGAATTAAGGGAATATCCCAGATACCTGAGAGCCACCCCGAAAGCGTCCCGGACAGAATCCTGCATCAGAATATTGTCTCTGTACTTCTCATCCCAGAGGATGCCCCAGCTGTCCACCGGTTCATCCACCATGGTTTTGTTGTAGAGGATTCCAACGGTGCCCCAGCAGTAGGGAACAGAGTATTTATTTTCCGGATCAAACTGCCTGGACTGTTCCATATACTGGCTGCCGATGTATTTGATATTGGGGATATTGTCAAAATCAATCTCCGCAAGCAGATCATTCTCCATCATACGCTGGATCATATAATCGCTTGGACAGATGGCGTCGTAGGCGATCGCTCCGGAGCTGATCTTGGGATACAGGATCTCGTTGGTCTCAAACTCCTCATAGACCACATCGATCCCCGTCTCCTCCTCGAACATGGTCAGCACTTCCGGATCGATATATTCGCCCCAGTTGTACACGACGACCTTCTCGGAATTCATCACCTGGTTCTCGCCTGCGTAATAGATCCCGCCGAACACAAAAAGAATACAGATCGCGGCAGGAACGATCCGGCGCAGGAAGATCACCTTCGCCCTGGAAGGCTTCCTGACTTTTTTCTTCTCGCCCTCTTCCTCTTTCCCGTCAGGCGAATAATTCACCAGGATCAGAAGAACGAGGACAGATACGAAAAGGATCGTGGACAGAGCGTAGATCTCCGGTTTGATCCCCTTCCTCACTTCTGTGTAGATCTTCGTGGAAAGAGTGTCGATCCCAGGTCCCTTGGTAAAATGAGTGATCACAAAATCATCCAGGGACATGGTGAACGCCAGCATGAATCCGGAAAGCACGCCCGGCACGATATCCGGGAACACCACCTTGAAAAACGCTTTCAGAGGAGACGCACCCAGATCCAGCGCAGCCTCATATGTATGGCGGCTTGTCTGGCGCAGCTTCGGAGAAACGCTGAGTATCACATAGGGAATATTGAACGTAATATGGGCGATAAGTATCGTGCCGAATCCCAGCGTCATCCGGAGAGCGATAAAAAGAAGCATCAGAGAGACACCCATCACGATCTCCGCGTTCATCATGGGGATATTGGTAAGGCCCATATACATGGTCCGCCAACGCTGCTTCATCCCCTGGATCGCGATGGACGCCGCCGTTCCGATCACCGTCGCCGCGGCGGCTGCCAGGAAGGCGATCAAAAGGGTTGTGTAAAAAGCGCTCATGATCTGCTCGTTTTTAAACAGCTCCTGATACCACTTCAGGGTAAAGCCTCCCCATTTTGCTCTGGTCCTGGACTCATTGAAGGACAGGACCATCAATGTGACGATAGGGGCGTACAGAAGAATGAAAATAAGCGCCAGATAAATTTTCTGGATGGATTTTTTTATCAAAACGCCGCACCTCCATCCTCTTTATCATATTTCGCAACCATGGCCATGCTGGCGATGATGAACACCATCAGCACCAGGGAAAGGCCGCTTCCCACATGCCAGTTGCTGTTCTGTTTGAAGGACTGTTCGATCACGTTGCCGATCAGAAGGATCTTGCCTCCGCCCAGAAGATCGGAGATCACGAAGGTTGTCAGCGCAGGCACGAACACCATGGTAATGCCGCTGATCACCCCCGGTATGCTTAAGGGAAGCGTTACCTTCAGAAAAGTCTGGACGGAATTCGCTCCCAGATCTCTTGCCGCGTTCAGCACGTTAGGATCGATCTTTACCAGAACGTTGTAAATAGGTAGCACCATAAAAGGCAGGAAATTATATACCATGCCAAGTATAATGGCCGCCGGGGTATTGATGATCTCCAGCGCCGGCAGATGAAGGAATTCCAGGATACTGTTTATCACGCCGTTTTTTTCCAGAAGCGTCTGCCACGCCATGGTGCGCAGGAGAAAATTCATCCACATGGGCAAGATGAAGATCAGCACGATAAAACTGGTCTGGCTGACATTTTTCTGGCTGAGTATCATCGCCAGCGGGTACGCCAGCAAAAGACAGACCACGGTGCTTACCAGCGAAAGCAGAATAGACAGCCCAAGCGCTTTCAGATTTTCCGCGGTAGTGATCTGCGCAAGATTGGAAAAGGTAAATCCTCCCTCGTCATTGGTAAACGCATAATATACGATCACGAGGAGCGGAATCACTACAAAAGAAACCGACCAGAACAGATAAGGTCCGGCCAGAAGACGTTTACTCTTCAATGTTTACCGCCTCCTCATCTTCAGATTCCGGTTTCTTCATGATCTGGATATCGTAGGGATCCACATGGATGCTGACTTCCGTGCCCACCGGAAACATATCCGTACTGTGCACCAGCCATTCGTAATTATTTGCCATTACTTCCATCTCATAATGGACGCCTTTGAAGATCAGATGTGTCACAACGCCGTCTATGCTTCCCTCGCCCGGCTTCAACAGGTCGATATCCTCCGGCCGGATCACCACGTCCACAGGGGTATTCTGCCCGAAGCCTTCGTCCACGCAGGGGAACGGAACCCCCAGGATCTTCACCAGGCGGTCTTTCACCATAGTGGCGGATATAATATTGCTCTCGCCGATAAAGTCCGCCACAAAAGCGTTCTCCGGCTCGTTATATATCTTCTCGGGAGTTCCGATCTGCTGGATGTAGCCCTGATTCATTACCACGATCGTATCCGACATGGTAAGGGCTTCCTCCTGGTCGTGGGTCACGTAGATAAAAGTAATACCCAGCTCGTTCTTCAACCGTATCAGCTCGTACTGCATGTCCTGACGGAGTTTCAGGTCAAGAGCGCCCAGAGGCTCGTCCAGAAGCAGGACCTTCGGTTCATTGACGATCGCCCTCGCGATAGCGATCCTCTGCTGCTGCCCTCCGCTTAAAGAATCCGGCATACGGTTTTCATATCCGTCCAGGTTCACCAGCTTCAGCGCGTACTTGATCTTGTCATGGATATACTGGCGGCTCTTATTCTTGATCTTCAGGCCGAACGCAATATTCTCCGCGATAGTCATATGGGTAAAAAGGGCGTATTTCTGGAAAACGGTATTCAGCTGCCTCTTATTCGGCGGAAGATTGGTGATATCCTTCCCGTCGAAGATCACCTTGCCCGTATCCGGCGTTTCAAATCCGCCGAGAATACGCAGTGTGGTGGTTTTTCCGCAGCCGCTCGGTCCCAGAAGGGTGAGAAACTCATTTTCTCTTATGTATAGATTCAGATCATCGAGAACGGTCTGCATTCCGTAAGCCTTGGAAACATGCACAAAATCGATCAGCTTGCTGCTCATCTTCATCCCTCCCAAAAATCCCGTTATTTTCTGTTAGTACAGTTCTTTCTGTATATCATAAAAACAGTGGGATTTCAATAGATTTTACATGTATTTAAATAAAAAATTTTTATCAGTTTTTATCAGATCCGAAGCGGTCTCCAAAAGAAAAGATAGCCAGCGCCAAAAGAGCGTGATATAATAGACCGGAACAGATTTAAGAAGAAAATCACAGGAGGAAGCCGCATTGACAAAACAGGAATTTAAAGAACTCACAAAGAAGCCTGTCCTTCTGGACGGCGCCACCGGCTCCAATCTCATGGCCGCCGGGATGCCCCGGGGGACCTGCACGGAACAGTGGGTGATCGAACATAAAGACGTGATACAGAAACTGCAGAAAGCATATATAGAAGCGGGCAGCAATATCATCTACGCTCCCACTTTCGGCGGGAACAGAATGAATCTTGCGAAGCATCATCTGGAAGACCGGATCGGGGAGATCAACCGGACCCTCGTCTCCTACTCCCGTGAAATCGCCGAAGGCCGCGCTCTTGTGGCCGGCGATATCACCACCTCCGGAGAATTCCTTACTTCCGAGGGGGATTATACCTATGAGGAAGCCTACGATATGTACCGGGAACAGATCCGTATTCTCGCGGACGCAGGCGTGGATCTGATCGCGGCGGAGACCATGATCAGCATTGAGGAAACCCTTGCCGCCATCGACGCGGCGAACTCCGTATGCAACCTTCCCATCCTGTGCACCGTCACTGTGGAGGCGGACGGAAGTATCTTCAGCGGGGGAAACGCGGCAGAGGCCGCAGCGGCGTTTGAAAGCGCCGGCGCCGACGCGGTAGGCATCAACTGCTCTGTCGGCCCGGATCAGCTGGTATCTGTCGTTCGCTCCATCCGGGAGGCGGTTTCCGTCCCGGTTGTCGTCAAACCCAACGCCGGTATGCCGATGATCGACGACTTTGGAAACGCCGTCTACAATATGACTCCTTCCGACTTCGCCCGCCACATGAGAGCGCTTATGGACAACGGCGCCTCCATCGTGGGCGGCTGCTGCGGCACAACTCCTGAATTTATCAGGGAGCTGTCCGGAGTCATTTAAGTCTTTATTTTACCTTTATTGCTTTTTCGGGACACATCTCCTGGCAACAGAAGCACCGGATGCACTTTTTGTAGTCGTAGACCGGTGCTTTTTTCCTGCCGTTTTTAAATTCAACGGCTTTGCCCGGCACCGGACAGCTCTTCACGCAGACGCCGCATTTAATACAGAGACTCTCGTCTATATACGGTTTCTTCTGAAAGATATTCAGAGCTTTCGCCATCCGTTCCCAGATCCCGTAGCGCACCCGTCTTCTGTCCACACGGAAATCCGGTTTTCCGAATCTCTCCTTCGCCTCTTCCATTGTAACCGGTCCGTCCGGAGTCAGGATGGATATCTCTTCTTTTTTCCAGGTTCCCAGACCCATTTTTTCTCCGTGATAACAGGTGGGCACCATCCTGGGGTCCAGATCGATCAGGCTGCAGAAAACACTGTCAAGGGCAACCGGATCCTGCGACATCAGGATCACATTCATAGCTACAGGATCTCCCGATCCCGGACCGTTTCCCTCCATGGCAACGATCCCGTCCATAATATACAGCCTGGGCTTCACAAGCCGGTTCAGATCCACCAGCATTCGGGCAAAGCTGTCCGCGCTTGGATACTGGGTGTGGCCCTTTGCCTTATGAAGTCCCTGGACAAAGCCGTAGCTGTTCTTTACCGCCCCTGTCACTCTTTCCAGAGCGTGGGTCTTCATCTTGCAGAGAGAGATCACACAGTCGCTTTCTTTTACCTCCTGAGCCAGAATAAATTCTTTTGCCTGGATTCCTTCCGGGAATTCCGTTTTCACTCCTCTGGAAAAATCCGCTGCCGGAATATTCAGCTCTTTCAGATACTCCTCCATTCCCGTTCCGGATATGACTCTGGAAGTGGTTCCCACTCCGCAGGAATCTCCCAGGGTGATTTTTTCGTAGCCTTCTTCCTTCAGGATTCTGGCAAACATCCCGACAACAGCCGGATGAGTGATCACAGGACGGCCGCTTTCCGCCTTTTTCAGAAGATTAGGTTTTAAAAGGATTGATTCTTCTTTTTTTACCAGCCTGTCAAGCCCTCCCAGAAGCTCTGTTCCCCTTTTCAGACTTTCATAAACAGAATCTTCCCTGTAGGAATTACAGGGAAGAAGAATTACTTTGCTTTTTTCTTTCATAGTACACCTCATCTGCCGCCAAGATCCGTTTCTCTCAGCGCTTTTCTCACCGGAAGGATACATGCCGGCACCACAGACAGAAAATCCACTCCCATTCTGAGAAAAGTTTCTGTAAGAGCCGTATCCGCAGCGATCTCTCCGCATATTCCCACCTCGCGGTCTTCCTGATGGGCGGACTCAACCACCATACGGATCATCCGAAGGATTGCCGGATGATGATCGTCATACTTACCCTTAAGCAGCGGGTTCTGCCTGTCCATAGCCAGCGTATACTGAGTCAGATCGTTTGTTCCGATGCTCAGGAAATCTACCCGTCTGGCAAGTTCGCGGCTGATCATTACAGCCGCCGGCGTTTCGATCATAATGCCTGTGCGGATGTTCCGGAAGGGAACCCCCTGCTCCTGCAGGCTTTCCTTCACTTCCCGGATCAGCTTCTCTATCTCTTCCATCTCCTTTTCCGAAGAAACCATCGGATACATCATGGCAAGGTTGCCATAGGCGCTGGCCCGGTAAATCGCCCGAAGCTGGGCTTTGAACATTTCTTTACGGTCAAGGCAGAAGCGGATTCCTCTGTTTCCCATGATCGGATTTGTCTCTTCCGGAATATCCAGATAGGAAGCCTGCTTGTCCGCGCCGAGATCAGCCGTCCGGATCACTGTAGGATGATCTCCCATAGTCTCGGCAATCTTTTTATATGCCAGAAACAGTTCGTTTTCTCTGGGATAGCTTTCTCTGCCCAGATACTGAAACTCGCTGCGGAGAAGACCGATGCCAGCCGCCCCGTAATAAAGGACGTTATTCAAATCGCTCATATTGCCGATGTTGGCGTAAAGACCAACCTCTTTCCCGTCCGCCGTCACATCTTTCTCATTCTTCAGCTTCAGGAGTTCTTCTTTTTCTCTTTTGTCTGCTTCCAGACGGATCTCGTACTCTTTTTGTATTTCCCCGTCAGGATCAAGATACAGGGTTCCGGTATAACCGTCTACAATGGCTGTCAGTCCGTCCCAGGCGTCTTCTGCCACAATATCGACCAGTGTGGGGATTTCCATCGTCTTGGCCACAATAGAAGTATGGGAAACCGTCGATCCATGATGCATGACTACCGCCAGCAGTTTTTCCTTGTCCATCTCCATGATCTCTGTGGGCGAGAGAGACTCTGTTACAAGGATCACCGGTTCCTCTCCCAGATTAATATGGAGAGACGCGCCGCCCAGGATCTGGATCAGACGGCCGGATATCTCCTGGATATCCGCAATCCTCTTTCGTACCGCCGGTTCTTCCAGGCTGCGGAAAGTCTCTGTGATCTCATCCCGGTTTGTCATCACCGCATAGGCGGCGTTTACTTTTTCTGACGAAATACAGCTCTCGATAGCTTTCTGAAAAGTTTCTGATTCCAGAAGATTTTTCTGTTCAAGAAAGGCGTTCGCCTCCTGGACATTCAGGAGGCGGTTCTTTTCATAAAGCTCCAGAAGAGCCCTGGCCGCCTGGGACCTGGCTCTTCGGAACTCTTCGATTTCCTTTTTGATGTTGCTTACAAGAGATTGACGGATCTGGTATTCCCCTCGGCTGTAATAAAGTATTTTTCCGATGGCAATTCCTGAAAAGGTAGCGGTACCTTTGAAGATTTCCATCCTGAAGCCTCCTTAAATCTGTCAGTCGCAGGCTGCGCGGAACTCTGTCCAGTTCTGGCTGTACTGCTCGTTTGCCTCTTCGCTTACGTTCTGGACGATTTCGCCGCTCTCAACAGAATCCGGAACAACGAGATCCGGGTTCACCAGCTCGTCGGCAGCCTTGTTGGTACAGTAATAGCCGATGTAGTCGAAGCACTGCGCCGCAACCTCAGGCTGGAGAATATAGTCCATAAACTGATATGCGCCGTCCTTATTAGGCGCCTGGCTTGGGATGAACATTCCCATAATTCCGAATCCAAGGCCCTCTTCCGGATAAACTACTTCGAGATCAGGATTCTCAGCCAGAGCGGCTATTACCTGGGAAGTATAAAGAAAACCTACACTTGCCTCTCCGTTGAGAAGAGCATTCTGTGTATTGTCATCCTGGATCAGACGCACATTAGGAGCCAGCTCCAGAAGTTTCTCTCCTGTCTCCTTAATGGAATCCACATCTTCCTCGTTCATGCTCTTGCCAAGAGCCATGTTGGTGATACCATTGATCACACGGTAATTTGCAGTCAGAGCAATGCTGTCCTCCAGAGAGGGATCCCAGAGATCCGCGTATCCCTTGATTTCAATATCCACCATCTCAGGATCATATACGATCAGCGGAATACCAGATCCGTAAGGAACGGTATATTCGTCATTGGGATCGTAGAACTGTCCCTGGTAAAGCGGATTGATATTTTCAAAACCGGTAAGTTTGGATGTATCCAGCTTTTCAGCCAGTCCTTCCTGGATCACATTTTCCAGGATATAATCATCAGCAATAACGATATCATAGTCCCCGCCTTCAGCCATGGACAGTTTTTCCAGCATGGTCTCATCTGTGTCGAAGTTGGAGTATATAATCTTTATTCCTGTCTCTTCCTCAAAACCGTCAAGAACTTCCTGGGGGAACATGTTTTCCCAGGTAAACAGCACCAGCTCGTCAGAAGCTGCGCTTACGGGCAGGGCCGTAGCCGGAACTGCCAGAGCCGCACACAATACGGCAGCCAGAATTTTTTTCATTTCTTTCTCCTTTTCTTTTATGATATTAAGCTGTTTCCAGTGAAAAGCTGTAGCTACAGTATAGCTTACTTTTTCTCTGTTGAAAAGAGTATATTCTTTCCTTTTGAAATTTTTTTGATAAGAAGATACAGAAGGAACACAACAATAGTAAAAAGAAGCATCAGCGTACAAAGCGCGTTGATCTCCGGCGTAACTCCCGTCTTCAGCTGAGTATATACCTTAATCGGAAGCGTGGACAGCCGCGGGCCGTTTATAAAAATACTGAGCACCACGTCGTCCATGGACATGGCAAACGCAAGAAGCGACCCGGACATCACCGCAGGCATGATAAGAGGCAGCGTAATATCCCAGAACGCCCGGAAAGAGCCTGCCCCCAGATCCCTGGCCGCTTCCTCCAGAGAGGGATCCATTCCTGCCAGACGGGCTTTCACCTCCATCAGAATGTAGGGCACACAGAATACGGTATGGCCCAGAAGCAGGGTCAGCATTCCAAAAGGAATATTCAGAAGATAGAAAAACGCCATCATGACCATACCGAGGATGATTTCCGGAATCATCAGCGGCAGCATGGAAATATATTCCAGCACTCCTTTTGACTTCCACCTGATCCTGGCAAGCCCCACAGCCCCCAGCGTTCCGATCACAGCCGAGAGAAGACAGCTTGAAACGCCCAGGATCAGACTGTTCCGCAAAGCTTCCAGCATATCTTCATCCTGAAAAAGCTCCTGATACCAGGTAAGGGAAAATCCACTGAACCTTACCGGCAGCTTTGATTCATTAAAAGAAAAAATGATCACCACAACTACGGGGAGGTACATCAGGAAAAATATAATCCCCAGGTAGATCCCGGAAAATCTAGAATTCTTTTTCATCCAATCCCCTCCAGTTCTTTTACATTGGTAATTCTGCGGTACAGAACGATCATCAGTGTCGTAAGCGCCATCAGCACTACCGCAAGGGCAGCGGCAAAGGGCCAGTTATTTCCTCTTGTCATCTGTTCCTGGATCAGACTTCCCACCAGGACAATCTTATTACCTCCCAGGATATCCGCAATAAAGAACAGACCCATGGAAGGGATAAAAGTCAGAATAATACCGGAAAGGAGTCCGGGAAGCGTCAGCTTAAAAGCAACTGTCCAGAACGCCTTTATCCTTGAGGCTCCCAGATCTCTGGCCGCTTCCATCAGAGACCAGTCCAGTTTTTCCGCGCTGGAATATACAGAAAGGATCATAAACGGAAGCAGCACATATACCATACCTACCACAATGGCCGGGTAGCTGTACAGGATACGCAGTGGTTTGTCAATGATCCCCAGCTTCTGCAGGATAAAATTCAGCACGCCTTTATTCTGGAGAAGGATGATCCAGCCGTAAAGACGGATCAGGGAATTGATCCAGAAAGGCAGCATCAGAAACAGCATCGCTTTTTTCTTCCAGTTCTCCGGAAGTTTTGCCATAAAATATCCAAAAGGATAGCCCAAAAGGCAGATCACCGCCGTACTGGTAAGGGCAAGCTGGAAGGATTCCCGGAAAGTTTCAAGATATACCGGTTCCAGGATCTTTTTATAATTATCCAGAGTAAAAGCCCACTCCACGCCAAAAGTCTCCGCCGACTGGGAAAAACTTAAGGCCACCATGTAGATCAGCGGTCCCGCCACAAATACAATAGTAAAGATATACAGGGGAAGGATCATCCAGACAGAGCTGGATCCGCGCCTACGCATGTTCTTCCTCCCCGGAAGTTTTATCCTGCCTGTCTACAAGAACCGCGTCTTCGGGCTGAAAGCTCATATGAAGCCTCTGTCCCGGCTGGACGCCGGCGTCGATGCCATACCTGCTGGCGATCACTTCTGTTCCATCTGAAAGCTTCAGCACAACGCGCAAAAGTCCCCCTGCAAAACTTTTTTCCACAATCTCTGCTTCCAGACCTCTTTCTTCCTCGATCCGGATATTTTCACTTCGCACTGCCAGAGTCACGGCTTCGCCTTCTTTTACCGGGCTCTCCCCGGAAGCGGCCGACATCTCTCCTCCTGGAAGGGATACCCGGCAGCGGCCGTCTCCCTCCACGCCTTTGACAGTTCCCTTCAGAATATTTGCGTTTCCTACAAAAGTTGCCACATAGCTTGTTTTCGGATGGTTATAAATTTCATCAGGAGTTCCGATCTGTTCAAATTTTCCCTGATTCATTACCGCGATCCGGTCGGACATATTGATAGCTTCTTCCTGATCGTGAGTAATATAAATAAAGGTGATCCCCAGCTTTTTCTGAAGCCGCTTCAGTTCGATCTGCATAGCCCGGCGGAGCTGCAGGTCCAGCGCGCCCAGAGGCTCGTCCAGAAGAAGAACTTTCGGGTTGTTTACAAGAGCCCTTGCAATAGCCACTCGCTGCTTCTGCCCTCCGGAAAGTTCGGAAGGCTTTCTTTTTTCATAGCCTGACAACTGAACCAGTTCCAGCATTTCTTTTACTTTTTTCCTGATTTCTGCTTTCGGCGTTTTTTTCAGCTTCAGACCGTAACCGATATTATCCGCCACATTCATATGGGGAAATAACGCGTAATTCTGAAACACCGTGTTTACGTCACGGGCTTCCGGTGCCAGCGAAGTCACGTCTTTTCCATCCAGGAAAACCTGTCCGGAATCCGGGGTTTCCAGCCCCGCAATGATACGGAGAGTGGTGGTCTTGCCGCAGCCGGAAGAACCCAGAAGAGTAATAAACTCCCCTTTTCCGATCGCAAGACTGATCCCTTTGAGAACCTCTGTCTCTCCCTCAAAACTTTTGGTAATGTCTTTTAATTCCAAACAAATTTCTGCCATTCTCTTTTCCTATAGAAACCTCCTGTGTATTTTTACTTTGTATTTTTCTGTATCTTTTCCCTCCGGGATTTCCTTATTTCCCAAGGAGAAGCTTTTCCACATAACGGATATATTCTCCAACATTAAAAGCCGGCTGAAAACTGTCTTTTATTTCCCGCGCCTTTTCTCCTCCGTTTTTCAGAAGCTTATACGCCGTAAGAGCCTGAAGCTTCGCGGGAAGAATATAGGCCGTTTCCGGGTCTGTGATCCTGAAATCCGCGCCGTGAAGCTTTCCCTCGAAACCTTTATAGGTAAAATTCACCACTGGAAACAGATGGCTCAGATCCCCCACATCGGTACAGGCATTATTGAAATCACCTTTCTGTACCGTACGGTAATCAAGCCCCAGTTCCCGTGCCGCTTGGATGAGCGCTTCATCCGCTTCCCTGGGAATGACGGGCATATACCCCTGCAGCACTTCTCTCTCAATCTTTCCTCCGAAAGCATAGGCGGCGCCGTCATAGGCGCGGTGCACTTTTTCCCGGTTCTTCTCAATCATTTCCAGAGAAGCCGCCCGTACCTTCGTCTCCACTACAGCCTCATCGGGCACACTGTTCAGTACATCCCCGGCCTTGCGGATCACATTGTGGAGCCGCACATGGTCTTCCTCCCGGAAAGTCTCCCGCATCAGGGCCATCATCTGAATAGCGCTTGTGGCAATGCTCAGAGCGTTTACTCCATTCCATGGATCCACTGCCGCATGGGCGGCCTTTCCACGCACAGTTACCCGCTCTGCCGTAAATCCATTGCAGGCGGGATTTCCCAGATAAAAGTCCTCCTCCACAGGAACCATATGCACATGGGTCGTCATGGCAATGTCCGTTCTGTCAAAGGCGCCGATCCGGATCAGCTCGCTTTTGCCGGACATGAACCGCACGCCTTTTTCTCTTAACAGCGGCCGTCTGTCCGCGTCAATATACTCTTCCGCAGGAACGGCAAAAAAAGTCAGGGAACCGCCCAGTTCTTTCCGGATTTCCGGATCCGCAAAAGCAACGGCCGTTCCCATCATAGCCGCCATCTGGGCATGATGCCCACAGGCATGAGCAGTTCCGTTAGCCGGATCCGCCATGGGGTGCGTCCGGCATCCAATAGCGTCCATCTCCCCGATCACCGTAAGGTTAGGCCCCTTTTCAGATCCCCAGTCTCCCCTCACGCCTGTCAGGGCAAGCCCTGTCTGTACCTCGTATCCCAGTTTTCTCAGAAGCTCCGCTGTTTTCTCAGCAGTCCGCTTTTCCTCAAATCCAGGTTCCGGGTGGGCGGCTATATCCTCCGCAAAAGCTATGATCCTGTCTCTGTTATGATCAATCTGACGAAGAATTTTCTGTTCTGTTCCGTCCATAGATACCAACTCCTCTTTTCAGCAATGCATTCTATGAATCTATAGATTTTCCATTTACTTTCGTACATTACAGTGCAGATATTTTCGCACTTATTTTATCATATCATATTTTTTTTCGAATGCAAGAAAAAAAACCGGGTACAAAGTGTTCCCGGCCTGTCAAAAAGCTGGAAAAGGGACTCGAACCCTCGACCCCTTCATTACGAGTGAAGTGCTCTACCGACTGAGCTATTCCAGCTTGTGCTATTTTTGCCCTTTTATGTTCCGATTTGCCTTGTATTTACTAGGGTTCCGGAATCTCCAGAATTATCTGTCAATTCCTTTACAATATCAACAAAGTATTAAGAAGACCAGAACGATTAGGGTAGAAATCAGGGTAGAAATACTCATCCACTCTTCTCTCCCCGTGTTTATTGATTTCTACCCTAATTATTGATATAATATCAAGGTAGAAAACTATAATAAAGGGCATATATTTGACACGAGACATATTTTAGCAACAGCCATAAAAATTGTCAAGTATTTGCCGAAAAAAATTATATTATTTTAAATTGAACGGAGTGGTAAAATGGCAAGACGGCATAATGGGGAAGGTTCCTGGGGAACAAAAACAATCAAAGGTGTTACCTATAAATATTTTCGAAACACTGAGGGCAAATATTTTTACGGCAAAACAAATTCTGAAATTAACACTAAAAGAAGAAAATGGGAAGAAACCCAGAAACAACATCTTACATCCGCCGTTGAAGACATCCGCCGCCAGGCTTTTGGCGATTATGTTCTTTCCTGGCTTCTGGATCAAAAAAAAACTGGAAATCAAACGGAATTCAACCGATGGCTATGAGGCCTGCCTAAATGGTCAGTTACTTAATTATACCTTTAACAATTTGTCTGATAAACAAGTAGGTATTTTAACTACCGATGATTTCATTCAATATTATAGTTCTCTGGCAAAGCATTACTCACGATCAACCATAAAGAAAAATTATGCCATCCTTTCACAATGCATTAATTATGGAAATAAACATAACCATTTTTCTCAGTTCATTGATCTGGATGATATCAAAATCCCCCACGAAGATGTGGTGGCAAAGAAAAAGAAAAAGATACAATTCCTGACAGAAGAAGATGTTAATAAATTTTGCCTCGAAGCAAAACGTATAAATACACCGGGATTTAATTTTGGCGGAAAAATAGGCGAATCCACTTATGGAAATAATGCATATCTGCTAATGTTTATTTTATTTACCGGAATCCGGATAAGCGAAGGAATAGAATTGCAATGGAAAGATATCAATTCTGAGAAAAAATACTTTACGGTAAGTAAAAACGCCGCCACGGTCAAAGACCGATCTGACGACAATAAATACGTTCACAGTGTCTCGAGTACAAAAACACAGTCGGGATATCGTTCCATTCCGCTAAATGAACAGGCCTTGCTAATTATAGAACATGAAGAAAAATTAAATCCAGACCATACGCCTGACGATTATGTATTTATTACAAAGAATGGCGGTAAAATCAAATCCCGGCAAAATGTTAATCGAACACTCAAAAAAATCATGCTCAGAGCCAACTGTTCTGTTTCCGAATGTACGGTTCATGCATTGAGACATACCTTTGGTTCTCTTCTCATAAAAAAAGGTGTGGATATTAAAGTTGTATCTGAAATACTTGGACACAAAGATGTGTCTGTGACATATAATATTTATATACATATTATTGACGAGCAAAAAGTTTCTGCCATGGCTAAATTAAATGAAATTTTTTCTTCTTCTGACAACAATATGGCTCAGTCTATCAACAAAACTAATTGAAATCTGCCTGTTTCCTGATCCGCTGTAATTCAGTCTCAGGAAACAGGCTAACCACTCTTTTGAGAAATCTGACTTTAAAATAATATTTTTGACTTCGTATTGTTTTCGATCCACTTTTTGTAAGCATTTTCCGGTATATAATACCTGTGGCCTATCTGTATTTTGGGAAATCCCCGCATCTTTATTAATTCATATGTTCTGGTTTTACTTATTCCGAGATGCTTTTGGATATCTTTCGGCCTTAGAATTTTTTCCATTGTTTTGTTACACCAACTTTCTGCATATCCTTAATTATACATCCTTATATACACAGGATTTTTCTTTTATCTTCGAGTATTTTTTACTGGCCTTGTTTGTAGGCTTGCTCATCTTACCGCAGTGAGAATTTCCATTCGCACCGCACGTTTTTATTAAACACCCCCTCTTCCGTAAAAAACATATTAAAATCTACAAAAACAATATGTCATAAATTGTTTCCAATAATATCAAACTTTTTATGGGATCATCTGAGTATGGATAGACAAGATAAAAAGAATACAGCAATGTTGTAGAAAATCAGAATAAACAGTTCAATCTCTATTTTTTACGAAACAATTAATCATCTGTAAAGCGGATGATTTCGTTTGGCGTACATTCTAAAATACGACATAATTTCTCCAGAGTAAGTAATGTTATGTTTTTATTTTTTTTCAAACTGTCCAAGGTTTTGTTGTCGATTCCACTTTGGAGTAATTTATATTGAGTTATTCCCCGCAATTTCATAGTTTTCCATAATGGGCTAAAATCAATCATTCCAATTACTCCTCTTTTAATAAACTATTAATATTATATAAATTTTGACAAAACAATATATTGTGATTTTATCCACAATATAGTATAGTAAATATACAACAGACATTACTATTTATAATATTATGAGTCTAAAATTTGGATGAATGGAGGAAAATATGGGAACATTTGCAGCTCTTTTATCAAAACCGGGAAGTTATATTCCTGAAGAAAAACGAGAAGAATTTTTATCCCGCCTGGAAGCTTTGTTTCGAGCCGGCGGTATGATGGACTCCGAACATGTCCTGCTATATGGAAAAAAATTTACTCTTATAAAATTTGCCAGTTCAACAGATGAAGGAATGAATTTCTGCTATAACTATTTTGAAGACGATTTTTGGGAAAATGCCGGATTTACTCGTGAATCCTGCTCCGTTTGGAGCGGAAAAATCGGTTATCAACAGTTTCGTAATGTTATAGTTGCAGCTTATGTTTTACAGGAACAGTATACGGAGGGTGTCTCCATTACCTTTATCAACACATTTCCAGCAACCTGCTGGCTATATGTTGGATGGATCAATTATCTGTTTAAGGAAACGAGACATATTAAAAACTTTGATCCCTGGAAATTATTTGAGATGTTACACTTCTCAGATTACTGTTATAAAGATGAAAAAATCGATTGGGAGCCTTTCAAATGGAAACGTCACGCTTTTATCGGCTGGTTTGAAATAACTGCTGTTCTTAAAGGATCTACCGCCGCAATAGAATGTGTTGATAAAAGATCTCTTGAAACTGAAGACAGAGTTTTTATGCATGCATTGGAATACCTTCTGGAATATCTGAAAGAATACAGAAAGAATAATAGGGAAGAGCCTGAAAGACAGCTGCAGATTCTAATGGATACTCTGCAAAAATATTATCAAGAAGATACCGACTGCAAATTCTGGAAAAAATTAGACGGAGATCTGATGCAGAACATTTTTAAAAATTTTATACTTACGGATGCTCCAGCTTTATTTGTAAAGAAATTGTCCGAAATTTACAATAAAGATTTCTGGGCTCTTTGGGAAAAGATTAAAGATATTGCTGAAAGACGTTTGCCAGGACTTTATGGAACCGAAGGCTGTTATGTTCCACCTGTATCGACAGCCGAATATTTAGAGATATCCGCTGACGATATGATTCCTTATTGGCAGGAGAACTGCGATTTTGAGTTTACTGAAGACTTAAAAAAGTGGTTTCAATCAATCAAACAAAAATACCAGAAGTTTCTTAACGAAAATTCCAGACTCGAAACAGAACACCCTCTTCGATATATGGTAAATTTAATGTCCCAGGCAGATCAACAATATGATGTATATACTTTTTATGATTTTTTTGAGGAATCTTTGGAGAACCTGATGAATATAAAATATCAAACTCTGTGGATGATTTACGAAGAACTTCTTCAGAAAAAAGAACCCAAAGAAGACTTTGATAAAAAAAGGCAGATCCTGCGACGATTTATGGCATTAGTCGCCAACCGAGAATTACGGAAACAGGTTCTTGGATTCTAAATTTTCATAAGATAATACAAGAGCCAATGCACATCACTAATGCTTTGGCTCTTTTTCTCTTATGATATATAATAGGAAATTGATTATTCAGAATCGGCACTGCCGTATTTTTTTCTATTATATAATTCATCTATATGTACTAAAAAATCTACATATAACATTTAATATTTTTTAGATCTATGCGCTCTTACTCTGCTATTTTTTCTTTTAACCACATTGCCCTTAACAGACCTCGATATTCTACCATTAACTTGAGAAACCGTAACATTCGTATTTAATACAGTTCCTTTTATTTTATCAGCATTTGTAAATTTAGAGGTATGTAACGGCTCAGCTACTCTTATCACTGTCAAGCCTCCCTTCATAAATAACCCGAGTCTTTTAAATTGTTCGACTCATAAATCGCAAATGTTTCAGGCAACTTCAATTCTGTTGGGACATAAGCATCATCTTTATCTTGTATGATGTTTACAGAAGCAAAAACACCATATTTCCTTGTATGTAAGTTCCTCGCTCATACTCTCCAGGGAGTAGCAGTGATACCGGAACCGGTGGTCAGAGTTTGCAATGATACGATCCTCGTCTTTGAGGATCGCAGCCCAATCTTTTTCGGCCATAAGCCTGTTCTCCTTTCTGATGCTTGTCTGCGTGGGCGGGCAGACAAACGGGGGAGAACGGCAACCGATAGAAACGCATAGTAGGCAATAAAAAGCGTCTGGCTGTTCTTCAGGTAGCCAGACGCCATCTAATGTATTTTGGTGTTTTCTTTCAAATAGTGCTTTACACTTGTTTCCCGGTCCAAGGGAAATACTTTTTTTGACAGGTCAATCCCTGCCGAATTATGTCGAAGCTGTTCTCGCTTCACGGCGGCTCCCACCTAAAGCCGCCGCTATATTCAGTACAGGGTCGTCATCCGTATGAGGACATAAAGAACGGCGGCCTTGATTTTTCAAAACCGTCGTCAGGGTATAATTGCAAAATGAGCGCACAAAGACACCTGCCCTGCAACGGTTTTTTTCTTTCCCCGTCTGGCGGGGCAGGATCGCTTAGCTTATTCGGTTTATTCTTGCTCCTGTGTGGCTGCCTCTTTCAGCCGGTCAAAACTCTCATCACTGATGATGTGTTCAATCCGGCAGGCGTCGGCCTCCGCAGTTTTGGGGTCAACACCTGCGGCAATAAGCTGTTCAGTAAAGAAGCAGTGACGCTCATAGATTTTTTCGGCAACCTCGCGGCCCACATCGGTCAGATGGAGAAAGTGATCTTCGTCCATTGTAAGAAAGCCGCCGTCCCGCAAGGTAGCCACTGCATGGCACACGCTGGGCTTTGACACCTCCATGTGCCGGGCCACATCTACGGAGCGCACCATACCGCGTTTCTTTTGGAGAACAAGGATGGTTTCCAGGTAGTCCTCCCCGGACGCATGAAGTTTCATTAAGACCTCCCTTTACTGTATCCGCCAGCCTTCGGCTTGTTCACGGATTTGGATAAACTTTTTATAAGTACCTTCCTGTTGCAGCAGTTCCTTATGTGTACCTCTCTGAGCCACAGTCCCGCCATCAATCACAAGGATTTGGTCGGCGTTCTCAATCGTGGCCAGGCGATGAGCAATCGTAATAATGGTCTTGCCATGTGTCAGGGCAGAAATAGCTTCCTGGATCAAATGCTCATTCTCAGGGTCAATGCTTGCTGTTGCCTCATCCAAGATAACAATGGGAGCATCCTTGAGCATTGCCCTGGCGATAGAAATTCTTTGCTTTTCACCGCCGGAAAGAGAAGAACCCCCTTCACCAATCACCGTGTCATATCCGTCTGGCAAAGCCATTATGAAGTCATGACAGCGGGCGGCTTTTGCGGCGGCGACAATCTGCTCATCCGTAGCGTCCGGGCTGCCGAATTTAATGTTATTCTTGATGGTATCCCGGAACAAATAGACATTCTGAAAAACCATACTGATATTTTTGAGCAGACTATCGCAGGTAAATCTGCGAATATCCGTTCCACCAATGGTAATCATTCCGCTGTTAACATCGTAAAAACGGGCAATCAGGTTACACAGCGTAGATTTTCCACTGCCAGATGGCCCCACGATGGCCGTTGTACTATTCTGCGGAATTTTGAAGTTCAGGTCATGCAGAACAATCCGGCTGTCATATCCGAAAGAAACATCCCTAAACTCAATATCATAGGTTGCCGGTTTTATGTCGGTGCCATCCTGGTCGATATAGTTTACATTCTCCAATGCTTCCAGCTTATTCATAGCAGAGTCCACAACTCCAAGCATATGGGCCGCGTCATTGATATTCTCCACGCTGCCAAACATCACAAAAGAGAACAGAACAAACATCAGGAAGAATGCTATACTCATTTGTCCCTGCAACGCCTGCCATGCACAAATAAAGACAATTCCCATCGAAGCCAGTTTTAAGGCAAACAAATGCAGACAGTTAAAGGGGGTAAAGCCTTTTTCCACCTTGATATGAATATCTTTCAGGTCTTTACTGGCATTACGAAAGTTCCGGGTAGAGGCTCCTTCCTGTCCAAAAGACTTCACAATGGAAAGTCCCCGGATGTATTCAATCGCTGCGCCGGACATATCTTCCATTGCTTTATGGGTTGTTGCAGCGGTTTTTTCACTGTGTCTGCTGATCCCTTGCAAAGCCAGCGCCGAAAGAGCAACGCCGACAATGGAAATAACCGCAGCAACGGGGCTGAAGAAGATCAGACATAAAACGATGGCAATAAACTTTGCGTATCCATTGATGATGACATCCACCATTTTCATGCCCTGTAATTCCAAAGTAGACAATTCTGTGGTAACACCTGCCAGAATGTCACCGACACTGTTCTGTGAAAAGTACCCAAGGGGAACCCGTTTCAGTACATCGCCCAAATGAATACGCTGTCCGGCGGCCACTTCATATCCAATGCTTTCCTGCAATACTGCCCGGAGATAAGAAAGCAGGAAGTTCAGTGCAATCGAGCCAATAATGATCCCCAGCATTTGCCAGATTAAAACAGTATCAATCGCAGTATTCGTCCAGTATGCCTGGATCGCTTTATCCAGTGCGAATGCGGCTGCCATTGTAGGAATAGCAGTAGACAAACTGCTGAAAAAGGAACACACAGAACCAAGATAGAGGCGGCCTTTATATTTACCAGCCCATCGGATAATGCGTTTCATTGACTTAAACATTGACAGCCACCTCCTTTTTCTCGCCCACAGACCAGTTCTTTGCACCAATATGCGCCTGCCACATATCTGCATAAAGCGGGCAGCGTTCCAGGAGTTCCTCCTGCTTTCCGCAATCAACAATCTGCCCTTTCTTCAAAACGACAATCTGATCTGCGTTTTGAATGGTAGACAGACGGTGTGCGATCACCAGCAGGGTCTTTCCTTTGGAAAGGGCCATGATGGATTTCTGGATTTTATCTTCGTTCTGCGGGTCAGTGAAGGCAGTTGCCTCGTCCAAAATCACAATAGGCGCATTTTTCAGGATTGCTCTCGCAATAGCAATTCGTTGCTTTTCTCCGCCGGAGAGCCGCTTGCCAGCGTCACCGGCCGGGGTATCATATCCTTTTTCCAGTCGAACAATGAAATCATCACAGCAGGCCGCTTTTGCGGCGGCATATACTTCCTCATCCGTAGCATTTGGATTACCCAGGCGGATGTTCTCTTTGAGAGAGCAGTTGAACAGGAAATTGTCCTGTGTCACGAAACTGACCAATTCGGAAAGCTGCCGGATGGAAAGTTCCTTGATATTCGTACCGCCTATGGAGATACTGCCGCCCGTCACATCCCAAAATCGAGCAATCAGTCGGGCAACGGTGGACTTGCCCCCGCCGGATGGCCCAACCAGGGCTGTAAAACTTCCCTGCGGCATTTTCAGGCTGATGTCATGCAGCACTTCGTTTTGCTCGGTGCCGTCATAGGAGAAAGACACATCCTGTAAAACAATATCTGTGTGCCTAATCGGAACAATCTTGCCAGAGTCCGGCAATACAGGCAGGTTCAGAAGTTCATTTGCAGCTTCTACCGCATACTCCATTGACTTTGCCTCGTTGATAAAAGTAGTAGCTTTCATCAGCGGGCCGACAATACTCAACGAAAGAATAATTCCCATCGCCAATTCAGCAGGCGTGATACTCCCGCTCTGCGTCAGCAGCAAACCGATGGGAAGTACCCCCAACAGGGTGGTGGGCATAATCGCCATCATCAGGTTCATTGTTTTCCAGGTGCTTTTGAACCATGCCAGGGTAAAATCCTTAAAGGACTTTACAGCTCCTACGAACTTTTCATAGGAACTGGTGCTTTGATTGAACGCCTTAACAACCTCAATGCCTTCCACATACTCAATAATGACATTGTTTACATGATTGTTTGCCTCCATATAAGCTGCGTACTGGCTGTTATAGTTCCGCATGAGAAAGAACATAGGGATTATAGACAGAACCGGGGCAATCAGGACTGCAAGACCCAAACGCCAGTCAATCGCCAGCAGCCAGATAAAAATAGCAACCGGAAGGAGCAGGTTCGATGTCAGCTCCGGGATCATGTGGGCCAGAGGCGGCTCCAAAT
>CBJMC01400__coassemble_900_pt1 | contig 24690 bp, 20 predicted proteins | sample CBJMC01400__metabat2_low_PE_023 | metagenome-assembled genome bin CBJMC01400 | reverse complement strand
TAATGCTTCTTTGTATGGTTTGGAAGAAGTGCCGCATCTCCTCCGGCGTTGTATTTTGCGATCCACTTGCGGACACTGGTGTCTCCAACGCCATATTTCCGTGCAATATCTCGTAAAGACAATGCTCCTTGTAAATACTCATGGACAGCTCTGAGTTTCTCTTTTTGTGACAATGATGATGCCAGAGGCTTTTTGTGAAAGGCTTGTTCCCCATCTATCTTGTAACGGTCTACCCATCTACGAATACTGGTATCTGTAACTCCATATTTATCCGCGATAGAGTAGGTACTACCTTTACCTGAAAGGTATTCCTTTACCGCCCAGAGCTTTTCTTCTGGCGATATTTTTTTTGCATCTTCAGACATAAAATATACTCCCTTCTAAGTGACAAGTTTTTATTATTTCACTTGTCTACCTAGAAGGGAGCATATCAACTGTTATGGTCACAGATGCCGGAAGCCTTCTTTATTTACAGCCGATTTGTTTCTTTGTATACTGACGCTATCTTCTGTCACAGTATTCCTTCAGTTTCTTTTTCAGATACTCGTATCTCTGTTTTTTTTCTTCTTTGGCAAAGTGCACCTCCCGGAACTGCTCTGGATTGTTCTCATACACAAGAACTTCATCTCCGAACTGTTCGCTTGTCAGGTCGAAGCGGCAGTCTCCCACTACATTGTAGCAGTGAAAATTTCCGTCAGGACGGGGTACGCCGTACACCTTCCCGCCGAAAATATCCTGTGCCAGAAAAGCGGTGATGGAACACTGGCCCAGTGTTCTGTTCTCCCTGGTCCAGTTCTGCCGCATCCTCGGCGCGCAGGTATCCGCGCACCAGATCTCCGACAGAGCGTCATACAGATCAACCGGGGTGCATATCCCCTTATACTCGTCTGTTACCGCCGGGGCGTCCGCATGTTCCCATCCCCAGAATCTGTAACCCATATGATCTCCTCCTCTTTCCTCTTAAAAACAAACAGGACAAATCTTCTTCAATTCCATGAATACCTCATTCATGAGAAACCTGTCCTATTTGCACGCCAGATGCATATGAAATCATCACCTCTCCATCATACTGATGGATTCGATTCCCACGCTGCCTCCTCTGACGACCTCGATAGTCTTAAATTCTTCCTTCATCAGCTTCACAACCGCGTCATTTTTAGTAGCGGTCTGGACGAACTCCACAAGCACGCTGTCTCTTCCGTAGTCGATCACCTTGGCTTTAAATGTCTCCGCGATCTGGAATACCTCCACCTTATCCGCGGCGGTACACTTCATCACTTTTACATAGAGGATCTCTTTCATCCTCACAAAAATATCCGTAAAGTCAATAACCTTGATAACCTCCACCATACGGTTAAGCTGCTTTTTGATCTGCTCAAAAGTCTCGTCGTCACTGACAGTAGCGATGGTCATTCTTGATACCGTAGGATCTTCTGTCGTCCCTACCGTCAGGCTGTCCAGATTGTAGGATTTTCCGGAAAAAAGCCCCGAAATCTTGGAGAGCACACCTACCTGATTCTCTACATAAAGGGAAATCCATCTTTTTTTCATATTGTTGTCCATATTCCAGCTCTCCTTTCTGCTAACAATCCATAATCATATCTTCCAGAGTTCCGCCCGGACGGATCATCGGATAAACCATTTCCTCCGGATCTATGATAAACTCGATCAGAGTCGGGGTCTTTGTATTTTTCTTTGCTTCCTCAAATGCCGCGGCGATATCTTCTTTTTTCATAACGCGGATTCCCTTTGCGCCGTAGCTCTCCGCCAGCTTCACAAAATCCGGCGTATATTCCGGCATCTCCTCCCCGTTGGTTCTGCGGAAAAGCGCCCCTGCTCTCATATTTGTCATGCTGTATCGTTTGCCGTAAAAAAGCTTCTGCCACTGACGCACCATACCAAGATATTCATTGTTAAATACGCAGAGGATCAAAGGAAGTTCCTCCAGCACCGCCGTGGCAAATTCCTGGATATTCATCTGCATTCCGCCGTCCCCGGAAACCGCGATAACTGTTTTGTCCGGATTTCCCAGCTTCGCGCCGATTGCCGCCGGGAAACCGTATCCCATAGTTCCCAGACCGCCGGAGGTTACAAGCTGTTTTTTCTCGTTAATCTGAATATACTGGGTAACAAACATCTGGTGCTGTCCTACGTCTGTAGTAATGATCGCCTCGTCGAACTGACGGTTTATCTCTTCGATAATATCCATCGGCGTCATATTTCCCCTGTCTTTTATCAGAAGCGGATGCTCTTCTTTCCAGCCTTTGATCTGTCCCATCCACTTCTCCGTATCGCATTCTTCTACATACTCGTTCATCTTCGTAACCGCCTCGAGAGCGTCCGCCACGATCGGCACATGTACCTGGATATTTCTGGAAATAGACGCCGTATCAATATCGATATGAACAATCTGTGCGTTAGGCGCAAAAGCGTGGAGTTTTCCTGTAATACGGTCGTTAAATCTTGTTCCGATAGAGAACAGCAGATCACATTCTCCTACCGCCATATTGGCCGCGTACTGGCCGTGCATACCCAGATTTCCGATATAAAGAGGATGGTCTGTGGGAACGGCTCCCCGTCCCATGATCGTAGTCACTACCGGTACTTTTGTCTTATTGACTACTTCTGTAAATACCTTGTTTGCCCGGGCAATATTCACGCCTCCGCCTGCAAGGAACAGAGGCTTCTTCGCTTTTTTAAGCATCTTGAGAGCGCGCTTGAGCTGTCCCATATGGACGCTGGTATTGGGCTTGTAGCCCCGGATATTTACAGTTTCCGGATATTCCGCGCTTCCCAGCTCGCACATAACGTCTTTGGGAAGGTCGATAAGAACCGGTCCCGGACGGCCTGTTCTGGCTATATAAAAAGCTTCCTTGACGATACGTCCCAGATCCTCACGGTTGCGCACTGTTACGCCGTATTTTGTAATGCTCCTGGTAATTCCTACGATATCCACTTCCTGGAAAGCGTCGTTTCCGATCAGGTGCCTTGCCACCTGTCCTGTGAAACAGACTAACGGTACGCTGTCATAGTTTGCTGTGGCAAGACCTGTAACAAGGTTCGTTGCGCCCGGACCGCTGGTCACCAGACATACGCCCACCTTTCCCGTTGTCCTGGCGTAAGCGTCCGCCGCGTGAACAAGGGCCTGCTCATGCCGGGGAACGATGATCCTGATATCCTCCTGCTTGTACAGCTCGTCGCTGATATCAATGGTACATGCTCCCGGATAACCGAAAATCGTATCTACGCCTTCTTCCTTTAAAGCTCTTACAAGTAATTTGTTTCCTGTAATCTGTCTCACGCTTCTACCTCCTTTTTTAAAAAAAGAAAGCCCTGAGCATCCAATGCTCAGGGCGAATGATACATCCGTGTTACCACCTAAATTCAGAGAAATCTCTGCACTCTGCCGGTACGGGACTTCCGTCCGATACCGCTTCCCTGTAACGCGGGAAACGTTGAAGCCTACTTGCATCCGCCGGATGCGTTCAGTCCACTGCTCGAGGGCTACTTCCATAATCCCTTCACGAAGACTTCCACCTGCCGTCTCCTCTCTGGGCATCTGAGAATTATGTACTCCTCCCTGTCACTGCATTTTTAAAGATGAAATTAAATATATTATAGTGGGTATCGCAGGCTGTGTCAATGAAAAATTAACCTATCAGCACCACTACCCGGAAGGAATCCTGGTTATAGGAAATATCCAGAGTCCCCTCATAACGGTCCACTACATCTTTTACAGAAGAAATTCCAATCCCGTGGAGCTTTTTATCCTCTTTGTCAGAGAGATACCTGCCTTTTTGTATTCTGACCTCATTTTCCTTGGAATTCTCCAGCTCAAAACTGAAATAGCCGTTTTCCGTATAACGGCATTTCAGCCGCAGCCAGCGGCGATCCGGATCATTTATCTTGCAGCAGGCTTCAATGGCGTTGTCCAGGGTATTGGCAAATATGGTACAAAGGCTTACGTCGTCCAGAAGAACCATATTATCAATACTGATGTTAAAAAAGCCGTCGATAGAGGCCTCCGTCATCTTCTGGTATTTGGCATTCAGTACGGCGTTCACTACGCTGTTCTCACAGAATTTCCGGTTTGCCGTTCTGATCTCAGAGGCCATTTTTTCAAAATATTCTTTTGCCTTCGGAATATTTTCTTCCTGAAGAAGCCTCCCTACCACAGAAAGGTGGTTGTTCATGTCATGACGGAATTTACGGATCTGGCTCTGATTCTGTTCCAGCTCGTCATAATAATTTTTCTGGAGCTGCAGATTTTTCCGTTCCATATCGGCAAAAATCCCGTCTGCCAGATACGCCGCCAGACGGATACTTCCCAGATTGGCAGTCATACAGGCAAGCATACATGGCCAGATGATCCATGAATCATAAAATGGCGAAAGATAGATGCAGCTATAAATGCTGACAAAGGATGCGATACACACAATATCAATGATCAGCCATGTTCTGTCTGTAAAAGTATCATAAATTTTGCGGAAGGATTTTCCGAAAAAACGGTAAAATAATATCCAGAATAAAACCACAGACAGGAAAGTCAGGGTAGAGATGATCGTATTTGCCATCTGATTTTCCTGTTCAAAAAACGAAAAAAATATGCGGGCCCCTATATCTCTTTCCAGGAAGTTCACCGCACAGGAAACCGGCAGCAGGATCAGCGTCAGAGAGAGTTTCACTGTCCACCGTCCCTTATACAGCGCAAAATTTAAGACCAGAAACAGAGGAACAATGATCGAAATATTCCACATATCCTGGGGATAAACTATTATAGAAGCGACGGTTCCATACCCGAACAGTCCGATCAGAAACAAAACTCTGCTTTTTCTTCTTTTCAGGCAGCAGTCAATAGATTTCATAAAAAAATATCCGGCAGTCAGATTCAATATGTTTCCCATATTCTGGAACAGTGTCATTATCACATTGGTATTCATGAATACTCCTTTTACTGCAGCATACGCTGTGCGAACGCCACCGCCAGCTCCTGTTTATAGGTACGGCTGACAGGTATTTCCACTCCCCGGCAGATACAGTGGTTCCCTTCGATCTTTGATACATAGTTCATATTAACCAGGTATCTGTTATGAACTCTCTGAAAAAATCCAGGCATTTTCTGCTGGATCTCATCCAGTTTTCCATAAAAAACCGTCTGTTTTTCCGTTTTATCCACAGCACAGATATTGCGGCGGTCGCTGTAAAAACAGACGATCCCGCTTAGCGAAAGGCGCTGAACGCCGGACTTCTGCTCAATAACAAAATACTGTTCCTGCATGGTATCAATAGCATCCAGAGCCCTGTCCAGCACTTCTTTGATCTTCTTCTCCTGATAAGGTTTCAAAATGTAGTGAAAAGCCTGTACCTCATATCCCTGAAATACGAAATCCGGATAAGCGGTAACAAAAATAATCATCATCTTTTTTCCGTAAGACCGAAGAAGACGCGCTGTTTCCATGCCGCCCTTTCCCGGCATTTCAATATCCAGAAAAAGAATGTCTGTTTTATCGGCTTCTCCCTCCTCCAGAAGCCGCTCTCCTGATTCATATTCCACAATTTCACAGGGAATCCCCTTTAATTCCATATGTATTTCTACCAGACGGCGCAGATCCCGCCTGAGATTTTTCTCATCATCGCAGACTGCAATTCTCATGTATGTCTTCTCCCCCGATGTCGTATTGATGTATTTATCCATCCCTGCCTGTCTTTACCATTGGCAATGGCCTGTCTGAAATCTGATTTTATTATAGAAGAGCTATTCCTGATTTACAACAGAATTTTCCATTCTCCATTTTTTATCTTCCAGATACTTTTTACAATAAGAAAGTATTTCTGACAGTTCTTTAACTGCCAGTTCTGCAATTTCCCGTTTCTCCTCGGAATCTTCTATAATATACAACAATGCACTTTCTCTTGTCTTATAAAAATTCGGCAGTTTCTTTGCATATTCTATTGCTTTTTCATAATCCCCATAATTTTTATATGAAACTGCAATATTAAATAAAACCGAACCGCGTATTTCTGAATCAGGCGCCGTCTGCAAAATCCGCTCCTGTATATCAATGGATTGTTTTAAATACTTACGTTTCTCTGTCTCAGAGCCTTCCATTCTCTCTAACGAAGCCGAAAGCTGAACTAACAGTAATGGATTATTCGGGTATATTTTCAACGCATTCTTCATTAATTGTATATTTTCCCAATGTTTTCCTTTTTTACGGTTTCTCTCCCATTGTCTGACAAGGTTTTCTATTTTTTCTGAAGAATTAATTTCATCCATACCGATCAATTCATCTATCGTGACCTCAAAATAATTTGCCAATGAAGGAAGCATGGTAATATCGGGATAACTTTCACCCCTTTCCCATTTACTGATTGTCTGAAAGGAAATATTTAAATGTCCGGCCATCTCCTCCTGTGTCAAATCTTTTTTCTTACGAAATTTCTTAATTCTCTGACCTATAAGCAGTTCTCTCATTTGTATTTCCTCCATAATGCTCTTAATTTCTACGCTTATCTTTATTTAAATGTACAAATGGCAGTGCACTCTCCTTACACATTGATATCATACATATAGAACATGATTTTCTCAATAACTGTATAGTTGACTTAATTCTAACAGCAAATGAATTTACACTCTGAAATAAAACGAGAACTGCGATTTTTTCCCACTCATCCAAACATTACAAAATCTGTGTCAAAAATGACATTACGGCCTCTGCTGCTTTTCCCGTTAGTTTTTTATAATAAACACAAGATCAACGAAAGACGGCCGGAATGTTTTCGTACTGTATGCTTCCGCGCCGGATCTTATCAAATCCCAAAAACATAAGGAGGCAAAATATGCTGGAAGTTAAAAATCTATGTAAAAGCTATACCAACGGCGTCAATACATATCCCGTATTAAAAAATGTATCCCTGCAGGTAAAAAAAGGGGAGTTTGTGGCGGTAATGGGGCCGTCCGGCAGCGGCAAAACAACTCTTTTAAACTGTATTTCCTGCTTTATCCCTCACGACAGCGGTACAATCCGTCTGGGCGATCAGGATATTTCCAGCCTTAAAGGAGCAAAACTGGCAAAACTCCGCAATCAGAGACTTGGCTTCGTTTTTCAGGATTTTATGCTCCTGGACGGGCTAACTGTCCGTGAAAATATATGTCTGCCGCAGATCATCGCCAGAAGGCCCATCGCCCAGATGGAGACGAAATCTGAGAAATTCTGCCAGATGTTCGGAATCAGCAAAATTATGGATAAGTATCCTGCTGAAATCTCCGGAGGAGAAAAACAGCGGACGGCAGTAGCCAGGGCTCTGATGAATAATCCCTATATAATCCTGGCGGACGAACCTACCGGAAACCTGGACAGCAGATCTACGAAAGCCGTAATCGACGCTTTTCTTCAGGCCAAAAAGCAGATAGGCGCTACCATATTTATGGTAACCCACGACAGCTACGCCGCATCTTTCTGTGACCGTGTGATCGTGCTGAAAGACGGACAGGTCAACCGGGAAGTTAAGAGAACCGGTACAAGACGGGAATTTATGGACGAGCTTCTGGATATTCTGAGAACACTGGGAGGTGACGGTGATGAAACTGAACAGTATTTATAAAAAACTGAGAAAAAACAGCAAAGGGCAGTATCTTCTTCTGGGCTTCTGTATCTGCCTTTCCGTCCTTCTGCTGACTTCTTTCACATTAATGTATTTCGGACCCACCGTTCAGGATTTCCTGCAGGAAGGAGGAGATACCAGAAAAATGGCCAGCCTCTTAATGGCGGCGACTTCCGTAGGCTGTTTTATCTTTACCATCTATGCCTCCGGCCTGTTCTTTCGGAGCAAAGCGAGAGAGTACGGCGTGTTTATGGCTCTTGGCATACAGAAAAAAGAACTGAAAAAATTGCTGTTTGGGGAACTCTCCATGGTAACGGCGCTCTCCTGCCTGGTTGGGCTGGTTCTTTCCGTCCCCCTTTCCTGGGTGATCTGGAAAATTTTTGAGATATTTATTATTTCCAATGAACAGATGACTTACCGGTTCGGCCCTGTGGGATTCCTTCCCGGGATCCTGTTCAGCTTTATTCTTGCCCTGGCTCTGGGCGCCGCCGGTTTCCGTTTCGTCCGCCGCACAGATATTATGGAAGTCCTTCATATGCAGCAGAAAACCGAAATGGTACGCGAAATTCCCGGCTGGACTTTTGGAGCGGGCGTCGTCTTAACTGTAGCTGGGATCCTCCTGGGAAGCGGTCTGCCTCAGTTTAGCGCAAAAGTACTGAATATCAATCTTCCAGGAATTTTCAATCTCGTATATCTGCTCTCCGTGGCGGGGATTTATCTGATCCTTCTTTCTATTGTGGCGCAGAGCAGGGCAAAACGGAACAAGAAAAAATATTATAAGAATCTTGTTTCTATCAGCCTGATGCGTTTTACCGCCAGATCCGCCACAAGAAATATGTGCGTATCCGTACTCCTTTTATTTGCCTGCTGCTTTGCGGCTTTTTACGGAATGCAGTACTCTCTTGCTCCGGATATTCTGAATACAGACAGCGGCCGTACTTTTTCCATGCATTATCCTGCACTGGAAGATCAGATTGGCAAAACGGAAATCGAAGAAACCGCGCAGAAATATCAGATGCAGATACAGGATTATTCCGAAAATGACGCCGTCAATCTGGTCATCTCCCGAAACGCCAGAGATTTCAATGAAGACGGAACCAGGTATCTGGAGCTTTACAAAGAACAGGAAAAAGCGGCTCTCTTTGTGTCTGAAAAAGATTACCGCACACTCTCCGGGCAGGATGTATCCGTGGAACCCGGAACATATCAGACTGTAACGACAACGGATTACCGGGAAGCTTTCGAATATATAGACGGTCTGCAGGAAGTCATGAATCCTGATACGGAAAAATCCTGGAAGCTTACATTCGGAGGACAGCTTACATGTGACTCCCTGGCATCTATGAGCGAACCTTTTGCCTTCGTACTTGACGACCAGGATTATCAGAATATTATCTCCGGCGTCAGCCCCGCATATGTAGAACATCTGATTTTCTTTAATGTTTCAGATGTAGAGAACTCTTATGACTTTGCCATGGATCTTCTGTCTCAGTATGTGGGACACGCCACAGAACTTTCCAGTCATATGGGACTCTGGGATATCTGGGAGCAGAAACTTGCCGACGATGCCGGCCAGCCCTATGGTTACGAAGGTTCTGTCGATATGACGATGGACAACAACATGCTCCTTGGCGACTGGAAATATGCGCCGTCCTTTAATATTATCACGGTACAGGACAGAATGCAGCTTATCAGCGTTTATGTCATGCTCAGTCTGTACATCTGTCTTATTTCACTGGCAGCGATCAGCGTTATGGCTTATGTCAGAAGCATCTCCGTGGCTTCCGATAACCGGGAACTCTTCGAAAGCCTGGAAAAACTCGGCGCAGACAACAGATATCAACGGCAGGTTCTGAAAAAACAACTGGCCCGGATCTTTCAGTATCCGGCAGCGATTGGATGCGGTCTTGGATTTTTGTTTTCCTTTTCCATGGATTTCTTCAACGACGGCAGGATTTCCTCAACTGAAACAAAGGCGCTTGTCCTGCTCCTCGGTATCATCCTTCTGGTGTCCGTAGTTCTCTACTGTGTATACCGTTATTCCATGAGAGAGGCAGAAAGAAAAGCTGGTATTTTTTCATTGTCTCTTGAAAAATCACCAGACCGATAAAGCCGGATTCTGTTTATATTTAAAAAACCAGAAACGGGAATTACCAGCATCAAAGTCTGATGATTCCCGTTTATTATCATACTATACTGTATGATCTCAAAATCTTTTTTTCATTCGCCTTTGAAAAATCACTTAAACGATAGGACCGGATTCTTGTTTTCACGATAACCGGGATTAAAAATCCACAGTTTACAAGTTTTGTGCATCTGTTGATGACTGTTTTGTTCGTCACGCCAATCATTCTGCTTACATCGATGGGTGTAAATTCATAGAGTCTCTTCTTAAGCAGGAACACCAGGAACTCCTTTTCCTTTTTATTTAAATACGAAAAGCTGCCTGCCAGTTCCTCTTCTTCCGTTGCTTTCGATAACTCGTATACTTTTTTGGAATACAGACTCATCATTTTCATAAAGTAATTGATCCATATTTCCGGGTGCGGCGGGTTTTCCCTTCCGGAATAATACAACGCCGGCAATCCCATTTGAAGCGAAGAGTAATATTCATCCGGATCATATGCAAAATATTCTTCCAGAGAACCAATCCCGTTAAATCCGTATCCATAATAATCGAGGATATACCCTGACATAAGCCTTGCCGTCCTTCCGTTTCCGTCTTCAAAAGGATGGATGGTAACCAGCTGGTAGTGAACAACTGCAGCAATGATCAAAGGATGATCGTCGGTCGTATTCACATATTCGACAAGTTCATCCAACAGAGCCGGAATATCTGTATACTCTGGCGGAATATATTCCGGTATTCCTGTTTCTGAATCGTACACGGCAAATAATACGCCCGGCGCCATAGGCCCTCTGAGCCCGATTTTTTCTTTTGACGCACCCTTTTCCACAATCGACTGAACTTTCAGGATCATGGATTTGGAAAATAATTCTTTCTTTTTTAACCTCTCTTCCAGAAAATTCAAAGCCAGAAAATAATTTCGGATTTCCTGTTCCGGTTTCAGAAAGTGTTTGTGCGGATCACTGTCAATTGCTTCATTCGCCTGCTCTTCTGTCAGTGGATTCCCTTCAATTTTATTTGAAGCATAGGAACTTTTTTTCTTGGAATTCTTCCTGAGCCTGTTTTTTGTAACAGAGGGAAGCTTGATCGTACTGAGAGAAAAACGGTTCTCATCTATTTCTGATATTCGTTTTAATATCTCGTTTGTAAGCGTTACTTTTATCAATGTATCACCCCGTTTCACTATGGATATTATATCGCAGGGCAATAAATATTTCCACTAAAATTACACTATTTTTTCACTATTTTCATTTTTCTCCGGGAAAAACCTTCTTCCAGTTTACTTTCAGAAGGATCACCGAGAGAACGAACGACAGTCCGTCTGCCACGGGACCGGCCCACAGAGCTCCGTCCACTCCGATCACAGCGCACAGTATGATCATGGCCGGCAGAATGATGACGATCTGCTTCGCCAGCGTATTAATGGAGGAGATGGCCGGACGTCCCACCGCCTGGAAGAAAAATCCGGTACACATCTGCACGCCGTTCAGGAAGCAGAGCATCAGATAGATCTTCAGGCATTTCACGGCAAACTCATTATATAACGCGTCCTCCGATCCAAACAGAGAAACGATCTGCATGGGGAAAAGCTGGAAGATAATAAACGCGGCCAGCATGGCGGCGGTGGAGCTTACCACGATAATTTTAAACGTCCGTTTTGTTCTGTCATATTTTCCCGCTCCGTAATTATATCCGATAATGGGCTGGGCGCCTGTAGCAATACCCTGTACGATATTTATGACAATCTGATTTACTTTCATGGTGATACCCATTGTGGCAATGGGAATATCCGCGCCGTATTTGGACAATGCGCCGTATTTTACCAGCAGTTTATTGGATACCGTCACCAGAAGCACGATAGAAAACTGCAGGATAAAACTGGATGCTCCCAGGCTGACCACGTTTTTGACAACAGACAGTCTGGGTATGAAGTATTCTTTTCTGACAGATACATTTTTAAACCTGGGAATATAGGCAAGCAGAAAAACAGCGTTGAGGAACTGTCCCGCAATAGTGGCAAGAGCGGCTCCTTTTACTCCCCAGTGGAAAACAAAAATAAATATCGGATCCAGGATAATATTTGTGACACATCCCAGGAGCAGACCGACCATGGAATACTTCGGACTTCCGTCCGCCCGGACAATCGTGGAAAGCGCCACGTCAATGGAAGAGAAAACAAAGCCCAGCGCAATATAAAACCCGTAATCCATCGCGTATGGCAGTGAGTTCTCTGTCGCTCCGAAGAGAATACAGATCGGCTCCAGGAACAATAATACGATACACATAAAAATAAATCCCACTGTCACCGTAAATATCATGGAACTGCAGACACCGGCCGACGCCTTCTCTTTATTTCCCTGTCCAAGCTGCAGGCTGAAATAGGCGGCGCAGCCGTCGCCAAACAGCGCCGACAGCGCAAGCATAAAAACAGTCATGGGAAAGATTACATTGGTCGCCGCGTTTCCAAGATAACCCACGCCCCAGCCTACAAAGATCTGATCCACAATATTATAAAGCGCATTGATGACCAGAGAGATAATACTCGGTACCGCAAACTGCATAACAAGTCTGCCTATCGGACGGGTACCAAGGGGATTGCTGTTTACTGCTGCCTGATTCATAAGTTGTATACCTTCTTTCTTAACCGACATTCATCCGTGATAATTTTTATAATACATCCGGTCGTCATTCTGATTTTATTATAATATAGGATCCCGGTTATTTCTATTTAATTTCGGATGATTTTTTCTGATAAAAGCAGGAAAAGTGACCGTACCGAAACTCATTCTCTCACAAAATGCTGTTTCACAAATAAACCCTCAGATCCCGCGGAAACTGAACGCGAATTCCATTTTTCTGTCTGTGTCCAGAAGATATTCCGGATGGGGTTGCGCTCCCCAGCTGTCGTCTCCGCCGACTCCCATCTGGCCCAGCGCCGCTCGTACCACTGTATAATGGATCCGGGGCAGTTCATAGGGATGCTTCGCGTTCTCCAGCTCATGGGGTGTATACGGAAGAGCAGAAAACATCATCGGTCCGCTCTTCCCGTCCATCTGGAAAAGTACGCCCCGTCCCCGTCTGTCTGTAACAGCCGCAAACCGCACTTCTTCTTTTGCGCCGCATTCCTGCGGTACGATATATTCAGCCATATTATCTTTCACCAGGTTTTCATAAATTCCCAGTTTCGCGCCTTTTTTTCTATCCTCATATGTCTCGGCCGGTCCCAGCCCATACCATTTCACATGGTCATAATCCGCATCCAGTTTAAAAATCATTCCGAATTCCGGCATATCGCCGGGAACTTTCACCGGATAATAAGATAAAACGGTTTTCACCTGTCCGTCGCCTGTTACTTCATAGGAAACGATACAACTGCTGACAGGAACTGTAGGCAAAAGATAGGAGTAGGTTATCTTTACAGAACGAAGACCGTTTTCCCCGGCCTCTTCCTCTACAACCGGTTCCAGTATTCTGCCGCATTCCTCTCCGCGGAAATCTTTATGAGACACATACATACTGGCGATCTTCCACTGGGCGCAGCGTTTCGGCATCTGGCTTCCCTGGTCGTTGTCCACCGGAGCCCGCCAGAAATTCGGTTTCGGAATCTCTTTAAGCAGTTCCTTTCCCGCATACCGGTAAGATACAAGTCCGCCTTCCGGAATGGAAAACAGCACATCAAAATTTTCTCCCTTTACCCCGATATTATATTTGCCCCGGATCAGTGTCACCGTTTTTTCACAGGGATGTATATCTTCTTTCACCTGATATACATACTGGCCGAAAGCCATCTCATGTCCGGCGGGGGCCCAGACGGTCTCCTCTTTCAGACAGAAAGAAACTGTGACTGTATATTCACCCGGCAGCGTCTCCGGCTGTACCGGAAGATCATAAATTTTTTCACTGAGCGGTTCCGTATCTGTTTCCATCTTCTCTTTTCTGATCTGTACGCCGTTTCTGTTCACCGTTACGATACATTGATATACATTTGTATTCAGAAAGAGATTTTTATTAACGATCCGGACCTGTCTGTCCGATACTTCTGCCGTGATGTTCTGATAATTAAATTTTACCTCCTGCATCTTGGGAGACGGTTCTCTGTTCCTGCCGTATACAATACCATTGGCGCTGAAATTATAATCTGTGGGCCTATCCCCGAAATCCCCTCCATACGCCTGAAATTCACAACCGTATCTGTCCCTGGCGCAGAGAGTCTGATCAATATAATCCCAGATAAATCCGCCCTGATAAAGCGGCTCAGTATCTGTCAGATCTGTATATCTGTGCATCGCCCCGCAGGAATTTCCCATGGCATGTGAATACTCGCAGCAGATAAAAGGCTTGCTTCTGTCATTTTCCAAAAATTCCCTGATCTTCTCCGCCGGCGTATACATCTGGCTTTCCATGTCGCTGGTATCGTTGAATCTCCTGTCTCGGAATATCCCTTCATAGTGGACCAGACGGCCAGGATCTTCCTTCCGGAAAAACTGCGACATTTCATAGATCACACTTCCGCCGTAGGATTCATTGCCGCAGGACCAGATCAGAACAGAGGGATGATTTTTGTCTCTCTGATACATGGAATTGGCGCGGTCCAGCATCATATCCCGCCACTGAGGTTTGTTGTCCGGCACGATAAAATCATAGTCTCCGGTCTTCTCCGCCGTGTCCCAGGATCCGTGGGATTCCATATTCGTCTCGTCGATCACATACAATCCGTATTCATCACATAAACGATAAAAAAGAGACTTATTCGGATAATGACAGGTCCGGACAGCATTGATATTATTCTGCTTCATTACAGTCAGATCCCTGCGCAGCTCTTCTTCTGTCACACATCGTCCTCCGACGGAACTGAATTCGTGACGGTTGACGCCTTTGAAAACAATCCGTTTACCGTTCAGTGTCATAATGTGATCCTTTATTTCAAATCTTCTGAACCCGACCTTTTCAGGAATTACTTCACAGAGACTCCCCTCTGCATTATAGACTTCGATCAGCAGATCATAAAGATCCGGCTCTTCCGCGCTCCAGAGCTTCGGATTTTCAATTTCCCGGACAAACCGGCCTTCCCCTTCCAGCCTGCATTCCTCTTCAAAACAGAGTACACCTTTACAGGAGAGCCTGAAACAGGCCTTTCCGGATCCCCACGTCTCTGTACAGATTTCCAGAGTTCCTTTCTTCAGGGTTTCATCCGGCACAGCGCGGATCCTGAGATCACAAATATGTACATCCGGCACCGTATAAAGAAATACGTCTCTGTAAATACCGGAAAAACGATAGAAATCCTGATCTTCACACCAGCTTCCGGCAGTCCACTTAAACACCTGTACTGCCAGCTTGTTTTCTCCTTCCCTCACATAATCCGTCAGTTCAAATTCGGAGGGAGTAAAAGAGTCCCCGCTGTATCCTGCAAATTTTCCGTTGAGCCAGACAGCGGCCGCGCTTTCGGCGCCCTGAAAAGAAACGAACAGTCTTTTTCCCCGCATCCTTTCAGGAACAGTAAAATATTTTACATAACTTGCCGTGGGATTAAAATGTTCCGGTATCTCTCCCGGCCTGATATCTTCTCTGCCATCCCAGGGATACTGGGTGTTCGCGTACTGAGGAGCGTCATATCCTTCCATCTGTATATGGGCGGGTACACGGATATCGTCCCAGTCCGCACAGCTGCAATCCTCTTTTTCGAATCCCGGAACAGAAGATTCATAATTTCTGGCGTAACTGAATTTCCACACTCCGTTCAGGCTCTCCGTGTACTCCGATTTTCCTGATATCATATCTTCCCGGCCCCTGTAATACACATGATCGGAATGGGCGTCCAGCCTTCCCTCCCTGAAATAAAGCGGATCTTTTACCCTGCTGTAGTCAAAAGAACTCATAAGGCTCCTCCTTGTTTAAAGATTCTTAATTTATCGAAATATATACTGATATATGTGCGCCGCTTCCAGCTGCTTTATAAAATCACTGTCCAGGGTTTTAGATCTGGCCTGCGGAATGAGGTCAATTATATTCTCTCCCATCGGATATTCCATCTCTCCACCTCAGCTCTATTTATTTTCAACTATCCTTCTATTTTCAAGATTATCACATTTTACCCTAAAATCAGGTATTATTTTATAAATTAAATACTAAATATTAGTAGTTTTAAAAACACTGCCGTAAGACACGCTAAATCTGTTTTTGTTTACACTGCCCCAGCAGAAAAGAAGACATCTCAAAATCATAGCGCTTCTGTATATTTTCCGCCGGAAGCACCGGACGGGACGGCTCCGGCCTGTTTCCGGCCTTCCGGTATTCTTTTACCGTCATTCCAAACTTCTCCATAAACATCCGGTTTAAATACCTGCTGCTGGAGAAACCTGTCTCCATACATATATCAAGAATACTGAGGTCGGAATCCCGCACATATCCCAGCGCCCTGTCAAAACGGATATTGTTCAGATATTCCTGAAAGGAAATACCCAGCATTTTCCGTATAAAATGCGAAGCATGACAGACTGTAATGTTTTCCAGCCGGGCTATTTCATTAAGCGAAAGTTTTTCTTTATAATGCTCCGCTATATAACCTGTGATCCTGTTTAACCGGAGCGTATTATTCTGGGCGGACATATATTCCTTTTCGTTTCTGAAAGAACAGTCTGCGCCGCTTAATATAAGATAAAGGGCCTCCAGCATCAGTCCCGCGCATTTTACTTCACGGAAGGGAAGCGCGCTGAAATAAAACGAAGCGCAGGAAACCAGCATGTCTCTCGTCTGTTCATACAGGTTTCCCGTCTGCATAACAGGATTATCAAAATGCAGAAAATTAAGCTGATAACAGATCCTGCGGTAAAAATCCGAATGTACCTGGAATGCTAGAACAAGATTTTTCTCTCCGGCGCTGGAAAAAGAATGGATCTGGAAACGATTGATAATATAGATATCCCCTTCCCGCAGTTTATATTCCTTCCCGTCCATGAACAGGCAGAGCGCGCCCTTCAGAAGAATCCCTATTTCCAGATCGTCATGGCCGTGAGGACAGCGGGAAGTCATTTCCACGACAAAAAGTTCCAGATAATTCATTACCGTATGGGTTACGATCTCAAACTCTTTTTTCTCATCCATTCTGCTTCTCCTCCTGCCTGTTTTTTCTTTATTTTACCACAAACGCACAATAAAGCCATCCGTAAACCGCAAGATTGTCATTTTTTAAAAAACGGCTTTTGTTATAATATTTTCAGAAAACAAAGAGAAAACATTAGTTTAAGGAGGTGACATACCTTGAAAAAGAAAGTAATCGCCGCAGGACATATCTGTCTGGACATTACGCCTGTTTTTCCCGAAATGAAAGCAGAGTCACTGGATCAGGTATTATCCCCGGGAAAACTGCTGCAGATGGATAGAGCCGACGTCCACACCGGAGGCGCGGTGGCGAATACCGGACTGGCCATGAAAAAACTGGGAGCCGACGTCCGGCTGGCCGGTAAAATCGGAAAGGACGCTTTTGGCGAGCTTATCCTGAATATACTGAAAAAATATGACGCCCAGGAAGGCATGACTGTCAGCGAAGGGGAAAGCACCTCTTATTCTGTTATCCTGGCCGTTCCGGGGATTGACCGCATCTTTCTCCACAATCCGGGAGCCAACGATTCCTTCTGCGCAGACGATATATCGGATGAGCTTCTCAAAGACGCCGCGCTGTTCCATTTCGGGTATCCGCCGTTAATGAGATCCATGTATCAGAACGACGGACAGGAACTTGTGAAACTTCTGCAGAAAGTAAAACGTGCCGGGACGGCGGTTTCCCTGGATATGGCCGCAGTTGACCCGGGTTCGGAACCGGGAAAGGCGGACTGGAAAACCATACTGGAGAAAACGCTTCCCTTCGTGGATTTCTTCGTGCCAAGCGCGGAAGAACTCTGCTATATGCTGGACCGGGAACGGTTTTACCAATGGCAGGAGAGAGCCCGGGGCGGCGACGTTACTCAGATCCTCGATCCCGAAAAAGACATACGGCCTCTGGCAGAAATGTGCATGGATATGGGATGCCAGATTCTCCTGATCAAATGCGGCGCTCCCGGAATGTACTTTAAAACAGCGGACAGCCGTCATCTGGAACCGCTCTGCTCCGGTCTGGAGATGGATCCCGCACTGTGGGGCGGCAGGGAGATTTTCGAGCGCAGTTATATCCCGGAAAGAATTCTTTCCGGTACCGGGGCCGGAGATACCAGTATCGCCGCTTTTCTCACTGCGGTTCTTAAGGGCTGCGGACCGGAAGCGTGCCTGCATCTCGCCGCTGCGGCCGGCGCGTCCTGCGTCGCGGAATACGACGCTTTAAGCGGTATCGGAACTCTCAGGGAATTAGAAGAGAAAATAAACAGAGGATGGAAAAAATATAAAGGAGGAAAATCATGCTGGTAAATTTAAATGATGTTCTGCTTCCCGCAAAAAAAGCAAAATACGCGGTAGGCTTATTTAACGCAGTGAATCTTGAACTTGCAAGGGGAATCATCCGCGCCGCTGAAGAGACACAGTCTCCTGTGATCGTGGGGACTGCGGAAGTCCTGTTTCCTTACGGACCGCTGGAGGAAGTATCCTATTACCTGCTTCCCATGGCGAAAAAAGCCGGGGTGCCGGTGGTCGTTCACCTGGATCACGGACTTAACCGTGAAACCTGCCTGAAGGCGCTTGAACTGGGCTTCAGTTCCATTATGTACGACTGCTCCACCGATTCCTATGAAGAAAACGTCCGCAAGGTAAAGGAAATGGCGGAAATCGCCCATTCTTACGGAGCGACCATCGAAGGAGAGCTGGGACATGTCGGCGACAATGAGGATATGACCGACGACGGAACGTCTTCAAAGGATCCTTCTATGTACTATACAGATCCGAAAATGGCTCTGGACTTTGTGCAGAAAACCGGCGTGGACGCCCTGGCGGTAGCTGTGGGGAACGCCCATGGAGCATATAAATTTCCTCCAAAACTGGATTTCGCCAGGATCCGGGAAATCGCCTCAACTGTGGACGTGCCTCTCGTGCTTCACGGAGGTTCCGGCCTTACCGATCTGGATTTTAAGACAGCTATCAGAGAAGGTATCAGCAAAGTAAATATTTTCACTGATATCAATGTGGCCGCGGCAAAGGCTGTATCTGAAAGATACACAGACGCCGGCAAAGGGCTTACCGATCTGATCCCCTCCGCCGTAGAGGCAGTACGCCGGGAATCCGAAAAGAAAATGCGCTTATTCGACAGTGTCGGCAAAGGATGAGAGCCGGACCCTGTTTATACACAAAAAATCAAAAACGGGAATTTTAGCTATAACTTCCACTAAAATTACACTATAAAAGTTGCAAGCCTGTATAAAGACAGCCGCAAAAGGTCATGGCAGAAACCTTTTTGCGGCTGTTTCTTGATAACTTTGGGTTTATTTATGTATAGCGTCAGGTCCTTTTACTTGATAAAGCTTACATGCTTACAGATTTCTTCCACAGCTTTGTCTTTCTTTTCATTAAAAATCACCTTATTTTCTTCAAAAAGATTTCTTCCGTGGGTATCAATGGATACGATCAACGGACCAAATTCATGGACACGGCAGGTCCAGAGTGTTTCCGGCATGCCCAGATCCTTCCAGTCTGCGCTTTCGATCTCTTCCACTGTAGCAGCTGCTACAACGGCACAGCCTGCGGGGAAAACACAGTGGAGAGCTTTATACTCCTGACAGCCTCTCATCGTCCCTTCTTTCATTCCTCCTTTCCCCACAATAAGCTTTACCCCTGTTTCCCGGATAAAATCATATTCAAATTTCTCCATCCGCATACTTGTAGTGGGACCTACAGATACCATTTCATACTTATCTTCCTCCCCTTCTACCGGACGGACAATAGGACCTGCATGAAAAATGGCTCCTCCTTCCAGATTCACAGGCAATTCTCTTTTGCCCTCTATCAGACGTCTGTGTGCCACATCACGGCATGTGGTAATATGGCCGTTCAGATAAATAATATCACCGATATGAATGTCTTCCAGATCTTCTGCTTTAATTGGTGTTGTAAGAATTTTTTTTGCCATTATAATTCTACCTCCTTGTGTGAAGTGATTTTGTAATTCAGATCTTTATCAAATTCAATGTGTCCTCTTCTGTGGGACCAGCAGCCTACATTTACTGCTACTCCGATTGTAGAAGGATGTCTTGCCGTATTCTCGATATGTACGCCCATTACAGAGTAGTTTCCGGACATTCCCTGCGGTCCCAGTCCGATGGCGTTTATTCCATCTTCTAAAAGCTTTTCCATTTCTGCAGCCCTTGCATTACTGTTATGAGAACCTAACGGACGCATCAGCGCTTTCTTGGATAAAAGGGCAGCCGTCTCAACAGAAGTCGCAACCCCCACGCCTACTAAAAGAGGAGGACATGCATTCAGGCCATAGCTGGTCATAACGTCCATCACAAATTTGGTCACGCCTTCGTAGCCCTCACCGGGCATCAATACCATGGCTTTTCCCGGAATGGTACATCCTCCTCCTGCCATGTAGGTATCTATTACGCACTGATCGTTATCCGGCACGATTTCCCAGAATACGGTAGGAGTTCCCTTTCCCACATTTTTTCCCGTATTATATTCGTCAAAGGTTTCGACACTGTTATGACGGAGAGGAGCCTTTATAGTTGCCTGTATAACCGCCTCTTTCAGAAGAGCTTCCACCTGGCCGATCAGAGGGAAATTCACACCGCATTTTACAAAAAACTGGAGAACTCCTGTATCCTGGCAGCTGGGACGATTCAGTTTCTTTGCCAGCTCCTGATTCTTAAACATCGCATCATAAATGGTTTTTGCCAGTTCACTGGTTTCCTTCTCCCGCAGCTGGGCTAATTTTTCTCTTACGTCATCGGGAAGTACTTTTCCCGTATAGGCCACAAATTTCGCCATAATATCTGTCATCTTTTGAACTGCCTGTTCATTACTCATTTTTAACTTCCTCCTTTTTTGTTTGCACCGCCCGGCGCATTATTTATTTCCTGCCGGATTTTCCTGTCTTCTACGGATAAAACGGGAAAAAGATCGGCAATAAAACCAAACTTACAATAGTGGATACTAATATCAAAGGTAATCCTGCTTTGGCATAGTCGGTAAACTTATATCCCCCCGGCGCCAGCACCATAGTATTGGCCGGCATTCCAATAGGGGTGGCATATGCGCAGGAGCCGGCAATCACAGTGGCCATAACAACAGCGCTGGGATCTGCTCCCATTCCCTGGGCAATAGAAATGCTGATGGGCACCAGCAAGGCTGTAGTTGCTGTATTGGACATAAAGTTTGTCATTACACATGCCAGCACAAAAACCACTACCAGCAGCAGGAAAGGTGAAGAATTTTCTCCGATCAGACCAATCACTACTTCCGCTATCTTTTCACCTGCTCCCGTCACTTCAAGAGCTTTAGCCAGAGACAGGGTTCCTCCAAACAGAAAAATGGTCTGCATATCAATAGATTTTATAGCCTGCTTTTCTGAAATAACTCCCGTCAGGATCAAAAGGATAGCTCCTATCGCTCCTGAGATTGCCAGGTTAATGCCGATCACATCTTCAAAGATCATTGCCAGGATTGTAAGTACTAAAATGATCAGCGCAAGATATTGTTTCCAGGCAGGCACGTTACTGTAGTCCACTTCCTCATCAAAAGTAGTGTCCGTTTTTACACTGGGCTTGTCCGGCAGAAGCTTATACCCGATAGTTGCGAAGAAGAGAATACCTGCGATCAGCATTGGAATACCAATCTTTCCATAGTCAAAAAAGGCAAAGTTCAGGCCGATATCCTGAAGAGCTGCCTGGGCGATCAGATTTCCCGGGGCCCCGATCAGGGAGATATTTCCTCCCATTGCTGCAGCAAACACTAATGGCATCAAAAGTTTTGACCGGGAGAACCCTGACTTGGCGGCGATTCCTATTACCACAGGTATAAGGACTGCTGCCGTTCCTGTATTTGACAGGAATCCTGACATTGTGCCTACCACAACCATAATGGTAACGATCAGCTGTCTTTCTGTTTTTGCAAACCTTGTCACGATTCCCCCAAGTTTGTTTGCCATTCCAGTTTCAAACAGCGCTCCTCCCACGATAAACATGGCTACAAAAAGAATGACATTCGTGTCAATAAATCCTTCAAATGCTTCCTCGATAGTCAGCACTCCTGTTACAACCAGGGCAATGCACACGATCATAGATGTAAGGGCCAGGGGGATCTTCTCCAGCACAAACATCACGATGGCAAAGGCCAGAAGGATTAAGGTGATTACCATTGGATCCATTTCTTTCCCTCCTTGTTTTGATATTTGATAATGTATCCATTTGTTGATTTTACAATAATACTTCTTTCTGCTAAAGTCAACTCTTTATTTCCTTTTCTCTTTTTTTAACGAATATCCTTCCTCAATTTTGTAAATTATAGACAAAAATAGAGATACAACAAAATTGCTGTACCTCCTGCTCACTGTATATTTCTCTCTATTTCTTTATGGTGAAAACCTTGTCAAAATATTCTCCATGCTTCGGATAATATGATCATACATCCGTTTTCTGGCCTTCTCCACATCATTCGCCTGGATAGCGTCAAGAATTTTCCGATGTTCATACATGGATATTTTTGCATAATCCTCTTCCGTCACTTTATGTCCCATAGAAAGCCCATTCCATAGTGATGAAAGAATTGCTTTCATCTTTTCATTATCTGCCGCTGTCCAGATGGACATATGAAAAGCCTCATTTCCTCTGCTGTACTCACCGAAGTCGTTTTCGTCCAGAGCTTTCTTTGTAGTATCATACGCATATACGATATCGGAAATATCTTTTCCCTTCTGGCTTGCCCGGGCTGCCGCTTCACTTTCCAACAGCGCCCTTGTTTCATAATGGTCACGGATGGTTTTTTCATTGACTCCTAAAACAATGGCCCCTTTATTAGGCCTCAGTTTGATCAGACCGTCTGTAGCGAGTATCTGAAACGCTTCCCTTACCGGCATGCTGGACACTCCCAGCTGTTCCGCCATTCCTTCAAGCGTCAGCTCCTCCCCTTCTTTCAATTCCCGTTTCAGAATTGCTTCCCGAAGTACAGAGGCTACCTGCTCTCTTGCAGGAAGCAGCTGGATTTTTTTCATTGCTATCATTGGGTCCATCTCCCCTCAAATTCATTGGCATATAGCTCATAATAGTTTTCAAAGCATATTCTGATCTCTGGAAAGTCTCCTGCCTCCACGGCTTTTACCAACTTTTCCAAAAGACGGGATACTTCATCCTTATCTCCCATATTTTCAATTCCATAGGCCACATAACCTTCAAGCACCTTCCTTTGCATCTGGTAAAGATAAGGATTATCCGGCAGTTCCATAACTGCCCTGTGAAATTCCAGTTCCAGCCGGGCCTTCTCTGTCTGATCATCCGTTTCTTCTAATTTGGCCAGTATGTGTCCCAGCATTCCTGTATCTGCACCTTTTTTTACAGAAAGAATTAAAGTCTCCGCTTCTGCCGTTCCCATAACGCAAAGTGTTTCCCGGATCTGTTCCTTGTTTAAAACTACTGCCTGGATATGACGGTTCGGCAGCCTTTTTGCAAAGCCTTCTTCTACCAAAGCCTGAAGGGCTTCCCGGACAGGCATACGGGAAATCCCCAGCATATCTGCCAGCGTCTCCTGTGCCAGTTCCTCGCCTGACGGGATATTTCCCAAAAGGATCTCATTTCTTATCGCCTGGATGATGTAATCTTTTGTCTGCGTTCTTTTTAATGATTTCATATGCTGCCTTTCCCTGTTCTCATGTATAATATACTATCTGTTTTTTATCCAGGGGTCAAGATGAAAGTGCTTTATTAACCGCAGAGCATTTTTATCAGCTGTTATAATCATTCTCTCATTTCTGCTAATTATTGGCAGCTAATGGAATTGTACGGCTTGGAATCCGATTAGCAAATTGTGAACTGCTAATCGCCGTTAGGTTCAGTGTTCGGATTTTTTCTGAAAATGAAAGAAGCCGAAAACCTTGATTTTTCAAGGAATTTTCGGCTTCCCGGTTACGTCCCTAGCGCGATTCGAACGCGCGGCCTTTCGCTTAGGAGCAAGGCACTCGGTACCTTGCTCCTGGTTTATCGCTGTCTTATGAAGTTCTTGAAAAGCCCTGATTTGCGGGGTTTTTTAGCTATCGTGGGCACCTGATTGTCAGTTCTTATATGGTCCCAGATCAGCCCCGTTTCGGCCTGTTTTGTTTGCAAAATGTTGGCATGAGCTAATTTAGTTCTCAGTACCGAATTGCCAAACAGTAAAAAATGAGTGCTTATAACGACGCCAATAGATTTATCGGCTACCGATTCCGTACTTTCTCGGAATTGATAACTCTATTAAATTATTGACCTGTTTTTATGATCTCTACATTTATATTATACCCCAAAATACACGCATTGTGTACCCCTGATTTGGGCAATGGAGTTCTTATTCGTCACCGGCTTCGCTGCTTTGCTATTTCGTAGGGATTCATCAGCTGGCGCTTAGAAGGACTGCTCCGGTGGTCAAAACTTTCCCTCGCTCCAGCTGATTAAGCTGGTATCGGTAAGATACATATATCACTCATTTCCATACAGTGCAACAATGTACATAAAGATCTTTCGACTTTTAATGGTCGCCAACTTGGCTACCATTAGCCAGAGCATGGTTTTATGCAAAGAAAACTGCAAGTCTGGGCGAGTTGGCGAAAAGTGAAATTTATATTTGGAAACGCAAAGAAGATTTTCATCCACATAACAGAAACTATATTTCAGGTTCCTCATTTATGATTCCATCAATAATTAGTCCGATATTACTACTAACTCTTCCTTTTAACTGATGAATATCTTGATTGATCAATCGTTCCTGCTCAATGGCAACCAAAACATTCTCTGCCAGAGTTCCAATCTGGGGATTTTTCTTTGCGTTCATGCCTGTTGCTTCTAATAATGCAT
>CBJMC01400__coassemble_884_pt1 | contig 25410 bp, 19 predicted proteins | sample CBJMC01400__metabat2_low_PE_023 | metagenome-assembled genome bin CBJMC01400 | reverse complement strand
ATACCAGAAAATCAGGATGGGTGTTCATAATTTATTCATTCATGCGTTTGTCGTGATCTCCATGGGAGTCATCCGCGTAATTATGAAGAAAAACTCCATCCTGGAGAGTAACATGGTTCAGACCATCGGGTCTGCCGGAGAATCACTGGCAGCCGGCGCTATCTTTACCATGCCGGCGCTTTTTTTATGGGCAGAAGAAGGTCTCTGTGAAAAACCGGGCCTTGTAGAGATCACACTGATCGCGCTTTGCGGCGGTATTCTCGGTGTGCTCTTTATGGTGCCGCTGCGTAACGCGCTGATCGTAAAAGAACATGCCACACTGACTTATCCGGAAGGAACAGCATGTGCAGACGTGCTTCTTGCCGGTGAAAAAGGCGGCTCCAATGCAGCTACCGTTTTCTCCGGAATGGGAATCGCGGCAGTATTCAAATTTATAGTAGACGGACTGAAAGTGGTTCCTGCCGATGTTGCGGCAGCGTTTAAATCCTTTAAAGGTGAAATCGGTATGGAAGTATATCCGGCCCTTCTTGGTGTGGGATATATCGTAGGACCGAGAATCGCTTCCTTTATGTTCGTAGGTTCTCTCGTAGGCTGGATGGTAATCGTTCCGCTGATCTGTCTGTTCGGACCGGATACCTGGCTGTACCCTGCAGATCAGGGCGTGACTATCGCCCAGCTTTATGCGGAAGGGGGAGCCGCTAATATCTGGACAAACTATGTAAAATATATCGGTGCCGGAGCAATCGCTACGGGCGGTATTATTTCCCTGATCAAGTCTCTGCCGCTGATCGTAAGAACTTTCCGCGACTCCATGAGAGACATGAAGGGCGGTTCAGCAAAGAGTGCTCTGAGAACAGAACAGGATATCTCTATGGCTGCTATTCTTGTGGGAATCATTGCCATGGTATTCATTATCTGGGTGGTTCCGGCAATTCCGGTAAATCTGCTGGGTGCAGCTCTGATCGTAGTGTTCGGCTTCTTCTTTGCAACTGTATCTGCCCGCATGGTAGGTATGATCGGAAGCTCCAACAACCCTGTTTCCGGTATGGCCATCGCGACGCTTCTGATTGCCACAATGGCAATCAAAGCCAGCGGACAGACAGGTATTGACGGTATGAAAGGCGCTATTGCCATCGGTTCCGTTATCTGTGTTGTTGCGGCGATCGCCGGCGATACTTCACAGGACCTGAAAACCGGTTATCTCTTAGGCGCGACACCGAAGAAACAGCAGATCGGTGAGATGCTGGGTGTTGTTATCGCAGCTCTTGCCATCGGAGGAGTTCTCTATCTTCTGGATGCCGCATGGGGATACGGCACAGCAAACGTACCGGCTCCGCAGGCAGCTCTGATGAAGATGATCGTAGAGGGAATCATGGGCGGAAATCTTCCGTGGAACCTGGTATTCATCGGCGTGTTCCTGGCACTGGGCCTGGAGATCCTGAGAATTCCGGTAATGCCTTTTGCGATCGGTCTTTACCTTCCGATCTATCTGAACGCTACCATTATGATCGGCGGCGTTGTACGTCTGTTCATGGACGGCAGAAAGAACGTTTCAAAGGAAAAGAGAGAGTCTCAGTCCACCAACGGTACTCTGTATTGTGCAGGTATGATCGCAGGAGAGGGTCTGGTAGGTATAGCCCTTGCGATTCTGACAGTAGCAGGAATCAGCCTGGATATTTCCGGTGTGATCAACCTGGGTAATATCGGCGGCGTAGTGATCATGATCCTGATGATCCTCCTTCTGCTGAAATTCTCACTGTGGAATAAAAGAAAAGCCTGATGAGAAAAAAAAATAAAAAACAGAATAATGATATTAACTATCTGGATCTGATTCCAGAAAGAAATGAAGCTCTGGGATGGCATAAAGACCTGAAAGAACGTGTGATCCTGGAAGTGGAAAATACTGGTATCATGAATACGATCGCTCAGAAAGTCTTCAGCAAACCTCGTTTTACCAAGGTTCATCTGGACAGACAGGGCAGCTTTATCTGGCCGTTGATCGATGGAAAAAGGACTGTGGCTGATATCGCGGCTCTTGTAAAAGAAGAATTCGGAGAGGCGGCGGAGCCGCTGTATCCCAGAATCGTAAAATATTTCCAGATCGTAGAGAGCTATCGTTTTGTGAAATTTGTAAACATGCCGAAGAAATAGGGCAGAATAAGAACGGGAAGCGGCCATTTGGCCGCCGCCCGTTCTTTTCGTCTTTTTAGAAAAACTTCAGCATGGCAAAGCAATAACGGAACAGAAAGGAGAGACTATGGCACTTACAGGAAAGAAACCCTGGTATATCGAATATCTGACTATTTTCATAGGAACCGGACTGATGGCTTTGGGAATCAGTTCCTGTTTTGACGCTGCGGGGCTGGTAACAGGGGGATTTTCCGGCATTTCCATTCTGGTAAAGGCTGCTTCCGGAAATCTGTACGGCTGGGAAGTGCCGCTGTGGCTGACAAATATGACCCTGAATATTCCCATGTTCCTTCTGGCGATAAGGATGAAAGGGATGACTTTTGCGAAAAAGGCGCTGATCGGAGACGGTTCGCTTACCCTTTGGCTTGCTGTGCTGCCGGGATGGGCGCTTTCTGAGGATCTGCTGCTCTCAGCGGTTTACGGAGGCTGTCTCATGGGTGTGGGGATCGGAATGGTATTCTTAGGCGGCGGTACTACCGGAGGGACAGATATGCTTTCCGCTCTTATCCAGAAATACCTGAAACATTATTCTATAGCCCAGATCATGCAGTTTGTAGATGGAACTATCGTCCTTGTAGGAGCCTTTGTGTTTGGAATGGAACGGGCTCTGTATGCGATCATTGCTGTTTTTCTTGTGACAAAGGTTTCCGACGGATTGATCGAGGGCCTGAAATTTTCAAAATCCGTCTACATTATCACAGAAAAGCCGGATGAAATTTCCAAAATGATCATGAATGAGCTGGACCGGGGCGTTACGGGAATCAGCGCCAAAGGAATGTATTCCGGCCAGGAAAAGCTGATGCTGTACTGTGTGCTGGGGAAAAAACAACTGATCGCCCTTAAGGAAAAGGTGGACGAGATCGATCCCTCCGCTTTCGTCATTGTAGGAGATGTCCGGGAGGTACATGGGGAAGGCTTTATCGAAAGATAGCACTAGGAAAAATACACAAAAATTTGTAAAAAAGTTCTATTTTCCTCTTTTATTTTTGGTGATTTTGTATTAAAATATTTCTATGTACAAATTCTTGTGGGGAAATTGTAAAGAAGAATGTACAAGATATGGGAAGGGATGTAAGCAAATGATATCAAATCAGGTACTTCAGAATACCCTGGAAGGGTTAAAAGAAATATCCAGAACAGAATTCTGTATTATTGACACAGAGGGCAAGGTTCTGGCCTCTACATTTTCCGATTTTTCGATTCAGCCAGGGGATATACAGGCATTTGTGGAATCCCAGGCGGACAGTCAGCTTGTAAAAGGATTTCAGTACTTCAAAGTATGTGATGATTATCAGTTGGAATATATACTGGTAGCTCATGGCGACGACGAAGACACCTATATGGTGGGTAAGCTTGCCGCTTTCCAGATCCAGAATCTGATCATCGCGTATAAAGAACGGTTTGACAAGGACAGTTTTATCAAGAACCTCCTTCTTGACAATCTGCTCCTTGTAGATATTTATAACCGCGCCAAAAAGCTTCATATAGACGCGGATGTGCGCCGTGTGGTCATGATCATGGAGATGCAGCAGGAAAAAGACCACAATATCATGGAGAGCGTCAAAAGCTTCTTTGGCGGAAAGACAAAGGATTTCATCACTGCAGTGGATGAGAAGAGCATCATCATTGTAAAGCAGCTTGAAGACGGCGAAGACTACAGCGATATGGAGAAGCTTTCCCACGCGATCCTGGATACGCTGGGATACAGCCAGGATGGAGAGACGCATATTGCATACGGTACTATTGTCAATGAACTGAAAGAAGTTTCCCGTTCCTACAAAGAGGCGAGGATGGCCCTTGACGTAGGCAAGATCTTTTTCGGGGAAAAAGATGTGATCGCTTACAGTTCTCTTGGGATCGGCAGACTGATCTATCAGCTTCCGATACCGCTGTGCAAAATGTTCATTAAGGAAATTTTTGAGAACAAGTCGCCGGATGATTTTGACGAGGAAACTCTGGTAACTATCGACAAGTTCTTTGAGAACAGTCTGAACGTTTCCGAAACCTCCAGGCAGCTTTATATTCACAGAAATACTCTTGTGTACCGTCTGGATAAGCTCCAGAAAAGCACAGGGCTGGATCTGAGAGTATTTGAGGACGCGATTACCTTTAAGATCGCCCTCATGGTGGTAAAATACATGAAATATATGGAAACTCTGGAGTACTAAGACCGGAAAATCCATTGTTCAGGAACTGCTTCATATATGAAATTTTTATGAAATCCTGAAAAATACAAGAAAAATGCTTGCAATCCGTCACTAAATATGTTACAACATTGTTACAAAAACGTTAATATATTTGTGCCGCAAGATGCAGGGAGATGCTGCCGGAGGCTCTGGCAGCATTTTCATGTTTACAGGCGGCGCAGAAAAGATAGATGAAAAAGAAACGCTGGATTTCTTTTGAGCAGCAGAACAGAAACAGAGGAGGACATTATGATTGATCTGATTGATGTAAGTAAATCTTATGGAAAAGGCCTTCCGGCTGTAAACCATGCAAACTTACATGTAGACAAGGGTGAGTTTGTCTTTGTGGTGGGAAGCAGCGGGTCCGGCAAGTCGACACTGATCAAGCTGCTGATGAAGGAGCTTGACAGTACCAGCGGACAGATGATCGTCAGCGGAGAGCGTCTGGAGACGATGAAGCACCGGCGTGTTGCGAAATACCGCAGGAAGCTCGGCGTTGTGTTCCAGGATTTCCGCCTTCTGAAGGACAGGAATGTATATGAAAATGTGGCCTTTGCCCAGAGAGTCATTGGAAGACCGGGCAAAGTGATCCGTAAACGTGTGCCGGAGGTCCTCCAGGAAGTGGGACTTGCCGGAAAATATAAATCTTTTCCGGACGAGCTTTCCGGCGGAGAGCAGCAGAGAGTGGCGCTTGCCAGAGCATTGGTGAACCGTCCGGATATTCTGCTGGCCGATGAGCCTACCGGAAATCTGGATCCCAAGACATCTGAGGAGATCATGCAGCTTCTGGAGCAGATCAATGAGCGCGGAACGACAGTACTGGTGGTAACCCATAATAAAGAGATTGTAAATGCAATGAAGAAGAGGGTTGTTACCATGCAGGAAGGCGTCATTGTCAGCGATGAGAAAGAGGGAGGATATCATGAGGCCTAGTACATTATGGTTTACCCTGAAACAGGGAATTGTAAATATAAAGAGAAACTGGATGTTTTCCATAGCGTCGATCCTTACTATGGCGGCCTGTATTTTTCTTGTGGGCGTGTTCTATTCAATCGTGAATAATGTGGACAATATTGCCCATAAGGTAGAACAGGAAGTGCCTATTACCGTATTTTTCGACGAGGGAACCACCCAGGAACAGATAGACGAGATTGGCAAACAGATCCTGCAGCGGCCGGAGGTGGAAAAAATCGAGTTCACATCTGCCGATGAAGCATGGCAGGAATTTAAAGACCAGTATTTCCAGGGGTCAGACGCGGCGGAAGGCTTCCGGGACGACAATCCTCTTGTAAATTCCGCCAACTATGCGGTTTATATGAACCAGATCGAACTGCAGAGCGATTTGGTCACTTATATTGAAGGGCTGGATCATGTGCGCGAGGTAGAGCAGTCGGAACAGGCGGCGAACACGCTGGGAACCTTTAACAAGTTTGTATCCTACGCCTCCATCATCATCATTGTGATACTTCTTGTGATCTCTATCTTCCTGATCAGTAATACCGTATCGGTAGGTATTTCTGTCCGTAAGGAGGAAATCGGAATTATGAAATATATCGGGGCTACGGACGCCTTTGTGCGGGCGCCCTTTGTCCTGGAAGGAATGCTTCTGGGAATTATCGGCGCGGCGATTCCGCTGACGGCTCTTTATTTCCTGTATAACACGGCGGTGGAATATGTGCTGACCAGATTTAATGTGCTGACAGGAGTGGTGGACTTTATTCCTGTGCTGCAGATATACCGTATTCTGGTTCCTATCAGTATAGCTCTGGGAATCGGAATCGGCCTGATCGGAAGCTTCTGGACAACCAGAAAACACCTGAGAGTTTAGGCTGCGGCTGCAGAAGTCTCTTATCACATACGGCATGAGGTTTTGTTTAATAAAAACAGGCTTCATGCCGTATATATTTTTATATCACGGAAAAAGGAGATACTATGAAACATAAAGAGTATATCAGAGGAGTGATCACCGGAGTTCTGGCGGCGGCAGCGGTAGCGGCCGGAGCCTGCTTTGGATATACCAGACTGGCCGGAGGAGTGCTTTCAGATTCTCAGCATGTGCAGAAGCTCCGCTTTCTGGAAGCTCTGATCGATCAGGAATATCTTGGGGAAAAGGATGAGGACAGCCTAGCGGAAGGGCTGTATAAAGGACTGATTTACGGACTTGGAGACGTTTACTCCTGCTATTATACGAAGGAAGAGTACGAGCAGGAAAATTCCTCTACAGAGGGATCTTACGTGGGTATCGGAGTAACGATCCAGAAAAATCCGGAGGGAGGAGTAAAGATCGCGGAATGTTATGAGGATGGACCAGGAGATCAGGCGGGGCTGAAAGAAGGGGACGTTATCAGCGCCGTAGACGGAACGGATATTACGGAAATGGAAGCTTCTCAGGTTGTGGAAATGATAAAAAACGCAGAAGATAAGGAAGTAGAGCTCACAGTCCACCGCCAGGATCAGGAAGAGCCATTGGAGATTTCTGTAAAAGTCCAGGATGTAGAGCTGACCTCTGTGTTTGGCGAAATGCTGGATGGAAAAACAGGGTATATCCGCATTTTACAGTTTACAGCGGTCACTCCGGATCAATATGAAGAAACCTTTGCTGAGCTGGAAAACCAGGGGATGGAGCGCCTTGTCATTGACCTGAGGAACAATCCGGGAGGATTATTGACCTCTGTCTGTGAAGTGCTGAACGATATTCTGCCGGAAGGTCTGATCGTATATACAGAGGATAAATATGGAAACCGCCAGGAAGAATATTCCGAAGGAAAAAATCCTCTTGAGATGCCGCTGGCAGTTCTTGTTAATGAAGGCAGCGCCAGCGCCTCAGAAATCTTTGCGGGATCGGTAAAGGATTATGGAGCCGGAACCATCGTAGGAACTACTACTTATGGAAAAGGCGTAGTCCAGGCGGTTCATCAACTGGAGGACGGAAGCGCCGTAAAACTGACGGTATCCAACTACTACACGCCAAAGGGAAATTCCATTAATGAGGTGGGAATCCAGCCGGACGTTGAAGTAAAGCTTGATACAGATCTTCTGAACAAGGAGGAAATCTCTCCTGAGGAGGATAATCAGCTTCAGGAGGCTGTAAAAATACTGGAAGGACAGTAGAAGACGTTTATCGGCGGGAGCTTCCGCATTTCCGGTGGGAGCAGACAACAGGCTGATGAAGTCCGGAACGGCAGATTTTCCTTGCGCGCCGGGGACTCAAATGATATCATGAATGTAAATAACATGCCTGTTTTGAAAATATCAGAATTTCCAGGGACAGAGTGTGCAAAATTTATAAGGGCTTTCTCCTTCCGTGAATGATGCAGAACAGAAAAAGGGAAGAGACAGGCCGGGAAGGGTATTTTATGAAAAATTATATCATTACCACAGATAACAATGCAGATCTTCCGGAAGAGTATTATACGCAGCATGGCGTAGGATGCGTTTATCTGAGCTATACCATGGATGGAAAGCATTATTCTCATGAGAACTTTATGCCGGTGGAAGAATTTTACGCGAAAATGAGGGCAGGTTCTCTTCCTACAACCGCTCAGGTAAATCCCAGTGACGCCAGGGCGCTTTTTGAGCCATATCTGAAAGAAGGAAAAGATATCCTTCATATTGCATTTTCTTCAGGATTAAGCGGGACATACAACAGCTGCCGGATTGCCGCCCAGGAGCTGATGGAGGAATATCCGGAATGCCGTATAACTGTGGTGGATTCCCTTGCGGCTTCTTTAGGCCAGGGACTTTTGGTGCATCTGGCTCAGAAAATGAAGGAAGAGGGCGCGGATATGGAGGAAACAGCCCGCTGGACGGAGGAGCATAAAAAGAATATCGTCCATCTTTTTACTGTAGACGACCTGAACCATTTGTACAGAGGCGGACGTGTTTCCAGGACAACGGCGGTGCTTGGCGGCATGCTGAATATCAAGCCGGTTCTTCATGTGGATGACGAGGGAAAACTGATTCCCATCGGAAAAGTACGAGGAAGGAAGAAGTCCATTCTGGAACTTGTTTCTCTTATGGAAAAAAAGATCGGAAGCTACGGTTCTTCCTGCGACACTGTTTTTATCAGCCACGGCGACTGTCAGGAGGAAGCAGAGTTTCTTGCGGCAAAAGTGAAAGAAAAATATCCGGTGCAGACGCAGATCATCAATCATGTAGGAGCTACTATAGGGGCTCATTCCGGACCGGGAACCATGGCTTTGTTTTTTGTAGGCGATGTAAGGTAAACATACTTCCGGCTGAAAAACAGATATTAACATAAATGTAATAATTTCATAATATTTTGTAAAAAATACTTGATTTTCATTCCATTATTTCTTAAAATATAGAAAGAGTGTTATAAAAGAGGGAAAGGAAGGATGGAATGGAAAGATGAAAAAAAGAAGTATATATAAACAGGTTATTTCGCTGGCTCTGGCCGTCCTGCTTATGGTCAGCGCGGCTTTTTACACGGATGTTCCGGTAAACGCGGCTGCAACGATCCGAAATGAGCGGATAACAGCAACCGTACAGGCTTCCAGTACGGCTGCCCTCAAAATCCGGTGGAACAAATCCTCCCTTGCGCAGGGTTATGTGATCTACCGGAGAGAGTCCGTGAGACTTCCATGGAAAAGACTGCGGGTAGTGAGCAGGAACACGACTTCCTATCTTGACCGTAATCTTACATCCGGCAAGCCTTATCAGTATGGAGTACGCGCTTACCGCAAAGAAAACGGGAAGAATGTTTACAGTATCTTTACTCCTGTGACCGGAGCTACCCGTCCGTTAAAAACTACGGTGATCGCCAGGGCTGTTTCCAGCAGCAGAGTAAACATAAGCTGGACAAGAGTTTCCAGATGCGACGGATACTATGTCTACCGGAGAGCGGCAGGTGAAAAATGGAAACAGATCGCTGTTCTGAACAGAACAAGACGTTCTATGGCGGATACCACAGTTTCCAGTGGGAAAAAATATGTATACTGCGTCCGGGCTTATAAGAAAGGCGGAAATGTCAGATATCTGGCGCCTATGACTCAGAGCCGGATTGTGACGACGCCTGGTGTTTCGGTTTCTTCTAGTAAGTTTTTGGATGTCATGAAAAATATTCTTTATGCTGTAGAGACTGGCGGACAGATTTATGGAAATCAGGTCTATGATGATTTTACGGAAGCGTACACCAACAGTAGCGCTGAACATGCGATCACTATTGGAGCAGGGCAGTGGTATGCAACGGAGGCTCAGAGACTTCTGAAACTGATTCATGACAGGTACCCGTCTATCTGGAAAAGATATGATTCTAACAACCTTCTCTGGAAGGATGTACTGAATGAAAACTGGTCTACATATAAGTTGACAATGTCGTCAAAATATAAAAAGTCAGGAAAGCCTAGTACAACAGATGACTGGAAAATATATCGTATTAAACTTATAATTGGCTGTTCATATGGACAGAAGTGTCAGGATTATCTTATGGAAGAGCAGATTAAAGAGTACGAGAAAGAGATCCGAAGCCTTAAATATTGCGGTTCGCTTGATTCGAAAGCATTAGGAATGCTGATTAATGTGCGACATCAGGGCGGTCTGGGTTCCGTTACCAGAATCCTTAATAAAACAAAACGTCCGTATACGCTTGACAGTATTTATCAAGCGCTTGGCACAGACCGATACGATCATTCCAGTGATAATCAGGTAGGCGATTACTGGACAAGACAGCAGAAGGTTTACTCCTGGCTGAAAAACTATATGAACTAATATAAAACACGACCATAACTCATCCAGTGTCAATAATTGGAAAATATGAAAAATCCTTCTCTGTGAAGAGAGGCTGTCATGAGCCTGATCTCTTCATGGAGGAGGATTTTTACATAGATAAATCCTTATGCGTTTCTGTACGAAATGGCCGGAAGAGAACCTGCCTTCTTTGTTCTTGCGTATACCGGTGGAAAAATGGTACAATTAGAAAAAATCTAGGGGAAAAATAATGATTCTAACAGAGGATAAAACTTATACGATTTCTTTGGAACTGGAGGACTGTGAAAATAATACGGGACTGTCCAGCGAAACGATGGAGCTGGGTTTTACCAGCCGGGAACTGCTGCATGCGGTATTAACCTGCGGGATGCCTGTCCAGCGGCTGACGCCCGCTTATTTTTCAAAGAGGAAGGCGGAGCTGCTTTACAAAATTTTTCTTGTGGAAGCCGCACTTGATACGGAAGGGGACCGTCTGAAAAAGTCAAAAAAGATCGCGTACCTGGACTCTTCGGAAAAAAGCGTAATGTCTTATTATCTGGGGATGTTTTTTACAAAGCTGATCAGCAGACGCCTTTATGGAGTGGATTATCTTTGTCATTTAAATCTGATAGAGAAAATGAACGGAGATGGATTTATCGATTTTTTTGCCGGCGAATGGCGGCCGGATATGATCGGCTACTGCAAAGACAGGGATTCCTGGAGCGTATGGGAGGCAAAAGGCGGCAGCAACCGCAGGGAACAGGCTCTGAGGAAAGGAAGACAGCAGGTAGAGGCGATTGCCACTGTAAACGGGAAAAGCCCGGATCCTGCCGCCGTTTGTATGACATATTACGAGCGCGGCTATCTCTGCGGCGTGGTACGGGATCCGAAACCGAAACAGGGAGAGGCGGTGAGATTTTACCGGGAACAGTTCCTGAAAACCTATTACCGGCCTGTTTTTGAAACGCTTCTGGAATGCGGCGCCGGAATAAGATTTGAAGGAGAAAGGGCGGAAGCCGCTTTGGCGCTGCCGTGTTTCACTCAGGAAGAGAAGGAAGGTGAAGAACGGACTCTTCACTTTGGCATGCCAAAAACACTCTTCCGTCACCTGATGGAAGAAGACTATGGATTCCTGGCGGAACAGGACAATGAACTCTGGAGAGAATTTTGTCCTCAGGGGGCTTTTATGGGGAAAGACGGAATTTATATACGGTAATACCGGAAACCTGGCCGGAGAAGGACGCCTGACAGGAACAGTTTCGGCGCCTTTTCATATGCTAAATAAAAAAGGTTTTGAATGCCATGACATTTTCATCTTACGAAAAGGTGACGGGAGTGATCAGAAATATCCAGAACGGAGGTTCCTGCTGTTCTCTTTTGATCTCTGTTTCTGCGGATGAGGAGATCGTGAATTTTGTTGTGTCGGGAGATACTGCAGTGGTGGATAATGTAAGACTGCGCAGAGGGATGCGGGTGGCGGTATTTTATGACACAAGCCTTCCGGCTCCGGCAATCTTTCCGCCGCAGTACCAGGCTGAACTGGTAGCTCCGCTGAGAAGCGGACAGAACGCGGCTTTGAAATTTTTTGACAGCACGCTGACGGCGGAGGACAATTCTCTTAAACTGAACCTTTCCCCGCTTACCAGAATAGAAACGCTGAACGGACAGCGCTTCCTGTGCAGTCCGGAAAGCCAGGACCTGCTTGTGTTCTATACGGCTGCGACCAAAAGTATCCCTCCTCAGACGACTCCTCAGAGAATTATAGTCATGTGTCCGGTACAGTGAGAGGAATAATAAAAATTATCTGAAAACAGAAGATCAGAAATAAAGGAAAAGGATGCGGTGAAGAGATTCATGGCATCCTTTCTTGTTCTATACTACCGTCTTACCGCATTGTCATAGAACCGGAAATAATCCGGGCGATGACGGGATTGGGTGTACTCGAACATAATCCCGTCGCTGTTGTAGGTCTGGCTGCTGACCACCGCCATACAGTTGTAGTCGTCCACGTTCAGCTTCAGATATTTCTCATCAATTTCTGTGATCTTTTCCACGGTCATCACACGTTTGCTGTTTACGATTGTCATGTGCAGCGTATTTTCCAGATAATCGTAGATAGAATTCTCGGCAATTTCTTTTGTAAGTCCCGGAACGGCCTCCTTCAGAAAATAGTTATGATTAATGATCAGAGGGAGATCGTCCAGATAATGAAGCCTCTGGATATAATAAACCTCTGTTCCCGGGAGAAAACCTGTATATGAAGCCTGTCTTTCACTTACGGCCAGCTCCACGAATAAAAGTACGCGGGTGCGGGGCGTCAGGCCGTTTCTTTTTGCAGATTCGCGGAAACTTTCAATCTCTCCAATCGTAAAAGAGGTCTGCTCAATGGGGCGGTATATATTGCGGACGCCTTTTCCCTGCATAGTCTGGACGTATCCGTCTGTTACAAGACAGCTAATGGCGCGCCGGAGAGTATTCCGGGAACAGTCGTACTTTTTCGTCAACTGATGTTCCGGGGGAAGTAATTCCTGATAGGCAAATTCATTCTGTTCAATCTTTTCTTTTAAGTCTCTGTAAATAGTCTGGTAGATTGCTTTTGGCATAAAACATCACTTCCTTCAGAATATAGTTGTAGTTTCTGGGAATATTCCAGATATCTTTATTATAAAACCTCAGGTGTGATTGTCAATAGATTTTCGAAAAGCTGTTTAAACAAATTTTGATAAAATTTGTTGACATGTTTAAACAAGTGTGGTATATATAAAGCATAGCAGATGTCCATAAAAATACGAGAGTGAAATGGACAGAATGGCAGCTTAACCAAATATAAATCAGGGAGGAAAGGAAAATGGGTAAGTATGCAGAAGATGCAAAAGAACTGCTCCGCCATGTAGGCGGCAGGGAAAACATTGCGGCCGTATCGCACTGTATGACAAGAATGCGTTTTGCTCTGGTCGATCCCGGCAAGGCGGATATCAAAGCGATCGAGGCCATGAAGGTGGTGAAGGGAAGCTTCACTCAGTCCGGACAGTTTCAGGTGATCATTGGAAACACAGTTTCTGATTTTTACAATGATTTCGTGAAAGAAGCGGGAATCGAAGGTGTGTCCAAGGATGCGGTAAAGCAGGCGGCGAAGAAGAATCAGAATCCATTGCAGAGGATCGTTACCGCTCTGGCGGAGATCTTTGCTCCGCTGATCCCGGCGATCATCACAGGAGGTCTGATCCTGGGCTTCCGTAACTGTATCGACAGTCTGTATCTTTTTGAAAACGGCACGAAGACTTTATGTGATATCAGCCAGTTCTGGTCAGGAATCGACAGCTTTCTGTGGCTGATCGGCGAAGCTGTGTTCCATATGCTTCCGGTTGGTATCTGCTGGTCTGTGACAAAAAAGATGGGTACTACACAGATGCTGGGTATCGTTCTCGGCCTTACCCTTGTTTCCGGTCAGCTTCTGAACGCGTATTCCGTAGCGACGACGGCTGCGGCAGATATTCCGAAATGGGATTTCGGATTCATTAAAGTCAACATGATCGGATATCAGGGACAGGTGATCCCGGCGATCCTGGCGGCCTTTACTCTGGTGTATCTGGAAAAATTCTTCCGGAAGATAACGCCTCAGGTAGTGTCCATGATCGTGGTTCCGTTCTGCAGCCTCCTTCTTGCGGTTATGGCGGCACACTTTATCCTGGGACCCATTGGCTGGAAGATCGGAGATGTGATCTCCACTGTAGTATTTGCAGGAATTACAGGTCCGCTCAAGGTAATCTTCGGCGCAATATTCGGCCTTGTTTACGCGCCGCTTGTTATTACAGGACTTCATCATATGTCCAATGCCATTGACTTACAGCTTATCGCTGATTACGGCGGAACCATGCTGTGGCCGATGATCGCTCTTTCCAATATTGCTCAGGGTTCCGCAGTACTGGGTATGATCATCCTTCAGAGAAAGAATGAGGCGGCCCAGGAAGTAAACGTACCCTCCTGCGTATCCTGTTATCTGGGCGTAACAGAGCCGGCTATCTTTGGTGTAAATCTGAAACATGGATTTCCGTTTATCTGCGGGATGATCGGTTCCGCTCTGGCAGCCGTCGTCTGTGTGGCGACATCCACAACAGCAAACGCGATCGGCGTAGGCGGGCTTCCGGGAATCCTTTCCATCCAGCCGCAGTATATGGCAAGCTTCGCCATCTGTATGGCGATCGCTATTGCGGTGCCCCTTGTACTTACATTGATCGTAGGTAAGAAAAAGCTTGCGGAAGAAACTTCCGTAAACACGGAAACAGCCGTGGAAATGGCAGAGATTGCCGCAGGTGCAGGCGCAAGCGCGGCGGCAGGCGTAACGGCTTCTCTTATGAAAGAAAAAGAAAATTCTGAAGAAGGCGAAAAAGTATTTAAAGCATTTCTGACAGGAAAAGTGATTCCTCTGAAAGATGTAAACGATGGCGTATTTTCAGAGGGCGTTATGGGTGACGGTCTTGCCATCGTACCGGAAAATGAAACCTTATATTCTCCGGCAGACGCGGAAGTAACGGTGTTGATGGAGGGATCCAGACATGCCGTAGGGTTGTCCATGGCAAACGGTATGGAAGTTCTTCTGCATATCGGTATCGATACGGTAGATATGAACGGCGACGGATTTGAATATCTCATTTCAGAGGGACAGAAAGTAAAGGCAGGAACTCCGCTGATCCGTTTCAGCAGAGAAAAAATCAAAGCGGCCGGACATCCGGATGTAACAGTGTGTATTATCACAGAGGAAGGCGATGCAAAGAATATCCAGTTTACTACCGGCATACAGGCAAAGGCAGGAGAAACTCAGGTAGCTTCCTTTGAATGAAAAAAAATTGATCTGACTATGACAGAAAAGGAGAATATCAATGGCTGATTTCAGCAGTAAAGTGGTGTATCAGATTTATCCAAAGTCATTTATGGACTCTAACGGTGACGGCCAGGGTGATCTGAGAGGAATTATTGAGAAACTGGATTATCTGAAAGAGCTTGGCGTGGATTACCTGTGGCTTACTCCTGTATTTGTCTCTCCTCAGAATGATAACGGGTATGATGTTGCGGATTACCGCAGCATCGACCCACGGTTCGGTACAATGGACGACATGGAGGAGCTGATCCGGGAGTCGGACAAAAGAGGAATGGGTCTGATGCTGGATATGGTGTTCAATCATACCTCCACAGACCATGAATGGTTCCAGAAGGCCCTTGCCGGAGACGAAAAATATCAGAATTACTATATTTTCCGGGACGGAACGCCGGATCAGGTTCCTACGAACTGGCAGTCAAAATTCGGCGGATCTGCATGGGAATACGTTCCTTCTCTTGGAAAATGGTACCTTCACCTGTTTGATGTGTCGCAGGCGGATCTGAACTGGGACAATCCGGAAGTGAGAGACGAGCTGAAAAAGGTGATTCTGTACTGGAAGGAAAAGGGTGTAAAGGGCTTCCGTTTCGACGTAGTGAATCTGATCTCCAAACCGGATACTTTCGAGAACGATTATGAAGGCGACGGCAGAAGATTTTATACAGACGGTCCTCATGTCCACGAATATCTGAAAGAGCTGACAAGGGATACAGGAATTGACAGTATGATCACAGTAGGGGAAATGTCTTCCACCACACTGGAGAACTGTATCCGCTATTCATCGCCGGAAGAAAAAGAACTGTCCATGTGCTTCAGCTTCCACCATCTGAAGGTGGATTATAAGAACGGGGACAAATGGGCGCTGATGGAGCCGGACCGGATGGCGCTGAAGAAGTTGTTTGAGAAGTGGCAGACGGGAATGCAGGAAGGAAACGGATGGAACGCGCTTTTCTGGTGCAACCATGACCAGCCCCGTACAGTGTCCAGATTTGGCGATGAAGATAAATACTGGAAGGAATCCGCCGAGATGCTTGCGGCGTCTATTCATCTGATGCGCGGAACACCTTATATTTATCAGGGTGAGGAGCTGGGTATGACAAACGCCCACTATACCAGCATTTCCCAGTACCGTGATGTAGAAAGCCTTAATTACTATAAAATTCTTCTGGATCAGGGAAAAACAGAAGAAGAGGCTCTTACGATACTGGCCGCCAGATCAAGAGACAACGGACGTACGCCCATGCAGTGGAGCGGCGGGGAGAACGCCGGATTTACAGAGGGAACGCCATGGCTTGAGGTAACGGCAAATTATAAAGACATCAACGCGGAAAAACAGACGAAAGATAAGAATTCTATTTATTCTTTCTATAAAAATCTGGTTGCCATGCGCAAGGATAAAGACGTGATCTCAAAAGGAACCATTGAGTTCTTTGAGAAGGAAAATGAAGATGTTCTTGCCTATCGGAGAACCTGTGGGGAAGAGGAACTGATCGTTCTGAACAATCTGACCGGAAAAGAGATCACTGTCCCGGCAGAGACAGCGTGGACGGAATACCGTAAACTTGTGGGAAATTATGAAGGCGTCCAGAGCGGCAGCGGATGTATCACGCTGAGACCTTTTGAGACAGTTGCCCTGGAAAAATAAATAATATAGAATGCATTACTCTGAAAGGAGAGACTGTAGGTGATCCCGCAGTCTCTCTTTTTCGATTTGCAGTCTCCAACTGTATGAATTTCAACAATCTGCAAGCGGACAATGGAGAAGCGCATGTATACGGCAGAACAGGGACGACGGTAAAAATCCAGATAAAAAGATATATTCTATGATTCAATAAAATGTATCTCATAAATGTATAAAACACTATATCTTGTGAAAAAGATAAAAATATACCCTCCGGATAATTGACGCTCCGGGGCTGGAGCGATATAATAAAAAAGGCTGCGGCGAAAGACGCGGCTATGAAAAAACTGGAACTTTGAAAAGAAGTTCCAGAGACATAAAAAATACAGGAAGCGGAGGAATCGGCATGAAGGTTAGAAAGAGAAACGGGGCGGTTGTCCCTTTTGACAAAAAATATATTTTCCGCGCCATCGGTCTTGCTGCTGCGGCGGCAGGAGAGCAGGACGAGGAGATGGAAGAAAAAACGACGGACGTGATCGAACAGAAGCTTCTGGCTTTGAAGGAAGATATCGTGGGCATTGAAACCATCCAGGATATGGTGGAGGAATGCCTTTTTGAGCAGCAGAGATTCCGTACAGCCAAAGCATATATTCTGTACAGAAGGGAAAAGGAACATACAAGAGAAGAGTGGAAGTCAGGGCTTCTTTCCAGAGAATTTTTAAGCACTTACAAACATACGCCCAATCCCATGGAGCAGCTTGGGGCCTTTGTATATTCCAGAACCTACTCCCGTTATATCCCCCGGTACGGCCGGAGAGAGTTCTGGTGGGAGACTGTCCGCCGGGCGGTGGAGTATAACTGCTCGCTGGCTCCTACTACGAGAGAAGAAGCGGAAACTCTTTACGACAATATCTATCATCTGCGTCAGTTTCTTTCCGGACGTACCTTCTGGGTGGGAAACACCAAGGTGGCGGACGCCTATCCTATGGCGAACTATAACTGTGCCTTTGAAGTGATCGATGATTTTCACGCTTATCACGATCTGTTTTATCTTTTGATGATCGGAAGCGGCGTAGGAGTCCGTGTGTTAAAAGAGGACGCCCGGAAGCTGCCGAAGATCCGCACAGATATGAGGATCCTTCACAAAGCGTATTCGCCGAGAGAGCCTGAGAAACGTCTGGAATATACCAATCTGGACTTTTCCGGAGACACGGTGACAATGGCGGTGGGAGACTCGAAAGAAGGATGGGCGCAGGCCCTGGATCACTATTTCCAGTTCCTCACCAACCGGGAGTACGCAAAGATCAATACCATTATTGTAGAATACGACAGCATCCGCCCCAGAGGAGAAAGGCTTCATATTTTCGGCGGTACAGCCAGCGGCTATGAATCTATGATGACAATGCTGGACAAAATTCATAAAGTAATTGTTTCCGCAGGCGCCCGCAAAGGGAAGAAATATATCCAGCTTGCCCCCATCGACCTTCTGGACATCGCCAATATCATTGGGGAGAACGTGGTTTCCGGCGGCGTGCGCCGTACCTCGGAGATCGGCCTTATCGACCAGAACGACGAGGAATGTATCCAGGCGAAGAGTAATCTTTACCGTCAGGTAAACGGACACTGGGAGATCGATAAAAGCATCGCTCACCGCCAGATGAGCAACAACTCTATTTTTTACCGGAAAAAACCTACCAGAGAGCAGCTTCACTGGCATTTGCAGCAGATGCGCTATTCCGGGGAGCCCGGATGGGTAAACGAAGAAGCCGGACGGAAGAGAAGAGCAGATTTCCGGGGCTGCAATCCCTGCGGAGAGATCCTTCTGGACAGTCATGGAATGTGCAACCTGACTACTGTCAATGTGATGGCCTTTGTCCATGACGGAAAGCTGGACGAGGCGGCGCTTCTCAAGGCCCAGAGGCTTTCCGCCAGAGCGGGATACCGGATGACCTGCCGGGAACTGGAAATGCATGAATGGAACCGGGTACAGCAGAGAGACAGGCTCCTTGGCTGTTCTTTAACCGGATGGCAGGATATGGTAAACGCCACAGGGATGAACAGGGAGGGCCAGATCACCCTTCTCAAGAAGCTGAGAGAGACGGCTCACGACGCGGCGAAGAAACTGGCACGCCAGTTGAATCAGACAGAGCCTCTTCTGGTGACGACGGTAAAACCGGAAGGAACGCTGTCTCTGCTTCCAACCGTTTCCAGCGGGATCCACTATTCCCACGCGCCTTATTATATCCGCCGCATCCGGATATCCGCGGCCGACCCGCTCTGCAAGGTATGCGAGGAACTTGGGTATCCGGTATTTCCGGAGGTGGGACAGGATGCGGAAACCTGTAGGACAAAAGTAGTGGAGTTCCCGGTAAAAGCGCCTGCCGGAAGAGTGAAAGCAGATGTTTCCGCTATCGAACAGTTGGAAAATTATAAGATGTTCATGACTTACTACGTGGATCATAACTGCTCTATTACCGTTCATGTCAGGGACAATGAATGGGATGAAGTAGAAGAGTGGGTATGGGATAACTGGGACGACGTAGTGGCTCTTTCCTTCTTAAGCTACGACGATAATTTCTATGAACTTCTTCCTTACGAGGAGATCACAGAGGAAGAATATGAGAAACGGAAGCAGGAGATGAAGCCCTTTAATCCTTCTCTGATCTCAAAATACGAGCAGGAGGAGTCCGAGCTGGATATCGGCGAGAGCGAATGCGTGAACGGCGTCTGCCCTATCCGGTGATCCGGGTCCTGATATATAGCGCGCAAAGAATAAAGAGCCTCTGTATTTCAGAATCAGCCTGAAATACAGAGGCTTATTATATTACTGACTTTTTTGACTCGATAGCGTCAGTATACAAAGGCAGCAGCGATACAAACTGCATAATTCCGGCGATTCCCGGTTCTATCCTCAGTCAGTGATCCCGCTTCTTCGGATGGCCTCAACGGCTTCCCGTATCTTTTCCGGAGGAAGCACCAGCGCGAAGCGCACATATCCTTCTCCGTGGGGACCGAAGCTTGCCCCGGGAGTTACGATCACTCCTGCTTTTTCCATCAGCTCCATACAGAAATCCATACTGTCCATACGTCCTCCGGGAATCCGGGCCCACACAAACATGGTGCCCTTTCCGTTGGGAAGATCCCAGCCGATGCTGCGGAGACCTTCGCAGAGGGCGTCCCTCCGCTCCTGGTAGAGACGGCACTGTTCTTTCACACTGTCAAGAGAACCTTTAAGCGCCGCGATTCCCGCCTTCTGAATGGGAAGGAACATGCCGAAATCAATCTGGCTGCGCAGCTTCCGAAGAGCTGTGATTACATCGGGACGGCCCACCAGGAAGCTGATCCTTGCTCCTGTAACGTTAAAGGATTTGGAAAGGCTGAAAAATTCCACGCCGATCTCCTTGGCTCCGGGAGTGGCGAGGAAGCTTCCGCCGTGCTCGCCGTCGTAAATAATATCGCTGTAGGCGTTGTCGTGGATGATGAGGATATCGTATTTCTTACCAAACTCCACGATCTCTTCATAAAGCCCGGGAGTCGCTACGCTTCCCACCGGGTTGGAGGGGAGGGAAACGATCATGTATTTCGCTTTTCTTGCCACATCTTCGGGAATTTCCTTCACACAGGGAAGAAAATCATGTTCCGCAGTAAGGGGATAGTAGTAGGGAACAGCTCCCGCCATGAGACTTCCCGCCGCGAATACCGGGTAACAGGGATCTGGAAGAAGAACCGTGTCTCCTTCATCGCAGATGGCCATTCCCAGATGGCCCATTCCCTCCTGGCTTCCGTAAACAGACATCACCATATCCGGGGTGATCTCCACCTGGAAACGCTTCTGATAATATTCGCAGACAGCGTCCAGAAGCTCCGGGATATCCCTGAGACTGTATTTCCAGTTCTCGTCGTCCATGGCGGCTTCGGCAAGGGCTTTCTTGATATGCTCCGGGGTTTTGAAATCCGGGGTGCCGACGCTCATGTTATATATTTTCATTCCCTGCTGCTCCAGCTCCATTTTCCTGTTGTTGAGAGCGGCAAATATCTCATCTCCGAATCTGTCCAGTCGTTTTGAGAAATGCATTTTTTTATCCTTCTTTCGTATAAAATCACTTTTTTATTCTAACATTCCGCGGATTAGAACACAAGGAAAGTTTTCAGAAAAGACGCCCCGGGAAAAGCCGGGACGTCTTCGCGGATCAGTCGCTGTCCATTTCCTCGAGGCTTTTCTTCAGATCCAGCATTTTGTCACGAAGCTCTGCGGCCTGTTCGAAGTTCAGGTCCGCGGCAGCCTGACGCATCTGTTTTTCCACATCTTTGATAAGTTTCATAAGTTCTTTGCGGTTCATGGATTCCGGATCTTTCTGAAGTTTTACCTCTGTCTCCGCCACTGCTTTGGAGACGGCGATCAGATCCCGGACAGATTTTTTGATGGTGGTGGGAGTGATCCCGTGTTCCTTATTATATGCTTCCTGGATGGCGCGCCTCCGCTCTGTTTCCCGGATGGCGTTCTTCATGGAATCCGTCATCACGTCGGCGTACATGATCACATGTCCTTCGCTGTTGCGGGCGGCGCGGCCGATGGTCTGGATGAGAGAAACCTCGGAACGGAGGAAGCCTTCCTTATCTGCGTCCAGAATGGCGACCAGGGTGATCTCCGGAATGTCAAGACCTTCCCGGAGAAGGTTGATCCCTACCAGGACGTCAAAAACATCCAGGCGCATATCCCGGATGATCTCCGCCCTCTCCAGGGTGTCGATATCCGAGTGAAGATAACGGACCCGGATCCCCACATCCTTCATATAATCCGTAAGATCTTCCGCCATTCTTTTGGTGAGGGTGGTGATCAGGATCTTGTGGCCCTTTTCTACCTCTTTATTAACCTCGCCGATCAGGTCGTCGATCTGGCCCTCCACAGGACGGACCTCCACTTTGGGATCCAGAAGGCCCGTAGGACGGATGATCTGCTCTGCCCTGAGAAGCTCATGCTCCGCCTCGTACTGTCCAGGGGTGGCGGAGACGAAGAGTACCTGATCCAGTTTGCTCTCGAATTCCTGGAAGCTTAGAGGACGATTGTCCTTGGCGGAGGGAAGACGGAACCCGTAATCCACCAGGGTCTGCTTCCGGCTCTGGTCGCCGGCGTACATGCCGCCCACCTGAGAGACAGTCTTATGGGATTCGTCGATGATCAGAAGAAAATCGTCCTTAAAATAATCCATAAGAGTATAGGGCGGCTGTCCCGGCGCAAGCCCGGTCAAATGTCTGGAATAATTCTCAATCCCGGAACAGAAGCCGGTTTCTTTCATCATTTCCACGTCAAAATTCGTCCGTTCCGCGATCCTCTGAGCTTCAATGAGCTTATCCTCGCTTTTGAAATATTCCACCTGTTCTTTCATCTCTTCAAGAATAGCGTCGGCGGCTCTTCGGATCTGCTCCTGGGGAACTACGTAATGGGAGGCGGGGAAAATGGCTGCATGGCTTTCCTCGCTCTTAATTTCCCCGGTCAGCACGTCGATATCCGTAATGCGTTCGATCTCATCGCCGAAGAACTCCACCCGGATGGCCCGGTCGGTAGAGTTGGCAGGGAAAATCTCCAGTACGTCGCCTTTTACCCGGAAGGTACCCCGGTGAAAATCCATTTCGTTGCGGGTGTACTGGATGTCGATGAGCTGCCGGATCACTTCGTCCCGGTCCTTTTCCATGCCGGGGCGCAGGGAGATCATCATGTCAAAAAATTCCTGGGGAGCGCCCAGACCGTAGATACAGGATACCGACGACACGACGATCACATCCCTGCGCTCGCAGAGCGCCGCCGTAGCGGAGAGCCGCAGCTTATCGATCTCGTCGTTGGTGGAAGCGTCTTTGGCGATATAGGTGTCCGTGGAAGGCACATAGGCTTCCGGCTGGTAATAATCATAATAGGAGACGAAATATTCCACCGCGTTGTTGGGGAAAAATTCCTTGAACTCGCCATAGAGCTGGGCGGCAAGAGTTTTGTTGTGAGCCAGTACCAGCGTAGGCTTATTTAACTGCTGGATGACGTTTGCCATGGTAAAGGTCTTACCGGAACCGGTGACTCCCAGAAGGGTCTCAAACTGGTTCCCCTCCTGAAAACCCTTTACCAGCTCGGCGATAGCCTTTGGCTGATCGCCGGTAGGCTTGTATTCTGATACTAATTCAAAATGATCCATAAAAAATCTGCTCCTTTGTAACTTTTGATACCATGCATACAGGAAAATTGCCAGTGAAAGTTTTTTTGTAACGTGCAATATCAGCTGCCATTAAAAAATGATTCGTAATGAAAATGTTAAAATCAGAAAATGATACTACCTTATATTGGACTTTTCACAATTTGTTCACAAAAAGTCACAAAATATTAGTCGTAGCGTAATATAAAATACTCTGTCGAGTATTCACATACTTTTATTCAAAATTTTTGTCTTCCAACAATTTTTGCAATTCTTCTTTACTTGGAAGTACTGTTTCGTATTTACTTGCAAATATTTGATTATTATCTTCAGGTAAAGTCATTTCCACAATAGCATCTTTCTTATCTTTGCAAATAATAATACCTATCGTTGAGTTTTCATCATCTAATTTGACATTTCGATCATAATAATTAACATACATCTGCATCTGTCCTATGTCTTGATGTTTTAACTGGCCAATCTTCAAATCGAACAATACAAAGCAACGGAGTAAACGGTTGTAAAATACTAAATCCACACGAAAATGTTCTTCTTCAAACGTTAATCGAACCTGTCTTCCAACAAAAGTAAATCCTCTTCCCAATTCCAGTAAAAACTTCTGCAGATTATCTATAATTTTATTCTCCAATTCTGATTCAGAATAAGTAACCAATTCAGGAAGTCCTGTGAACTCTAAAATATAAGGATCTTTGAATATATCTTCTGGCTTTTCAATCATCTGACCTTCTGTTGCAAGGCGCATTACTTCTTGTTTATCTCTGCTTAACGCAAGCCGCTCATAAAGTGAACTTCCATACTGACGCGCCAGTTCATCTTTACTCCAACCATTTCTATAGGACTCTATTTCATAAAAATGACGTTCATCAACATTATTTATCCTCATAAGGATGAGATAATGAGACCAACTCAGATAAAATTTTCTTCCTTCCTGTGTAACTGGAAGTTTTTCAGATTGGGGAAACGGCGTTTCCCCAATTGAGTCTTTGGAATAAACCAGATAAAATTTACGCATCAGTTTTAAATTATCATATGAATATCCTCTTCCAAATTTCTGCGTCAACCTCTGAGACAATTCTCTCAAAATATACTTCCCATATGCTGCACGTTCTTTTCCGCCTTGTTCTTCTTCAACGATCATCCTCCCTGCTTCATAATAGGAATATACCATTGTCATATTTACTGCAGTAGACAAATTTTTCTTGGCATTTTGAAACAATTCTATCACTTTGTTATAAAAAGTTTCATTTTGAATATTATCCATAAATTTACACCTCTTTAGAACTATATATCATTCTAAATCATTGTTTCTGTTTTTCTCTACTTTATCTTAACTTTGCTACTTTTATATCTCCTAATTTTTTATTACATGCTCTTCGTGATGGAAATGCAGTAAATCCCGGGCGAGAAATATCGTTTCTACTTTCATCATTCTTGTGTATATACTTCTAACAATTTATTATATATCCACTCGTCCGTTGGTTCTTTTTCTTTTTCAAATGAGTCCATAGATACCAATGCCCAAAATGGTCCTCGTATTACTTTTCCCTCATCATTACAACACTGACACAATTTAGATACCTTTTTTAAGGCTGTCGCCTCATGCTTAACGTCTATTTCCTTCAATTTTTTCTTAACAGAAATAATTCCAACAACACCCTCTGGTGGAACAATAACACTATCTCCAAATCTTTGAAACACTGGATATCTCGCACTATTATATATCAAAAACTCGTCATCTATAACCCTAATTTTAAATTCTTCTATATACTCTTCATGAAATTGCTTTTGATGATGAAATAAGACTTCGCATAAAACCATTCTTTCTTGTTCTTCATGCTCAAATAATATAATCTCACCTTCATGGTTCAACATTTGTTAAGTAAAGTATAGTTTTTTTCATTATCTTAGTACACTGCCCATCTCTCTTTCTATAATTTCTTCGGCAATTCTCCGAATTTCATCATAATTTAAATCATTCTCTTTATATTGTTCCATCCGCAACTTATCTGTTACAAAAATATAATTTTTTGCATGTATCTCATTTAAATCAAAATTAGGAATCGCTCTTTCACAATAATGAATATATTTAACTAACAATCGCCTTTCTCCCGTAGTATCCCTCAAAACAAATGGATTCCACTTATCCGGACAGTATCTACATAAAGAAGCTAAAATAAACAATGCCATATAATTATAAAGTAAGATGGGTAGATTGACTTTTTTCCCATTTTTTCTTAAGTAAATAGGTAGAAAATTCAATTCTTCTATTGATTTAACTGTAATTCCTTGTATACTCCCTTGTTTGAAAAAACACTTAAGGCACCTTTTGCTTTTTTTGTAACGTGCAATATCAGCTGCCATTAAAAAATTCTTCTTCAAATACCAACTCAGCGATGGCCTTTGGCACATTATAGCAAAGATAACGATAAAAGTATATAGGATGAATCCTCCGGCTACCTCGTCTATTTTCCCCGGATCGGAGTAATCGTAGTATTTCTCTTCCCGGATTTCCGGTAGAAAAATTTATCTTGACAGACAGGAGAGGGAAGCTTATACTGAAAAAGTAAAAACAGGGGGAGCTTGTAAACAGGCTGAGAGGAAGTTGTGAACTTCGACCCGGGAACCTGA
>CBJMC01400__coassemble_858_pt1 | contig 26876 bp, 24 predicted proteins | sample CBJMC01400__metabat2_low_PE_023 | metagenome-assembled genome bin CBJMC01400 | reverse complement strand
TGGTAAGTCTATCTTACATCAGTTTGAAGGTTTACACAAACTTTGGGATACTCCCTGTCCCGTCACAAATTATTTTTCTTATCTTATTTTTCATTCTTAAATTTTTATTTTCAAATCACCGTCGTAGATACCAACTGGAATTTCGTCTGTGAAATCATACATACTTGCATCCCCGCAATCGAAAAGATATACCATAACTTTTTCCTTTTCAGGATCTACAATCCAGTATTCACGGACTCCGGCGGTCCGGTATTTAAACAGTTTTGTAAAATAATCCATCCTTTTACTTCCCGGAGAAACAATTTCTACAATCCAATCCGGAGCTCCGTTACATCCCCGCTCGTCCAGTTTTGACGGATCGCATACTACTGAAATGTCTGGTTCTACATAAGTTCGGTCGTCTTCGTTAAGAAAAACTGCAAATGGTGCTATATCTACCTCACATGAACCGTTATTCACGTCAATATAATCGGAAATCTTTCGATACATTGATCCTAATATTCTTTGATGTGTTCTTCCAGGCGCAGCCAGCATATACATATCACCGTCAATCAGCTCTGCCCTAGTTCCTTCTGGAAGTGCGTAAATATCCTCTACCGTATATTTTTTCTCCTGTTCGTACGCCATAAACTATCGCCCTTTTTCTGCTTCACTTACGGATACTTGACAAAAGCTGAAATAATTAGCCCGCCGCCCAAACCCAATCCAGTTTCTAAAATTAACGTCCTTAATACCAATCGATCTTGCGAATTACCAAAAAAAGTTTTACACATTTCAGCTTTGCTATCGAATCCTCTTTTAATAAATATCACTATTCTTCTTTCTTTAAAGCGCATTTCTTAACCTCTTTTCTGAATTATAGCACAATATTAATGAATTTGCCAGAAGATACTACACATCTTCCCCCATCAATTTCCTGGTTTTCTTTTCGACTTCTTTTAAAATATCATGTTTGGTTATACCTCGTCCTCTGGCTACAATCTCTGAAGATATTGCTACATGCGTAAGCTCCTCGATAAGATTCTTTCGGACTTCGGGAGTAATCTCTCCATCCATAACCCCTTGCTTATATCTAGAATATCATATCTCTATTATCTACATAGCTTTCTCCTGTTTCAAATAATACGTTTTTCCTGTCTGAATAAATTCTTATCATATCATAAAAGAGAATGTTTATGTTGCGAGATCCACCTCTTCATTGTCATTTCACAGGGATAGTCTTCATACCCCAAAGTTTCCGGCGTAATAACCCGATCAACCACGCCGTTTATTATCTCCGCTTCATAATGTTTATGTGGATACAATCCCTCTGGTAATTTCCTATGGATCTCTCCGCATCCCTCGCATCGAAAACGGGGAACATATAAATATTTCTTAATCCCTGACTTCCCTTTCTGTATCCTTTTTACCGTGTCATGATACTTTGCCGTTGCTCCGCACGATTTGCATTTTGAATTATTTTCTCTGTTCATATAAAAATTTTTTATCCTAGATTAGTTTTGACCCTTACCTAAAAACAAGACAATCATATATAATCACAAAAAATAATTCAAGAAGGAGCGATAAAGATGTTAGTGAAATGTCCAGAATGCGAATTGCAGGTAAGCGATAAGGCGTTGTCCTGCCCTCATTGCGGCTATCCTATGTCCGGGGGTGCACGGTCAAAACGACCCAGAAAGCCAAACAAAAGAAGGCGTCTGCCTAATGGGTTTGGTCAGATAAGTGAAATAAAAAACAGAAGGCTTAGAAAACCCTTTCAAGTCATGGTCACTGTAGGAAAAACACCAACAGGGAAATGTATATGCAAGCTTCTGAAACCACAATCCTATTTTTCTACATACAACGAAGCCTATGAAGCTCTTGTGGAATATCATAAGAACCCGTATGATCTGGATGACTCGATGACAGTTAAGGAGTTGTATGAAAAATGGTCCGAGGAATATTTCAAGACTCTGAAATCAGTTTCAAGCGAGCGGACAATCACTTCAGCGTGGGCGTACTGCGGATCCATATATAATATGAGAGCCCGTGACGTTCGGGCAAGACATTTAAAAGGATGCATGGAAGAAGGCACAGCGATTATAAAAGGCGAAACCCGTCATCCCTCCGCCGGAACCAAGTCCCGGATGAAATCGCTTTTTAACCTGATGTTTGATTATGCTCTGGAATATGAGATCGTTGAGAAAAACTACGCCCGGACCTTCAACATTTCCCAGGATGTCATTGATGAAAAAGAACAGGCCCGAAGAGGACACCTGCCGTTCTCAGATGAAGAGATAAATAAATTATGGGAAAATATCAATAAAGTACAGTATACAGATGTGATCCTGATCCAATGCTATTCCGGATGGAGGCCACAGGAATTAGGCTTGATCCGTCTCGAAGATGTAGACCTGGAAGACTGGGTATTCTCCGGAGGATTAAAGACAGACGCCGGACGCAACCGGAAAGTCCCTATCCACACAAAAATAAGAGGGCTTGTTCTGAAAAGATATGACGAAGCCCAAAAAATCGGCAGCGAATATCTGATAAACTGCACAGACACCCATACGCACCGGAGCAGTCATATGTTTACTTATGATAAATACAGGGCGAGGTTTGATAAAATAAAAAAGGCCCTGGAATTAAATCCGGAGCATCGTTGTCATGACGGCCGTATGCACTTTATCACACAGGCGAAAAAATACGGCGTTGATGAATATGCCATCAAATATATGGTGGGCCACGCGATCACCGATCTGACTGAGCGTGTGTATACCAAAAGAGAATTTGACTGGCTGAAAGATGAGATTGAAAAAATAAAATAAGATATCTTAGATGCAGGAGTGTGATGCAGGAATAGTGTAGGAGTAATGCAGGAGTAACCTGTTTTACCCCTATTTTGACTACTTTGCACCACACCCTGAAACCCTTGATGTTTTAATCGGATGTTCCCGGCACTAACCTTGAACGGCCTGCTGCCGTTCTCGCCAAGTGCCGGGAACGATCTCGCACTAAACTCAGACTTCGCCTAAAGGCTCGTCTTCGCTAAGTTGCTTTCGATCAGAATTTGCCAGCTTTTGCAGCTTCCTCAACAGAAACCGCAACAGCTACAGTCATACCAACCATGGGATTGTTTCCTGCACCGATCAGACCCATCATTTCTACGTGAGCCGGAACGGAGGATGAGCCTGCAAACTGAGCGTCGGAGTGCATACGTCCAAGTGTATCAGTCATACCGTAGGAAGCAGGTCCTGCTGCCATGTTGTCCGGATGAAGGGTACGTCCTGTACCGCCGCCGGATGCAACAGAGAAGTATTTCTTGCCTTTTTCGTTGCATTCTTTCTTATAAGTACCTGCAACGGGATGCTGGAAACGTGTGGGGTTAGTGGAGTTACCGGTGATGGAAACGTCAACGCCCTCTTTCCACATGATAGCAACGCCTTCCTGCACGCTGTTTGCGCCGTAGCAATTTACTTTCGCGCGAAGTCCCTCAGAATAGGATTTGCGGAATACTTCTTTTACTTCGTTTGTATATGGATCATACTCTGTTTCTACATATGTAAAGCCGTTGATACGGGAAATAATCTGAGCAGCGTCTTTTCCAAGACCATTCAGGATAACGCGGAGCGGTTTTTGACGAACCTTATTGGCTTTCTCAGCGATACCGATAGCGCCCTCTGCTGCCGCGAAGGACTCATGACCTGCCAGGAAGCAGAAGCACTCTGTTTCTTCTTCCAGAAGCATTTTGCCCAGGTTTCCATGTCCAAGACCTACTTTACGTGTATCTGCAACCGAACCCGGGATACAGAATGCCTGAAGGCCTTCTCCGATTGCCGCCGCTGCGTCTGCCGCTCTTCTGCAGCCTTTCTTGATCGCAATAGCCGCGCCTGTGATATATGCCCAGCATGCGTTCTCGAAGCAGATCGGCTGGATTCCCTTGATCTGATCGTATACGTTCAGGCCGGCGTCTTTGGTGATTTTCTCAGCTTCTTCCAGAGAAGCGATTCCGTAGCTGTTTAAAACAGAATTGATCTTGTCAATTCGTCTCTCATATGATTCAAATAAAGCCATTTACTTATCCTCCTGATTTATCATCTAATAATATCTAAAACGATTACTCTTTTCTCGGGTCGATGATCTTCACTGCGTCGTCAACACGTCCGTACTGACCTTTTGCTTTTTCCCATGCAGTGTTCGGATCGTCGCCTTTTTTGATGAAATCAGTCATTTTGCCAAGGCTTACGAACTGATAACCGATGATTTCATTATCCTCATCCAGTGCGATACCTGTTACATAGCCTTCTGCCATTTCCAGATAACGAGGTCCTTTTTTCAGAGTTCCGTACATTGTACCAACCTGAGAGCGAAGTCCTTTTCCAAGATCCTCAAGACCGGCGCCTACCGGAAGTCCATCCTCAGAGAATGCGGACTGGGAACGTCCGTAAACGATCTGCAGGAACAGCTCTCTCATAGCTGTATTAATCGCATCACAAACCAAGTCTGTGTTCAGTGCTTCCATAACAGTAAGGCCCGGAAGGATCTCGGAAGCCATAGCTGCGGAATGAGTCATACCGGAACATCCGATGGTCTCTACCAGAGCTTCCTGGATGATACCCTCTTTTACATTCAGAGTCAGCTTGCAGGCGCCCTGCTGCGGTGCGCACCAGCCAACACCGTGTGTCAGACCGGAAATATCTTTAACTTCTTTTGCCTGTACCCATTTCGCTTCTTCCGGGATTGGAGCAGCGCCATGATGAACGCCCTGTGCCACTGGACACATTTCTTCTACTTCGCGTGAATAAATCATTGTAAAACTCCTTTCAAGTATAGATTTACTATAATGTTGTTAAAAAAAATCCTAACAACCTGAGAATATTTTCTCATAAAACCTTCCAATAGTCCAGTCAAATTTTGTAAAAAAATCAAGTCTTTTCTCGTCAGTCCTCACATTTCAGAATACCCTGATAAAACTCATCCATTTCTTTCCTGGTGGGATAAACGCCGATGTAGATCTGATTTCCCATGATTCAGGGAGCTGACGGAGACTTATCCTTTTTGTTCTCTTCTTCATACAAAAGCGTTTCCATAAAGAAGGGAATCTGTCTCTCCCAGCTTGCCTCACAGTGGGTTCCTCCCGGAACGATCCGCCCTGTCAAAAGCACTTTCTTCTGGATCAGCGCCGAAACCACAGCCGCCAGGTCTTTCCGGATACCGGGACGGAAATCCATCTCCCTGGAACCGTAGTCCATATAAACCAGCGTATCCGGCTGGATCTTTACTCTCCGTATCATCTGTTCCAGCTTCGCGGGAGCCGTCCATATAGAAGGTGATAGAGCCGCAGCCTTACTGAACACATGATTGTACTGCGTCACTCCGTAAAGACTCATCAGGCCGCCCATGGAGCTGCCTGCGATATAAGTGTGGGCCCTGTCCGGCAGGGTGCGGAATTTACGGTCGATCTCCGGTTTAAAACTATGTACCAGCCACTCCATGGTGATATGGCCCCGCGCTGTAATGTCTCCGCACTGGCTGTCCTTAAAGCTGAAGGGCGCATATTCCTTCAGCCTCCCGTGATCCGGGCTGTGATTACATTCCACAGCCGCGACAATAATCTGTGTCTCCGTCCGGTCAAGGTACTCCTTCAGCCCCCAGCTCTTTCCGTATGTAGCGTCGGAATCAAAAAACACATTATGTCCATCAAACATATACAGGACAGGATAACGAGTCTCCGGATTTTCTTTATAAGAGTCCGGAAGGTAAACATATGCGCTGCGCTCTTCGTTTCCGGTAAGCTCCGGAATAGTAATCTTCCACTTATTCACCATAGGCTCTCCCTCCTTTTTTACTTTAATATATCACAGTAAAAGAGTTCTGGCAATCCCCGGGCAGATATGGTAAACTGGAAAAAAACACAAAAGGAGATTCATATGACGGAACATCTTCCCCCTTCTTTTCTTCCCTCCCGTTTTCAGGTTTTAAGCGGAAGCGGACTGAAACTTATCGCCATTATCACCATGCTGATCGACCACACCGCGGCTGTGCTTCTGAGCGTTTATCCTCCGGCCATGACGCCGCTTTTTTATATTGGGGACCGGGGCTACAGTGCATACCGGCTATGTCGTGATATCGGCAGGATCGCCTTTCCTATTTTCTGTTTTCTGCTGATCGAGGGATTTCTTCATACGCGGAACCGCTGGAGATATGGACGGAATCTTTTTCTTTTTGCACTGATTTCAGAGATTCCCTGGAACTTTATGTTTACAGATACGTGGACTTATATAAAGCAGAATGTATTTTTTACATTGTTTCTGGGATATCTTGGATTCTGTGCCATCGAGCATTTCCGCGATGTCTCCTGGAAACAGTTTCTCTGCCTTCTGGCCCTTCTTTTCATCTCCATAAAGCTGAACGCGGATTATGGATGGAAAGGATACGTCTTTCTTTTACTTATGTATCTTCTCAGGGAAGAGAAGGCAATGCAGGCGATTGTGGGAAGCTGCTGGCTTTCTTATGAGTGGAAAGCCTGCTTTGCTTTTCTCCCAATTAATATGTACAATGGAAAACGTGGCTTTGTGAAGGGAAAAATATCCAAATATTTTTTCTATGTATTCTATCCCCTTCACATTACCATCCTGGTGATACTGCGCCGCCTGCTTTTCTGAAACGCGGTGGCGCAGATATTTCCATGCATTTCATTTTTTCTTTACGATCTCTCCGGCCTTCTTGTAGATACTGTCTGCCGGCACGCAGCCCCTTACCGGAGAAAGGGGATAAATATTGGTGTTCCTTCCGATAACAGTTCCGGGGTTCAGAACAGAGCCGCAGCCAACCTCTACATGATCTCCCAGCATAGCCCCGAATTTTTTCAGTCCTGTCTCAATCTTTTCCTCCCCGTTCTTTACCACTACCAGCTTCTTGTCTGATTTTACATTGGAACAGATAGAGCCTGCACCCATATGGGATTTGTAACCCAGAACGGAATCTCCCACATAATTATAATGAGGAACCTGAACGCTGTTAAACAGCACTACATTTTTCAGTTCAGTAGAATTTCCCACAACGGAACCTTCTCCTACAATAGCGTTTCCGCGGATAAAGGCGCAATGGCGGATCTCTGCGTTTTTCCCGATGACAGCCGGCCCGTTGATACAGGCGGTAGGCGCTACTTTGGCAGATTTCGCGATCCAGATATCTCCTTCTCTATATTCATACTCTTCCGGGCTAAGGGACGCTCCCAGTTTTTTTATAAAAGCGCCGATTTCCGGGAGAACCTCCCAAGGATACTCCTTGCCCTCAAAAAGTTCTTTTGCGATCGTCTCGTTAAGATCCAGCATATTTTCAATGGCAAACTCTTTCACTTTTCATTTCCTCCTTGTTTTGCAGAAGCTTTTGGCTTCTTTTTATAATATTGGGCGGCAGCGTCAAAAAACTGCCGCAGGGCGTACTGATAGCTGCTTCTCTCCACCTGTTCTGTACGGACGCGGACAAAACGCTCCAGCTTATCCATATATTCCTGAGAGGTAATACTGCCCTGTGCCACATAAGTCAGGCCCTTCTCCCAGCTTGCCGTAAGTTCAGGATTCAAAAGCTGCCGGATAGAGCAGTTCACCACGTCGAAAATCATTTCTCCCAGAAGTGTAGGTGTGATCACCTGGGTCTTTTTATTGAGAGACAGATATTTAATGGTAAACAGCTTCTTCAGGATTTCCGCTCTTGTGGCGCTTGTCCCGATGCCGCTTCCCTTGATCTGGGCCCTCAGCTCCTCATCCTCGATCAGTTGGCCCGCGTTTTCCATGGCAAGTATCATAGAACCGGAATTGTAGCGCTTCGGCGGAGAAGTTTCTCCCTCTTTGATATCCAGAGAGTCTACTGTCAGTATATCATTCTTTTTCAGCTTCTGCAACGCTCCCAGAAGAGCCCCGCCGCAGGATATCTCTTTACTCTCTTCCTGTTCTGTATTTTTCTCAGTCTGCGAAATCCGCTGGGAAGAAAAGGAATTCGCGGCAATTTTCAGATATCCCTCGTCCTGCAGCACCCGGAAAGAGGAAAAGAAGGCTTCCTTCTGCATAGATGTCACAAGACTGACCTTCTGGTAAACTGCAGGAGGATAAAAAATACACAAAAAACGCCGGACGATCGTCTCGTACACTCTCTGGGAAGTAAGAGAAAGCGTATGCAGCCCGTTCAGTCCCTGGCCTGTGGGAATGATCGCGTAATGGTCCGTGATCTGTTTATCATTAACATAGCGGGTCTTTGCAATGGTTTTATAAGTACCTGACGCCAGGATCTCCTCCGCAGCGTTCCCTGTCTGGGAATACCGTTTCAGTCCGGAAATATTTTTATAGATCTCCTTCGCCACGGCGCCTGACAATACCCGGGCGTCTGTCCTTGGATAAGTGACCAGTTTCTTTTCATAAAGCTCCTGGACGATCTTCAACGTCTCGTCCGGGCTGATCTTAAAGAGCCTGGATGAAACGTTCTGAAGCTCCGCCAGATTAAAAAGAAGGGGCGGATTTTTCTTTTCTTTTTTTCGTTCAACCTTCTCCACCCGGCAGTTCAGAGGCGTTTGGGCGCTGAGGATGCTGATCAGCTCTTCTGCGTCCTTTTTCTCTTTAAATCCGTTTTCCTTATATAAGCGGGGAGACTGGAAATACCGGCTTCCCTCCACAGCTCTCCACTCTCCCTCAAAGCTTTCTCCCTCCAGGGAAATTTTGCTCAGCACCCGGTAAAAAGGCGTTTTTACAAAAGACCGTATTTCTCTTTCTCTGCGCACCACCATTCCCAATACACAAGTCATCACCCTTCCCACGGAAATGGCCTGATATTTTGATCTTAAATAATTGGAAACACTGTTTCCGTACCGCAAAGTCAGGACTCTGGAAAAATTGATTCCCATAAGGTAATCCTCCTTTGCGCGCAGATAAGCGGAAGCGGAAAGGTTGTCGTAAGCGGACAGATCCTTTGCCTCCCGGATTCCTCTCAGGATCTCTTCCTCTGTCTGGGAATCGATCCACACTCTTTTCTGTTTTTTATTTTTAACCCCGGCCATCTGGGCTACAAGACGGTAGATATATTCTCCTTCCCGTCCGGAGTCTGTACAGACGTAGATTGTCTCCACATCGGGACGGTTCAGAAGTCCCTTCACGATCTGAAACTGCTTCTGTACGCCGGGGATCACTTCATATTTAAATTCGCGCGGCAAAAAAGGCAGGGTATCGAAACTCCACCTTTTATACTTTTCATCGTATTTTTCCGGATAGCTCATAGTGACCAGGTGTCCTACACACCAGGTCACTATACTGTCTTCCGATTCCAGATATCCGTCTTTTCTCTGCCCGTTGATTTTTAATGCTTTTGCAAATTCCTGCGCCACGCTGGGCTTCTCTGCTATGTATAACGCTTTTGTCATAATCTTACTGATCTGCACTCATCTTTCTCAGCGGCCACGCAAGAAGCAGCGCGCCGCCTGCCATATTGCCAATGGTGACCACAAGCATACTCTTCAGCATTGCTCCTACGGAAAGTCCCGGCACCATCGCAAAGCCTACCGTAAAGATTGCCATATTTGCGATACAGTGCTCGAATCCACTAATTACAAAGCCTGAGATACACATGACGATCATCAGAAATTTCGCCGCCTCGCTCTTCAGCTTAATGCCGCAGAGTACTCCGAGACAGACGAAGAAGTTACATAAAATTGCACGGAAAAACATCTGGCCTACCGGAATGGAAAGTTTCGTCTCCATGATCCCGGCAAAATAATCCTGAGTACTCGAGGCGCCCGCCCAGACGAAAATCAGAGATAAGATCACACATCCAACAAAGTTTCCGATATAGCTGACGATCCAGATCTTACCTGCGTCCTTCCATGCTACTTTCTTATCAAACGCACCAAACGCCATTACCAGGTTATTTCCGGTAAAAAGCTCTCCTCCCACAAGCGAAATCAGAAGTACGGCAATGGAAAAAACAACGGCGCTTAAAAACTTGCCCCAGGCAGGGAGCTCATTGGAAGAGAAAACATTTCCCACCACATTGGAAAAAATCATCGCAACACCAATGAAGAATCCCGCCATCACCGCTCTTACAAAATATTTTCCGGCGTTGGACGCCAAAAGGCCCGCCTTTCCTGCCGCCGCATTTGAGATCTTCTGTACATCTTCATAATTCAAAGTCAAACACCTCCTGGAACTATGCCAGACGCGGTGCAGTAGCTGCTGAAATGATGCACATAAATCAACGATTGTTAAGATTATAACACTTTCTGGTTTCGCGCACAATATTTTTTGTTAATTTTTTATCAGACTTTTCCCAAAAAGGAATAGCAGTTGCCGTTTCCTTTCCGCACAAATCCGTACATGGCGACGCCGTGGTTTTTGGCAAGCTTTACAGCTTCCCCGGTAACGGCCGCTCTGGAAACGACGGTGGAAATACCTGCCCGGATAATCTTGGCCAGATAATCTCCGGATATCCTTCCGCTTGTAAATACAACCGTCTCTTCAAGGGGTAGCCCCTTTTTCAGAGCCCAGCCAACCGCTTTATCCAGCGCGTTATGGCGGCCCACGTCCTCAAACCGGCAGGCAATCTGTCCATGAAGATACAAAGAGCAACAGTGAGCACAGCCCGTATCACGGAAAAGCTCCCCGGGATCTTCAAAAATTTCATCCGCCATCCGGAAAAGCCGGGACATTTCTGACATTTCTCTGCCGCGCTTCATTTCGTCCGATTCTTCATTTTCCGGGACAGCATTGTCCCGTCTCTCTTTTTGTTCCGAAGAAGCGAATACCCATCCGGCCCTGGAAAAAGAAGTGATTTTACTACTCAGAGAAACATGGATCTCCCCCTGATCTCGCAAAATCCGGATATTTTTTATCTGTTTCTTATCCCGTATCATACCCTCGGTGTACAGGCGCCCAAGGATCAGTTCTTCCAGAAACTCCGGCGTACAGTTCAGGGAAAACATTTTCTCCCCGTTTATTTTCACAGATAAATGCCTTTCCACAGCCACCTCGTCCTCTGTCGGAAAGATTTCTCCATTTTTTATCTTCAAAATCTGTACGGTTTGTTTTTTCATAGACTTGTCCCTGCCTTTCTCCAGATCCATCCTCGGATCAAGCTGATATGCGGCGCAGAATTTTCCCGGAACTATTGAAAACATTTTTTCTCTCTGTTATAATAACAGCGTTTGGGTGTCGATGGGCAACTGGTGTGCCCCCTGGTCTTCAAAACCTGTGCTGGACGTTAACAGCGCCCTGGGTGAGTTCGATTCTCACAGGCACCCGCCAGATAAGATTTAAAATCATTCAGCTCTTCTTCGGATATTGTCCGCATGTCAAGAATTACCCTGTTGTTTTTTATATGTGCAATAATCGGTACAGGAAGCTCTGCCAGACGGCGTGCGAACTCTTCTGCGTTTTCCCCTTTCGGCTCTATCACTACCGCGCAGCTTGGGATTTCTTCCAGGGGCATGGAACCTCCCCCAAGCATGGAGATGCTTTTTTCAACCGTAACCGTATTTTCCTGGTTCCGTGAGGAGATTTCCCAGGCGGTTTCCTGGGCCTGGGCCCATAATTCATCTGTGCTTCTGGACAGCATTTTTAATACGGGAATATTTTCACAGGCTTCTTCCTCGTTCAGATATTCCCGGAAAGTAGCTGCCAGAGCGGCGATAGTACACTTGTCCAGACGGAAGGCGCGCATAAGCGGATGTTCCTCCATCTCTTTTATATATGACTGTTTCCCCGCGATTATTCCTGCCTGTGGTCCTCCCAGAAGCTTATCTCCGGAAAAGCAGACAATATCCGCGCCTTTCTGAAGGATCTCCTGCACCGTAGGTTCGTGGGAAAGGCCGAATTTTTCCAGATCCGTCAAAACGCCGCTTCCCAGATCCACGATCACCGGGATATGATATTTTTTCCCAAGAGCGGCCAGTTCCTCCACTGAAACCTCTTCCGTAAATCCCAGTATTTTATAATTGCTGGTATGAACTTTAAGAAGAGCTCCTGTATTCTCTGTAACAGCCTTTTCATAATCTCTGATCCTGGTACGGTTTGTACAGCCTGTCTCCTTCAGGACGGCGCCGCTTTGTTCCATAACTTCCGGAATCCGGAAACGGCCTCCGATCTCGATCAGTTCCCCGCGGGAAACGATCACTTCTTTTCCTCTGGCAAGGGCGCTTAAAATCAGCGTCACCGCCGCCGCGTTGTTATTTACGGCAACAGCAGCCTCCGCCCCCGTAACCCGGCTGATCAGTTTTGCATAATGCTCCTGCCGCTTTCCCCGCTTTCCTTCTGAAAGGTTATATTCCAGATTGGAATAGCCGCTCATCGCATCCAGCACCGCCGCCATCTGCTTTTTACCTAATGGCGCGCGCCCCAGGTTTGTGTGAAGTATGATTCCTGTAGCGTTAAATACTCTCCTGAGAGAAAGCTGTGATTCCTCCTCCAGACGGAGAGCAGCCTGCTCCGCGATCTTCTCCGCAGAGGGAATCAGCCCGGACGGGATAAGATTTTTCATGCCGTCATATTCCGCCGTTTCCCCAGCTTCATCTCTACTAACGTTTGACCATGGCTCAGACAGTATCTTCCGCCGCAGACAGTCCAGTTCCTCCCGCACTGCCCGGAGAACTTCCTTTTTTCCGTATATCATACAGAGTTCCCGGACGCCTTCTTCTTTCAGAAGGTCATCCACTCTGGGTAACTTTCTCAAAATCAAATTCTTATCCATTTCCTCACTCCTGCCGCATTTACTGCGGCAATAAAGGGATACCTTTGGTATTTCCTCACTCCTGCCGCACTTGCTGCGGCAATAAAGGGATACCTTTTATACAAATATAAGGAATTTTCCTTTTTCCTCCGTTACCTCTCCGACGACTGCCGAAGGCAGTTCCAGTCCGGAAAGCCTGCCCATCAGTCCCGCTGCATCCTCCGTCGGTATTGCCAGAAGCAGTCCTCCCGATGTCTGAGGATCAAAAAGAAGATCCTCCCTCCATCCGGAAATCCGGCTTTCCATATCTTTTTCCAGGAACTCCCTGTTCCTGTACGCCCCGGCAGGTATCAGCCCCATTTCCGCATATTCCCGGGCTCCTGAAAGTACGGGAAGTTTCTCTGCATAAATGACAAAGGTCTTTTTGCTTCCTTTCGCCATTTCCATGGCATGTCCCGCCAGACCGAAACCGGTGATATCTGTGCAGCAGTGTACCTGAAACTCCTTTGCCAGCTCCGCGGCATATTTATTCAGCGTCGTCATGGTCTTTACTGCTTCCAGATGCTCCGCTTCCCGGATGATCCCGCCTTTTTCGGCTGTAGAGAGGACTCCGCTTCCCAGAGGCTTTGTCAGAACCAGAAGATCCCCCGGCTCTGCGCCGCAGTTTTTCCACATTTTTTTCGGATGTACAAAACCAGTCACACAAAGGCCGTACTTCGGTTCATTATCAGAGATAGTATGGCCTCCGGCCAGGATGGCTCCCGCCTCCATAACCTTATCCGCCCCTCCTTTAAGGATTTCCCCCAGAATCTCTGTATTCAGGCAGTTTGGAAAGGCTGCAAGGTTCAGAGCCAGCTTCGGCTCTCCTCCCATGGCGTATACGTCGCTTAAGGCATTGGCCGCCGCGATCTGTCCGAACAGATAGGGATCGTCCGTCACCGGAGTAAAAAAATCTACTGTCTGGATGACTGCCAGTTCCTCGCTGATCTTGTAAACGGCAGCGTCATCCGACGTTTCGGTTCCCACCAAAAGCATGGGATCCTGAAATTTCGGCAGCTTGCCCAAAACTTGGGCAAGGGTCCCAGGACCTATTTTCGCCGCTCACCCGGCGGACGACGACATCTGCGTCAGGCGGATCTTTTCTTCTGCCATATCCTCACCTCCCTTCGCTTCCTACAGGCGGATACTTCAGAACTCTTCCGCCCTCCGTTTTTCTGGTATAGCCGTTTTTGTCAAAATGCTCCAGAAGCGCCACCGCCACCTTTCTTGAGCACCCCAGATAGTCCCGGTATTCGCCAAGAACAACTTCCGGGCAGTGCGCCGCCATCTCGGCAAACGAATTTTTTGCTTTTTCATAATACTCTCTGTGTATGCAATACTGCCCGTCAAGGCGGATCAGCGCTTTTTTATTCAAAAGGGAGGTAAAAACAGCCTGGAATTTCTTCTGGCTGCGGTGTTCTTTTATATAAAGCTCTGTAGCCAGAGGCGCAAAGCCCGCCTCCAGATAATGTTTCAGAATCTCCTGCACCATGGCGTCCTCGTCCTCTTTTAACACCACCCGGAAACGTTTTTTGCTGAGGCAGCCGTTTTCTTCTTTTATCACTTTCTCTTCCTTCAGCGCCAAAAAAATCTCATCGGCTCTTCTGCTGTCCATAAGCCCCAAGCGGCTGCGAGCTTCCTCAATCCCCATTCCTTCTTTCAGAGGGTAGGCTTTATGAAATTCATTCAGGAACTCTTCTGTTTTTTTTCGGTAATGCTCAAATTCTCTTCTGTGGATATAAAGATTTTCATTAAGCTTTACCAGTTGCTTCTTTTCTTTCAGCTTCAGGGCGGCGTTTTTCAGGCTGGAACGGTTCAGCGAGCTTCGCAGAGCCAGCTCCTCCAGAGTACAGAAGCATCCCCAGTGTTCCAGTGCAGAAATCTCCAGTTGCTCCTCCAAAGTTCCTTTCTCCTTAATACGGAAGGCTTCCAGCACTTCCTTGTCTTTTCTCCGGTGTTTTCCGGGACAGGCGTCTAATACTACGCCGCCTCCGATGGTTTCTGCGGGAGAGTAAAAACGGATCACGAAACGGTCGCCTTTACGTAAAACTGTTTCTTCCTCCAGACGGAGCTGCGCATAACAGCTTTCGCCGGCCTTCAGCTCCTCCCGGTCCAGGAGAACCGCTTTGCCTAAAAGCTCACGGGTTCCATGATAAATATGCACTCTGCTTCCGTTTTTAACGGTGCGCTCCGTATGGCGCAGCATTGTAAGAAGCACGTCCGCCATCCGCGTAGGGAAAAGGCTTCCTTTTGAGGCAAGCACGTCTCCCCGGAAAACCTCATCCTTTGTCCGATCCGGAAGATTCACCGCCACTCTCTGGCCGGCGCAGGCTGTATCCTCCGGCTGTCCGTGTACCTGAATGCTCCGGATTTTCATAGGGCGGTTTTCAGGATAAAGGACAACCTCCTGGCCTTTCCTGATCTTTCCTTCGGAAAGCGTGCCTGTAACGATGGTGCCGAATCCTTTCATAGTAAATACACGGTCTATGGGAAGCCGGAAATGCGTTCCCTCCTTCCGGGGAGGAAGCTTCCGGTACATTTCATACAGTGTCTCCTTCAGAATATCCAGCCCCTGGTTTTTGTATACGGACACGGGAACCACGGGAGCATTTTCCAGGAAGGTATCCTTTACAAGCTCCCGGATATCTTCCTCTACAAGAGCAACAAGCTCCGGCTCCGCCAGATCGGTCTTGGTGATAACGATCACGCCGTAGCGGATTCCAAGAATAGAAAGGATATCCAGATGTTCCACCGTCTGGGGCATCACGCCTTCATCCGCCGCCACTACAAGCATCACAAGATCCATGCCACCTGCTCCCGCCAGCATATTTTTTACAAATTTTTCATGTCCGGGCACATCCACGATCCCTACCCTGCCGCCATCTGGAAAGTCCATCCAGGCAAAGCCAAGCTCAATGGTAATGCCTCTTTTTTTTTCTTCTTTCAGACGGTCTGTGTCGATTCCTGTCAATGCCTGGATCAGACAGGTCTTTCCATGATCCACATGGCCCGCCGTACCGATAATCCCATATCTCATAGCCTTAACCTCTGTCCTGTGTCTGCCCCTTATTCTACCACACTAGCCAGGAGACGTAAAGCAGAGCCTGAAACGTGGCGGCCTATTCCGAAAAAAACACCGTTACAGTTCGCATATGTAACAAAACACCTGGAGACAGGTCGGGCTGCGCCGGTTTCCTGACACAGCATCCCCTTTCCAGGTGTTTTATTGTTCATCATTCTAATTTTTTTCAGTTCTGTTCATTCGCCTTTTTTATTTAATACAGTAGGTCGTATGAAGTAAATGATGGGCGATATGGCTGTTGGGTTCCTCCAGAAACTCTTCATAAACCTTCTTTATTGCCGGGTTCTCATGGGATTTCCGATAAGGAAGTTCCCGGTCATGTGCGAAAATAGCCTCTCTTCTGGCCGCGTATGCTTCCTTCTGGTCGGTATCCATCAGCATCTTGGGCTGTCCGCCTCCGCTGACGCATCCCTCCGGGCAGGTCATCACTTCAATAAAATGAAGATCCAGTGTTCCGTTCTTTACAGCCTCCAGCACCGGGATTACATTTTTCAGTCCGGTGACAACGCCTACCCTCAGATTCAGGTCCCCTACTTTCAGTGTAGAAGTACGGAAACCTTCCGTTCCCCGCACTGCCGTTACCTCCACATCAGGAATGGGCTGACCTGTCACCAGCTCGTATCCGGTACGGATAGCCGCCTCCATGACGCCTCCCGTAACGCCAAAGATCGCTCCGGCGCCTGTATAAACACCCAGAGGCCGGTCAAAATCCATCTCTTCCAGACTGTTCCAGTCGATTCCCATATCGCGGATCATCCATGCCAGATCTCTGGTTGTGATCGCCACATCCACGTCCTGATAGCCGCTGTCTTTCATTTCCGGACGGCTGCACTCAAACTCCTTGCAGGTACAGGGCATCACGGAAACACTGTAGATATCGGCTCCTGTTTTCCCCTCAAGCTGGGCTCCATATGTCTTAAAAATGGCTCCGCCGATCTGCTGGGGGCTCTTCGCGGAAGAAAGGTGATCCTTCAGCTCCGGATAATTATTCTCCAGAAATTTCACCCATGCAGGACAGCAGGAAGTAAACATGGGAAGGACGCCGCCTTCTGTGATCCTTTTTACCAGCTCCGTGCCTTCCTCCATGATCGTCACGTCCGCCGGGAAGTTGGTATCATACACTCTGTCGAAGCCCAGCGCATGAAGGGCGGCGGAAAGTTTTCCCGGGGTAAGAGAACCGAGTTCTTCTCCGAATTCCTCCGCAATAGCAACCCGAACTGCTGGCGCGCACTGGACAATAATAAACTTCTCCTTATCCGTAAGGGCTGCCTTCACTTTATCTACATTGCAGACTGCGTGGGCGGCAAACAGCGGCTCCTGCACACAGTCCGGAATATGTCTTTCTTTTTTCACTCTTTCATAAGCGTCTTTACCATGGGTCAGTACAGACACGTAGGATTTGCATTTCTGTACGCACTGGCCGCATCTGACGCAGCGGCTTTCATCAATGGTCTGAGGCTCTCCCTGCTCTCCCACAATAGCATAGGCAGGACAGACCTCTGCGCACTCACGGCAGCCGGTACAAATATTCTTATCTATTTCTACTATCATGAATTTTGTCCTCCCTTATCTCCAGTTTTTTGTCAGGAGCAGAGCTTCTGCCGCCTTAATGTTCTTTTCTTCCCGTTCCGCTTCCGGATCCACCAGGCGAAGGGCCTGGTGCGGACAGACGCGGACGCAGGCCGGACCGCCTTCAATCCCGGCGCAGAGATCGCACTTGGAGGCGAAAACCTTCGTTTCCTCTCCCATGGGCTGAGCCACAAGCTTTCCGTCCTTTGCATAGGGAAGCAGCGCTATAGCGCCGAAAGGACAGGCCTGCATACAGTCTTTGCAGCCGATACATTTCTCCGCGTCTACGATCACCTGATGGTCGATGCGGCTGATCGCCCCCTTTGTACAGGCGTTCAGACATGGCGCGTCCTCGCAGTGCTTGCACTGGATCGGCATACATCCTTCTTCAAATTTTGTAAGGAATAATCTGGGCGCAACAGGAACCGTCACAGTTCCCACAGTTTTTCCTACGTGATTGCTCTCACGGTTATGAACGGTAAAGCAGGCCAGTTCACACGCCCGGCAGCCTGTACATTTTGTACTGTCACCCACTACGAAGCAACCTAATTCCTTTTTCATGATCCTGTCCTCCTATTCCTGCGGATGATTCTCTCTGAACGTGTTTCTGGCTGTCTCCGCCCGCTTACGTTCCATGGCGGTTTCAAGATCCTCCTCCGTGATAAGAGCGAGGGCTTCTGTGGGACAGACTCTCACACAGGCCGGACCGCCCGGCAGCCCATAGCACAGGTCGCATTTATTGGCGGTTTTTTTCAGGGTTCCGTCCGCCTGGACATGTCCCTTTCTTTCCGTCATGTTGATGGCTCCGAAAGGACAGGCGTCCATACAGGATTTGCAGCCCATACATTTATCCTGGTCTATAATCACGCAGTGATCCTTCTGAGAAATGGCTCCCACCGGACAGACGGCCATACAGGCCGGATTTTCACAGTGCTTGCACTGTACCGGGACGCTGAGGCGCACAGTCCTCACCACATGGAGCCTTGGATTGAAATCATAAGAATCCGGATCCACTTCAAAAATACGCTTACCCTCATGGGCGACTACGCATCCGATCATACAGGTGCGGCATCCGATACAGAGGTCAGGGTTTCCCTTCACAAAGTAATTCATGCTTCAGCCCCCTTTCCCGTATCAATTCCCATCTGGGCGCGGATATCGTCGTAAAGCTCCATTACATGGCGCTCCGCCCACTCCTGGTCTTCGATCTTTTCTACGCGGCAGGCGCAGTATTTGTACTCCGGCGTGTTACTGATGGGGTCGAGCTTGGCCGTTGTCAGCTCGTTGCAGGCTCCGATCCACCACTGATAAGTCATATAGGTGGCTCCCGGCTCCACACGGTCTGTAGGCAGGCATCTTGTGATGCAGTATCCTCTCTTGGAAAGGATTTTCACCAGCTCGCCTTTTTTCAGGCCCATGCGCTCACAGTCGCCTGTGTTCATCTGCACCCATCCCGGCTCGTCCTCCAGATTGCGCAGGGTACGGCAGTTTCCTGTCATAGTGCGGACGGAATAATGTCCTACCTCACGGACGGTGGAAAGCGTCATGGGATACTGGTCGTTTTCCAGCTCCACAGGCGGATGCCAGTCCGTTCCATAGAACAGCGCTTTATGATCCTTTGTTCCGAAAATACCATCTTTGTGGAGATAGGGCGTTCCCTTATCTTCCATGGACTTGTCGCGGCAGGGCCACTGTACACAGCCGTATTTCTCGATCTTTTCGTAGGTAGCACCCTTGAAGCTGGGACAAAGATCGATCATTTCGTTCCAGATTTCCTCTGTGTTTTTATAATTCATAGGATATCCCATGGCAGTGGAAATCTCCGCGATGATCTGCCAGTCAGGCTTTACATCGCCCTCCGGCTCAATAAGCTTTCTCACTCTCTGGAAGCCTCTGTCCGCGCAGGTATAGATACCTTCGTTCTCTCCCCAGGCAGCCGCCGGAAGTATCACGTCCGCATAAAGACCTGTCTTGTTCATATAGATATCCTGCATTACCACAAAGTCGCACTTATCCAGAGCTTCTCTGACTTCCGCAAGATCCGGATCAGACTGTGCCGGATCCTCGCCGAATATGTAGTACGCATGGATACGTTTCTTTTCGTCTTTCTCATGAAGGATCCTGTGGGGCACATGAGTAATGGGACAGCCAATCTCGCCTGGAAGGGATACGCCCCAGGCTTTTTCAAATTTTGCCCTTGCCTCCGGATCCGTCACATTCTGATATCCTGGATAGGAATTTGGCAAAGCTCCCATATCGCAGGCTCCCTGAACGTTATTCTGTCCGCGGACAGGACCGATACCCATTGCCGGACCTCCGAAATTGCCTGTCATAAGAGCCAGGTTCGCAAGACCCTTCACCACGTCTACCGCCTGGGTGAACTGACAGACGCCCATGCCGTAAAGGATCATGGCCGGCTTGGTGGTGGCGTACATTCTCGCGGCCTTACGGATCGTTTCCGCAGGAATGTGGGTGATGGGTTCCGCATATTCGGGAGTATATTTCTCGATCACCTTCACAAAATCCTCAAAACCTTTTGTGTGTTCCTCAATAAATTTCGTATCCGCCAGACCTTCCGTCCAGATCACATTCGCCATAGCGTTTACCAGGGCAAGGTTTGAACCGCCCTTAAGCTGGAGATGAATGTCTGAGATACGCGCGGTTTCCGTCACACGGGGGTCCGCGCAGATAATTTTCATTCCCTTCTGCCGTCCGCGGACAATACGTCTCGCGACGATGGGATGGGAATCCGCTCCGTTATAGCCGAAGCAGAGTAAACAGCCTGCATCCTCGATCTCCGGGATGCCCATGGACATTGCGCCTGAACCTAAAGAATACAGTAGACCCGCTACCGAAGGCGCATGTCATATTCGGGCGCAGTGATCGACATTGTTGGTGCCGATGCACGCGCGCATAAATTTCTGCATCAGGTAATTGGCCTCGTTGCCTGCGCCTCTGGCGGAGCCTGTTCCCATAATGGAATCCGGGCCGTATTTCTCCTTGATCTCTTTAAGGCGTTTTGCCACATAAGAAATAGCCTCCTGCCAGGATACCTCCTCAAGAGGCGCTTTCTTTCCCCCTTTTCGGATCATCGGCTTTCTCAGACGTCTGGTAAGTATCTGGGGATCGTTAAGATAATCCCAGCCGTAATGACCTTTCAGGCAGAGGGTTCCGTCGTTTGTCCTGCCCTTGGCAGGAACTGCTTCTACGATCTTATTCGCGTCAGAATCGACCGTAAACATGATCTGACAGCCTGCGCCGCAGTACGGACAGGTTGTCTGAACCTGTTTTAAAGCCATATATTTTCCTCCTCCCAATACATTTTTTCGTTTTTATTTTAACATTGATAGTTTTTCTCAGCAAGGAAAAAGCAGTAGTTTTTTATATTTTTTTCTGTTTTTTATATTTATCTATTTCTTTTTCGAGGATGTCGGCGCATTTTCCGATATCTTCCAGTCCTACAGACGGAATTCCGGCAATTTTTATCCCGGTATCTGTCACCAGAGCAAGAAGGGTTGCGGGATCACAGACGCTTTCCTTTGAAATTTCTCCGCGAACGATCTCAAATTTAGGATACCCGGAGCTTTTCAACCCTTCGGCAAGTATCACGTCCGCCTCCGAAAACAGCTTTGCAAGCTCTTCCGGACTGCTGTCCGGCTGCTCCTTTACTGCCATCCATCTGCTTTCGGAAAAAATACAGGTTCCGTAAGCCCCGGCCTTACGGAGCCGGAAGGTATCTGTCGCTTCTGTATCCGCTTTAAATTCATGGCCGTCGTGTTTGAGCACCGCCGTGCGGTATCCTCTTTTTTTCAGTTCCGGGATCAGCTTTTCCAAAAATGTGGTCTTACCGGAATTTTTCACGCCGCTGACCGCGGCGATATATGGTCTTACAGCATCCATACCGTCACCTTTTCTCCTGCTCTGATCCCTTCTGTCCCGGCCGGAATATCCAGAAGGCAGTTGCATCCCCTGAGGGCGCCGATTGCTCCCGAAGAGTAGATCCCCTGGGGAAAAGATACGTTTCCGTCTTTATAAACCGCCCTGACGAAACGGCGCACCCGGCTTTTTTTCGGAAAATCCGTTTTCATTACGCCATGTCTCTTTTCCATCAGACAGCTTTCATCTCCCGTCATTTTCGCCAGTACAGGACGGAACAAAAGCTCCAGGTTCGCCATGGCTCCAAAAGGATTTCCGGACAGTGAAAGGATGCAGGTATCCTGATATACAGAAAAAATCGTAGGCATACCGGGCTGGAGTCTGATCCTCCAGAATATCTTCTCCGCTCCCAGTTTTTTCAGCGCGCCGTGAAGGATATCTTTTTTTCCAACAGACACTCCTCCCGTAGTGATGATCACATCTGCGTCCTTTGCCGCTTCCCGGAGGGCTTGTGCAAGATTCTCTTCGCTGTCCGGCTGATGAAGGACTGATTTCGGCGCAATCCCCAGTTCTTTTAGCCGGGAGGCCACCATCATCCCGTTGGAATCATAAATTTTTCCCGGCTTCAAAGGTGCTCCCGGAGGACACAGCTCGTCTCCGGTAGTAAAGATCCTGACTATCGGTTTTCGGAACACCGGAATCTCTGTATACCCGATGCCGGAAAGGATTCCCTGCTCCGCAAAAGTCAGGCGGGTTCCTTTTTTCAGGAGAAGACAGCCTTTTTTGTAATCCTCTCCCTGAAAACAGTAATTATCATAAGCTTTCTGGCTTTTATATATTTTCACTATATCTTCTCCGAAGTCCGTGTCCTCCTGTTTTACAGCCGTATCCGCTCCTTCCGGAAAAGGCGCTCCCGTCATGATTCGGTATGCTTCTCCCGGCTTTAAAGAGCAGGACTGTCCATCGTCTCCGGCGTAGACACATCCCGCCACTTTAAGCTCCGCAGGATGCTCCTGCCCTGCTTCTTTTATATCCATAGCGCTTACTGCATATCCGTCTACAGGAGAACGGGGAAAAGGCGGGTTGTCCAAAGGCGCGTATACATCTTCTGCAAGGATGCGGCCTCCTGCCTCGCCGACTGCTGTATTTACAGTGTCCGTTATGATATGTACCTTATCCAGGATCACTTTCAGAGCTTCCTCCAGCAAAATCCCTTCCATCATTTCTTTATTCCTCTTTTCCGCTGCTCCAGCAGCATCTCATAATCTTTCGGGGTATTGATATTTTCAAGTTCCCATTCCCGGACAGAAACCTGGCAGATATCGTATCCTGTTTCATCAAGGAGACGGAATACCGGGGCGGACTCCTTTTCGATCAGCTCTGCGATCTTAGCGCTCAGCGCCGTGGGATAAATTCCGATCAGCGGTTCCGTCCAGTCCCCGTGGGAAAGTAATAATGGATGGACGTATCCCTGACGATTTTTGTTAAGCAGCCTGCCGTGAGCATCCAGAAGTATCTGTAGCACTGACAGGGAAATCTGCGGCACATCCACAGGAAGCACCAGAGCATAGGGCGTGTCCATAACAGAAAAGCAGGCGTGCATCCCGCCCAGCGGTCCCCTTTCCCGGTATCTGTCGGGAACTGTACGGACGCCTTTTCCATCCCAGCCATGGCCGGAAAGATATGTTTCTCTGATTCCCAGCATCTCCGCTTTATCCAGAATACATTCCAGAAAGCTCTTTTCTCCCAGAAGAAGCTTTGCCTTATCTCTACCCATACGGCTGCTCTTTCCTCCGGCCAGGACAAGCAGGGAATAAAGGTCCTTTTTTCTGTCATATGTTTTTCTGTTTTCCATTTTTCTCACTCATCTTTCCGTCATATTCCCGCAGTCTGTATTTCAGATCCGGTAACCTCAGTATTTTCATTATATCAGCTATTTTTTCTGTCTTCAATGTTTTCTCAGACACAAAAAAACTTCCGGATTCTCCTGAGCTCTCAGGTATCCGGAAGTCTGCTTCATCATGAACTTATGGGGGTATTCTGTTTTACGGCGTTCTTTATTTCTTTGTGATATATCCTTTTGCTTTTAAAGTTTCCGCGCAGAGGATCGCTCCGCCTGCCGCTCCTCTTACTGTGTTATGAGAAAGTCCGATAAATTTGTAATCGTATACAGTGTCTTCACGGAGACGTCCCACGGAAACGCCCATGCCGTGTTCGTAATCCACATCTTCGGTAACCTGGGGACGGTTATCCTCTTCAAGATACTGGATAAACTGCTTCGGCGCGCTGGGAAGATCAAGTTCCTGAGGAACGCCCCTGAAATCCTTCAGAGCCTGGATAAGCTGCTCTTTGGTAGGTTTCTTACGGAATTTCACAAATACAGCGGCTGTATGTCCGTTCAGGACAGGTACGCGCACGCACTGGCAGGTTATCACCGGTTCTGTAGCCGGAACGATCTCTCCGTCAACGATCTTTCCCCAGAGTCTCAGCGGCTCTTTCTCGCTTTTCTCTTCCTCTCCTCCGATGTAGGGGATAATATTGTGTTCCATTTCCGGCCAGTCCTTAAAGGTCTTGCCTGCGCCTGAGATCGCCTGATAAGTAGTGGCAACCACCTCATAGGGTTCGAATTCCTTCCATGCGGTAAGGACCGGTGCATAGCTCTGAATAGAACAGTTGGGTTTTACTGCAATAAATCCTCTGGTTGTTCCCAGACGTTTCTTCTGATGCTCGATCACATCAAAGTGCTCCGGATTGATTTCCGGCACTACCATGGGAACATCCGGCGTCCAGCGGTGAGCGCTGTTGTTGGAAACAACAGGAGTCTCTGTCTTCGCATAAGCGTCCTCAATAGCTCTGATCTCTTCCTTGGACATATCTACCGCGGAAAAGACAAAATCTACAGTAGAAGCAACCTTTTCCACTTCATTGACGTTCATTACAACGATATTTTTGACTGCCTCCGGCATAGGAGTATCCATTTTCCATCTTCCGCCTACTGCCTCTTCGTAAGTCTTTCCTGCGCTTCTCGCGCTGGCAGCCAGAGTTACCACCTCAAACCACGGATGATTCTCCAGAAGGGAAATAAATCTCTGCCCTACCATTCCGGTAGCTCCTAAAATACCAACTTTCAGTTTTTCACTCATAATACTTCTCCTCGCTCTTATGTCTTTGTATTACATACATTTGTTTTTTCAGTAAATACTATAACACTTTTCCCGAAAATGCAAGTATTTTTTTATGTTTTTTCTTTACAGGAATCAGTTTTTTTCAAGGTATTCCCTGTTTACGGCAATCACCTTTTTCATAACGTCCGGTCCGGGCGCTCCGTATGTCTCGCGTTTTTCCACGCATGTTTTCATACTTACCGCGTCGTAGATGTCCTCTTCAAATACCGGACTGATCTTCTGATATTCTTCCAGCGGAAGCTCATCCAGAGAAATCCCTCTGTCAATGCACAGAAGTACCAGACGCCCTACGATTCCGTGAGCGTCACGGAAAGGAACTCCGTGATTCACAAGATAATCCGCCGCGTCCGTGGCGTTGGTAAAGCCTTTTTTTGCGCTGGCTTCCATTACTTCTTTCCTGAACTCCATTGTGGAAATCATTCCCGCAAAAAGCCGGAGACATCCTTTCACCGTATCAATGGCGTCGAAAGTAAGCTCCTTATCCTCCTGCATATCTTTGTTATAAGCCAGAGGTATCCCTTTCATTATGGTGAGAATGGACATCAGCGCCCCGTAAACACGGCCTGTTTTTCCACGGAGAAGTTCCGCGATATCCGGATTCTTTTTCTGGGGCATGATACTGCTGCCGGTACTGTAAGCGTCGTCGATCTCCACAAAACCGTATTCATTGGAATTCCAGAGGATGATCTCCTCAGAAAAACGGCTGAGATGCATCATGATCGTAGAAAGTGCGGACAGAAGCTCGATCACATAATCCCTGTCCGATACAGAGTCCATACTGTTTCTGGTAGGGCCGTCGAAACCGAGAAGCCGGGCTGTGTATTCTCTGTCCAAAGGATAAGTGGTTCCCGCAAGAGCTCCTGCTCCCAACGGACACAGGTTCATTCTTTTGCGGATGTCAGCCATCCGTTCCCTGTCCCTCCGGAACATTTCAAAATATGCCCCGATATGGTGGGCCAGCGTAACCGGCTGGGCTTTCTGCAGATGTGTGAATCCCGGCATGTAGGTTTCCACATTGTCGGACATCAGGGAAAGCAGTTCTGTAAGAAGCTCTTTCAGCTCCCCGTCGATCTCGTCGATCTCGTCCCTCACATACAGCTTCATATCCAGAGCCACCTGGTCGTTGCGGCTTCGTCCTGTATGAAGCTTCTTTCCGGGATCTCCGATCCTGTCGATCAGGTTCGCCTCCACGAAACTGTGGATATCTTCGTACTCTGAAGTGATCTCCAGAGTTCCGTTCTCCACGTCCTTAAGGATCCCGTCAAGTCCCTCGAGGATCTGATCCCGCTCCTCTTCTGTGAGGATGCCCTGCTTCGCCAGCATCTTTACATGGGCGCGGCTGCCCATGATATCCTGTTTATAAAATTTCTGATCAAAGGAAATAGACGCGTTGAAATTATAGACAAGCTTATCTGTTTCCTTTGTAAATCGTCCTCCCCATAACTGAGCCATATATTTTCCTCATTTCTGTATATTGTTTTTTCACTGCATCAGTTTACCATATTTTCACGAAAAATCAAAGTGTCTTACCGGAATTCCTCTGTTTTTCCTGTTCGCTGCCCCGGACTTTCCGTTCCCGCTCCCTCTCTTGCGTCCGCCGCTCCTGCTCTTTCTTCGAAAAAACACATCCGCAGTAATTCTGCCGGTAAAGTCCATACTCGCCGGAGAGCTCAATGGAGCGCTTATATCCGTTCTTTTTCTTGAAATCCGAAGGAAGATGGGAAACCCCGTATATTTCTCCCAGTTCCTCTCCGATCTCATTTATCTTCGGCGCGTTTTTCAGCGGGCTGATGGAAAGGGTGGTGGTAAAATAGTCAAAATTCCCTTCACGGGCAAGTTTCGCCGCCTCCTCCATCCTCATCCTGTAACAGCGGAAACACCGCTCTCCGCCTTCCGGAACGTCCTCCATCCCCTTTGCCATGTGGAAAAACTTCTCCGGCTCGTATGGGCCCTCCACCACATGAACGGGATGGCGGAAATTCATCTCTTCTGTCATCCGGCGCAGCTCCCCGGCCCGCTTCACATACTCTTCCTGGAAAGATATGTTCGGGTTATAAAAAAACACCGTGATCTCAAAGTATTCTGAGAGATATTCCAGCACGTAGCTGCTGCAGGGCGCGCAGCAGCTGTGAAGAAACAGTGTGGGCGTTTTCTGTTCTTTCTTAATATTTTCAATAAGGTTGTCCAGTTCTCTCTGATAGTTCCTGTTGTTCAATTTATTTCCTTTCCCGGCCCTTTCGGACTGCTTTCTCTTCTTCTGATGATACCACGGATTTCTCCGCGCTCTGCGCTCCCGAAATCCTCAAAACATTCGAAATCCGCCCTGACGGGCTTCTTTCTCTTTTCCTCTTCTTCTGATGATACCACGGATTTCTCCGCGCTTTGCGCTCCCGAAATCCTCAAAACATTCGAAATCCGCCCTGACGGGCTTCTTTCTC
>CBJMC01400__coassemble_803_pt1 | contig 29793 bp, 30 predicted proteins | sample CBJMC01400__metabat2_low_PE_023 | metagenome-assembled genome bin CBJMC01400 | reverse complement strand
AGATCAAAAATCAATAGGCTTGGTTAGGGAACACATTCATGCGTTTGTCGTGCCAGTTTCCGCCGGAAATCTTGACTTTCCGGCAAAAATATGGTATCTTTTTTCGATAAGAGAAAGGATGTGAGATTTGCGTGGAAGATTCATCTGACGACTGCCATACTACTGATTCCCGCATAAAAATCATGAATATATAGAGGTATAGCTTGTAAGCGTGGCTTACAGGCTATACCTTTTTGTGTTTTTTTGCAAAAAATATAACTACGGAAAACAGGAGGATTTTAAGAAACAAAACCATGTTAGGCTCAATTATCTTAATCATTGTTTTTACATTTTTAAACGCGATCTTCGCAAGCGCCGAGATCGCCGTCATCTCCATGAATGAGACAAAACTGAAATGTCTTGTGGACGAAGGCAACAAGCGGGCGAAGAAGCTTTCCGTCCTCACGGAACAGCCGGCCCGTTTCCTGGCCACCATCCAGGTCGCCATCACTCTGTCAGGATTCCTGAACAGTGCGTTCGCTTCCGATAACTTCGCCGGAATCATTGTGGACGCCCTTATATCTGCCGGAGTTCCGGTACCGGAAAAAACCTTAAATTCCATCGCCATGGTAATTATCACTGTGATTCTTTCCTATATCAGTATTGTGTTCGGCGAGCTTGTACCGAAACGGATCGCAATGAAAAACTCCGAGTCGCTGTCTCTCGGACTGGCTCCTACCCTGTACGGGGTCGCCAAGGTTTTCTCACCGCTGGTATCGCTGCTCACCGTTTCCACCAACCTGATCCTGAAGCTTCTCGGCATCAATCCTGCTGAAAACGACGAACAGGTGACCAAGGAAGAGATCCAGATGATGCTCATGGAGGGAAACGCACAGGGAGTCATCGACACCCAGGAAAACGAATTCATCCAGAATATTTTTGAATTCCACGATATTACCACAGAGCAGGTCTGCACCCACCGTACTGATGTGATCGTATTGGATACGGAAGATCCCGTGGAAGAATGGAAAAAGATCATTTATCAGAACCGGCACAGCTATTATCCTGTCTGCCAGGAAACAAAAGATAATATTATCGGAATCCTGGACACCAAAGATTATTTCCGCCTGGACGATTTTTCCAGGGAAAACGTCCTTGCAAAAGCGGTAAAACCCGCTTACTTCATTCCTGAAAGCATGAAGGCGGCAAAACTGTTCGATCATATGAAGCAGACGAGAAACTATTTTGCCGTTCTCCTGAATGAATACGGCGAAATGTCCGGTATCGCCACCCTTCACGATCTTCTGGAAGAACTGGTGGGCGATATCTATGAAGAAAACGAAGAAAATCCTGAAAAAATCCAGAAGCTTTCCGCCACTTCCTGGCTGGTGCGGGGAGACGTGGAACTGGACGACGTGGCGGAGGCGCTTCACGTTACTCTTCCCGAGGGCGATTACGATACCTTCAACGGTTTCATTTACAGCATTATCGACAGTATTCCCGAGGACGGAAGCCAGTTTACCTGTGAAAGCAGCGGCATGATCATCCACGTCAAATCCGTGGCAAGACATAAGATCGTGGAGGCCATTGTAGAAGTTCCGGAAACAGAGAAAAAAGACGAAGAATAACCGGCGGTATCCCATCGGCCGGGCTTAAATCACCAGGAGGTATTCTTATGGTTCACACACTGGAAAATGAAACGCTCCGCATAAAGATCGACGACCACGGAGCAGAACTGTCAGAGATTTACGACAAAGGAAAAGACCGGCAGGTTCTCTGGAACGCGGATCCCGCTCACTGGAAGCGCCATGCGCCTGTGCTTTTCCCGAATGTGGGAAGATATTATCAGGATCAGTGCATAATCAACAGAGAGACCTATTCCTGCGGCCAGCACGGATTCGCCAGGGACATGGAATTTACCTGCGTGGAAGAGTCTTCGGATTCCGTCTCCCACCTTCTTACCTCAACAGGTGAGACAAAAGAGAAGTATCCTTTCAGCTTTGAGCTTTATATTACCCACCGTCTTCAGGGAAGAGATATCCTCGTCTCCTGGAAAGTTGTGAACAAAAATAAGGAAACTATGTATTTTACCATAGGCGGCCATCCGGCGTTTCGCGTACCCGTACTTCCGGGAACCACCCGCGATCAGTATTTTCTCACTTTCAGCGGTCAGAAGGAACTTACTTACTGTCTTCTGGATCTCTCTACCGGTACGGCTCTTCCGGATCAGACACGTACTCTGTCCCTGGAAAACGGCACATGCGGAATCGATCCGCACATGTTCGACAAAGACGCCCTTATTTTTGACAACGGCCAGATCACAAAAGCAGGAATAGCGCTGCCCGACGGTACGCCGTATGTGGAGCTTACCTGCGAGGGCTTCCCAAGCTTCGGCATCTGGTCCTCTTCCATGGACGCTCCCTTTGTCTGTCTGGAGCCCTGGATGGGGCGCTGCGACAATTTCGGCTTCCAGGAGGAACTGAGCAAAAAGCCCGGGATCAACAGACTGGACAGTGAAGAAACATTTGAAAAGAGCTATATGATTTCCATCAGGTAATTCAGAAAAAAGAAAATCCCCATCTCTTCGGACGGGGATTTTCTTTTTTTCTGTTTCTTTTATATTTCTTCAGGCCATAGGTTTTACCAGATTCCCGGTCTTTCTTCCGGAGGATAATACATACCGTCCCCCTCCTCAATTCCACAAACATCATAGAACTGATCCATTGCCGACAGCACCGCATTTACACGGATTTTTCCCGGAGAGTGTACATCCGTTGCAATTTGATTAGAAAGCGCCTCCGGACGAAGTTCTTCCGCCCACAAAGACGCCCAGGACTCCATCACTGTTTTTAGATCATAGCCGTTTTGTTCAGCAATTTCAAGAACACAGGAAAGCCCTCCCAGATCTGCAATATTTTCCGTCACTGTCTGCTCTCCATTTACTTCCAGTCCTGCAATTTCCATACCGTCATAATAGTCTATTACCTTCTGGGACAGTTCCTGGAAGTATTCCAGATCCTCGTCCGTCCACCAATTTCGGATATTTCCTTCCGCGTCATACTGTGCTCCGGCACTGTCAAAAGCATGAGTAATTTCATGTCCTATAACTGCGCCGATCTTTCCTAAATTTTCTTCCGGCTCCGCATCCGGATCATAGAAAGGTTCCTGCAGAATGCCGGCAAGAATAGTAATGCTGTTAGTGGAGGTATCATAGTACGCATTCACCTCTTGAGGATATACGAGCCATTCCGATTTGTCTACAGGTTCATCTTTTGTCTGGAATACCTGCTCCATCTGCACATGCGCAATTTCCATAAGGTTATCAACATAGAGACCTCCCTCTTCCGGACGTTTCAATTGTAATTCATAGTCCTCCTGAGGCCATTCGTCAGGGCATCCAATCCTGGCATCCAATGTCTGCAGTTTTTCTATGGCCTGCGCTCTTGTTTCCGGGCTCATCCACTCCATATTTTCCAGTCTGTTTTCAAATACTTCCGCCACCTGGTCAATCATTGACTGAATTTGGGATCTTGTATCCTCCTGAAAGCACTTTTCACTGAACAGCTTTCCGCACTGGAACCCCAGATTACTCTGAACACTGGAGCAAATCTGCTGCTCATACGGTTCTCCCTCTTCCAGGCCATTTACCGAATTGACGTATGTCTGCTGCGCCTCATGGCTTTTTGTGTCTACATATGGTGAAAGATCCCGGTACAGACTAACTTTTACATATTTCTTCAAAAGCTCCAAGTTTTCATCTTTCAAAAAAGAGGCAACTTTTTCCATACACCCTACATCAGAAATAATCATTTTTTCATCCGGCAAAATTCCAAATATCTCTTCCAGGGTTTCGGAAGAAACAGATTCCCCGAACAATTCTTCTACATCTGAAGCCTTATATACATTATAAGTTTTCTGAGGATCATACAAGTCAGCCAGACCCAACGAATTCTCTGCCAGAGCTTTCATCATATCTGCTACCTCTTTTACAGTACTGGAAGCTTCATCTTCAGACAGACCGTTAATCTTCAAAAGTTCCTGCATATATGTTTGAAATAACTCCACCTGTTTTTGATTTGCTGCGTCATCTGAAAACCAGATTTCTTTTGAAAGTCCAGTATCTCCGCCTACTAAATAAAGAACATTCTGGCTGGAGTCTTCCCCATCCACCCCATAAGTAAATCCCAGCAAACTGGCAATGCCGTATTCGCGATAAAAGGTAAGACAGGCTTTCACAAGCTCTTCCACACTCTGGGCCTGATCTACTTTTTCCAGGAAGGCGTTTCCAGCCTCACCATAGCCGCCCTGATCTCTGGCTTCCGTATCCATTCCTGTGAGATAAAAAGCGCCTACATTGTAACTGTCGCTTCCAACTTCTGCATCCTCATCTTCAGATGCTTCTTTAACCATCTGAAGAAGACGCTCATCATTCTGCTCCTGCACAATATAAAACCAGTTTTGTGCAGCTTTATCTGCCGGAATTTCCCATTGCTGAAACAGATCGTAGTTGACCGCTTCGTAAAAATCATCTTCCAGCGCCGGTTTTCCTTCCTGCCGGATCACCGTTTCTTCTGTTTCCGTTTCTGTCTTCTCAGTTCCTGCCGCATATCCGGTGACCGGAAACGCCAGAAGCATTGCCATTCCCAGAGCGGCTAATTTGTAGAATTTTCTCATCAGATCCTCCTTATTCTATCGTTTTATTATTTTGTGACATAAAATCCCGACAACAATGTTTTGTTAGAAAAGATTTGAAATCACCCAGTCCGAGGCTCCCGCCACGGACACCGCCTTCGCGCCGCATCTGTTCCCGTATTCCGCGCATTCCCTGAGGGACCTTCCCCGGGAAAGCGCATACAGGAAACCAGCCGCGAAACTGTCTCCCGCTCCTGTGGTGTCGACGCACTTTACGTTTTTCTCTGCCGGGACCCAACACTTCCCGGCTGCACTGTCCAGGTAGCAGCCTCTGGCCCCGCACTTGATTACTACGGTCCCGGCTCCCGCCTCTCTCAGCCTGGCGGCCGCCGCTTCCACACTCTCCTCCCCGGCGAGAAGCATGGCTTCCTCGTCATTGGGGATCAGATAGTCCACATATTTCAGCGCGCCGGCAAGGTCTTCCACCGTTTCATTTTTCTTTCTTTTTGTCATATCCGCGCATACCGTTTTTCCCTGTTCCTTCGCCGTCCGGAAGATCACTTCCAGTTCTTTTGGCCCTATCTCCGGAAAAACGAAGATACTGGCGAAGCACACGATCTTCGCTCTTTGCGGAAAAGGCATATGGATATCCTGCAGCGTCAGCCTTCTCAGAGATCCGTGAGGATTGGTGAGAAAATGTCTGGAACCATCGCGGCTTACAAGCACCACGTTGATCCCCGTTGAAAAATCTTCTCTGACACAGTCCGCCGGGAGAAGGATCCCACAGTCCCTGCAGTGATCCAGGATGAACTTCCCCGCTTTCCCGGAACCGATCACTGTCTCCAGCAGCACTTTCATTCCCAGCCGCGCCAGTACCGTGGCCTCGTTGAGCGCGTCTCCGCCCACAGACAGCCGGATATCCTCCGCAGGGGAGGAACCAGTACGGAAAACCTCCTCATCTGCCGGATACGCCAACACGTCCAGGATCGAGGCTCCGATGATCACAATTTCCGGTTCTTCTTTTCTTTTACATGCATCTTTCATTCCCTCTCACCCCTTTGTTCCATCTCCGGTTGATCCTTTTTCCGGGAATCGCAGAACGGCTTTCTCATTCTTCATTTGCCAGATCATAAAGCTTCTGGATCTCTTCCGGGAGATGATCCGGAAGCATGGAACGCACGCCGTCCTCATTTCCGTCTTTCATTGCCTGTTCATAATACCAGCGTTTGTAGCGGATCATTGCCAGCGTTTTCTCAAGCCTGCGCATTTCCTCCCGGACCGCCTCCTCCTGGCGTACAAACAGCTCCAGTCTCCGGGGATACGTACTGCTTCCCATCGAGCACCACTCCATGAAAACCTTGATATCCCTGATTTCCAGTCCCGATTTTTTCAGGCATTCGATCACCCGGAGCGTTTCTATTTCCCTGTCCGTAAATCTGCGGGCTCCGCCGGATCTCTGAAGATTGGGAAAAAGCCCCTCCCGGTCGTAATAACGAAGGGTGGATATGGGAAGATGGAACATCTCCGAAATCTGTCCTATTGTATACATCCTCGCGCTCTCCTTTCACCGGTTCCATCCGGTATCTTTCTCTCATGTTTTTCACAGAAAAATCACAAAGCATCTATTGACCTTAAGTCAGGTTTATGTCTTACACTGATTCTAACACAAATAATTTGTGTTGTCACAAAAAACTCCGGTTTCCTGACAAAAGCTCCGCCGCGTGAATGTATGCCACAACATCCACATGGCGGAGCTTTCTTTTTATATTTCACAGAAAAACACTTTCCGCGAAATAATGTTATTGTCTTTTTTCAGCGTCAGGCTGCAGGGATCAACACGCTATACAGAATAGATATATTCTCCGTTCTCTTTCACATCGTAGAAATCCGCGAAGCTGAGAGAAAAGATCTCCTCTTCCCGTCCGGCAAGGTCGATCCCGTTCTTGATGAGATACTGGTAAATGCCGTCGTGGGAGATATCTCCCTGCTGCAGGAATCCCACAAGGCGGTGATCCCTGAAAATCGCTCTCTCATACTGGTCCCGGCTCTCCCGGGCGATCACCTGGTCTCCTTCTTCCGGATTCAGGACTCCCACGCAGAGAGACACCAGCCCGAAGAAGTTGATGGTATTTTTCGCTGCGAAACGGTCCACATACATAAACTTATTTCCAAGGACCATATTCTGGGCGGCGATCCTGCCCTGTTTCTGAGCGTTGGGCCAGATGCCGGAAAGGCCTGTCACATCTCCCGCCGCGTACACATCCTGTTCACTGGTCTGCATATAATCGTTGACCTTGATTCCACGGTCGATCGCAAGGCCGCTGTCCTCAAAGCCTGCCACAGCGCTTCTCACTCCGGCGGCCACGATCACCATGTCGCATTCCAGTTTCTCGCCGTTATCCAGGACCACATGGGTGATCTCGCCCTTTTCATTGGTGACGGTGTCCGCGCCCTTTCTTCCCAGGCAGAAACGGCAGCCGGCCTTTTCAAAGCGCTTCTGATATTCCGCCGCGCCCTTTTTATCCAGCTGGATGGGAAGGATCCTCTCCGCCATCTCCACAACGGTGATCTCTTTTTTCTGCTCAAGGAGGCCATAAGCCGCATCCAGGCCTACGAGGCCGGAACCGATGATCACAACCTTCTTCGCTGTCCGGGCTTTCTCATCGATGGCTTTCGCGTCGCTTAAATGACGGAGACCGAACACATTGGGAGCGGTCCTAAGATCCCCTACCGGCGGGATAAAGCTCTCCGCGCCTGTGGCGATAAGCAGTTTGTCATAATCACAGGCGTACCCTTCTGTTCCGTAATACACCTTCTTCGCCCGGGTATCCAGTTTCGTCACTCTCTGTCCCGGGATCTGCCAGATATTGTTCTCCGTGAAGAAATCCTCCGGAACGAAGTTCAGCCCGTCCGCGTCGCGCTCATGGCTTAAATACTTGTGCAGCATACAGCGGGAATGGGGTTTCTCATCCACAGAGAGCATCACGATCTCATCCTGAGGCGCCAGTTCCCGGAGAGTTCTGGCAGCAGTCATTCCCGCCGCTCCGATTCCGATAATCACATACTTCATCTCCGTCACACCTCCTCTACGTGGATCGCCTGCTTGGGACAGGCCTTCACACAGCTTGGCTCGCCGCCCAGATCCCTGCAGAAATCACATTTGATCACAACGCTGTGAGTCTCGTCGTCCGGCTTGAGAACGCCGTAAGGACAGTTCATGACACACATAAAGCAGGAACCGCATTTTTCTCTGTCATAATAGACATGACCGTCCCGGGGATCCTTCGTCAGCGCCCCGCTCATACAGGAAAGCACGCACTCCGGCTCGTCGCAGTGACGGCAGAATACCGGTTTGTAGCCGTCCGCCGTCTTATAGATGAAATTGCGGCTCTCATTCGCCGGATCGTCGAGATCCAGCGTATAGATATCGCCTGCATCCTTCCGGTGGGCCTGCATGCACGCCAGGCTGCAGCTTTTGCAGCCGTCGCATTTATCCGCTTCTATGATAATTCTTCTCATGGTCACGTCCCCCTATCAGATATTCAGTCCGGCACGTTTTTCCATAATGATCTTTTCCAGAATATCCGCGCTCTCTTTCGCGTCGCCGTTGATGATCACCTGTCCGCCGGTAAGCTGCTTCATATCTTCTGTGAGAAGCTTCACTGCCAGACCGCTTCCGGTAACGAAAGGCGGAAGTCCCAGATGCAGGGGAAGTCCCAGAGCCAGTCCGAAGCATCCGTCCGCAAGGGCCTGCTCCTCAAGCCACTGCGCGGCGGAGAGAACCAGAGGAAGCTGCGGAAGATCCACGCCAACCTCTTTCGCCAGTTCCGTAGCCACGATCTCCAGACGTCCGATGGCAAGACAGGGACCGAAATTCAGCACAGGCGGGATTCCCAGTTTCTCGCAGACCGCACGCAGCTTCGGGCCCGCAAGCTCGGCCGCTTTGGGCTCCATCAGGCCGCAGTTCTCGATTCCGCCTGAAGAACAGCCTGCAGTCAGAACCAGGATATCCTTCGCGATCAGCTCTTTGGTAAGCTCTACGGAGAGCACGTCGTGTCCGCCCGCAGTCAGGTTGGAACAGCCTACCACGCCGGCAATACCCTTGATATCTCCGGATACAAGAAGATCGATCAGCGGCTTCCAGGAATCTCCCAGGAACTTCTTCAGAGAGCCTTCGCTTACGCCGGTAAGAGTATCGTCGTTGCCATGTTCCGGGAAAAGGTTCATGGGAACGTTTCCTCTTCTCGCCTTATATGCTTCCACGATCTCATCGATGATCTCCATGCTCTGCTGTTCTCTGTTCTCAAACACGAAAGGTTTCAGCTCGGCGTTGGCCTTTTTCGCCACGTCATCCAGACAGATCTGTTTGATCTTCAGCTCGTCGCAGATAGGTTCGATACCCGGAAGCGTACAGTTAAACTCAGAGAGTACCGCGTCGATGGCTCCTGTCGCCAGCACCGCCTCGCTGGTATAGTTATTTCCCGCATGTCCCTCGAACACTTCTGTATAATGAGCGCCGCGGAGCTGCAGATCCTGGCCTACGCAGGTACATCCAACCAGCTTGAAGCCTTTCGCTCCCGCCGCTTTCGCCTTCGCCACTGCCTCGTCGCTTTTCAGTCTCTCCTGAAGATCCACGAAGATGGTGTGCTGATGTCCTGTGATCATAATGTTGATATAATCCGGATCCACCACACGGAGACCTACGGGTGCCATACGGAGTTCCGGCTCTCCCAGAAGCACGTCGTTGAGAAGGTTCGTAAGAGTCAGGCCGTAAAGTCCGGTGGAAATACCGAGCTTCAGACAGTCTGTGTACATGTCCACCGGGTCGGAATTCAGGTTGGTGGAACATTTCACAACGCCGTGGAACACTTCGCCCTTGGCTCCGCCGGGAAGGATTCCCAGTTCTTTCCACTTCTCGAAGCGGGGAGCGTACGCAAGCTTCTCCACCAGTTCCATTTTCACATATTCCGGCTTGTACAGGTCGTCCAGCACTTTCTGCGCAACCTTCTCCGCCTTCTCATATTTATCCTCTGTCTCGATCCCAAAAACTTCCGCCAGGTGATTCAGAGCGTTCTCGCCCTTGATCTCTCCTTTTGTCTGAGCGGTCTTCAGCACATTAAGCGCCGTGTTCTCCACGATATGGATATAACAGCCGGATCCGGCCGCCACTGCTCTTAAGAAATTCCGGGCAACGATCACGTCCGCCGTCGCTCCGCAGATACCTCTGGGCGCTTTCGGGGTAATACGGCAGGGGCCGTTGGAACAGAGACGGCAACAGACGCCCTGCAGGCCGAAACCGCACTTCGTACTCTGACTCTCCACTCTGTGGTGGGAAGTTTCCATGGGAAGGCCCGCGATATATTTCTCCAGGGGCTTGTCCGCGCTCTTACATGTGGAACATCCAAAACATTCGTTCATTAACTGATCCTCCTTGGTGTAGTTTTTTTACTGAGTTTCTTTTATATGTCAGTGTACAGACAACATATTGTTATGTACATTAACACTATACCATTTTGTAACAGATTCAGTATAACAAATCTGGATTAAATTAGTCAATATCAACTCTGCTTAATTTACATCAGTTTATCGTTATTCTTTCATTGGCAAAACTCCTCATGGTCTTTCATTGCTTTTTTCCATCCGGCATGCTATATTTTACATAACATTAACACACAGGGGACAACTCGTCCCAAACCGCGTAATTTAAGTGATTTTCAGCGTTCATTTCCATACCAGCAAAGGAGTAGCCTATGATTGAAAAAAGACTGCAGAAACGTTTGAGAAAAGCCACCATTCTCGTAATCTGTATCTGTACGGTATTTCTTATCTGCGGAGGGCTCTTTTCTTCCTATCTGGCGCGCACCAGGGAGGAATTTCTCAGAGAACAGGTGATTGCCGAAACAGAAGAATATAAAAACCGGATTCTGAAACAACTGGAGGCTGATTTTCAGACTCTCTCTACTTTATCTGTGTTTCTGAACAGCGAATACATTTCCGATGCGGAACTTTTAGCCGAGCATCTCCGGCAGACACAGGAGTATAACGAATATATAACGATTGCTTATTATAATACTGACGGAAAAGGCGTTATCGCCAGCCGCGGCAGAGATATCCTGACCGGAGCCGGTCTGTCAGATCTCTCTCCGGAAGGAGCGGACAGTATAGAAAAAGTCCTGAACGGCGAATCCTGTGTTTCCAGACTGTTTGAAAGCCAGATTTCGGGTAACCGGGTATTTGTTTACAGTGTGCCTGTCTATGAAAATGGAAAAATCATAGGCGCTCTTGCCGCCAGCGATCATATTGAGATTTTTTCGGATATTCTTTCCGGCAATACCGTATTCGGCGGAGGCGGATATATTCATCTGATCGATTCCGAAGGGGATTTTCTTGTCCGTTCTTCTAACTCTGTAGTAAAAGATAATGTTCCCTCGATTTTTGAAGGACCTTATCTTTCCGGAGAGTCAAGATCAAACGTGGAGGACGCTCTGGAAAATCAAAAAAGAATTTTTTCCTCTTTCAGTTATAATGGACGCGACTATCCGTTTCTGTTAGAGCCCATAGGACTGAATAACTGGTATCTTTTCTGTGTCAATACAGGGGACAGTCTGAATGCGCGCACAGATATTTCCACCCACATGGCGCAGCTTATGGCAGCCGCCATTGTACTTCTGGTAATCTTTCTGATGCTCTATGGATACCGGCTGATGCGCAATTATAATAAAGATCTTCTTTATCTGGCGTACCATGACGCTCTTACCGGGGCGGAAAACATGTCCCGTTTCCGGCAGAAGCTTATCGAAACGCTGAAAACCGGCAGAGGAAGCGTGGCTGCATTTACCATACGGCAGTTTCCTTTCCTCACTGAAATTTTCGGAAAGGAAAAATCCGACCAGCTTCTCCGGCAGATCAGAGAGATAGCCGACAGGCATATAAAGGCGGAAGAATTTTTCTGCCGTGATGCGGAGGATCGTTTTTATCTTTTTTTCAAAGACACAGAGAAAGATATCATACGCCAACGTCTGGAGGCTTTCATCAGTGAAATTGAAAAAACCACAATTTTTAACCGGACCGATTATCAACTGGCCATATACTGCGGCGTGACTATCTCTTCCGACTCCGCCGATCCTGAGGCTGAAGCCGAAAATATGCTGACGCATATTCATTTTGCCCTGAATAAAGCCAGAGGAGGGCACAGCAGCACCATCTGGTTCTTTGATACCGAACTTCACAAGCAGGAGGAGCTGGAAAATTATATTGAAAGCCACATGCACAGCGCACTGGAAAACGGAGAATTCAAAATGTTCCTTCAGCCGAAAAAGGATCTTCGAAGCGGTTCCCTGAATGGAGCGGAGGCGCTGGTACGCTGGCAGACAGAATCGGGGAAGATGATTTTTCCCGATCAGTTCATTCCATTATTTGAGTCCAACGGTTTCTGCACAAGCCTTGATCTATATATGGTAGAGCAGGCCTGCCGTCAGATCCGCACATGGCTTAACAGCGGTATAGAACCTGTGCCCATTTCTGTAAACCAGTCAAAACTTTTGTTTTTTGAAGGTGATTATGTGCAAAAACTGACGGCCATCCTGACCAGGTATCAGGTTCCCGCTCATTTTATTATTCTTGAAATACTGGAAGGGCTGGCGCTGGAAAATCTCGACGAACTGAACGAAAAAATCTCCCAGCTTCAGGAACTTGGCTTTCGTATCTCACTGGATGATTTCGGAAGCGGATATTCTTCCCTGAACATTCTGGGAAATCTGAAGATTGACGAAGTAAAACTGGACAGAGATTTTCTGATGAATGCAGCCGACCAGAATCAGAACCGCGTCCGGCTGATCATGGAAGAAATCATCCACATCGCCGGCCGTCTGGGAATTTCCACTCTGGCAGAGGGCGTAGAAACACCGAAGGATGAACAGTTCATCCGAAGTATCGGATGCGACACCGGCCAGGGATATCTGTACAGCAGACCGCTGAGCGCGGAGGATTTTGATGAAAAATATATGAAGCATATGGTTTAAGGGATATAAAAAAGCTTCGGAAGAAGAGACACCTCTTTTTCTGAAGCTTTTTTATATCTGTATACCTAAATCTGTATTTTTTATTTTATTTCAGGATTGTTCAGTTTCCGCTCTCCGCCGGGTACTTCACCCCATCCGGCAGCGGATCCCATTCGTTCAGTCCAAGTTCCTGTTTAAATTTCGCCTGTTCCAAAGTAAGCTTCGGTAAATCTTCTTTCAGATAATCCAGAAGCTCGTCAATCCCTTCCCTTGTCACATTATTGACAAGAAAAATACGCTCACATCCCGCATTGATCAGCCATTGTCTTACCATGGGGATATTGGCATACGGAGAATCCGTCTTGGTAATGATCCCGATCAGCGGCCGCTGAATAAAACAACGGCTGCTATCCCCGAACAGATTGAACGGTTCATCCGCCGCCTGCACAATAGCAACCACATCGGCCTCAAAAGAAAAGCAGGCCAGTCCCACGCTGAACCGCTTAGATTCCGCATACTCTCCCGGAGAATCGATCGTATCGTCTTCTGTGGTAGTATATTGCGTTTTTACATAGTGAAGCTCTTCCCCTTTCAGCGCCTGTGTCAGAGAAGTTTTTCCCGCTTCGCTTCTGCCCATTAAAAATAATTTTTTCACATTGTCACCCTACTTTACTGCACCACATTCTCCTGTACAGGGTGCATACTGTTTCTTAGCTTTTATGAATTTCACAGGTATGAAATCCCAGCACTTCCCTAAAAAAACGCACCACTTCCTCCACCGCAGTCTGAACTTCAGCCAGTCCGCCGGTGAGGATCAGTGATCCACAAAACCGATCCATAAATCCAATCTCCACATGAGCGCTTTTCACAGCTACGTCTGCGGCCACTACAACTGATTCCCAGGGAGTAAAACGGATAAGGCCGATTGATTCTCCTGTGTGATCCTCTCCTTCATGAACGCCAATATGCAGCGCCAGATTATGATAAACACTGGTATCGGAAGGGGTTATCACATGAGCCAGACATACCTCTTTGCCCGGCACTCGAACACGGGTCATGCGCAGCTTTTTTCCCTTTAAATGTTCATAATCGTCATGGAACAGCTTTTCCAGAAGCTCCTCCTTTGTCATTCGAGCCATAGACCCACTTCCTACCTTTTCGTGATATTGCAGACAACATATCCCAGCGAATCCCGGAAATAGTTGACGATCTCTGTAAGAGCCGATGTCACATCTGAAATTTCCCCTGTAATGATCAGCGTTCCGGTAAAACGATCCGCAAATCCCAGATATACATTTCCGCTCTTTACCGCGATATCTGACGCGATAACCGCTGATTCCGGCGGAGTCATATTCATAATTCCAATCGCAGATGAACGGTAATCCAACTGAGGATTCAGTCCAAGCTTCTGGTATATGATCGGAGCCGGTCCTCCCATTACATGCGCAAAGGTAATTTCCTTTCCCGCCACTGTCTCCTGTACGATTCTTATCTGTTCTCCATGATCGTTTGCCATCTAAATTTCCTCTCTCTCAAAAAATTTTCTCATCTAAAAAAATGATACTATCCAGAAAATTTTCTGTCAAGTTGAAATCCTTTTGGAATCTGGTAATATTCTACGGTAGCGTCAGTGTACAAGAGGCAACACGCTCCAAGCCGCGTAATTTCAGCGGTTGTCCTTCCCGACATGTTCACATTTTCTGACACAGCATTCAGCGAGCCGCCATAAGCACTCTCAGTACGCCCAGCACTAACAGGTGCGCCGGATAAAACCAGTAGAAAAACCACTTGGAAAATTTTCTTCCGCGTTCCGCTCTCCTGCCATTATAGAAACAGACGATCACTATACCGGAAAGGGCGATTCCTGCCATACATCCAAGCGCGTATAGAATATTGGTTCCGGTAGAAAAACGCTCCGCCCCTCCCGCCAGGCTCATCACCCCGAACATAGCGGCGGCAGCGGTAAAGGCAATTTTCATCCGTTTTTCCGAATTCCGCGCCCATGCAAAAAGAAGGGTAAATACAGGCGCCAGAAGGGCCCAGTCACAGAACAGGGACAAAAAGATCAGAAGAGCGATCAGAACGTTTCTCACAGCTCCCGCCGGTATATTTTCCATAGCGCAAAGGATCCCGAAACACAGCAGCAGAGTGAAGATCATATTCAGGCCGTAAAATTCTATCACTCCCTGTTCCGTAAACGCAAGGCAGTATGGTATTTCGGAGATCAGAGCGAACACGGCAAGTCTCTGGCCGTATTTCTTCCGTGAACGGGTATAATGAAATCCCTCCACCAGAAAATAGCACATGGTAATGGCGGTAAAATATCCGATATCCAGAAACAGTTCCGCCAGAAGCGTGCCCGGCTCCATAAAGACAGTGGATATATGATTCAGGAGCATGGTTATCATGGCTATATATTTAATGATATCTCTGTTTAAAATCCTGCATTTTTCATTCACCCTTTTTTCCTCTTTTCCCGTTTCTTTTATTAATGGCGGCTTTCGTCACTGTATACTTCGCGGAACCTGCAGGCAAAGGAGGGGGCTTCTCCTCCCATCCTAAGATGTGAGGTGTCGCCTACGTGGAGAGCCCTGAAATAAGCGATTCCTTTCTGACGTTCTTCTGTGACCACTTCTGTAAATGAGGTGGGAAGAAGCGCCAGCGAATGCCAGAGGATAAAAGGCGATACATTCCACAGGTGAGCCAGCATGGCGCAGGTTACTCCAAAGTGACAGAAGAAAGTCACCGTTTCCCTGCTTTCTTTTTCCACACGGTAATGATCCCCTTCCCGGACATATCCATATTCCGCCAGAAGGGCGTCCAGTTTCCCGGCAATGTTATCATAAGCTCCCACTGTATCGCTGCACCGGGCGACCTCTGAATTTCTCCACCCGTCGCGGCTCATATATTCAGGATGTGAGGAGAAATATGCAGGAACCATATCCCAGGGAATCCTGAGAACATATCTGTCTCCCTTCTTTTTTGTATCCGGATATGTCTCCTGAAGTTCAGGGGAATCATTAATATCCACCGTCTCCGGGAATTCCTGCAGCCATTCTTTTACCAACGCATTTTTTCCTGTAGCCTTCAGGCAGTACTCAGCAGTATGCTGCGCCCTTCCCAGAGGCGACATATAACAGTCTCCCAGATGCAGTTCCGGTGCCAGCTTTCCCAGAAGCGCCGCCTCTCTGTGCCCTTTTTCTGTCAGTGTATCATGCTCATAGTCCGGATCTCCGTGACGGACGAATATTATTCTCATAAGGAACTCCTCTCTTGTTTCATATTTTTATAACAACAGTGTACGAAGGGACAATACGGTTGCCCCTTGTACATTAACGCTATCATCAGCTCAAAGCCCATTATTTACACGATCATTTTATCATATGAAAAGTCTTCATACAATGAAATTATACTGGAACCATTGTTTTGAAAAGGAAGATTCATTTGACATGAAAAACGCTAAAAAACACTCTTTTAAGAAACTTATTGAAACGATATCGGTTCTTTGTTATAATCTATAAAAACTTTTTATAAACTTTTTATAATTTAATCATTAATCATCCTGAAATCTAAGTACCATCTGTTTTCATTAGTTAATGTACAAGGGGACAATACGGCCCCTTGTACATTAACGCTATAAATCATTGCAGGGAGGCCAGTATGAATACTGTACAGCTTGAATGCTTTATTACCGTGGCGGAACACCTGAATTTTTCCAGAGCCTCAGAAATCCTGAGGATCACTCAGCCGGCAGTCAGCCACCAGATCCGCACTCTGGAAGGAGAGCTGGGCGTTAAACTGTTCAGACGCACCAGCAAAAGCGTGGCGCTCACCACAGAGGGAATACAGTTTCTGCCAGACGCGGAACTGATCCTGAAAACTGCCTATTCCGCAAGAAGCCGCCTTGGAAGCCATGAAGAGTTCCTTCCCTTCGATATCGGCTGCCACAATCATATGGAACTACAGATGCTTCCCACTGTGCTGGAAAGACTTGCCGGAGAATTCCCGCGTCTTCGTCCCTCCATCCACATGATCCCCTTTCCCTCGCTTCTGGGAATGGTGGAGGACCAGAAGATCCATACGGCATTCGCCATAAAAGAAGAGCATAAAAAGCCTTCTCTCGCATTCAGAGAACTCTGTTCTGCTCCTGTTTCCTGTATCTGTGCTCCGGAACATCCGCTGGCACAGTATGACCGCCTGACGCCGGATCAACTTACAGGGAATATTATTGTCTGCTCTCCCAGACACATTCCGGCTCCTCTTTTTTCCATTCAGGGACGGCTGCTATCCGGTTTATCTACGGAACAGCAGTACTTTGTAGAAAATATTGAAAGCGCTTTTACACTGGTGAAAGCTCATCTGGGATATACCATCTATCCGGATGTACCCCGGGCACGGGAACCAGGGCTTCGCTATATCCCGGTGGAAGGATTTCCACAGATGTCCTTCGGGCTTTATTACCGGTACGACAACGATCATCCGGTAATGAAACGGTTCCTGAAGATGTGTGAAGAGGCAGCTTCTGAGTAAATGGAAGCTGCCTCACAAACGAATGCTGCCGCATTTATGAGCTTTGGTATCATGGATGCAGCAGCCGTTATTCATAATATCCCTGGTTTTGTTTTGCTGTATAGATTTTTCTGTTCCTACCGTAGTAATTCAGGTTTTCCTCTTTTTTACTGTATAAATTTCCCTTATTCTACCGTAATAATCCGGGATTCTCTCGTTTTTACTGTATGAATCTCTCTTGTTCTACCGCAATAATCCGAGTTTCTCTCATTCCTACTGTATAAATCTCTCTTGTTCTACCGCAATAATCCAGATTCCTCTCATTCCTACTGTATATATTCCTCTTATTCTACCGTAATAATCCGGGATTCTCTCGTTTTTACTGTATAAATCCCCCTTGTTCTACCGCAATAATCTGGGGTATGCTCATTTTTACTGTATATATTTCCCTTGTTATACCGCAGCAATCCGATTTTCTCTCATTCCTACTGTATATATTCCTCTTATTCTACCGCAGCAATCCGATTTTCTCTCGTTTTTACTGTATGAATCTCTCTTGTTCTACCGCAATAATCCGAGTTTCTCTCATTCCTACTGTATAAATCTCTCTTGTTCTACCGCAATAATCCAGATTCCTCTCATTCCTACTGTATATATTCCTCTTATTCTACCGTAATAATCCGGGATTCTCTCGTTTTTACTGTATGAATCTCTCTTGTTCTACCGCAATAATCCGGGATTCTCTCATTTTTACTGTATGAATCTCTCTTGTTCTACCGCAACAATCTGGGGTTCTCTCATTCTTACTGTATACTCAATCCATCCGCCGGAAATCAACAGTCAACAACTCAAACGCCAGACGCGCGTATTATCAGGTAAATGCACAGCGCCGCCTGCAGCACCAGTATTGCCGGCACTCCCCACGCAAATTTTTTCTTTCGTGTTTTGTGATGAAAAAGATGCATGGCTGCCAGGCTTCCGATGGAGCCGCCGAACAGAGCCAGCAGGATCAGCGTTTTCTCACTTATCCGGTATCTCTCTTTTACCGCCAGACGCTTGTCCCGGCCGTAGACGATGAACGCTGCGAGGTTCACCGCTGCCAGGTATATCAGAATGATCTTTATCATAACACGTCACGCGAAAAGAGCCGCGGCTGCTTTTACAAGGTATTCCGTATCTTTTACGCCTGCCGTCTCGTAGGGAGAATGCATGGCAAGCTGGGCCAGTCCGATATCTGCCGTGTTCAGAGCCACTTTGGTGTTGGAAATATTTCCCAGAGTGGAACCTCCGGCTATATCGGAACGGTTCACAAATGTCTGCACCGGCACGTCCGCCTGCCGGCAGATATCCCGGAACATCGCGGCGGATACGCCGTCTGTGCAGTATCTCTGGGCGGCGTTAAATTTCAGCACGATACCGCCGTTCATATACGGGCGGTTCACAGGATCCGCCTTGTCCGTATAATTGGGGTGTACCGCGTGGCCGTTGTCCGCGGATACCATGAAGCTGTCCGCCAGATGGATCAAATAGTCTTCCCGTGAATAATCCAGACAGTCATGAACTCTTACAAGCGTATCATAAAGAAAAGTGGACGCCGCGCCCTGCTTTGTCTCGCTGCCTGTCTCTTCATTATCAAAAACGCAGTGCATCGCCATATATTCTTTCTTCTCTCCGGCAAGAAGGCCTTTAAGAGACGCAAAAGCGCACTGCAGGTCATCCAGACGACTGCTGGAGATAAATTCTCCCTCAGCTCCCCAGATGCAGCCCTTCTGACGGTTATAAAGGAAAAGATCATGTCCCAGGATCTCTTCTTCCTTCACGCCTGCCGCTTCCGCCACCTGTTTCATGAAGGTGCCCTTCGCCTGAATATCTCCGTAAAGAGGCAGCATATCCTTCTGGGCATTATATTTATAACCGTCGTTCACCTCACGGTTCATATGTATGGCGAGACTGGGGATCATCACCAGATCCCGGTCAAGATTCACCAGAACGGAACGCATTCCGCCCTTTTCTTCATCCTTCACCACTACTCTTCCGGCCACGGAAAGAGGTCTGTCGAACCAGGGAGCGCAGAGCATTCCGCCGTATTTCTCCACATTCAGCTTAATATAATGGCCTTCCGCCTCCATCTCCGGATTTTCCTTGATCTTGAAACTGGGGGAATCACTGTGGGTTGCCAGTATACGCATACCTCCCATGTCCTGTTCCGGAATGGTAAAAGCGATCAGCGCGGATTCATTCCTTGTCACGAAATACCTGCCGCCTCTTGTTACCTGCCATTTCTCATTTTCTTTCAGTTCTTTAAATCCGTTTGCAGCAAGCTCTTCCTTCATCGCCGCCACTGCATGAAAACAGTCAGGGCTTTTTTCTATGAAAGCAAGAAGCTGTTCGGGAATTGTGTTCATTGGTAAAATCTCCTCTCCGGCTGAAATCTGTAATTTCTCACGCAAAAAGCCGCCTCACCGGGTATTTCAGGCCCATCTCTTCTTTCAGATACTGCAGCAGCAGTTCGCGTTCTCTGTCTTTCCTGAGTTTTCTTTCTGTCCTGGCTTTCCGGCTCCCAAAATCTTCAAGGAAAACCCATATTTTCCTGCAGCCTGCGATCAGTATGCAGAAAGACAGAATCATGGCGAAACACAACCTCCAGGAAGAAGTGAATCCAAGGCAGACACTCCCTATACACCACACAGCCAGAACCGCTGTCAGATAAGGATGGCGCATAATATAAAATTTCAGCACTTTAGAAAATATTCTGATATATAATCTCATGGTTCTATTATATCAACAATTTTTTTCTTTTCAATAATCTTATGCTCTTCTATCCTGCCAAAATGTAGCGCCTTGACAGCTTCAATTTATATTCCATAGTTTTCCCCCTTATGATTCAATTTTATCTTATGGATAACAAATCATGTTGAGTAGTAATTTTCTCCATCCGCATACCCTACTAAATATCCATAGTAATCGATCGACCTGTCTTTTTTCTCTATCTCATAAACACTGTAAAATCCGTATATTTCGTCTTCCGTATATACGGTAAGTACCGTGGGATCTGTTCTCTCTGAAAATTCATGGAAATTCTGTTTTCCAGGATTCTCTGCTTTTTCAACACTTCCGTATACTTCCATAACTGTTTCCCGACCGTCTCCGCCGGTTTGTATTACTTCCAGTATCCCTTCAACATAATACAGATTTACGCTGGCATGGACTGTGATTGCAATCTGCTCTGTCATTTCTTCCTCAACTGATCGTTCCTCCTGCTCTGTGAGCAATGCGCTGTCATCTGCCAGAACCCGTTCACATAATAGCGTACAGAGAAAAACGCAGAAACACAGGATCAGAAAAAGGATCTTATCATATGTACACCTTATTTTATAAATAAAAACACCTCCCCGACAGGTTTACCCCACTCGATATCCCTCTTTCGCTACCGCCCCTGGATCTTCTGATTTCCGGTACTCCAAACGTGCTGCTTGCCGGCTGCCGCCTGGGTATTCTGCGCCATTACCCCCACCAGCTTATGAGGAACATAGGGCTCTTCCAGCCAGGATATTTCCTCCGGTGTCAGTTCCATCTCCACTGCCTTGACCGCCCCATCGATGTGTCGGCGTCTGGTTGCTCCCACCACCGGAGAAGTCGCCTTCGCCAACAGCCAGGCCAGTGAGATTTCCGTCATAGAAACGCCGTGTTTTTCCGCCAGCTCCGCCACGCGGTCAATAATAATCTGATCCTGCTGTGCTGTGGCATCATATTTAAATCTGGCATAGCTGTCCTCTTCCAGCCTTTTTGAAGTCTCTCCCGGATGTTTTGAAAGCCGTCCGCCGGCCAGGGAACTGTAGGGCGTCATGGCGATATTGTCCTCTGCGCAAAGTTTTGCCATTTCCCGTTCCTCTTCCCGAAAGATCAGATTGTAGTGTCCCTGAATGGAGATAAACTTTGTGAAGCCTTCTTTTTCCGCCAGCGCATTGGCTTTCGCAAGCTGGTAGGCAAAGCAGTTGGAAATGCCGATATAACGGGCCTTTCCTGCCCGCACAATGCGGTTCAGTCCGTCCATGATATCATAAAGCGGCGTTTCGTAATCCCACATATGATAAATATAGAGATCTACATAATCCATCCCCAGATTAAACAGACTGGTATCGATCATGTTCTGGATGTGCTGCTGACCAGTAATACCGGCTGCAATCTCCTCCTGAGTACGGGGAAGGAATTTGGTGGCTACCACCACGTCCTCCCGTCTGGCAAAGTCCCACAAAGCATGGCCCAGATACTGCTCGCTGGTACCGCTCTGATAGCCTATGGCAGTGTCGAAGAAATTCACGCCCAGTTCCAGTCCTCTCTTAATGATCTCGCGGGAATGTTCTTCATCCAGCGTCCAGCTGTGTTGACCATTATGGGGATCTCCAAAACCCATGCATCCCATACAGATACGTGACACAGTCAGTTCAGAATTACCCAGTTTTGTATACTGCATCATTTCTCCCTCCCTACTCCAGAGCGCTGTATTCCGCATTGTCCACCGGTTCGCACCACTCGTTAAAGGTCTCTTCACCGGGAACCTCTACCGCAATATGAGCGAACCAGCTGTCCTTCTTGGCTCCGTGCCAGTGTTTTACTTCCGCCGGAATAGTAATAACCATTCCAGGCGTCAGGCTGACGGCTTCTTTACCCTCTTCCTGATACCAGCCCTCTCCTGCCGTGCAGATGAGAAGCTGTCCGCCGCCGGATTTCGCATGATGGATATGCCAGTTGTTGCGGCATCCCGGCTCAAAGGTAACATTTGCCAAAAACACCGGACATTTGCCTGCTTCCGTCAGCGGATTCAGGTAGGAATTGCCAATGAAATACTGCGCATAGGCAGCGTTGGCATTACCCAGCCCGAAAATATTTTCTTTATTGAATTGTTCTTTGTCATAAATTCTCATGAGTTTTACTCCTCCAGTATTTTTCTGATATCCGTATGTCAGCCTGTATGTACGACAGGCATGACTTTCAGTTTATTTTTATCCAGCGTCAGAGTACAAGACCTCTTTGTACATTAACGCTATCCATTCACGAAGCATTTCCGACCAATCTGTACTGCTGTCTGCAATAACCCCCAGCGCTTCTCTTACATCTGCTCCCGGACAGATCCTGGCGATATCCCGTCTGAAATCGCAGGCCACTCCGCCGCAGTGAGAATAAAACGGCAGGATAATTTTCCCGGACAGATCATTTCTGGCCAGCCACGAAGCCAGCGGGGGCGCTATCGTTCCGCACCAGTTGGGGGATCCTGCAAAAATCACCTGATAGGGCTTCGGATTATTGCTGCCCGGAAGCAGACGGGGACGGTACTCTGTCTGCACTTCTTTTCTGACCTGATCCAGAAGTTCCGGAAACGCCATGGGATATGGCTGCCATGGATAGATCTCACACCAGTCGCCGCCGGTCGCAGCACAGATCTCCTGCGCGATCCGATGAGTATTACCGGAATAGGAATACGATATGATCAGCGGACGGCTTGTGATATCTGTCTTCTGATGCTTTTTTATGATTCCATTACCCATTCTTTTTCCGGCCTTTCCACTATCTGACATATTCACTATTCTGTGTCCTTCCCAGAAGACATGCATTTGCCGATAACATCTCCGGTGCGTAAATATTCATAAGTAGGCATTTCAAAAAGTACCGGTTTGAGAACGCGATAATCGATCTTGCCGTCCTCGTTCAACACCCGCTCTTCGGCATAGGTTGCATCGATGGTGCAGATAAAACTCTCAAAGCCTTTGGTTTCATAAATATCCTCTACACTGCAGACCATGGTCACCGGCGACTGAGAGATCATCGGCACGCCCGCATCGTCCACCACATAATCAAACAATGCAGATTTATCCTCCTTACTGCCGCTGACACAGCCGGAACGGTCCGCTCTGGACAACAGTCCTTCATCCACAATGTTGATAGAAAGCTTTTTGCTTTCTCTGATGCCTTTATTGGTATAATGCGCACCGGCAAGGCTGACCATCACATGATCGTGACCGATAATACCTACATGACCGGCCAGCAGCCAGTTAGGTCTGCCGTCTACCATTGCTCCCACAACCACAAGAGGCGTGGGATATAATGCCAGCGCATTTCCAATATTCTTTTTCATGATCAATTACCTCCAACTTTATTTTTATTAACTGTATTTTTTCTTTTAACAGAATTCTTTCTGTCCTGTTTTCCGGTTTTCTTCATCATATAATAGCCCAGAAAAACAAACGTCCCCATCATAGCCAGATAATCCAGATAAAACAGCGGAACCGGCTCGCTGAAATCCAGAAATACAAACTGAGTGCGCACCAGCATACAGGTAAGCATACCCCGCCGGAAAAAAACTGTCATTCCGTACACAGCGATTCCCGCGCCGATAAACGGAAGAACGAGCCACCGCGCAGGAGAGAGCCGCGTCAGACGCAACGCTTTTCCTGCCAGCCTCACAAACATCCCCCAGTGCATCCCGAGATGCAGGGCCATCAGTACGAATCCCCAGTGGGACGCTGCCATATGCAGAAGTCTGGCAAAGGAGATTCCGCCATGGAGATTCAGAAACGCAAAGACGTGGTTGGAAAGCAGAACAGCGCTTCCCATCAGTCCCAGCATGGTCAGAAACAAAAGCAGGTCAAGCGCCGCAGAAATAATATGTGCGGGCATCCATCTTCCGTGGAACAGGCTGAGATACCAGCGGCGGTTAAGAATGTGGTGAAGAATAAAACCAAGAAACATTCCGGCTCCGACCCACTCATGAGCCACATCTCCCCAGAACTGATAACCCATCAGAAACAGCAGCGCACACGTCATCAGAATGTCTATGATGATTTTGCAGATCGCTTTTGGTTTCACATGAATCCCCTCCGCTTATTCTAAATTCAGACCGGCAAGCCAGCTGCTCACTTCGCTCTGGACACCGCCAAGTTCGCCTTCCGTCAGGGCGAGCGAGCATTCCTTTCTCTTCCCGGTAAAACTATCTGTCCGTCACTGTTATCTCAACCGGTTTCCAAGGCTGTACGCCTGCTGGGGATACCGGGAATGCTGTGTCATGGAAGGCGTGCCGCAGCCATAGCCCAGCACCATTCCCATGTCTGTCAGATTCAGGTAGCGCACCAGCGTTTTATAATGAGCTTCCAGCGCCTCAAAAGTCCAGTCATCGCTGTTCCAGGCTGCCGCCAGCAGCGCGGATTTCATGTGTTTGCGCTGGATGGAACTGTTGAACGCACAGAAACGGTCGATCATGGTCTTCAACTGGGCCGACATTCCGTAATAATACAGCGGTGTGACAAACACCAGCATGTCGGCGGCAAGGATCGTTTCGCGGATGGTCTCCACGTCATCCTTCTGTACGCAGGGCCCCTCGTATCCGCAGTGAATGCAGCCTGTACAGGGATGGATATCTGCCCAGGCTGTATCCACGATCTCCACGCTGTGACCAGCCTCCTCCGCGCCTTGCCTGAAACACTCCGCCAGCAGATTGGAGGAACCGTTTTTGCTGGGACTTCCCTCTAAAATAACGATTTTCATGTGAATGCTCCTTACCCTTCCATTAATCTGTCAATAATTCCCTGCACACGTTCAGCGCGTTAAACAGGCGCGGAATACCCATATAGCCGCTTGCGTGAACCAACGCGCAGACTACTTCTTCCCTGGTGTTACCTGTTTTCAGCGCGCCTTCCACATGGCTTTTGACCTGCGCTTCCGCACCGCCCAGTGCAGCAAGCAGCACAACAGTGAGCAGTTCGCGGGTCTTGCCGTCCAGTCCGGAGCGGGTGTCAAAATCGCCGAAACATAGTTCTGTCAGAAAACGGGGCACTGCCTGAGCGAAATCACCAGGCAGCCAGGTATAGCGGTCGGCGATCTCTGTCCCGTAGAGAGGATTCTGGATATCCAGACCTTTCCGGTAACGTTCGTCCTCGCTTTCTCCGGTCAGTGTTTTCTGGGAAGGCAGCGGCAGCTGGATACCGTTTTCTTCAAACACCTCGTTCATGGCGCCGATGGCGTTAAGTGTCCTGGGAAAACCGATAAACGGCGCACACTGATAAACCGCCTCCCGTATCTCTACAGGCGTGCATCCGGCATTCAGACTGGCCTGCACATGGGCTTTCAGCTGGGGAAGTGTACTCAGGGTTGTCAGCACTGTGACTGTGACCAGCTCTCTCATACGGTTGTCAAGGCTTCCTGTGTAGCACACATCTCCAAAGATATAGCCCTGTAAGATCTGCATAAATCCACCGTCGGTTCCTTCGTCGCCTGCAGCGTGGCTGTGAAAAAGTTCCTGCATTTTCTGTTCGGTTCGTTCTTTTCTATTCATTTTAATCTCCTCCTGATTAATTATTAAATGCTTCGATCGTAATTGTCCCGGTCATCTGACTGACAGATTCTCCGCCGGAAACGATCTGTCCCAGTTCAAACAGTCCGGGGTTTTCATTGTAATCCCCATAGAAGAAAACCACATCGCCCCATGGTTCGTAGTAGGCCAGTGTTCCGTCTCCTGCCTGTGCCAGCGGAGAATCAATAGTATCCAGACCCTCTTCCGGATAAAATATCTTCTCATTGTTGCTGTAGTCTTCCACTTCGACAGTCAACGGCAGCATTTCATAGAGAGAATCAGCCGCGCTGCCGTCATTAAGGACATAAACCGCTGTATTTTCTCCGAACTGCACGGAAATCTGGCGTTGTTCAGCTGTGGAAACATCTGATTCCGTTTCTTCCTGTCGGGAATATCCCAGATCACTCGCCCATGACCGGATCGCGTCTTCAGAAGATGACGCGTCCTCTTCATAGCAGTCAAAGATATTGTCGGAAATAACAGCCTCCGGCGAAGCTTCTGTAATCTGCTCTACGCTGTTTGCCAGTCCGCCTGTGCCATGGGAACAGAACAGGTACACATCTTTGCCGGAAAGATTGTTGTCTTCCAGAAAACTCAGAAGCGCCATAGGTACTCCGTACCACCAGTTGGGATACCCCAGAAAAACTGTTTCATACTGTTCCAAACCGCTTACGTTTTCCTCAAGCTCCGGACGGGCGTCGTTGCCCCGTTCCTCGTTGGCCCGTTCCAGACAGGCATCCCAGTCCGCCGGATACGGATCCGTTACCTTAATGGAAAACAGGTCGCCGCCGGTTTCTTCCTGTATCCAGCCCGCCAGCTGTCCTACGTTTCCCGGTTCCGTCACACTGGGAGATATTACAGCATCTACCGTCTCATCAATCACCGCATTCTCAGCCCAGGTAAAATAAGCGATAAGAATATCCGACTGCTCTTCCGTATTCTGCTCTGCGGCTTCCTCTGCCTGTAATTCCAGCGCCGCTTGAATCCCCACCAGTTCCTCTGATGCCTGTACGTTTTGTGCCGGTATGTTGGCAGATACTGTCGCGGCCAGCGTCAGGCATGCCGCCATACATTTTTTCCACATATTTTCACCTCTCATCCCGATATTCACTTACATCTTCCGGTTTCTGAGTTTATTATAATGTACTCTCTGATCAATATCTAATACCTATTTCAAATCATTATCCATACATTTTGCAAATAGTTCACCGCCCTACTGGTGCCCCCTTCGGACTCCTCCGGACCTCCTCTGGGCGCGCTCCCGCGCAGCTCACGGCAATTGCCGCTTGCTGTCCGTTGCCCGTCAAATATCCGCTCATGCAAGCATGGCGGCTGCTTTCCGATCGTATCGCACAAAAGACCTCCGGGGAATTTCCTGGAGGTCTTTGATAACAGTCTCTTATTCAATTATTGCTCTCAGTAGATTGATCTCCTGAATAAACAGAGAGGTCGCCGGAGAAAAAATCTTGTTCTTCTTCCACACCAGTACACTGTGCGTTACCCGCCGCGGTTCCAGAGGAATAAAACGCAGACGGGGATCGCTGCGGATTGCCAGCGCTCCATCCATACAGAACGCGCAGCCAAGTCCCTCCGCCACCATCAATGCGGCGTTGGAAAGCAACGTATAAAACAGCGGGATCGTAAGTTCTTTTTCATCCCGCCCAAGCCAGTGAAGAATCTCCACACGGATGTTGTCCCGCAGCGGCAGGATAAGAGGGTACGAAGCAACATCATCCGCCGTAAGAGATTCTTTTTCCGTCAGCGGATGGTCGTCCCGTACCAAAAGTCCCCAGATATCCTGCTGGGACAGACGGACATAATCAAATTTTGTCACATCAACTGGTTCCAGCAGCAATCCGATATCTACCAGTCCTTTGTCCAGACGGTCTTTGATGTTATCTACCGTTTCATTATAAAGTGTGAACTGCACCGCCGGGTATTTCCTGGAAAACTCCTTGATCAACCTGGCCAGCGTCTGGCTTCCGACCGTCTCGGACGCGCCGATCACAACCATTCCGCTGATATTGTTTTGCCGCTCCACGAAAGATTTTTCCAGCCGGTCCGCCAGCTCAACGATCTCCTGCGCCCGCTGCCGGAAAAAGATACCGTCGTCGGTCAGTGTCAGGCCGTTTTTGCCGCGAAGCATCAGAGTCACACCCAGTTCACGCTCCAGGTCCATCATCTGCCGGCTCAGCGTGGGCTGAGTCACATGCAGGATATCTGCCGCTTTTGTAATATTCTCTTCCTGTGCCGCCGCCAGAAAATAGCGAAGTGTACGAAGTTCCAAAATTGCACCTCCCTGGAATCTGTTTATAATTGCCTGCTTGTTCCTGTCATCATATCACAGGAAACCCCTTCCTGCTGTTTTATATGATTTTCCTACCTCAAATTATATTTATTCCACAGAATAAGAAAGCGGCAGAAGTTCCTTTGCTCTGATTTTTTTTAGTTCTCCGTGTACGGACACAATGACACCGCACTCCGGCATATAATCACGCAATATCTGGCGGAAGTTTCCACAAGGAGGTATGATTTCCTCGCCCTCTTTTCCTCTAACTGCAACGATAGTGTCAAACTCTCTTTCGCCGTTTGTGATTGCTGTTCCTATTGCCACTTGCTCCGCGCAGACCCCATGCAAAGAATATAGATTTACTCCAACATATACTTTACCATTTTTACAACGTATGGCTGCTCCTAGAGTATGATTATAATGCTCCTGATCGTAGTTTAGATGAATTGCTTTTTTGGCTTCTTCTATTAACTCGTAATCTCTTTCTTGAAATAAATTCATATCCTCAATCTCCTGAATCTTGACAAATGGAAACTCCGTTTTTCAAAGTGCATTCTCAGATTTTGCACATATGGTCATATAGCGTTTTTAATCCATTCATACGACAGCCCTCACAATTAAAATCCACCTTTATTATATATGATTTTTCGGTCCTGCCAACATTTTTCTTTCTATTCCGTAAATACTGTTTATCTAAAAAGAGCCGGTCACTCGACCGGCCCCTAATAAAAAATATTCAGATTGTTGCTTCTTCACCCAGAAAATCCTTTACACGTTCAAGGCTTATTTTAAGTGTCTCTGCTATCTCGCTCTGTTTGTAGCCTTGTATATACAGACGGAATATATTTCTGTCTGTTTCTATCCCACGCGCTTCTCCCAGCCGTATTCCACGCGCTTCGCCGCGTTCCTCGCCTAGTTTTATCCCGCGCGCTTCGCCGCGTTCTTCTCTTTCCTGCATCATCATATCTATCGCTTTGCACATATTGTAATCCTCCTGCCCTATGTCTTTTTTCAGTTCCTTCAATTCCCATGTCTTTGACATGGACGCAATCATATCATAGGCGTCCTCTGTCAGGCTGGAAAACTCTTTTGTATTTTCTTCGATAAATTCTGCAAGTTCCTCGGGTTCTGATGCGCGCTGCAAAAATCCGAACACCAGCTTGAGGTCTGTGCGGAAACGTTCCGCATGGGGATATCTCCTCACGTCGATCAGATGGACGGGATAATCCGCGATCTTCTCCCTCACTTCTTCCGGAAAGGCACTGAGATCCATCATCTCCTTCAGGCAGAGCGGCCCGTCCCACTCCTGCTCGCCGAAATATAGTACCACGCTTAGCACCGGGACCAGGCGGTCTTCTCTGCCAAAGCCGGAGAGATATTCCGCGCCGCTCAGGTCTTTCTTCCTCTTATGTTCCCGGCGGATCCCCTTCCACTGCTTATCATAAAGCGCCGCGTCTCCGTTCAGCACCTTCAGCGGCATGGCATAGTTGATATCGCTCTGCTCCTCGATGGCAAAGAGCATCACCTGTATGCCGAACCGGACTTTCCGCACCAGATCTTTGGCAACAACACGTACATTGACGATATTATCTTCATCTTTTAGTATACTCGCCGCTTCGCTGTCCAGCTCTATGATATCTGACGCTGCCACGGCACTGACGCCTTCAAACAGCTCGTTATTCAGGAGATCGGCGATCCTGTCCGCCGCTCCCAGGTAGATTTTGGACACTACATCCTTTTTACCCATAGTTCCTCCTTTCTTCCGGGAGGAACACTTCTCTTCTGCGACCCTCCCTGCTTTGTTAAAATGTCTCGTTGATAGTGGATTTTAAAAGCATAGAGTTTCACAGATTTGAAATAAAAAGATATGTTCTCAGATATGTAGAAAATCGTGTATGCTTTGAAATGATAGTAGCACGTAATGTTCTTTCTGTCAATGAATAATCGCATTTTTTCGGATCGCTCAGATAGATTTCGTGATGGTCCTCGATTGCAAAACTAAATTCCACCCTTTTTTCACTTAGTATGGAATTTACTGC
>CBJMC01400__coassemble_791_pt1 | contig 30354 bp, 25 predicted proteins | sample CBJMC01400__metabat2_low_PE_023 | metagenome-assembled genome bin CBJMC01400 | reverse complement strand
GATAAATACGACATTTCTGGAAGATTTGCTTTCTATAAAGTGGCAAACTCGGGTTATAGCAGAAGTGAAAAAAAGTTTCCATATAAACTGAAACTTTGATATAATGAAGTATAGCCGTCCGGCCTTATGGCTGAACAGTTACAATAAAGCCGTATACGGCGATCAGCCGGGCGTACCGGCACGACGAAAAAGAAACGAACAGCGATATCACAGAAAACGATATCCGGCGAAAGCCGGGAGACAGGAGAAGAAAATATGAGATGTATAGGTATTATAGGCGCAATGGATGACGAAGTTGCGGAATTAAAAGAATATATGCAGGATGTGAAGGTTACTACAATGGCGTCCATGGATTTCTATGAGGGAATCCTGGAGGATCACAGAGCGGTAGTGGTGCGGTCCGGTATTGGAAAAGTCAACGCCGCCATATGTACCCAGATCCTTATAGATAAATTTCAGGCGGAAGTTGTGATCAACACAGGTATTGCCGGAAGCCTTAATAATGAAATCAATATCGGCGATATTGTTGTTTCCACAGATCTGGTACAGCATGATATGAACGCTCTGGCATTCGGATATCCCAGAGGACAGATCCCGCAGATGGATAAGTTTTCCTTCCAGAGCGACGAGGTGCTTCGGAAGCTGGCTGTCCGCGCCTGCCGGGAAGTCAATCCGGAAATAGAAGTCTTTGAGGGAAGAATCGCCTCCGGAGATCAGTTCGTGGCGGATCAGGATGTGAAGGACTTCATTGTAAAAGAGTTTGGGGCTTACGCAGTGGAAATGGAGGGAGGCGCCATCGCTCAGACGGCTGTTCTGAATCATGTGCCGTTTCTTGTTATCCGGGCCATTTCAGACAAAGCGGATGGAAGCGCTCATGTAGATTATCCCGCCTTTGAAAAAATGGCTATCAGCCACAGCGTAAAACTGACGAGAAAAATCGTAGGAGAGATCCAGGGCTGACAAAAGGGCACGCACATCAGGACCGGGACCGCATATGCTAAAACAGAGGATTGTAAAGAATGCGGGAGACAGTCTATGTATGATAAGCATAAATTTTTTCCGTTTTATACGTCTATAGGAGATCAGGTGCTTTTATCGGGAGAAAGCATGCAGGAAAGAGAATTCGCCCTGATGAAGTCCTATTTTCCGGAAACGGCGAGGAAGATCCAGGAAAAGGTAGAGGAGGAATGCGAGCTTCTTGATTACGAGGGAAGCAGGATCTACGACGAATATCCTGACCGGCTCATGATGCGCGTTCTTGGAGACGGGATTTTTCACCGTATGCAGAAAGAGGCGGCCGCGCGGGAGATTCCTTCCGGATTTCTGGAGGATCTGGTCCAGGTGCTTTTGTACCAGGAAATTTTAAGAAGACGGTGCAGGCGGAAAAGATGCACAGGATACTGAAGGAACAGAAAGTCCTTCTGTAACGGGAGAAAGAAAGTATATTTATATGATGATAAAAACAGTTGAAGAATTTTTAGAGGAATTTATCAGTGAAGATCTGGTTCTTGCCGTTTTAAGCGGATGCCGGAAAAAAGACCTTCCTTCCAGAGTCCGCATACGTCCGGTGGAACTGAAGGGGAAAATTCTTTACCAGGCTTCCGAAATCCAGGGCACAAAGGTGATACACACCAATTACGGCAGGGATGAGCTTCTGGAATATATGAACCAGTGCCTGAAAGACGGATATTCCCAACTCCAGATTCAGGGACGCCGGATGGATGGAAGTCTTCTGGTCAGCAAAAAAGGAAAACATACCATAAAAGTGAAACCCCATCCGGAAAAAAAGGCTGTAAAGATCCTGTCCCACAACCGGGTGAAAAGATACATCCTGCCTGAAGGCAGGCCGGTTCCTTTTCTGATAGATCTGGGCGTGATGAACCCGGAGGGGAAAATTCACGCGGCCTCTTTTGACAAATATAAACAGATCAATCGTTTCCTGGAATTTATTGAAGATATTCTTCCGAAGCTTTCCAGGGAACGGGAGATCACAATCGTGGATTTCGGATGCGGGAAGTCTTATCTTACCTTTGCCATGTATTATTTCCTGCGGGAATTAAGGGGATATGACGTAAATATCATCGGTCTGGATCTGAAAGCCGATGTGATTGAAAACTGCAGCCGTCTGGCGGCGGCTTATGGCTATGAAAAACTTCATTTTTGCCAGGGGGATATTGCGGGATTTGAGGGACTTAAGAAGGTGGATATGGTAGTTACGCTCCACGCCTGCGATAAAGCTACGGATTACGCTCGTGCCAAAGCTGTCAAATGGGACGCTCAGGTGATCCTTTCGGTTCCCTGCTGTCAGCATGAGCTGAATGGAATGATAGAGAACGGGCTTTTGTCGCCGGTTCTGAAATATGGAATACTGAAGGAAAGGATGTCTGCCCTTCTTACAGACGGAATCCGCGCCAACCTTCTGGAATCAAAAGGCTATTCTGTACAGATTCTGGAATTTATCGATATGGAACACACGCCGAAAAACCTTTTGATCCGGGCGGTAAAAACGGGAAAAGAGAAGCCTGTAAAGAAACTGGAAGAGATGACAGAAGCGCTTCATGCAAAGCTTACTCTGGAAAAGCTCCTTTATCCCCAGGGAATGCCTGCAGAGAAGGAGGTATAAAATACCATGAAAAGATTTCTCGGCAGGCTGGCGGTACTCCTGCTGGTATTTGTTCTGGGGGTGGCGGGAACCGCCTTTCTGATGAATAATGAAACTACGGACGACAGGTCGGATATGAACAATCCCGTGCTTCCGGAAGTTATGGTGGATTTTGGAGGAACCCTGTCCAATCTGATGCACGGGTACAGGCAGCCCATGCAGGCGGACTTTGTAAGAGACTGTATTACGCCTCTGGACACTGCGAAGACACTCTCTCTTGTGATCGATCCTCATGAGTCGGAAGTAGAAAGCATGTCTTATGAGATCAGAAGCTCAGACGGGACAAAAGTCATTGAAAACCAGAGAATCAGCAGTCTGGAATCCGGGGAGGATTATCTGAGGGCCTCGGTGCAGATTGATTCTGGTCTTCTGATGAACCAGGAATATTCTATGCAGATCACACTGGATACAGACAGAGGAGAGGCGTATTACTATACCAGAGTCGTGTCCAGATCTTCCACTTATACGGAAGAGTACGTGAAGTTTGTAAAAGATTTTGCCCAGATGTGCATGAACAAAACTTCTGCCGATCAGCTCGCGGCGTATCTGGAATCCCAGGCTTCCGGTTCAGAGGATTTCTCGGAAATTTCCATTACTTCGCCTCTGTCGGATATAAGCTGGGGCAATCTGAACCCGCAGATATCCAGAGAGGGAGTGCCGGTGATCAAGGAGATTAACGAGACAACGGCCAGTATATCGATGGAGTATGAGATTTCAGCCGTAAATGAAAACGGAGGAGTGGAATTTTATAATGTATCGGATTTTTACCGGATGAGATATACAGAGGAGAGGATCATGCTGCTGGATTTTGAAAGATCCGCAGGCCAGATCTTTAACCCGAATCTTCCCGTGATCAGCGACAGCGGGCTGCTTCTGGGCGTCCGTGACAGAGACGTTGACTATATGACAAACGAGGAAGCCGCTGTAGTGGCCTTTGTACAGGAAGGCGAGCTCTGGACTTACGCGCCGGAAAACGGCAAATTCGTAAATGTGTTCAGTTTCCGCAAAACGGAGGACAGGGACGCCCGGGACGCCAGTCTGGAACATGGGATCAAGCTGCTCCAGGTAGGCGATGACGGCGATGTGGATTTTATGGTATACGGCTATATGAGCCGGGGCGCGCACGAGGGCATCTGCGGCGTGGGGATTTATCATTATAATGACGATCAGAACATGATCGAGGAAGAGGTGTTTATTCCCAGTACGGAATCTTATGAATTCCTGAACTCGGATCTTGGAACCCTGTCTTATGTAAATAAGAATAAGCAGCTTTTTCTTTTAATGTCCCAGAAACTGTATCAGATCAACATTGCAGAGGGCGATTACCAGATCCTGGCGGAAGGGATCAGCAATAAAGATTTTTCCGTGTCGGAAACAAGCGCCCATGCGGCGTGGAGGATTTCCGAGGGAGAAAACACAGGGCAGATCCGGTTTATTGATTTTGAAACTCTGGAATCCCGGATGATCCAGCCGGAAGAGTCCCAGGAACTGCGTGTTCTGGGATTTATGAATGAAGACCTGATCTACGGCGTCCTGAAAAGCGAGGATATTCTTACAGATGCCAACGGTCATGTGACAGAAGGGCTGACCGCTCTCAGGATCGAGGATTTTGACGGCAATCTGAAAAAGGAATACCAGAAGGAAGGACAGTATATCATTAACGTGACTATAAGCGGAACTCTTATGCAGTTTGATCTTGCGGCAAAAGGCGACGGCGGATATACGGTAAGAAATAGCGACAATATCATGAATAACAGCAGCGCGGCGGAAAATCTTGTGACTGTGGAACAGACAAGCTCCGACAGGCAGGGTACGATGGTGCGTCTTGCTTTTGATGAGAAGCCGGGAACAGACGAGCCGCTGATCTTAAGGGCAAAGATCCGGAGCGGAAGTTCCAGCGTGGTGGAGCTGGATATTGAGCCTCCGGAAGAAGAGATATATTATGTATACGGAAAAGGAGAGCTGGACAGCACCTGGTCCGATCCGGCGGACGCCGTTATCCGGGCGGACGAGCAGACCGGAGTCGTTCTGAACCGCGCCCAGCAGTATGTGTGGGAGAGAGGAAATATGAAGACCCGGCTCACATTAAATACTTCGGATATCCCGGAAATCATCCGGACCGGCTCCTGGGACAAAGCGGTTCTTCAGGAAGGGCTGGGCGATTCCGGAACAGTCATAGACCTGTCGGGGTGCAGTCTGGAAAATGTTTTGTATGAGATCAGCGCCCAGAGAGCGGTCATTGCGAAAACAGGAGATAATTCCAGCGTGGTGATCGTGGGGTACGATGAATATAATACCTATCTTCTGGACCCGGCTACAGGAGAAGTGAAGCCTTACGGTATGAACGACAGCACCGCGCTGTTCCAGAAGGCGGGAAATATCTTCATCTCCTATCTGGAGTCGGCGTCTTATTAGAATAGAAATACCTGTTCAGGGATACCTGATAGATATAAAAAGAAAAGGAGGAAGCATCATGGAGAAAAAAATGCTTGAAAAGTTCAACGAGGTATATGGAGAGGGCGGCGATATCCGGGAATATTTTGCCCCGGGCCGTGTAAATCTCATCGGAGAACATACAGATTATAACGGAGGCCATGTATTTCCCTGCGCGTTGACGCTTGGAACCTACGGCCTTGCGCGGAAAAGGAAGGACAGAAAGCTTCGTTTTTATTCCATGAACTTTTCAAGGCTGGGGGTTATTGAATCCTCCCTGGACGATCTCGTTCCGTCGGAAAAAGCGGGATGGACCAATTATCCAAAGGGAGTTATGTGGGCTTTTGAAAAAAGAGGATACACATTTGACGCCGGAGTTGATTTCCTGATCTACGGAAATATCCCCAACGGTTCCGGGCTTTCCTCCTCCGCTTCCCTGGAGGTTCTTACCGGACTGATGCTGAAGGACCTGTACGGGGTTGAAGAGCTGACTATGCAGGATCTGGCTCTTATCGGACAGTATTCCGAAAATAATTTCAACGGAATGAACTGCGGCATCATGGATCAGTTTGCCAGCGCCATGGGCAAAAAAGACTGCGCGATCTTTCTGGATACAAGCACCCTGGAATTTGAATACGCTCCGGTGAAGCTGAAAGACGCAAGAATTGTTATTACAAATAGCAAGGTAAAGCACAGTCTGGTAGGTTCCGCCTATAACGACAGGCGCAATGAATGTGAGACGGCTTTGAGAGAGCTTCAGACAGTTGTGGACATCAAGGCTCTGGGAGAGCTGACAGAAGAGGAATTTGAAGCCCATAAAGACGTGATCACAAGCGATATCTGCCGGAAGAGAGCGAAACACGCGGTATATGAGAACCAGAGAACGATCCGCGCGGTGAAAGCGCTGAAGGAAAATAATGTAGAGGAATTCGGACGCCTGATGAACGCCTCCCATGTATCTCTCCGGGATGATTATGAGGTTTCCTGCCAGGAGATCGATATCCTGGTGGATCTGGCGTGGAAGATTCCAGGCGTTGTGGGTTCCCGTATTACCGGAGGCGGTTTTGGAGGCTGTACGGTCAGCATTGTAAAAAACGACGCGGTGGACACCTTTATCAGTACTGTGGGAGAAAAATATAAAGAAGCAGTAGGCCATGAAGCGGAATTTTATGTGGTGGATATCGGAGACGGCGCCCACAAGATCGCATGAGCAAAGATTTTCAGAAAGAAATCCGGAAACAACGAGGACATATGATTTTATCTACATGGGGGATTCAAAATGTTAAATGAAAGTATAAGAAAACTGGTTCAGTATGGAATAGAAACAGGGCTGACGCCGGAGTGCGAAAAAAATTATACCACCAACCTTCTGCTGGATTTATTTCATGAGGAAGAGTATCAGGAGCCGGAGGGGACGTTTTCAGAAGTGGATCTTGAGGAAACTCTGAGAGAGCTTCTGGACGAGGCGGTGAAAAGGGGAATCATCGAGGACAGTATTGTGTACCGGGATCTTTTCGACACCCGTCTGATGAACTGCCTGATGCCCCGTCCTTCTCAGGTGCAGAAGGAGTTCTGGGAGAGATATGAGGAAAGCCCCCAAAAGGCTACGGATTATTTCTATAAATTAAGCCAGGACAGCGACTATATCCGCCGCTACCGTGTAAAAAAAGACCGGAAGTGGAAGGTGGAAAGCCCCTACGGAGATATCGATATTACCATCAATCTGTCAAAACCGGAGAAAGATCCCAAGGCCATCGCAGCGGCAAAGAACGCGAAAGCCAGCAGCTATCCAAAATGTCTTCTCTGCCCGGAGAACGAAGGGTATGCGGGCCGCGTCAATCATCCTGCCAGAGAGAACCACAGGATCATCCCCGTTACCATCAACGACAGTCCATGGGGATTTCAGTATTCTCCCTATGTATATTATAATGAACACTGTATTGTGTTTAATTTTCAGCATACGCCTATGAAAATTGAAAGAAACACGTTTATCAAGCTGTTCGACTTTGTAAAACTGTTTCCGCATTATTTTCTGGGCTCCAACGCGGATTTGCCTATCGTGGGCGGTTCTATCTTAAGCCACGATCATTTCCAGGGCGGCCATTATACCTTCGCCATGGCGAAAGCGGAGATTGAAAAGCCGGTGACGATCCCGGGATACGAGGACGTGGAGGCAGGCATTGTGAAATGGCCTCTGTCTGTACTGCGTATCCGTCACAAAGACGAGAAGCGCCTGGTGGATCTCGCCACACATGTGCTGGAAGCATGGAGGGGCTATACCGACGAGGACGCTTTTATCTATGCGGAAACAGACGGGGAACCCCACAATACCATTACTCCCATCGCCAGAAAGAAGGGGGACGTCTTCGAGCTGGATCTGACGCTGAGAAACAATATCACCACAGAGGAGCATCCTCTGGGCGTATATCATCCTCATGCACAGTATCATCACATCAAGAAAGAGAACATCGGACTGATCGAAGTTATGGGACTGGCTGTCCTTCCGGCAAGGCTGAAAGAGGAAATGGAGATTCTGGAAGAATATATCCTGGCGGGAAAAGACGTGGCGTCCAACGAAAAGATTGAGAAGCACGCCGCCTGGGTATCGGAATTCCTGCCTAAATACCCGGATATAAATAAAGACAACATACACGGGATCCTTGAGAAGGAGATCGGAAATGTGTTCATCCATGTGCTGGAGGATGCGGGTGTCTATAAATGTACTCCGGAAGGCAGGGAGGCGTTTATGAGGTTTATCCGGACGCTGTAAGATTTTCTTATGCCGTCGGGAGGGGAAGACAAAATTTGTGACGTCCAGGAAACGTAGCGTGTCACAAGTTTTGTCTTTCCTTATGACTGCGTAAGAGAATCTACTGAAACGCCAATGCCTACCTGTTGCCTATCTGATAGCAATACTTGTCATCATTTTGACCTTGCAGGAAACAAAGGAATAGGCTATACTAGAAAGCGAAGCGGATGATGCCATCTGCTTCGCTTTTTACACTGATTTTTTGATCTGCGGACTGCTCCGCGCGGCCGGGACGGTACGCTGACGCGAAATAAAACACAGAGAGGAAATAGATCATGAAACTTACAACAGTAAAAGAAATTTATAAAGACCGGGAGAAATTCCTGGATAAAGAGGTATCCGTAGGCGGATGGGTGCGCAGCGTGCGCGGTTCCAAAGCCTTTGGATTTATCGTCCTTCACGACGGCTCCTGCTTCGATACACTTCAGATCGTATATCATGACACCATGGAGAACTTTGCTGAGATCAGCAAGCTGAACGTAGGGGCCGCGATCATTGTAAAGGGAACTCTTGTCGCTACGCCGGAGGCGAAGCAGCCTTTTGAGATCCAGGCGGCGGAGGTGCAGGTGGAAGGTGCGTCTGCTCCGGATTATCCTCTGCAGAAGAAGCGCCACACCATGGAATATCTCCGCACCATGACGCATTTAAGGCCGAGGACCAACACCTTCCAGGCAGTATTCCGCGTCCGTTCCCTGTGCGCCTACGCGATTCACAAATTTTTCCAGGAGAGAGGCTTTGTCTATGTGCACACTCCTCTTATTACGGGAAGCGACTGCGAGGGCGCTGGAGAAATGTTCCGTGTGACAACGCTGGATCCTCAGAACCCGCCGCTGGATGAGGAGGGCAAAGTTGATTTCAGCAAGGATTTCTTCGGAAAGGAGACGAACCTGACGGTAAGCGGCCAGTTAAACGGCGAGACATACGCTCAGGCATTCCGCAACATCTATACCTTCGGCCCTACCTTCCGGGCGGAGAATTCCAATACCACCCGCCACGCGGCGGAGTTCTGGATGATCGAGCCGGAGTGTGCTTTCGCAGATCTCAACGATAACATGGATCTTGCGGAAGCCATGCTGAAATATATCATTCAGTATGTGCTGGAGAACGCGCCACAGGAGATGAACTTCTTTAATTCCTTCGTAGATAAGGGGCTTCTGGACCGCCTGAACCATGTGTTGAATTCTGAATTCGGCCATGTGACTTATACGGAGGCGATCGAGCTTCTGGAAAAGAACAACGACAAGTTCGACTATAAGGTATTCTGGGGCTGCGACCTTCAGACAGAGCATGAGCGTTATCTGACAGAGCAGATCTTCAAGAAACCTGTATTTGTCACAGACTACCCAAAAGAGATCAAGGCGTTCTACATGAAGCAGAATGACGACAACAAGACTGTCGCGGCTATGGACTGCCTTGTTCCGGGAATCGGCGAGATCATCGGAGGAAGCCAGAGGGAGGACGATTACGATAAGCTCAAGACCCGTATGGACGAACTGGGGCTGAAAGCCGAAGATTACCAGTTCTATATGGATCTTCGCAAATACGGCTCCACCCGTCATTCCGGATTTGGCCTTGGTTTTGAACGCTGCGTCATGTATCTGACAGGAATGGGAAATATCCGGGATGTAATCCCCTTCCCAAGAACGGTCAATAACTGTGAGTTATAAGGAGTAATAAATGATTAGATTTATCCATCTTGCAGATGTACATTTAGGGGCTGTCCCGGACAGGGGCTGCCCTTGGAGCCATGGGCGGGAGGAAGAAATCTGGGAAACATTCCGCCGGGTCATTGCGTCGATAAGCAGAGATCCGGTGGATTTGTTGTTTATAGCAGGAGATCTTTTCCACCGGCAGCCCCTTCTGAGAGAATTGAAAGAGGTAAATTATCTGTTTTCTACCATACCGGAAACGAAAGTGTTTCTTATGGCGGGAAACCATGATTATATAAAGAAGGATTCTTTTTACAGAAATTTTCAGTGGGAGCCTAATGTGACGTTTTTCCGGGAGGAGACGCGCTCCTTTGTAAAGATACCGGAGCTGAATACTTATGTATATGGAATGAGCTACCACCGCCAGGAGATCCGGGAAGCTTTGTATGATAACTGGAAGCCTGAGGATGAGCCGGGATTCCACGTTCTTCTGGCCCATGGCGGAGATGAAAACCACATTCCAATAGACGTAAAGCGGCTTTCGGCAGCCGGATTCACCTATCTTGCGCTGGGGCATATCCATAAGCCCCAGGCCGTGCTTCGGGGAAGAGCCGTATATCCGGGCGCTCTGGAGCCCATTGACAGGAACGATCTGGGAAGGCACGGATATATTGAGGGAGGATACGACCAGGGAAAAATGCGGCTGAAATTTATTCCTTTTGCAGGCCGCAGCTATCAGAATCTGGTGCTTGCGCTGAATGAGAATTCTACTCAGTATTCCACGGAGGAAATGCTGAAAAGCGAGATTCTCCGCCGGGGAGGCAAAAATATTTACCGGGTGATCCTTCAGGGAAGCCGCGCCCCGGAATTTGTTCCGCTGACAGAGCGGTTTAAGCGGCTGGGAAACATTGTGGAGGTGCTGGACGAGTCGGCGCCTGCCTATGATCTGGAAGAATTATACAGACGGTACAGCGGTACGCTTATCGGCGATTACATCGGATACTTCAGAGGCAGAAAGATTTCTGTGGTGGAGGAGAAGGCGCTGTATCACGGTCTGCAGGCTTTGCTGGAAACAAGCATATTGAATCGGTGACGGGAAGAAATATGATAATCAAACGTGTTGCAATTAAGAATTTTGGTAAGATCCATAATAAATCTATGGAATTTTCGCCGGGAATCAATGTACTTTACGGGGAGAATGAAAGCGGGAAAACCACAACCCATGTTTTTGTGAAAAGCATGCTTTACGGAATACAGAGACAGAGAGGACGGGCCGCCAGAAAAGACGCCTATACGATCTATCTCCCCTGGGAAAATCCGGCAGTGTACGGCGGAATCCTCTGGTTTGAAAACGGAGGAAAAAACTTCCGGCTTTCAAGAAACTTTTATAAAGAAAATCAGGAGTGCCAGCTTCTCTGTGAGGACGATGGGGAAATCCTGGAAAGCGGACAGGATGATCTGGAGGCGGTACTGGGAGGAGTCAGCGAAACGGTTTATGAAAATACGGTTTCCATTGCCCAGTTGAAAAGCACCACGGGAGTGGAGCTGGTGCGGGAAGTGCAGAATTATATGGCCAGCTACCAGAGGACAGGAGACAGCTCGGTGGATCTGGGCCGTACCATGCAGATCCTGAAAATGACACGAAAGGGCTTTCAGGTACAGGCGGACCGCCGGAAAAAGGAAAACCAGCAGGAAAAAGAAAAAATTGCTTCCAATATAGAGTACCTGCAGGGGGAAATAGAGGAGCTTATGGAGCAGGATTCGCAGATAGAAAGCCAGGAGACGGCTCTCCATACCGGGGAAGAAGAGAATGGAGGCAGAATCCTGGATGAAAGGATACAGAAGCTTCAGAACCAAAAGAACACCTGGAATATAATCGGAATTCTGTGCTGCGCCGCAGGCCTGGCCGGGGCGGTAGTTACAGGACTGCTTCTTTGGCGTCTTTCTTTTTTCTGTCTGATACCTCTTGTCACAGGGCTGGCGGCTCTGCTGGCTGTGGCTGGTCTTAGAAGGCGCGCGGACGAGGAACTGGAAAAAAGAAAGAGACAGAAAAGCCGCTGGTCGGCAAAGCAGGAAAAACTGCGGTGGAACCGTGAGAAGCTGGAAGAAACAAAGAAAGAAAAAAATACGGCTCTGTCGAATCTGATATCGGAATACCAGGAAGCGGAAGAGCATGTATACCATCCTCTGGCAGAAGAACTGGAAATCGAGTCTCTGAATCTTGCAATGAAAACTATCGAAAAGCTGTCCCGGGATATTCACCGGCAGGTAGGAGGACGGCTGCGCAGAAGAACGTCTCAGATCCTCAGTGAGATTACAGGGGGAAAATACGCCGATGTTCTTATGGACGCGGATCTCCGCATGACGGTAAACACAGAGGGCCGTACAGTGTCGCTGGATCATTTGAGCCGGGGAACAGTAGAGCAGGTTTATTTTGCCCTTCGTATGGCGGCAGGAGAGCTTCTGTGCGGCGAAGAGAAGTTTCCGGTGATCCTGGACGAAGTGTTCGGAATGTATGATGAGGAGCGCCTTGCCGCTGTGCTTTCCTGGCTGGCGGGAGAAAAAAGACAGGTGATCATCTGCAGCTGCAGGCAGAGAGAAATGGAAATTATGGAGAAGATGGGAATCCCCTTCCATAAAGTGACTTTATAGAGCGAAAAAAGAATGTTTAAGAGAAAAAACAAAAATCTCATAAACATTCTTTTTTTGCAGAAATTTTTATTTATTATAGCGTGCCATGTAGTTATTTACACAGTTCTTGATCCTGTCTACCGGATTGAGCAGATGGCTGACAGACAGATCATGGTTCAGAGTATCGATGATCAGGGCGATGTATTTGCTCATGTCGCAGTTGATATAATAAGGCTTTTCCAGAAGTTCCGGAGTCTGGTATACAAGATTGGTGGTAAGAACCTTGTCGAACAGCCCTTTGCTGTAGGCGTCGTCGAATTTCTCAAGTCCGTCTGTAAAAAGACCGAAGGTAGAGCAGATATAAATCCTTCCCGCTCCGCGCTTCTTCAGAAGAGCCGCCGTCTCGATCACCGTATTTCCGGAGGAAATCATATCGTCAATAAGGATCATGTCTTTGCCTTCCAGCTTCGGCCCCAGGAATTCGTAAGCCGCGATAGGATGACGGCCGTTTACCCGTCTGGAATAATCAAGACGTTTGTAATACATACCCATATCCACGCCCAGGATATTTGCCAGATAGATGGCCCGTCCCATGCTTCCCTCATCCGGGCTGATGATCATAAAGTGTTCGTTGTCAATGCGCAGCCCGTCCTCGTGGTTCAAAAGCGCTTTGATAAACTGATAAGAAGGCTGGACAGTTTCAAAACCATGGAGAGGAGTGGCGTTCTGTACCCGGGCGTCGTGAGCGTCGAAAGTGATGATGTTTTCCACGCCCATGCTGGTAAGCTCCTGGAGGGCTGTGGCACAGTCAAGTGATTCACGGCCTACACGCTTGCTCTGGCGGCTTTCATACAGATAGGGCATAATCACGTTGACACGGCGGGCCTTGCCGCCGATAGCGCCGATCACACGCTTGAGATCCTGAAAATGATCGTCAGGGGACATCAGGTTTGTAAAACCGCTGATACGATAAGTTAGACTGTAATTGCATACGTCAACCATCAGATAAATATCATCCCCTCGAACGGATTCCGTCACTACGGACTTTCCCTCTCCGGAACCGAAACGGGGATTCTGAACTCCGACGATGAAGGAATCTCTCTGATATCCATCAAAAGCAAAAGAATCCATTTCCCGGTGATTGCGTTCGTTTCTCCATTTTACAAGCCAGTCGTTGACCTTGGCTCCCAGTGCCTGACAGCTTTCCAGGGGAATCAGCCCCAGCCGTCCTACGGGAAGAGTTGTCAGATCCTTGGTTCGTAACTGTGCCATGCTTTATTTTCCTCCTAAAAATATTTTCTGTATACGGATATCCTTTCCGATCAGCTTCAGCATCTGAAAATTGCTGGCAATCCGGGAGAAGGTTCTCTCCGAATAGGTCGCCGAGAAATCTTCAAGCTTCAGATTTGTGGAAATGACAGTGGATTTGCGCCGCGTAAGGCGCTCATTGATACAAAAAAACAATTCTGACGACACAAAGCTGTTGGTAAGCTCTGTCCCCAGATCATCGATGATCAAAAGATCACAGTCGTAAATAAAATCTTCATCCGCGTCGTTTTCAGATTTTCGTGAAAACGCTGTGTGCGCCAGCCTGTCAAAAAGATCGTAGGCGGAAAAATACAGCACACAGTGAGCGGTCTTTAAAAGCTCGTGGGCGATACAGTGCGAAAGAAAGGTTTTGCCTACGCCGGTACTGCCGTAGAGAAAAAGATTCTGGAACCGGGCGTCAAAATCCCGGACAAAATTCCAGGCGGCGTCATAGGCGCGTCTGGCCGTTTCGCGGGCGCTGAGCCCCGTCGCCTCATTTTTTATTGTATCAGAATACCAATCAAAAGAAAAGTGTTCAAAATTTTCTTTTTCCAGAATTTCCCGGATATTAGACTGAGTATATAAAAGTTCGATCTCCGCTTTTTTAAAACAGGAGCATTTCCGGGATCCGACGTAGCCGGTATCCTGACAGTGCGGACAGATATAACGGGGTTCCAGATAATCGTCGGGAAAACCGTTTCCGCGCAGAAGAGCCAGGCGTTCGTCGGCCAGAACAGCCACTTCTTTTTTCAGATCCGCTACAGATCCCGTACCGTTCTGGAGAAGGGAGCGCGCCCGCTGCGCGCTTAAGGAAGCCACCTCCCGGTCGATCTCCGCCAGACGGGGAACCTTCCGGAAGGCGTCCTGCCTGCGCTGTTCCAGTTCGCGGCGTACCTGAGCCTGTCTGCGGCTGTATTCTCTCATTATGATATCATACTGAAAATTCTGTAAAGCCACGATGTGTCTCCTTCTACTGGTTCAGCAGCCTTTTTTCGTATTCGTCAAAATCATATTCCCGCTGCTGGAAATTATTAAAGCGGTTATTGGAAGCAGACGTCTGTTTCTGCGGTTTTTTGTCCTGGCGGCGCTTCTTGTGTTCGGCGTCAAGCGCGCGGACGTCCTCCAGGCTTGTTACCTGCTTCTTCTTCCAGCCTTCCAGTATCTTATCGGTATACTGAAAGCTGGCCTGTCCTGTCTGCAAGACTGTCCTGCTGCATGCCTCCTGGATGATCTCCATGGAAAAACCGTATGTTTTCAGCCAGGTATCCATCAGCGTGATCTCTGTTTCCACAGGACTGCGGTTGGTTATGCCAAGCGCCTTCAGGATCGTATAATACTCCCGGCTGTACCGCGCGTTGGCTTTTTTTGCGTCGGATACGGTAGATATGCCTTCTCCGGCCCAGGCCAGGGCGACAGTCTCAATATAACGGATACTTTTATGGCTGCGGCTTACGCAGTATTCGATAAGGTATTCGATAAGATCTGTGGAAAACCCAAGTCCGTCGTAGAAAAACAGGATTTTCTGTATTTCTGTCGGAGATAAAGTTTTTCCCAGATACTGCTCCGCAATATAAAGAAGCTGGATCATATCCTCGTTCTGTTTCAGCTCCTTTACCCTGTCGGGGGTGAGGGAGAACGACCGGGGATCAGCTTTCGGCTCTGGGGCCGCCGTCTCGGAGGCAGCTTTTTCTTCTGAAGAAGATCTTTTCTTCGGCGCCAGAATAGTAATGTTGCTTAAAACCCTGTTTTCTGTAAAATCCAGGGCAAGAAGTTCCTGACGTGACCAGTACTTCAGGCCGCGCAGGATATCGCGTTCCGTACAGAGCAGGCGGTCGGCCATTTCTTCCAGGCTGAAAGAAACCGGAGAATTGGAAAGTGTTCGCAGAAGGTAAATATATACTTTTACGAATTCTCCATTTGCCTCCGGCATATAGTCGTCGATAAATATATTTGATAAAAGTGTAGCCTCCTGCCAGGAGGGATTACTGAGTGTGATCATACCCATACTTCTTCGCTCGCTTTCTGAAACAGACCGGTGGGAGACTGTAAGCAGACTCCTTTTAATCGTACCTTAACGCTAACGCTAGTATAGCATAAGATTTTTCAAATGAGAATAGGCTATTTTTTATGCGATTCTTTCCACATAGATGTGTGGAAAATGTGGATAATGTGGATAATAAAAAGTCGGCAAGATTATGCGCAACCGCGTAAAACAGCGGAAATTGTTATAAATCCGTAAAATATCAGTAAAAACGCTGTGGAATTATGTCGAGCAATGCAGACAAAAAAATCCACATGTCATGCACGAAAAAGAATGTGCATAAACATGTGGATAATGTGGATAACTATTTGCCGAGAAGCTGTTCTCCAATGTTTACAACGTCTCCGGCGCCCATAGTTATCAACAGGTCACCCTGTGTACAATTTTCCAGTAAAAAATTTTCGATTTCATCAAAGGTGGGGAAATATTCGCAGGGAGTCCCCAGCGCCGCGATGTCTTTCTGCAGGTCTTCCGAGGAAATTCCCAGAGTATCCGTTTCCCTGGCCGCGTAAATATCCGCAAGGACCACATGATCAGCCAGAGACAGTGCGGCGGCAAATTCCGGCATAAGAGCCTTGGTACGGGTATATGTATGAGGCTGGAACACGCACCATATTTTCTTGTGGGGATAATTTTGGGCAGCATGGAGAGTCGCCCGGATTTCCGTGGGATGGTGCGCGTAATCGTCAATAATGGTAACTCCCGCCACAGTTCCTTTATACTGGAAGCGGCGGTCCGTGCCGGTAAAGCTTTCCAGGCCCCTGGCGATCACTTCCCAGGGAAGATCAAGGACGCGTCCGGCGGCAATGGAAGCAAGGGCATTGGATACATTGTGGATCCCCGGTACCTTCAGAGAGCAGACTCCAAGGGGAGCGCCCTGGTAATTTACGGTAAAGGAGGCGTGTCCATACTGGTCGTAGGTAATATCGGACGCTGTGTAATCGGCGCTGTCTGTAAGACTGTAGGTGATCACCCGGCAGGGAAGATCTTCTATAACAGAGAGGTATTCCGGCGTGTCGGCATTGATGATCAGCGTACCGTCTCCGGGAAGAAGCTGCGCGAATTTCCGGAACGAGCGGCGGATATCCTCAATATCTTTAAAGAAATCAAGATGATCTGCGTCTATATTCAGGATAATGCCGATAGTTGGGAAAAAACTTAAAAAGCTGTTGGTATATTCGCAGGCTTCAGTCAGGAAAACCTCGGAATTTCCCACGCGGATATTGCCTCCTATTGCGGGAAGGATCCCCCCTACGCTGATCGTGGGATCGCACTCTCCTTTTAAAAGGATATGAGAAAGCATGGAGGTTGTGGTGGTTTTTCCGTGTGTTCCCGCTACCGCTATGGAAGTATGGTAGTTGCGCATGATCTGACCCAGCAGTTCTGCTCTTGTAAGCATGGGAAGCCCTTTTTCCTTTGCGCAGGCAAATTCCGGATTGTCCGGATGAATGGCTGCGGTGTAAACCACGGCCTGAACGGAATCGCCGATATTGGAAGCGCGTTGGCCATAATAGATTTTTGCCCCTCTTTTTTCGAGGGCATCTGTCAGAGGACTTTCTTTGGAGTCGGAACCGGAAATCTGAAATCCCTCTTCCAGAAGGATTTCGGCCAGACCGCTCATACTGATGCCGCCGATCCCGATAAAATGAACGGCGATAGGTTTGTGAAAATCTATTTGATACATATGAGAATCTCCTTGGTATTTTATTTTGTTTTGCTGAAAACTATTCATATTTGCTATATGCTGTGCGACAGATATATAAATATGTATATATTTATTATACCTCCATCGGGCTAAAATGAAAAGGGCAATATATTGTGGGAGAAATATATAATACGCACAAAAGATTGTATATATTTTGAGATTTTATATACAAAATATATAATAAAAAAGAGAAAAATAAATTCGGCAATTCTAAAATATGTGCAATAATGATATAAAAAGTGAAGTTTGAGCAAAATTATTATAAAAAATGTTCACTATTCTGGTAAAGTATGTTATAATCAAAAATCATATCCCATTTATCAGCCGCTTTTTCGCCGGCAATGGGAAAAAGATTGAAAAGTATAACATACAAGGGGTGAGTGCAAGATGATTAAGAAAGAAATGATTGCCATGCTTCTTGCAGGCGGTCAGGGCAGCAGACTTGGTGTGTTGACAGAGAAGGTTGCAAAACCGGCTGTCGCTTTTGGCGGGAAATACCGCATTATTGATTTTCCCTTAAGCAACTGTATTAATTCCGGTATAGATACAGTAGGCGTCCTGACGCAGTACCAGCCTTTGCGCCTGAATACGCATATCGGTATCGGTATTCCGTGGGATCTGGACCGGAACGAGGGCGGAGTTACAGTTCTCCCTCCTTACGAAAAAAGTACGAACAGCGAATGGTACACCGGAACAGCCAATGCGATCTTCCAGAATCTTGATTATATGGAGCAGTATCATCCTGACTATGTTCTGATCCTGTCAGGAGATCATATCTATAAGATGGATTATGAAGTGATGCTGGACTTCCACAAGGCGAATAAGGCGGATATCACTATTGCATGTATGCCGGTTCCCATTGAGGAGGCAAGCCGTTTCGGAATTATGGTAACAGACGGGACGGGCCGTATTACAGAATTTGAAGAAAAACCGGAAAAGCCCAGCAGCAACCTTGCATCTATGGGGATTTATATTTTCAGCTGGCAGGTGCTGAAAGACGCTCTGGTCGCTCTGAAAAGCCAGATGAACTGTGATTTCGGCAAGCATATTCTTCCATATTGCAAGGAGCGGGGGCAGAGGCTTTTTGCCTACGAATATAACGGCTACTGGAAAGATGTGGGAACGCTGGGCTCCTATTGGGAAGCGAATATGGAGCTGATCGATATTATCCCGGAATTTAATCTGTATGAGGAATTCTGGAAGATCTATACAAAAGGAGATATCATCCCTCCCCAGTATGTCTCTGCGGACGCGGTGACGGACAGATGTCTGATCGGCGAAGGAGCGGAAATATACGGAGAGGTGCATCATTCTATCATAGGTCCCAATGTTGTGATCGGGAAGGGCTGTGTGATACGGGATTCGATCATTATGCGCAATTCCACAGTGGGCGAGGGTACCGTCATGGATAAATCTATCGTGGCGGAAGATGTCGTCATCGGAAAGAATGTGGTCCTGGGCTGCGGAGAAGAGGCGCCCAATGTGCTGAAGCCGGCCGTATATTCTTTCGGCATTGCCACTGTAGGAGAGAAGAGCTATATTCCGGACGGCGTCCGGATTGGAAAAAATACGGCGATATCCGGCGTTACAAAGCCGGAAGATTATCCCGAGGGCAGGCTGGAAAGCGGACGGGTAATAAAGGCAAAGGACGGTGATAAGGCATGAGAGCGCTTGGGATCATTCTTGCAGGAGGAAACAACAACCGGATGAGGGAGCTGTCGAATAAGAGGGCGATCGCGGCCATGCCGGTAGCCGGCAGCTACAGAGCCATCGACTTTGCCCTCAGCAATATGGCGAATTCCCATATTCAGAAAGTGGCTGTGCTTACCCAGTATAACGCCCGGTCGCTGAATGAGCATCTGAGTTCCTCGAAATGGTGGGATTTTGGAAGAAAGCAGGGCGGGCTGTATGTGTTTACGCCGACGATCACCAAGGAAAACAGTCTGTGGTACCAGGGTACGGCGGACGCTATTTACCAGAATATTTCCTTTTTGAAAAACAGCCATGAGCCTTATGTGGTGATTGCTTCAGGAGACGGCATCTACAAAATGGATTATAATAAGGTGCTGGAATTTCATATCGCCAAGAGAGCGGATATCACCGTGGTATGCACCACATGCAGGGATCAGGCGGAAGTGGAGCGGTTCGGCGTGCTTCGGATGAACGACGACTGCCGGATAGAGGAATTTGAGGAGAAACCTATCGTATCCTCCTACAACACAGTATCCACCGGGATTTATGTGGTGCGCAGGCGGCAGTTGATCGAGCTGATAGAGAGAGCGGCCCAGGAGGGCAGAAATGATTTTGTCAACGATATTCTCATCCGTTATAAGAACCTGAAACGGATCTATGGCTATAAAACAGACGCCTACTGGAGCAATATTTCTACTGCGGAATCTTATTACCGGACGAATATGGATTTCCTGAAACCGGAAATAAGAAATTATTTCTTCAAGCAGGAGCCTTTTATTAAGACGAAGATAGATGATCTTCCGCCGGCGAAATATAACCCCGGCGCAGTTGTGAAGAACAGTCTTGTTGCCAGTGGCTGTATTATAAACGGAGTGGTGGAAAATTCGATTCTGTTTAAAGATGTATTTGTGGGCAACGGCTGTGTGATCAAAAATTCTGTGATTCTCAATGATGTTTATATAGGGGATAATACCCGTATTGAAAATTGTATCGTTGAGAGCCGCGATACGATTCGGGCGGATTCCGAATTCTGCGGCGACGGCGATGTAAAAATCGTCGTAGAAAAAAATGAGAGATATGTGCTTTAAGAAACAGATATCCCGCCGGAGCGGACAGGACACATATCTGAAATGAAAGGGGCAGAAAAAGATGAATATTACAGATGTACGTGTGAGAAAAGTTGCGAAAGAAGGTAAAATGAAGGCTGTGGTTTCCATCACCATCGACGACGAATTTGTTGTTCACGACATTAAGGTGATCGAAGGGGAAAAGGGCCTGTTTATCGCAATGCCCAGCCGCAAGGCTACGGACGGCGAATACCGCGACATTGCACATCCCATCAATTCTGTAACGAGAGACAGGATACAGAAAATGATTCTTGACAAATATCAGGATGTTATGGCTGAAGAGACGGACATACAGGATGAGGCAGCGGCAGAATAACACCGGATATCTGTAATAAAAATGCAATGAATGTAATGAATTAGTAAAAGAAAGACTCTGGAGAAGAAAAAATGGGCTTCCAGAGCCTTTCTTTTTTGCGTTCAAATGGTAAATGTTACATACTTGTTACAGAAATGAAATAAAAGTGTTGATTTTTTACAAAAATATGTTATACTTGACCCATAATACGTTTATGAGGTGTTAATTATGAAGATGAAGAAAGTTCTTACACTGCTCCTGACCTGCGTGCTGACCTGCGCTATGGGATCCCCTGTACTGGCTTCCACTCAGGATGAGATCGCGGCAGCCCAGGCTCAAAAGCAGGAAGCGCAGGCGGGACTTGCTCAGGCCCAGGCGAACATCAGCAGCCTGGAAAGCAAGAAACAGGAACTGGAATCCTATCTGGCGGAACTGGATGCACAATATAATGAACTGACAAACACGATTTCCCAGCTCAGTGTAGAGGCTGCGGAAAAAGAAGAAGAGCTGAAGAATATACAGGCAGAGCTGGAAAAAGCGAAAAAGAAAGCCGAGGATCAGTATGAGGCAATGAAGCTGAGAATCGTCTACATGTATGAAAAAGGCGGAAGCTCCATGCTGGAAATGCTTCTGTCATCCGAAAACATTGCCGATTTCCTGAATCAGGCGGAAAATATTTCAAAGATTTCCGAATACGACAGAGATATGCTGAAACAGTATGAGGCGACACAGAGCAATATTAAAGAACAGGAAGAAAAAGCGGAAGAGGAAGCTTCCTCCATCAATGGCCTTCTTGCGGAGAAAAGCGCGAAACAGCAGGAAGTACAGACCATGGTGGCGAATACGAACAGCAATATCAGTTCTTATGTAAGCCAGATAAGCGCAAGCCAGGAAGAAGCGAATGCTCTGATGGCTCAGGTAAACAGCGCGGACAACAGTATCTCCGCCCTGATGCAGCAGGCGGAAGCGGAACAGGCCGCTGCGGAGCAGGCTGAAGCAGAAGCAGCAGCCCAGGAAGAAGCTGCCAGGGAGGAACAGGCCCAGGCCGAAAGTACAGAAGAAACCGTATCAGAAGAAACTTCTGAGGAAACAGCGGATCTTCCGGAATTTGATCCGGAAACAGATACAACGGAATCTGAAAGCAGCTCTACAAGCAGCGACGTTATTGTAGAAGAGGCGGAAGAGGAGTACACGGAACCGGAAGTCCAGGAAGAAGAGACATATACGGAAGAAGCGGCGGAAGAAACCTCTGACAGCTCGGATTCCTCATCCGGACAGGGTACATATCTTGGAAACTTCATGCTGACAGCTTACTGTAACTGCGCGCAGTGCTGCGGAACGGCAGGAAACGCCACAGCCAGCGGGACTATGCCCTCGGCAGGCCGCACAGTGGCAATGTCGGGCGTGCCGTTTGGAACACAGCTTCTGATCAACGGAAATGTTTATACAGTAGAGGATCTGGGAACTCCTTACGGCCATGTGGATATTTACTGTGGAAGTCATGAAGAAGCCCTGAGCTTTGGTCTGCAGTACGCGGATGTATACCAGTTGAACTAAAGCAGGGATTTTTCGGACGCAGATAAAAAGGAACAGACATAAAGAAAAAACGGAGAGCGGAGAGGACATGCCCCTTTTGCTCTCCGTTTTCATTTCAGAGAAAATGTAAATAAAAAACACCGGATATGATCCGATGTTTTTCAGTCGAAGCGACAGGATTTGAACCTGCGGCCTCTGCGTCCCGAACGCAGCGCTCTACCAAACTGAGCCACGCTTCGATCTTATTTACCAGCCGCAACTCGCGACTGCAAAGGTTATTATATTCATTTTCCGGTGGTTTGTCAATATCTAAATTTAAATTTTTTTGATTTATTTTTTGAAAGGTTCTCTTTGTTGAAATCTCCAGGTGAATACGTTATACTAACGCTATAGAAGAAGGAGAATCCTATGGACGTAAAAAGCATCAGCACACACTGTACAAGAACAGAATTTGTGGGGACTACCGTACTGGATACCATCGGTCTGGTGATTTCCGGCATCGACGGCCAGCTTTTAAAAGAAATGAATATAGGCACCCGTTATCACGCGCTGGGACTTTTAAGCTCCCGTACCGGAGCGGCGGGACAGATCACGGCTGTAGACGATGCTGTAAAAGCCACAAATACAGAAGTCCTGTCCATTGACCTTCCCCGGGATACAAAGGGCTGGGGCGGCCACGGCAATTATATTGTGCTCGGAGGAGACGACGTATCCGATGTGCGCCATGCTGTCCAGCTTTCTCTTGAACATACGAAGAAATATGCCGGAGAGCTTTATATCAGCCAGTCGGGGCATTTGGAATTCGCTTATTCGGCCAGCGCCGGACCGGCCATACAGAAAGCCTTCGGAGCGGTTCCGGGAGAAGCCTTCGGATTTATGGCGGGATCTCCCGCCGCCATCGGTCTGGTGATGGCGGATATTGCTGTCAAAGCTTCCGCCGTGAAGATCATACGTTATATGACTCCAAGTATCGGCACCAGCCATTCCAACGAGGTGATCCTGGCTTTGTCAGGAGACGCGTCGGCTGTCAAAAACTCCGTCCTTGAGGCGCGTCAGGCCGGCCTGGAGCTGCTGATCGGAATGGGAAGCTACCCTGACATTCCCGGTACGCCTTATCTATAGAAAAAATAAACAAAATATAAAAAATATAAACAAAAAATAAATTTTTTGATTGACTTTATTGTGGCTATTTGCTACAATGGGGGGGGGATCAATAAAATAAGCAGCGGATTGTTACTGTTAAGCAGGCAAAACCAAATTTTATGAACAGCACTTGTGTGCGTGTTTGTAAAGTTTGGTTTTTTTATTTCTGCGGAAAGTGCTTATTTGAGCAAAGACAATGTCTTTAGGGAAGGTTATTATGGTTATACAGAAAGTAATCAATAACAATATTGTTTCCGCCTATGATGAAATGGGAAGAGAAGTCGTGGTAATGGGCCGGGGTCTCGGGTTCGGCGCAAAACCGGGAATGACTGTGGATCCCTCCCGGACAGAAAAGATTTTCCGTATTGAAAGCAGCGGCGTGGTCCAGAAATTTAAGGAGCTTATCGCCGATATGCCTCTGGAACATGCGGAAATCTCCAATGATATTATTGCTTATGCAGAAAGCACTTTGAAACTGGAGCTGAATCAGAGTATTTATGTGACTCTGACCGACCATATTAATTTTGCTATTGAAAGATACCGGAAGGGGATCGTGTTTGAAAACGCTCTTCTGTGGGAGATCAAAAGGTTTTACGCCCAGGAATATGAACTGGGCCAGTATGCGGTCCGCCTGATCGGAGAGAAACTGAAGATCTTTCTTCCCGAGGATGAGGCGGGTTTTATTGCCCTTCATTTTGTAAACGCGGAATACGGGACGAATATTCAGGACGCGGTTCGCTTCCCCAATCTTGTACGGGATATCCTGGATATTGTGATCTCGGAACTGAAAATCAGTCTGGATGAGAAATCTCTTCATTATGAAAGATTTGTAACCCACATAAAATTTCTTCTGCAGCGGATCTACCGCAAGGAACTTCTTCCCAACGAGGAGGAAGAGCTGGCGCAGATGATGCAGAAGAAATATCCCCAGGAATATGCCTGCAGCCGGAAGATTGCAGCGTATATAGAAGAAACGGCAAATTGCAGACTGTCCGGTGAGGAAGTCATGTATATGGCGATCCATATCCGGCGTGTGACAATGGCAGAAAAGGAGGAGGAATAGACGATGTTTCATTTTTTCAAGAAAAAAGACAATAAATTTATTCTGGGAGCTCCGGCAAAAGGAAAAGCCGTTGCTCTGAAAGAAGTCAGCGATCCGACTTTCGCGGAGGAGATGCTGGGAAAAGGAATGGCGGTCATTCCGTCAGAAGGCAGGATCTGCGCTCCGGCAGACGGAGAAGTGGGAATGGTGTTTGATACCCTCCACGCAGTCAGCCTCACTACAGATTTCGGCGCCGAAGTCCTGATCCATGTAGGTCTGGACACAGTGAAAATGAAAGGGGAAGGTTTTACCGGACATGTCAAAGCAGGCGACCATGTGAAAAAAGGTGATGTTCTTCTGGAAGTGGATCTGGATAAGGTGAAAGCCGCGGGCTACGATGTGATCACACCGATGCTGGTGTGCAACACAGATGAATTTTCTTCTGTGACAGGTATTTACGGAAAAGATGTGGAAGCCGGCGACGATGCGGTAGTGATCGAAAAATAAAATGATTTTGACCGGCAGGGCCTCCGGAAAGAGGACAGACGGCCGGTTAAAATAGAGAAAGGGATTAGTGAAAAATTTAGAAGGAGGAAAATTGTATGAAGTTTTTACAGAGACTGGGAAAAGCCTTAATGCTTCCCGTAGCGGTACTTCCTATCTGCGGTATCCTCATGGGTATCGGATATGCTCTTTGTCCTGCCACTATGCAGGGCGGCGACGTAACCGGTATTTTACAGCAGATCGGTTACTATCTGGTAAAGGCAGGCGGCGCCCTGATCGACAACATGGCGATCCTGTTTGCGATCGGTATTGGCGTGGGTATGTCGGATGACAACGACGGAACAGCCGGACTGGCGGCTCTTGCATCCTGGCTGATGATCACAAACCTGCTGGCAACAGCAAACGTGACAGTTATTATGCCGTCCATCGCTGAAAACGCTGACGCGACTCTTGCTTTTGATAAGATCGCAAACCCGTTCATCGGTATTATCGCCGGCGTTATCGGCGCTATGTGCTACAACAAATTCAAAGGAACAAAGCTTCCGGACTGGCTGTCATTCTTCAGCGGCAAACGCTGCGTAGCCATTGTAGCAGGTGTTGTTTCCATCGTTGTATCCGTAGTGCTTCTGTTCGTATGGCCTATCGTATTCGGCGCTCTGATCGCGCTTGGCGAGGCTATTGTAAGCCTGGACGCAGTAGGCGCAGGTATTTATGCGTTCTTTAACCGTCTGCTTATCCCGTTCGGTCTGCATCATGCTCTGAACAACGTATTCTGGTTTGATACCATTGGTCTTGGAGACCTGACACATTTTTGGGCAGGAGATACTTCCGCGGACGTTACCTGGAGTCTTGGTATGTACATGTCCGGATTCTTCCCCTGCATGATGTTCGGTGTTCCGGGCGCGGCTCTTGCTATGATACATACAGCTAAGAGCAACAAAAAGAAAGTTGCCATCGGCCTTGTGGCATCCGCGGCAGTTGCGGCTTTTGTCTGCGGTGTTACAGAACCCTTCGAATTTGGTTTCATGTTCCTGGCTCCCGCACTGTATCTGATCTATGCTCTTCTGTATGCGATCTTTACAGTGATCACCGTACTGGTGGGCTTCCGCGCAGGCTTCAGTTTCTCCGCCGGAGCTACTGACCTTGTATTCTCCGCTTCCCTTCCGGCGGCGCAGAATACATGGATGATCATTCCTCTTGGCATTGCGGCGTTTCTCGTATTCTATGTTGTATTCCGTTTTGCCATCGTAAAATTCGACCTGAAGACACCGGGACGTGAGGATGACGATCAGGAAGCTGAGAAGAAAGTGGTTCTTTCCAACGACAACTTCACTCAGGTGGCTTCTATCATTCTGGAAGGCGTCGGCGGAAAAGACAACGTTGCCACAATCGACAACTGTATCACAAGACTTCGTCTGGAAATCAAGGATTACACCAAAGTTGACGAAGCAAAGATCAAATCTGCCGGAATTGCCGGAGTTATCCGTCCTGGCAAAAATTCCGTACAGGTAATCGTGGGAACAAAAGTACAGTTTGTGGCTGATGAGTTCAAGAAACTGTGCAGATGATCTGTAAGTAAAAAAGGAACCGGAAAGGCCGGTTCCGGTCATAAAATTCATACATGAACAATCCCTTTTCAGGCGGGAGGACAGGAAGCGAGGAGTTTGCTGTTCTCCTGCTTTTTTGTTCTTTTTTTTCCGGAAGTTCATATATATTAGTGAATTTAAAAACAGGAGGACGCTTTTGGCGAAATATCGGCGTTTTGTCGCATATGTATATGAATATCAAAAGGGAAGAAAAGGAAGAAACTGCGGTTTTATCCGGGTGGAGGCATGGGAAGAGCGGTGCAGGATGGAGGTGCATCTCCTCTGCCCGGGGCTTTTGCCGGATGTCCGCTGCGAAGTGCTGGGATTTGTAAGAAACGCAGGGCTTATGGACGGGAGGCTTATCGGAACCTGCAGGACAAAGGAGAGCCGGGCCGACTGCATCATTGAGACAGAACGGAACAGTCTGGGAGGTTCGGGGGTTTCCCTGGACGCCATCGGCGGAATGATCCTGACTACGGAAAACGGCGGCTTTTTTGGAACGGAATGGGACGATCAGCCTGTCCGTCCGGAAAACTTCAGAAGAGTAGAACCGGAAAAAGAGACAGGCGCCATGGATCGGGAAAGAGAAGAGCGCAGTCAGGATCACGAAAAAGCAGAGCAGAGCGAAACCGGGGAAAATGGTGAAAAAGACAACCGGGAAGATACAGAGAAGGAACCGGAAGAAAGGAAAGAGGAGCCTTCGGAAAAGGCCGGAGAGAGTCAGAGCGAAGAAAAGGAAATAAAAAAAGAAGAGCCGGAAGACTGGCGGCAGACAATACAAACAGAAGAAACGGAGAAGGGGCAGAGAAAAGAACAGAAAGAAGGAAAAAAAGAAGAAGGAAAAGAAATGAGGACTGAAGAAGTTCCGGCGCAGGAAGAAGAGGAAGGAACGGCGCAGCCGGAAGGAGAGGAGATCGGTTTTGGCGAAATCTGGGACCCTTTCGGGGACGGAGAAATCCTGGACTGCAGAAAAATACAGCCCGGGGACTTCAGGTATTTCCATCCCCGGGACTGCGCGCTCAGGAATAACCGTTTTCTCCAGTATGGATTTTACAGTTTCGGGCATCTGCTGGTGGGAAAACTGAAAACAGGAGGATATATTCTCGGCGTCCCGGGAGGATACGACCAGCAGGAGCGCTTTATGGCAAATGTGTTCGGATTCCCGTACTTTAAACGGAGCGGACAGATCCGGCTGCCGCAGAATAAAGGCGGCTACTGGTACCGTTTAATCAATCCCCCGAAGCTCCACTAGGGGCATCGTCTGCCTGAGGATATCCCGGAAATGCAGGAGCTCGTCAGAAGAATAGCTGCTGAATCCAGGCTGCAGAACTCCCTCAGAGTCCCTGTAGGCCTGGAGATAGTAGGCTTTGGCGCCTTTCAGCCACCGGCCGATCTCTACAAAATCTTTTTCTGTGTGAAGCTCCTTCACAACGGTAGTGCGGAATTCATAATCAAGAGTGCCGCTTAAGAGAAAGTCCGCCGTTTCCCGGATGGAGGAGAGGTCAGGGGAGGCGACGCCGCACAGGGCCGGATAATTTTCCGGACAGGCTTTGATATCTACGGCGGCCATGGCGATAAGACCCTTTTGGGCAAGGGATTTCAGCATCCCGGGATTGGTCCCGTTGGTATCCAGCTTTACCGGATATCCCAGGCCGTGGATCTCGCCGATGAAATCTTCCAGATCGGAGGAAAGAGTGGGTTCCCCTCCGGAGATGCACACGCCTTCCAGAATGCCCCGGCGTTTTTTGAGAAAAGTGATGATCTCTTCCGGGGGAATTTCTGTCTGCAGGGAAGGCTGAAGCACCAGACTGCTGTTGTGGCAGAAGGGGCAGCGGAAATTGCAGCCGCCAAGAAAAACAGAAGCGGCTACTTTACCCGGATAATCCAGAAGCGTCGTCTTATTTAAACCATAAATTTTCATGGACAGGACTCCTTTCGTATGGCCGGTGTTCCGCAGGAGGACCCGGCGTAAGCTTTCGCTGTAAAAAGTATACCTGATTCCCGGTGGGGATTCCACATTGATTTTATTTTGTTCATTGGCTATAATACAGGATATGACCCGGGAGGAGGTACTTTTGTGACAGAACAGGAGCGTTTTATGAAAGAGGCGGTCCGCCAGGCAAAAAAGGCGAGAGCTCTGATGGAGGTTCCCATCGGGTGTGTGATCGTTTCAGAGGGAAAAATCATTGCGAGAGGATATAACCGCAGAAATACGGACAAAAACACGCTGTCCCACGCGGAGCTGAACGCCATACGGAAGGCGAGCAAAAAGCTGGGAGACTGGCGGCTGGAGGGGTGTACCATGTATGTGACTCTGGAGCCCTGCCAGATGTGCGCCGGAGCCCTGGTGCAGTCAAGGATCGACGAAGTTGTCATCGGCAGCATGAACCCGAAAGCAGGGTGCGCAGGTTCTGTCCTCAATCTTCTCGAGATGGACGGATTTAACCATAAGGTAAAAGTGACGAGAGGCGTTCTGGAAGAGGAGTGTTCCCGGATGCTGACTGATTTTTTCAGAGAACTGAGGGAGGAGAAAAAGAAGCGCAGGGACAAGCCTGAGAAAACGGAGCTGTCGGCGGAAACAGAAGAAGGAAAAGAAGAACAGGATAAAAAGAGATAAAAAAGACACCCTGCGTTTTTCGCAGGGTGTTCTGATGATCTCTGTTACGCGCGCCGCACCTCGAAATGTTTCCACAGACGTTACCTTTACAGTTAACTCGGCCCAGGCACCCTCACGGCACACAGGAGCGTCTGCTTAGTGCTGCTGCATTCCTGCCCTGACACGGTTCACAGATTCCTGTTGCGTGAGACCCGGACGTCAACGCCACTTATAAAGGGCAGCTCTGCAAAATACAGTCCTCAGATTGGCATCACCCCTGCTGTAGCGGATTGCAGGTACAGGGCACCGCTAACTCCCCGGCTGCGCGGAACTTAAGTATAGACGATTTTTCCAGGCTTGTCAAGAGGGGTGGAAGTATTATATAATAGAGAAAACTATAAATGAAGCGGGGTGCGATCAATTATGATTAAACGAATTGGATTACTGACAAGCGGCGGCGACTGTCAGGCTCTGAATGCAACCATGCGAGGCGTGGTAAAAGCCCTTTCCAACACATTGGACGAACTGGAAGTTTACGGCTTTGACGACGGATATAAAGGTCTGATCTACGGTAAATACCGTATGCTTACTTCCAGGGATTTTTCTGGTATCCTGACACAGGGCGGAACGATCCTGGGAACCTCACGCCAGCCGTTTAAGCTGATGCGGGTGCCGGACGAGAAAGGTCTGGACAAGGTGGAAGCCATGAAGCAGACCTATTATAAGCTCTGTCTGGACTGTCTGGTGATCCTGGGAGGAAACGGAACACAGAAGACAGCGAATCTTTTAAGAGAAGAAGGGCTGAATATTATCCATCTTCCGAAGACTATTGACAATGACATTTATGGAACGGACATGACTTTTGGGTTCCAGAGCGCGGTGGATATAGCCACAAACGCCATTGACTGTATCCATACGACGGCGACTTCTCACGGCCGTGTATTTATTGTAGAGATCATGGGACATAAGGTTGGAAGCCTGACGCTTCACGCTGGTCTTGCCGGCGGGGCGGACATTATCCTGATCCCGGAGATCCCCTATGATATCAAGAAAGTAGCCGCGGCTATCGAAAAGAGAAATAAAGCCGGCAAACGCTTTACGATCCTGGCAGTGGCAGAAGGCGCTATTTCTAAAGAAGACGCGAAGCTGCCAAAGAAGAAATATAAAGAGCGCCTTGCGGAAAGAGCCAAGAAGTATCCTTCCGTATCCTACGAAATCGCTGACGCGATCAATAAAGAAATCGGAAGCGAAGTCCGGGTAACTGTTCCCGGCCATATCCAGAGGGGCGGTTCCCCCTGTCCTTACGATCGCGTACTTTCCACAAGGCTTGGCGCAGGCGCTGCGGAAGCGATCCTGGACGAAGAGTATGGTATCATGATCGCTATTGTTAATAATAAGATCAAGAGAGTGCCGCTGGCGGAGTGCGCAGGCAAGCTGAAGATGGTTTCCCCGAAAGACCAGACTGTAAAGGCGGCAAAAGAGATCGGCATAAGCTTCGGCGACTGATAACAGTAATGACAGATAGAGAATGAGAAAGGGGTGTTGCAGAACGCATCCGGCGCTGTTCTGCGGCATCCTTTTCCTTTGAGAGAGGA
>CBJMC01400__coassemble_762_pt1 | contig 32878 bp, 40 predicted proteins | sample CBJMC01400__metabat2_low_PE_023 | metagenome-assembled genome bin CBJMC01400 | reverse complement strand
TCTAAGTGACAAGTTTTTATTATTTCACTTGTCTACCTAGAAGGGAGCATATCAATTTAGTGCGATATCCCCTTTTTATTTACCTGCGGGCAAAGTAAAATTAAAAAATAATAAAATGCTTGATTTTCACCATATAATCTCATATTATTGTGTTAAGAGGTGAAAATATGATAAAAACGACCGAAATAATGCTGGAAGAATTAAAAGAATATTCCAATCCGGCAGCCAGGCTTTCGCGTATGGCGAAGCAGGGGAAATGTTTTCCGATTGTGCGAGGATTATATGAGACTGACCGGACAGTTCCGGGATACTTGTTGGCGGGGAGCATTTATGGACCGTCCTATATTTCTTTCGAGTATGCGCTTGCGCATTATGGTCTGATACCTGAGACCGTATATACGATTACTTGTGCCACTTTTGAAAAAAAGAAGAAAAAAAGATATGAAACAATGTTTGGCACCTTTATTTATCGAGATGTTCCCTCTGAGGTATTTCCGCTGGAACTCAAGGTTGTGCAGGAAAAGGAGTATTTTTACCGTATTGCAGAACCTGAAAAGGCCCTGTGCGATAAACTGTATACAATGCATCCGGCGGCAAACGGCCGAGAACTCTTTGCGCTTCTGACGGAAGATCTGCGGATTGAAGAAATGGAACTGTGTAAATTAGATGCGGATAAAGTGTCGGTTTTAGCAGAGCATTATCATTCTGGAAACGTAAAGAAAATGGCGTCGTTATTGCGGAGGATAAAAAGATGAATACGGCAATTGAACAGATGTTGAAGAACTATCGGATAGAGAATATATATGACCAGAAAAATGCGATGAAAGAAATTATGCAGGAGATTGTCCTGTGCGGACTTTCGCGGGCAGGTTTCTTTCAGAAAGCAGCCTTCTACGGCGGAACGGCACTCCGGATTTTTTATGGGTTGGATCGTTTCTCTGAGGATCTGGACTTTTCTTTGCTGGTTTCGGACCCGGATTTTGATCTGGCCGCTTATTTCCCGGTTTTGGAGAAAGAGGTACGTGCCTTTGGCCTGCGCGTTACGATACAGGAGAAGGAAAAGACGAAAGAAAGTACTATCCGTTCGGCCTTTCTGAAAGGGAATACCAAAGAACATCTTTTGCTGTTTTATGCGGATGAAAATCTGGCGGGAAGCGTTGCCAGAAGCGAGGTTATTAAAATAAAATTTGAGGTCGATATCAATCCTCCGGAGTATGCTGGTTTTGAGCATAAATACCGGCTTCTTCCGACTCCATATGAAGTGAACCTATATGATATGCCGTCTTTGTTTGCCGGGAAGATCCATGCGGTGCTCTGTCGAGCGTGGAAAAGCAGGATAAAAGGACGGGATCTGTATGATTATGTCTTTTATCTCTCCAGGGGGAGTGCTGTGAATCAGAAACATTTGCGGGCACGGCTTCTGCAGTCCGGCTTTATTTCTGAAGATGTGGAATGTACGCTTCCTGAGCTGCGGCATATGTTGTATGAAAGATTTGATACTATTGATTTCCGCCAGGCAAAACGTGATGTAGAGCCGTTTATCAGAGATACAGCTTCTTTGAATATGTGGAACGCAGACTTTTTCAAGCAGATTACAGCGGGCCTGCGCTTTTGAAACAGAGAAAAAACAGGTGGGTAAAATGAGAGAGCCGATTGAAAATATCAGTCTGTTGCAGAAACAGATCAATAATCTACAACTTGAGAATCAAATCCTGAAAAGCATTCTAGATCGTTCAGGTATTTCGTATACACATGAAATTGCCCGGCTCAGCGAACCTGAAATAACCGAAAAATACAATCCGAACCAGGGGGAGCGGATCATTCATCCAGGACAAATAACGGTTGAAATGGCGAATTTGTTCTATGCCAGATTCTGGGGGCGCCAGGATGTTTATGCAAGACGGAGCGAGAAAAAATCCACAGGAGAAGCAGGATATTACACACAGTGTCATAATCGGTGGGAGGATATCTGCCCTAAAATGCGTCATGAGAAAATGAATTGCAAAGACTGTCCCCATCAATCGTATAAACAGTTGACTGTGAAAGATATACTGGCTCATTTACATGGGAAATCGCATAACGGTTCAGATGTAATCGGTGTTTATCCATTATTAAAAGATGGAACCTGCCGTTTTCTTGTATTTGATTTTGATAATCATGAAAAGAATGCAGAAAAGAAGGATTTTGCTAATACAGACGAGGCATGGATGGAAGAAGTAGAAGCTATGCGCATGATCTGCGGTTTAAACGGGATAGATCCCCTGGTGGAGCGTTCCAGATCCGGGTGCGGGGCTCATATATGGATTTTTTTGATAAACCGATTCCCGCAGCGTTGGCAAGAAGGTTTGGTTTTGCTTTGCTGGAAAAGGGGGCGGAGCAGGTGAATCTGAAATCATTCAAATATTATGACAGAATGCTTCCGGCTCAGGAGGCTCTTCCGAAAGGAGGATTGGGCAATCTGATCGCTCTTCCCTTGCAGGGACAGGCATTGCAAAAAGGAAACAGTGCTTTTGTAGACGGAAACTGGAATGCCTATCCAAATCAGTGGGAAGTTCTTTGGAGAAAGCCGAGACTTTCCGCTGAGTTTATAGAGGTGAAAATAAAAGAATGGATGGCGTCGGATATTACGGAAGCGGCAGATGATAATGGAACTATAGAAGAACGAGAACAACCGTGGAAAAAAGAAAAGCCTTTTCATCGGGAAGATGTGGATGGAAATTTGAGACTTGTTTTATCCAATGGTTTATATATAGACAGTCTGAATCTAAAAGCGGGAATCCAGAATCAGATCAGACGTCTTGCAGCCATAAGAAATCCGGTTTTTTATAAAAATGCTGCAATCGGCATGTCGAATTTTGCCACGTCCCAGTGGATATATCTGGGAAAGGATCATCTGAGTGGATATATTGAAATTCCAAGAGGGGTGTATGATAAATTAAAGGAAAAAATAAATGAAGCAGGTATTCCGTGTGAGATCAATGATGAACGCCAGTGTGGCAGACATATCAATGTTGTCTTCAAAGGGAAATTGAGGGAAGAACAAAAGCCGGCGCTGCAAGAAATGATGAAACATGATAACGGAATTCTTCAGGCAGCGACCGCTTTTGGGAAAACGGTTGTATGCAGCGCGATGATCGCAGAGAAAAAAGTAAATACGCTGATTATTCTTGAGTCGTCCGCTTTGCTGGATCAGTGGAAAGATGCATTGGAGCAATTTCTTGATATAGATGAGCAGTTGCCGGAATATAAAACAAAAACTGGACGGGTTAAATTGCGTAAAAGCCTGATAGGGAAGCTGCAGGGTGCACATGATTCTATGACAGGTATTGTAGACATTGCGATGGTCGGGTCTTTGTGCAAAAAGGGAGAATGCCATTCGTTGTTGGATCAGTATGGGATGATAATTGTGGATGATTATGGCATAATAGGTCTAAGTCAGAAAGCCGCTTAAATCAAGGCTTTTCAGACTTAGTCCTATTTTTTCGGTAAGCGCCAAATAATAGTGCGGTAAAATATAAAATTACTCCATCCCTTTGCGAGTTGGAGTAATTCACTATAATTCACATGCGATTTTTGATAGATTGGAGTTTTTCACTCCAAGGTGCCAGCTCTGCAAGCTGTTCATCGGTCATATCTTTACTTGGCCGGTGCTCCAGTAAAAATTTGAGGAAGGATGTGACCTTCAGGGCTTCCGCTGCCATTCCAAGAATATACAGGAACAAGTTCCACAGAGATATTTACAAGGATCTTCATGACCTGCAGAAGAGCATTGATGAAAACGATCCGGAAAACTCCGCATTGGATTCTTTTTCGCTTGAGCTGTTCGAGGACATCAGCTACATCATGGCGAAGCATGCGGATCCGCAGGGCGTTCCGGATACTCCGGATGAATGGCTTGACCAGTTTGGGACATTCTCCATTTATCAGGTGCTGCCGGAGATCATTGAGCTTTGGGGGCTGAATGTGCAGACGCAGGTGGAGAGTAAAAAAAACTTCGAGCGACTGACCGGGAAATGACAACGCCGCTCTTACTCCTAAGGGCGGTGCAGCTTGGTGTGCAGATCGGGGAGATGGATCTTCTGACTATCGGAACCATCAACGATATGTACACGGAAATGCAGAATGATGAGAACCAGGGATCATACAGCACTCTGGCATCTCAGGATGATATGAATCGATTCTAGAAGGGATAATCGCACCTTGTTGTGACTATTGAAATTACAACGAAAATGATTTAAGATAGAGTCGATGGAGGTGTCAGAATGCAGATTTCAAGCAGATTTACAATAGCGGTTCATGTGCTTATAGCAATTGAAACATTTAAGAATGACCATAAAATCACCAGTGAATTTCTTGCGTCCAGCGCAAATGTAAATCCGACGGTAATCAGAAGACTCTTGCAGCAGCTGAAGAAGGCGGAGATTGTAACAGTGAAGCGGGGAAGCGGCGGTGCCGATATAGAGAAATCCTTGACGGAGATAACGCTTCTGGATGTTTACAATGCCGTGGAGCCTGTCGAAAATGGACAGTTGTTTCATTTCCATGAGAATCCGAATGAGTTATGCCCTGTGGGACGGAACATTCACAGGATCATGGATCACAGGCTTGAAGAAATACAGAATGCCATGGAAGATAAAATGCGGCGAATAACCATAGCTGATGTAATGGCGGATGCGAACAAGCTTATAGAATCTTAAAAAGTTTTGTTGTAACACTTGACATCACAACATGGCGGTGGTACACTTCTGTTGTATCAATCAATATCACAACAAATGGAGGTATCAGAAATGTCTAACTATAGTAAGGTAAGTGTTGCAAACGATCCGAGAACTGAACTTCATGATCAGCTGGGACTTACAGGGGCTGAGATCAGCATCAACCATCTTCCGGCAGGTGCGAGTGTTCCTTTTGTTCATTATCATAAGACCAATGAAGAGATTTACATCATTCTTTCCGGCAAGGGAAAAGCGGTAGTTGACGGTGAGGATATAGAGCTTTCTGCCGGTGATATCGTGCGTATTGCGCCGGATGGGAAAAGACAGTTCTTCGCGGCAGATGATTCTGAGATCAGCTATGCCTGTATCCAGGTGAAGGCAGGTTCTCTTGAAGCGTATACCGCCGACGATGCAGTAATCGAGTAAGTATGAGTTTTAAAGTTGTGGGCATTTCTGCAAGCAGATGTCCATAACTTTTTATGTGGAGAGCTATGAGTGTTTGTATAAAAGACAATATCCAGAATATGAACCTTGTCATCGGCTGCACGGTAGGCTGCGATTATTGCTATGCACGGAATAATGTGAAGCGGTGGCATACGATACCGGATTTCAGTAAGCCTGAATTTTTTGAAGGCAAGCTTAAAATGATGGACAAGGCAAGACCGCAGAATTTCCTTCTGACCGGTATGAGTGATCTTGCGGGATGGAAAGAAGAATGGCGAGAAGAGGTGTTTGAAAAGATCCGAAAAAATCCGCAGCATCAGTTTTTATTTCTGTCGAAAAGGCCTGATCTCCTGGATTTTGAAACGGATCTTGAAAACGCCTGGTTTGGGGTGACGGTTACCAGAAGATCAGAACTCTGGCGCATTGAAGCATTGAGGAATCATGTAAGGGCAAAGCATTATCATGTGACCTTTGAGCCGCTTTTTGATGATCCTGGAGAGGTCGATCTTTCTGGTATTGATTGGATCGTTGTAGGAACCATGACAGGCGCTCAGAGCAGAAAAATCCGTACTGAGCCGGAATGGGCATGGTCGCTTACGGATCAGGCGCATCAAAGGAATATACCTGTTTTTATGAAGGAAGATCTTGAACCGATCATAGGCGATGAAAATATGGTGCAGGAATTTCCTGAAGCATTTGAGAAGGTATTGGAGGTACAGCGGGCATGGAAGAAGTGAGAACGGAAGATATCCTGATAAGGGATGTGGAAACCAAAAATATCATGACAAAGTCAAACCTGCCGGTGGGAGGGTATTCTGTGAATCCGTATGTCGGATGCACGCACGCATGCAAGTATTGTTACGCTTCTTTCATGAAAAGGTTTACAGGACATACGGAAGAGTGGGGAACATTTCTTGATATCAAGCACTGGCCTGAAATCAAGCACCCTGAGAAATATGCCGGACAGCGCGTTGTGATCGGATCCGTGACAGACGGGTATAATCCGCAGGAAAAAGAGTTCGGAAACACAAGGAAACTGCTTGAACAGCTGCGGGGGAGCGGAGCAGATATTCTGATCTGCACAAAATCCGACCTTGTGGTGAGAGATATTGACCTGCTAAAAGAGCTCGGACAGGTAACAGTATCGTGGTCGATCAATACGCTGGACGAGAAGTTCAAGGACGATATGGATGCAGCGGTTTCCATTGAACGAAGGATTGCTGCGATGAAGCAGATATATGACGCCGGTATCAGGACAGTATGCTTTGTATCCCCGGTATTTCCGGGCATTACGGATTTTGCGGCTATCTTTGAACGTGTAAAAGACCAATGTGATCTGTTTTGGCTGGAGAATCTTAATCTGAGAGGCGGATTTAAGAATACCGTTATGGACTATATCGCTGAAGAGTATCCTGATTTAGTGCCGCTCTATGATGAGATTTATAACAAGCATAACAGAAGCTATTTCGAGGCTCTGGAAAACAAAGCCGAGAAACTTGCCGAGAAATATGATTGCCCGTTTGTGGATAATGAAATGCCTTATGGAAGGGTTCCGCAGGGGCATCCGGTAATCGTGGATTATTTTTATCATGAAGAAATCCGCGGATCCGATAATACAGGAAAAAGAAAGCGCAAATAGCGCGTATAAACAAAGTGAAATGCTTTTGAGAAGAATCGGGAGACCGGTTCTTTTCTTTTACCCAAAATCAGGAAGGAGGGACATGAATGGCTGGACGGATCCAGGGAATCACCGTTGAGATCGGTGGCGATACCACCAAACTACAGACAGCCCTGAAGGGCGTAAATACAGAGATCAGAAATACTCAGAGCCAGCTGCGTGATGTCGATAAGCTCCTGAAACTTGATCCGGGGAACACGGAACTGCTTGCACAGAAGCACAGGCTCCTGGGTGATGCCGTCAAGGAAACGAAGGAAAAGCTGGAGACCTTGAAGACGGCAGCGGAACAGGCTGAGCAGGCACTGAAGGATGGAACGATCACGCAGGATCAGTATGATGGCCTGCAGCGTGAGATCGTTGAGACTGAACAGAAGCTGAAGGCTCTGGAGGAACAGGCAAGACAGTCCGGTACTGCACTTCAGGAGATTGCCGCAAAGGGTGAGAAGCTGAAGACGGTTGGCGACAACATCACCAATGTCGGAAAGAAGTTCATGCCTGTGACTCTGGGTGTTGTGGGATTAGGTACAGCGGCGGTGAAGACTGCCGCTGATTTTGATTCCGCCATGAGCAAGGTGGCGGCGGTATCCGGTGCGACTGGCTCTGATCTTGAAGCCTTAAGGGATAAAGCCCGTGAGATGGGTGAGAAGACAAAGTTCTCTGCATCCGAGGCTGCGGAAGCCATGAACTATATGGCGATGGCCGGCTGGAAGACAGAGGATATGCTTTCCGGTATCGAAGGTGTCATGAACCTGGCTGCAGCTTCCGGTGAGGATCTGGCTACCACTTCTGATATCGTGACAGATGCTCTGACAGCGTTCGGACTTACGGCAAAGGATTCTGGGCATTTTGCGGATATCCTGGCGGCTGCTTCCAGTAACGCGAATACGAATGTCTCCATGATGGGTGAGACCTTTAAGTATTGCGCTCCGATTGCAGGTGCTCTGGGATTCTCTGCGGAGGATACAGCGGAAGCGATCGGTTTGATGGCCAATGCCGGTATCAAGGGATCTCAGGCAGGTACTTCTCTCAGAACGATCATGAATAATCTGTCCGGGGATGTGACGATCTGCGGATCCGCAATCGGAGAGGTAACGATTGCAACGACCAATGCAGATGGCTCCATGAGGGATCTGTCGGACATTCTGGCTGACTGCCGAACGGCATTTTCAGGTCTATCTGAATCAGAGAAGGCGGCAGCGGCTGAATCGTTGGTTGGCAAAAATGCGATGTCCGGATTTCTGGCTCTGATGAACGCCGGAGAAGCGGATATCAACAAGCTTTCCAGTGCGATTGATAACTGCGATGGTTCTGCGGCAAGTATGGCTGAGACCATGAATGATAACCTTGCCAGTCAGCTGCAGATCCTGAAGTCCCAACTGGAAGAGCTGGCGATTTCTTTTGGTGAACTGTTGATGCCCGCGATCCGAACCATTGTGGGTTGGATCCAGAAGTTTGTGGACTGGCTCAATTCGATGGATGAGGGTACCAGGAAGGTGATCGTGACGATTGCCCTGGTGGCGGCTGCGATCGGTCCGGTATTGATCATAGTCGGTAAAGTCATCTCTGCGGTCGGTACTATTATGACTCTGGTGCCGAAGCTGGCAGGTGTGATCAATGCAGCGAAGGGTGTATTTGCAGCTTTCAATGCGGTATGTGCGGCGAATCCGTATGTGCTGATTATAGCGGCGATCGTTGCTCTGGTGGCGGCGTTTATTTATCTCTGGAATAACTGTGAAGAGTTCCGGCAGTTCTGGATCGACCTGTGGGAGAGCATCAAAGAGATTGCTATGGACGCTGATCAGGCATACTGTTTCGGACTCCTGCATGATATAGGAAGATATGCCGGGGTGAGTTCCGAACGCCATCTGATAGACGGCTATCGTTTCTGTATGGAAAAGGGATGGGAAAAAGCAGCGCAAATCTGCATTTCTCACGCTTTCATGATCCAGGACATCCACACGTCTATCGGAACCTTTGATGTCACGGAAGAAGATTTTTGTTTTATGGAAAAGTTCATTAAAACTGCTGCCTATGATGATTATGACCGCCTTGTGCAGTTGTGCGACGCACTGGCGCTGCCTACCGGTTTCTGCATCCTGGAAAAGCGTTTTGTGGACGTGAAGATCCGCTATGGCGTCCATCCCCACACAGTCGACAGATGGAAGAAAGTGCTGGAGATCAAAGCAGATTTTGAGGAGAAAATGAAGGGGTCGATTTACAACCTGCTCCCGGGCGCAGTAGAAAACAGTCTTTAAGGTCGGCAAGGGTTAATGCAGAGACGGGATATAAAGGAGAGGATTAAAACAATGGAATATAACGAGCAGGACTTTTTGGAAACAGCAGGTCCGCAGACATTAAAACAGATTGCGAAAACGCGGGAACTGACACGAAAATACAACCGGATTGAACACGGTGATACAGAAGCAAGGGCAGCAGTGCTGCGGGAGTTGTTCGGCAGTATTGGAGAAAATGTAGAAATCGATACGCCGTTCTACTGCGACTACGGAAAAAACATTTTTATCGGCAATGATGTAATCATTAACATAAACTGTACATTTATAGACAATCGTCTCATACATATTGGAAACAGGGTACTGATCGCTTCCAATGTGCAGATCTATACCTCCGGTCATCCTGTATTGCCGCAGGAACGGCTGGTTACTGACTGGAAGGAGAAAGGAACTACTTTTTTCCGGACATTTGCCAAACCGGTTACGATTGAAGACGGCGTATGGATCGGCGGCGGGGCGATTCTTCTTCCCGGCGTGACGATAGGGAAAAATAGCGTCATTGGCGCCGGGAGTGTTGTCACACACTCTATACCGGAAAATAGTGTGGCGGTGGGAAATCCATGCAGGGTTATACGGCGGATCTGACAAATCAAAAGGATCTAATCTGGGTTTGGACAGACTGAAAGAGAAATTTTATCCTGATAGCGGTCAAGGATATCCTGCAGTGTGATCTTTTTCATTTCTTTTTCCGCAGTCTCCTGTATTCTGACAAAGTAATCCTGAAGAGAAAGCTGGATATAGATTCCCACGCCGCATTCCGGATTGGTATGGGTATCCAGATGGAGCAGGGGCTTGTCTCCTTCCACAGCTTTATAGATATCCAGCAGAGTGATGGCAGACGGGGCGGCCGTCAGAGACGGTGTGGGGTGTCCCTGTACGCTTGAGAGCAGTCCCGCCCGGCGAAGGGCGGACATAAGCTGCCGCACGCACCCGGGATTCGTGTGTAGGCTTTCCGCGATGCTGTTGCTGGACAGGGAACCCTTGGGATTCAGAACAATAAAGGCCATAATATGGACTGCGTCGCTGACTCTTGTGGAATATTTCATAAGTCGTTCCTCCTCAAATGTTAATTTAATTATAACAGCATATTGACATGTCTGCAAGGGAATGTTACACTGGAATTGATGTTAAATATAAAATTACAATAAATACGGGAGAATGTTATGAAGGAAAACAGAGCTTTTGAGAACATGAGGATGACGGCCCTTGAACGATTGGCGGGAAGAGATCCTGAAGAAATACAAAAAAATACCGGGATTGTCTTTGTGCCGGAGACCTCGCAATTCCGTCTGACCTCCATGGGACAGGACATCGTGGTTTCCTGGCCGGAATGCAAAATAGAGCCGGAACTGAACCAGTGGCACCATCTGGCAATCCTTCATTATATGGACACGGCGGACGGCAGCAGTCTGACCGGCGAGCTGATGAGTTTCGGAGAACAGCCGGGCGGAATGGTACGGGGAGGCGGATTTGACAGACTTTGTGAGCAGACTGTCAGCCGCAGCATGGGAAACTGTCCGGAAGAAGCGGTGAAAGAAGCATGTCTGGCACTGGGCGGCAAAATCATATCCTGCAATGCTGATCTGGGAATCGTATTTCCTTTTCTCCCGTATTATCCGGTGACGCTGAAAATCTGGTTTTCGGACGAAGAAATCGCCGGAACCGGAAGAATGTTCCTGGATCGCAGCGCAGAACATTTCCTTTCTGTGGAGGACGCGGTGACAGTGGGAACGCTTCTTCTGGAAGAAATACAGAAAAAACTGCAGGAAAGACAGAGTTGATTTTTCCTGTATACTGGAGGATGAAAAAACATGAGTTTCTATGAAGATCTTGTAATGCAGACACAGATGAATTATTCCCGTTATTACAGTCTGTATGCGGCGGGAAAAACACCCTATCAGCTGGCGGAGCGAAAACCGGTTTCCTATACGGAACAGATCGCGACCCTGCTCTGGGAGATAAAGGAAGCGGACTGTGTGATCGTGGGCGGGGCCTCCGGTCTGTCGGCCGCAGGCGGGGGAGATTTTTATTATGAGGACAATGCTTCCTATAGAAAATATTTCGGCAGATATGCAGAGAAATATCATTTTAAAGGCGCTTTTGACGGGATGATGCGTCCCTGGGATGACCGTCAGGAATTCTGGGGTTATCTGGCAACTTTTTTGCACACTACCCAGACGTCTGGAATTCGGGAGCCTTACCGGAATCTGGATTATCTTCTGCAGGGAAAAGATTTCTTTATTCTTACCACCAACCAGGACACCCAGTTTGTAAAGCTCTATCCGGAAGATAAAGTGGCGGAGATCCAGGGAGACCACCGCTTTTTTCAGTGCGCGAAGTGCTGTACAGATGATACCTGGGATGCGGTGAAGCCGGTGGAGCAAATGATAGAAGCCATGGGAGACGGCACGGCTGTTCCAGAAGAACTGATACCCCGCTGTCCCCATTGCGGTGAGGAAGCTTTTCCCTGGGTGCGGGGTTACGGGAATTTCCTTCAGGGGAAAAAATATGAAGAACAGTATGAGAAGATATCCCGCTATGTGCTGGAGCACAAAGATAAAAAAATTCTTTTCCTGGAACTCGGCGTGGGAAGACTGACGCCTATGTTTATTCAGGAGCCGTTCTGGAACCTGACTTTGAGTTTTCCGGAGGCAAGGTATATCGCGGTAAATGACAGATATGATTTTTTGCCGAAAGAGATCGAGGATAAGGGTATGGTGATCGTGGGAGATATCGGGAACGTGCTGAGGGATGCGGTGAAAGCGGCCAAAGCGGAAAATACCGATAGAGTCCAGACGGAATAAGTAAGCCAAAGCGCCGGAAGGAGGGGATTTTTTGGATATCATAAAAGAAACAGCAGAAAAAATAAGAGAAGCAGACGCCCTGCTGATCGGAGCCAGCAACGGACTGTCCATTACGGAAGGACTGCATCTTTTTGCCTGTAACCAGGCCTTTGAGGATCTGTTCGGAGATTTGAAAAGAAAGTATGGTCTTACATGTATTCTTCATGGCATGGGCGCGAAATGGCCTTCCGAAGAAGAAAAATGGGGGTTCTGGAGCCGCCTTGTCCGTCATTACTGTAAAGAATACCGGGAAACCCAGGTGATGGCCGACCTGAAAACAGTCATAGGTGGAAAAGACTGTTTTGTGGTCACTTCCAATGGGGAATGCCATTTTGAGATGTGCGGTTTTTCGCCGGAGAAGATTTACGAGATAGAGGGTAACTGGCTGACCATGCAGTGCGCCTCCCGGTGTCATGACAGCGTTTATCCGTGGGGAGATCTCGCGGAGAAAATGGCTGAGATGGAGCGGGGAGGAAAAATCCCGGCGGATCTTGTTCCCCGCTGCCCTGTCTGCGGCGGGCCGGTGCAGGTTCATATGGCGATGGACGGGAATTTTATTCCTGATACAGAGAGCAAGAAACGGCTGGACAGTTTTCTGGAACAGTATCATGAAAAGAAACTGCTGATCCTGGAACTGGGGATCGGCTGGAGAAATCAGCTGATCAAGGCGCCGCTCATGCGTCTGGCAGAGCGAGAGCCCCAGGCTTTTTATGTGACGGTCAATCTGGGCGAAATATTTATCCCCCAGGAGATCAGCGGGAAGTCCTGTGGACTGGACGGCGATCTGGGGGAGATCCTTCACAGGGTTGCTACAGACTGTGGCAATTAATCAAATGTTTTGAGTAATCAAATGTTTTGAGTTGCATTTTTCGGAAAAGTGTGTTATATTATTTTCGACATATGACGGAAATGAAACGGAGGTGTCACTATGGCAAGACCAAGAAGATGCAGAAGAGTCTGTTCGGAACCGGATTACAGCAGTTTTATGCCGGACGGGATTCCCTGCAGTGAAACCGTGACCCTCGCAGTAGACGAATACGAGGTGATCCGGCTGATCGATCTGGAGAAGCTGACTCATGAGCAGTGCGCGAAGCGGATGGATATTTCCAGGACCACGGTGACAGAGATTTATGAAAGCGCCCGTGAGAAGATCGCAAACAGCATTGTGAATGGGAAGCGGCTGATCATAGAAGGCGGCGATTACCGCCTCTGCGACGGCTCAGCGGTTCATTTCTGCCGGAAAAGATGCGGCAGGGTGTCCGGTATTCCCCGGATAGCTGCCTCAGTCAGGTTGAAAGGAGATCATGAGATGAGAATTGCAGTAACATTTGAAAAAGGGAATGTATTTCAGCACTTTGGACACACAGAACAGTTTAAGCTCTATGATGTGGAGAACGGCGGTATTGTAAAAGAGCAGGTTGCGGATACCAATGGCAGCGGACACGGCGCTCTGGCAGGCTTCCTGAAAGAGATGGGCGTGAACACGCTGATCTGCGGCGGTATCGGAATGGGAGCCAAGAATGCCCTTGCGGACGCCGGCATCGAGCTTTACGGCGGCGTGACCGGAAACGCGGATGAAGCGGTAAAAGCGCTCCTGGCCGGAAATCTTGCCTTTAATCCGGATATCCAGTGCAGCCATCACGGAAACGGACATCATGGAGAAGGCCACAACTGCGGCGGCCATGGCGACGGTCATCACTGTGGCGAAGATAAGCAGGGCTGCGCGGGAAATCACTGATAACAAGGCTTACCTTCCGTCATGGATAAGGTAACTCTCCAGCCCTGCCCGTATGAACTGATCGATGGCCTGCTGGATCCGGGTCCAGTCCTGACAGTTGTTTTTCAGCATACGTTTATTGATCGCCAGACATCCGTTCATCTGGAAATACAGGACAGCTTCCGCCTGCTCATAGGAGAGGAGGCTGTTCTGCATGAGCCGGGTAACGAAATCTTCCTTGGACAGCTCGCAGAGTCTGTCCAGGAAGCGGGCGGAGGCGATCTCATCAAAGAAAAGAATACGGTATTCCGGATTTTCCTGTACCTTCTGACAGAAAGGATAGGTGCATCTTGTCTTTTCCGGACACATCACATGGTCGTAGACCTTCGTGGTATCCTGCACAAGCATGTCTATAATATCGTCCAGCACATCATCCAGATCATAATAATGAAGATAGAAAGTTCCCCTGTTAATTTCTGACAGCTTGCAGATCTCTGTGACTGTGATTTTGGAAAAGGGCTTCTGTCGCATCATTGAAAGAAGCGATTCCCGGATCACATTTCTTGTATATCGGGTGCGGCGGTCCGTCCCCTGATTTTTTTCTTTACTCTTCAATCAAAATCCCCCTTTTCAAGACAGATTTCCGGATCTGTTCAGGAACCGTACAGTCTGGTAAATCTGATGATTGAATTTCCGGTGTATTTATCATAATATATGGAACATAGAAAATCAACATGTTGTTCATAAATTTACCGGGTGTGCATAACAGTTCTGCCTCAGGGATGAACTGCTGCAGATCTGAATCGACAGGAGGACATTATGGGACATATTATTGCAGTATCAGGAAAAGGCGGAGTAGGAAAAACAACACTCTGCGGTTTATTGATCCAGTATCTCTGTGAGTCCGGCAAGAAGCCGGTGCTTGCGGTGGACGCGGACGCCAATTCCAATCTTAACGAAGTATTGGGTGTGGAAGCAGGAGTGACTCTTGGAGAACTACGGGAAGAGATAGAGCGGGCCGGAACGGATCCCCGGTATAAAATTCCCGCGGGAATGACAAAGGCCGCCTGGCTGGAATGCAGGCTGGACGACGCGCTGACAGAAGAAGACGACTATGATCTGATGATCATGGGGCGTTCCCAGGGTCAGGGATGTTACTGTTATGTAAATGGGATCGTGCAGACTCAGATTCAGAAACTGCAGAGCCATTATCCCTATATTGTAGTGGATAACGAGGCTGGGATGGAACATATCAGCAGGGGAATCCTTCCCAATATGGAGATCGCCATTCTGGTAAGCGACTGTTCCAGAAGAGGCGTACAGGCGGCGGGAAGGATCGCGGCGCTGATGAAAGAACTGGACTTTCATCCGAAGAAGGTAGGGCTGATCGTCAACCGCGCGCCGGAAGGAAAGCTGGATGAAGGAACTATGGAGGAAGTGAGAAAGCAGAATCTGGAGCTTCTGGGCGTGGTTCCCCAGGACGAGGACGTTTACCGCTTCGACTGCGAAGGCCGTCCTACCGTACAGCTTCCCAAGGATTCTCCGGTAAGGTCCGCACTGAAAGGAATCATAGAGAAACTGGGATTATAGCATAAACGGGCGGAGGAACAGACATATGAAGATAGCGGTAACCGGAAAAGGCGGCGTGGGAAAGACTACGATTACAGCCGTGCTGGCAAGACTGTACGCAGAAGAAGGAAAAAATGTGTATGCGGTAGACGTGGATCCGGACGCCAATCTGGGATTGGCATTGGGATTTTCAGAGGAAGAACTGGAAAGTATCACTCCTGTCAGCAAGATGCGGAAACTGGTGGAGGAAAGAACGGGCGCTGACAGAAGCAACACTTTTTATAAAGTGAATCCAAAAGTAGATGATATTCCTGAAAAATATGGAAAAGTATGTAACGGCGTCCGGCTGCTGGTTCTCGGGACTGTAGAAACAGCAGGTGGAGGGTGCGTATGTCCGGAAAATGTGATGCTGAAGCGGATTATCAATAACTTGGTCCTGCACAGGAACGATATTGTGATACTTGATATGGAAGCAGGACTGGAACATCTGGGGCGGGGGACTACAGAGGGCATGGATCAGTTCATCGTAGTGATCGAACCCGGCGCAAGAAGCGTACAGACTTACAGGAATGTGAAACGTCTGGCAGAAGGCCTGGGGGTGAAAGAGGTAAAGGTCATTGCAAATAAAGTCAGGGATGAAAAGGATGAAGAGTTTGTAAAATCCAGAATTCCGGCGGAGGACTTTCTGGGATGCGTACATTATAATCCGGAGGTGGCAGAGGCGGACAGGGAAGGGATTTCTCCCTTCGGATTCAGCAAGGCGGCTACAGATGAAATCCGGGAGATCAAGAGAAAGTTTGATTCAGATATAGTTGGAAAGAAGGCGGAAAAATGATCGCATTTGCAGACTGTCAGGACGTCAGAAAAATGACGGTGATCAGAGAAATCAACTGTCCGGCATGTGGAGCCAGAGACGGAATAGAGGTGTTTGAGCGGGAAAACCAGACTGTGGGAGACAGCGTATGCGATAAGTGCGGGTATACCATACCGGAAGGGGTAGTGCTGGATCTGTTTCTGGAAGACAACGTTCCGGGAAGAACAAAGTAGAGCTTGCTGATGTTATTCTGTCTCTTATTAAAAATGAGGAGAATCAAAATACTGTATGACGAAATCGAGCCTTGAATATGTTATAATTTTATATAACATATTCAAGGTTTTTTTGTTATGAAAGATTGTAACAAAATTAAAAAACTTGGTACTAACGAGTAGAAAGGAGGTTGACAGAGCAAGTGATTGAAGAAATATATAAGATGTATTCGCGAAAAGTTTTTTTGTTTTTATTAAGTAAGACAAATAATGAGGATATTGCAGAGGAACTTACTCAGGAAACTTTCTTTCAGGCTGTTCAATGTATTGATAAGTTTAAGGGAAATAGTTCCATATTGACCTGGTTATGTGGAATCGCCAAAAACGTCTGGCTGAAAGATTTAAGAAAACGCCAGAAAACCGTATCTATAGAGGATAATATCCCGGAAATAACGAATAAAGAACACATGGATGTTCAATGGGAACAAAAAGAAATCTTACAGTTGATACATGGTATGGATGAGCCGGTTCGGGAAGTAATGTATTTAAGGCTGATCAGCAACTTAACTTTTGCTGAAATCGGAGAAATAATCGGCAAAACCGAAAATTGGACAAGAGTAACTTTTTATAGAGGAAAACAAAAAATTGTAAAGGAGACTTTGAAAAGATGAATAAAGAAATTCCTTGCTATGTTATTTCTGATTTGTTACCGTTATATCAGGATGATATATTATCAGAACAAACGAAAAAAGACATTGACCGACATTTAAGCGGATGCGAAGAGTGCCGAAAAAAGTTGCTGGCAATGAAAATGCAGATAGATGTTCAAAGCACTGATGTTGAATTAAAGAGTAATCCCTTGAAAAAGGTAAAATTTTATCAGAAAATGCTGACGGCTTTTGGGGCGGTGATAGCCTTTGTTTTGGGTGCATGTGCTCCGATTGCCATATTGGGGCTTATGGTTCTTGAACGGGGAGAGATAGCCGTTTATCAAATTGAAAGAGTGAAAAGTCTTTGGTATATATTGGCTTTGTGGTGCTGTGTTGCAGGAATTGCGTTATGCGTGATTTATTTTTTGTTACTACTACTTATCAGGAAAATAATTGGAAAAAAGTGATTTTTTTCAATAACAGGAGGGATGAAAATGAAATATAAGTGGAGACGAATCTGCGCAATAACAGGGATGATAGCGCTATGCCTTTTTACACCTGATATAGCAGAAGGAAACAACAGTCAGGATTTTTCATCAGGGGCAGATATAAAATCAGAGATATCAAAGGAGAGGATGCTTGACATCATACGGGATATATCGGCCGCGCCCCGCCCGGTAAATTCAGAGCAGATCCAGAACGTAAAAGAATATATTGTAAAGTGTTTTGAGGATCTGGGATATCAGGATATCGAAAATCAAAGATTTGAATAAAATAAAAATGAAATATCTGATTTATTTATGGAAAATGAAAGATTCCGCCTGACGATGGCGATGAACAGCGATCATTATCCCTTTTTCCTGCTGAACATTCCGGCTGTTTCCATAGTCCAGGACTGGGAAAATGGATTAAGTGTAAACGACAGCTCAGATATGATAGAAAATCTGGATCCGGACAGACTTGAGGAAGTGGTCGGGCTGGTTCTGGAAGTCGTTTTTAAGTTATGAGGAAATGGAACTGTAGAAATCAGGGGATAGGTCCTTGACAAAAGGTCGGTATACCGATATCATGAAAGAAATACATAAGAAAAGATGTGATAAATATGACATTACAAAACTACCTTAACAGAAAAAAAATTACAAAATACCAACTTTCTAAAATCAGTGGGATACCTAAAACTACAATACTGGATATATGCGCCGGACGGAGCAGCATTGAGCGATGCAGCGCCAAAACAGTACAACAGCTGGCAAAAGCACTGGGTTGTTCTATGGAAGAGATTATGGCGCTTTCAAATGAGCAGGCAGGAGATAGAATAAATTCAGATACAGAATACCTTGAGTGTGGTCTGCCTGATTTTCTAAAAAATTCTGTGGATAAAATGGAAGAAGCATGGCGGAAGCTGGACGCCGGAGAAAAGTATCTGAGATGGGATTGTGATTATTGCGATTTGCAAAGTGCTATTAATACTGCGGAAGTTAATCAGATGATCAGTAGTGAGCAGGCGTGGTATCTCAGAGAAAAGTATTTAAGAATGGAGAGAAGGTGAAAATATGCAGATTATTGATTTTACTTATTTACCGAGACGTAATAAAATGTATGCCGGTGCAAATGGCAATAAGATCTGTGTGATATATGAAGGTAAGCCATATATGCTAAAATTTCCGCCCAGAGCAAGACAAAATCATGATATGAGTTACAGTAACAGTTGCTTTTCTGAATATTTGGGATGTAAAATTTATGAAAGCATTGGTGTGCCCGTACAGAAAACGATACTTGGAAAATATATGGTAAAGGGAAAAGAAAAAATTGTAGTGGCGTGTGGTGATTTTACCAGCCCTGGGATAACACTGCAGGATTTTGCTTCTTTGAAAAACCAGATGATTGATTCGGAGAGAAATGGATATGGCACAGAACTTTTGGATATTGTGCAGACTTTTGAAGAACAGACGGCAATAGATTCCCGGATTTTAACAGAACGTTTTTGGGATATGTTTATTGTTGATGCCTTGATAGGAAATTGGGATCGGCATAATGGAAACTGGGGATTTCTATATAATGCGGAAACAGATTCTATGGAATTGGCTCCGGTATACGACTGCGGCAGTTGTCTTTATCCACAGGCAGATGAAATGATTATGAATTCAGTTCTGACAAATGCAGACGAAATGCTTTATCGTATTTATGAAATTCCGACATCTGCAATTATGTTTAACGGAAAGAAAATTAAGTATTATGATTTTATATCGTCCCTTCAAAATCAGAATTGTTGTCTTGCGTTGCAAAGAATAGTGCCAAGAATTAATATGCCGCAAATTATCCAGATTATTGAAAATACGCCTTTTATCAGTAATCTGCAAAAAAAATTTTATACCACTGTATTGATGAAGCGAAAGGAATTAATTCTGGATTGTGCGTTAAAAAAAATAACTGGTTGAATCTCATTAGCAAGGAGGAGATATTTTATTGACATTTCTACTGTTGTAGAATATAATAATTCTACAACAGTAGAAAAAATATTGAGATAGGATAAATAAACGAGAAAGGAGTCTGCCATGAAGGACGATCACATTATGAAACGTCTTCCGGAGAGGGAACTTGAGATCATGCAGATCATCTGGCGGGAAACGCCGCCCGTCTCCCGGATGACTGTGGAAGACGCCTTGCAGAAAGCGCATTCCCTGGCGCCTACCACGATCCTTACCCTTCTGACTCGTCTTTGCGGCAAAGGATTTCTTTCTATGGAGAAAGACGGCCGTATGAATCTGTATGTGCCTCTGATTTCAGAGAAAGAATATCTGGCGGCAGAGAGCAGAGCGTTTCTGGACAGGCTGTTCCACGGATCTGTGGCGGGATTCGCCGCGGCGCTCTGCGACAGCGGGATTACGAAAGAGGAAGTGGAGGAACTGAAGAAGCTGCTTGAGAAAGGAGAACTGTAAATGTCGGAGACCGTTCTTGTTTATACATACCGTATTTTCTGGGCGCTTTTTCTGAGCTTTATGCTCATATGGGGATTCCGATGTTCCTGGAAGGCGGAAAATATAAAAGATTATTCAGGCGTCAGAGAGGACACCGCGGTGATATCTCTTGATCCGGCTCTTTTCCCAATGCTGCTTGCGCTGTGTACATTTCTGTATCTGATTCTGTGGAGGGAAAAGGGGGCAGTGTATCTTCTTGCCATGATTACAGATATCTTTCTGTTTATCTGTATTTATTTTACCCTTCTGATTCTTTTTCTTCCCGTTCTGCGGAAGCATTATACAGCGAGAACCTGCGTCGCTTTATGGCTGATCCCCATGCTGCTGTATTATCAGCCCAATATAATGTTTATCTCAGCACCCCTTCCTGCGACCGCGATCCTGTATATTCCCGGGGAAATCCTCAGAATATGTTTCAGTGTCTGGATTGCAGGCTTCGGGATTATTCTGGCTATGCAGGTGATTTCACATATTCTTTTTGCCAGTGAACTGGAACGGAATTCCTATCCGGTGGAAGCCCCTGAACTTCTGGCAAAGTGGGAATCTGTGAGAAAAGAGATGAATTGCAGGCCGTCTTCCAGACTGCGGTACTCCCCGGCGCTGACTACGCCCCTTACCGTAAGCCTGAGAAAAAAGAAAAGAGTTACTTATCTGCCGGAGAGGGAATATACAGAAGAAGAACTGAAACTGATTTTTTCTCATGAACTGTATCATGTACAGAGAAATGACACTCACACAAAATTTTTCCTGAAATTCTGCAACGCTCTGGGGTGGGTCAATCCCCTTGTATGGGCGGCGGTAAAGAAGGCGGAGGCTGATCTGGAACTGGCCTGTGATGAGATCGTACTGAAAAACGCAGACGGCGCTGAACGCAGGAGATATGCGGAACTTTTGCTGTCAACAGCAGGGGAATCCAGAGGGTACACTACCTGCCTGTCCGCATCTGCGAAGACGCTCCGGTATCGTCTGAGAGAAACACAGACAGCAAGAAAGAGAAGAGCTGGATTCATCCTTTTATTTACAGTCATGTTTGTCAGTTCTCTCGCTGTGGGAAAGATCGCGATTGCCACGGAGAGGGGAACCACAGGAGAGATCACGGGTCTGAACATGACGGATCTTACGGAAGCGTCTGCCGGTTTTGGAAGAGGCAGTGAAGAATCCTGTGAGATCAGGGATGTGAAGAGTCTCTCATCTTATCTGTCCGGACTGCAAATGGAAACAGTTCTCTCTTCCTATGGAACAGGAAACAGTCCGCTGGAAGGCGAAAATACTCTGTATGGAAAAATGGGAACCGCAGGCGAGATATTCTATATTCACGACGATTACCTGGAAATATATGATTCCGGTTGCGCCGGTCAGACGGTACAGTATCATTTCGTGGAGCCGTTGGATTGGGAATATGTACGGGCGCTGTGTGAAACGGAGGGATAAAATGCAGTACATAAGTCATTATGAATCCCCGCTGGGGAATATACTACTGGCAGCTGACGAAGCCGGCCTTACCGGACTGTGGTTTGAGGACCAGAAATATTATGCCGCAGATCTGGACAAAGAACATGAAGAAAAAGAAATTCCTTTATTTGAAACCGCTAAGCAGTGGCTTGACATCTACTTTTCAGGAAAAGAACCGGATTTCTCTGTGCCGCTGCATTTTATCGGAACTGATTTTCAGAAAGAGGTGTGGGAAATCCTCTGTACAATCCCTTATGGACAGACTATGACATACGGCGGGATCGCAGAACGGATTGCCGCGTCAAGGGGCGTTTCCCGTATGTCCGCCCAGGCTGTGGGAGGAGCGGTAGGACATAACAAAATTTCAATCATAGTTCCCTGTCACCGTGTCGTCGGGACGAACGGGAGTCTTACCGGGTATGCGGGCGGTATTGAGAGAAAAATGAAACTGCTGTCGCTGGAGAAGGCGGATACAGAGCATTTTTTCTTCCCGAAGAAGGGCACAGCCCTGTAAGATATTTTTAAGAGAAAAGAGAAAAAACATGGACAGGAAAAAAGTACAGTCTTACCTGAAAAATAAAAATATGCATTTGATCACAGAAGCAGACGACAGTGCGATCGCGAAGATCGTCCGGACAAATCTGGAAAAATATCATCTGGACATTCCGGGTACAGCCTATTTTGATCCGGAACTTGATCATCTGAGCGAATACTATGACAGAAACCCGGAACAAAGGGCATACTTTATCCTTGCAGATGAGACCGGTGAAGTGATCGGCGGAGCAGGACTTGCGGAATTTCCCGGTTTTGAACAATGCGTGGAGATTCAGAAGCTTTATGTGGCGGATGAATGGAAAGGCAGAGGATACGGAAAACTGCTGCTCAAGACCGTAGAGGAATGCGCCCGGGAAGCAGGATTTAAAAGTCTCTACCTGGAAACCCATTCCAACCTGAAGACGGCTATGCATATGTATGAAAAATATGGATTTCAACTGATAGAGAGACCGGAAACTGTGGTGCACAGTACCATGGACCGGTTCTATATGAAAGAGATTTGAAAGAACAGAAGCGAAAATATCCGGCAATGAAGCCGGTTTGAAAAAACAAAAAATGCAGGAGGTGAAATTTTGTGATCAAGACAACAAAATTTATGGATAATTTTTACATTTTTGATGATGGAATGGTACGTCAGTTCCTGATTACAGGAGAAAAAGAGGCGCTTCTGATCGACGCCGGATTTCCCGGGTGTCATATCCGGGATGCTGTCAGTGCGGTTACGGATCTTCCGGTGAGTGTGATCATGACACATGGAGATATGGATCATGCGGGAGGATTGTCAGAGTTCGGGAAATGCCGGCTTAATAAGGCGGACTGGAAGCTGGTTTCCGGCGATATCGAACTGGAGCCTCTGGCAGAAGGAGATGTGTTTGAGTGCGGCGGTTACTGTCTGGAGACCATAGAGATCCCCGGACATACATATGGAAGCGTGGCTTTTTACGACCGGGAAAAAGGACTGCTGTTGCCCGGAGATTCGGTTCAGAAGGACGGACCGATCTATATGTTCGGCAGCCACCGGAACCTGGATTTGTACATTGAGAGCCAGAAGAAACTGTGCGGTTTGGCAGACGGAATAAAAACAATCATACCCTGTCATCATGATTATCCAATCGGACCGGAGTATATCGGCCGAAATCTGGAAGACGCCATAGCAATGAAAAACGGAGAGCTTCCCGGAACGCCTCATCCGGAAATACCCTGCGTGGTGTATCGGGGCAGATGGACAGAATTTTACGGGGAGGGTGAAGCAATATGAATCTGGATCTGCTTTTTCTGTCTAGTGAACAGGAAAATATATATACAATTTTTTTCAATAGATAAGCAGGCAGTTGTGTGATATACTGAGGTGGACTCAAAGATACCCTGGATTTTATGAGAGGCAGATGTCATGCCATTGTTTGACAATGAAAAACGGATTTTACAGATTGAAACAGAAAAAGAAGAGATTTTTCAATATTTGAAAAACCCGCTGATCAGTCAGCCGTTTACAGAGGACTTTGCCAGAAGGTTCTCATGGAGTACGAACGCAATTGAAGGGAATACTCTGTCACTGGAAGAAACGATTGCAGTGATCGATTACGATGAGGTAAGGTCGAATCATACCTATTCCGAGTATACAGATGCGAAAAATGCTTACTATGCAATTCGAAAAATGCTGATTCCATTTGAGAAAAAAACATTGAGGAAGAGTGGCTCAGGCAGGCGAACAGTTATATCAGACATATGCAGGGCGAGTATAGAGACTGGACAGTTTATATCGGAAACCTGTCGGAAGCCATATACTACCTGCCGGACCCGCAGGATGTTCCACGACTTATGAAAAAATGGGTCAGGGAAGCCAATATAGAAGCGGCCACAGTGAAAGATCTTTTTGAAAAAATCGCGGCCAGTCATGTCCGGTTTGAACGCATCCATCCTTTTTCAGATGGAAACGGCAGGACCGGGAGGATGATCGTGAATCAGCAGCTGATTAACAGTGGTTTTCTGCCTGTCTCAATTCCGCCCACCGGAAAGTACAGAGAGGCATTCAGGAGGTATGACAAAAGCGAAGACCTCTCAGAAATGGTTTATGTCTTGTTAAAAAGCGAACTGGATTCTTTTGACAGAGTCCGCAGCCTGGCACAGAAATTTGCCCTGGACCGGGAAAAACAGAAATCGGAGACAATTTCGTAGTATTATTGCGGGATGTGAAATATGCAAAAACAGACAGGCGGCATCCGCCGTGTGGCGGAAAACAAAAAAGAATATCTGGACCTGCTTCTTCTGGCCGATGAGCAGGAAGACATGATCGACCGTTACCTGGAACGGGGAACGATGTACATCCTCGAGGATAACGGAGTGAAAGCGGAGTGCGTGGTAACAGATGAAAGAGACGGAATCCTGGAGATCAAAAATCTGGCTGTGGCGCCGGAATGCCAGCGGCGGGGATACGGAAGACAGATGATCCGCTTTCTGGAGGAAATATACCGGGGAAGATATGAGATCCTGCAGGTGGGGACAGGGGACAGTCCGCTGACTGTTCCGTTCTATGAAGCCTGCGGCTTTGTGCGGTCCCATACCATCCCCGGTTTCTTTACAGAGCACTATGCCCATCCGATCTTTGAAGGCGGCATACTCCTGACAGATATGATATACCTGCGAAAGAAATTATAAAACATCAGATTATAAAACAATAAATTATAAAACATCAAATACAAAACAAGAAATTACATATATACATCAGAAGTATGGAAGAAGAAAACAGCGGCTGCGGATATTTGGCAGATTTTCACAGTTTTGCGAGCATAGCGTATGACAAAAATCATCTGTCTGAGGACCGAAGGGACGAGTTTATGATTTTTGTCATACAAAAGGCGGCGGAGCAAAACTAAGACAATCAACATATCCGCGGCCGCCGTTTTCTTCTCATATCCACTACTTTTTCCCGTAAATCTGGACTTGCCGTTCTCCGTCTGCTATAATGAATTTTACAGATTCCAGAAGGGAATCCTGTATAATTGCACATATAATTTACGAAACAGGAGGAAACCAAGATGATCGTTACAACGACAAGCTATATAGATGGAAAAAAGGTAGAGGAATATAAAGGAATCGTTTTCGGAGAGGTGATCACCGGCGTGAATGTGCTGAAGGACTTTGCGGCGGGAATGAGAAACTTTTTCGGCGGCAGATCCCAGTCTTATGAAAATGAACTGACAGCGGCAAGAGAAGAAGCGCTCCATGAGATGGAGGAGAGGGCGGCCCAGAAGGGAGCCAACGCGGTGATCGGCGTGGATATTGATTATGAAGTGCTGGGCGCCGATAACGGTATGCTGATGGTGACTGCCAGCGGAACGGCAGTTGTGGTCCGTTAGTCCCATGGCAGAAAGAAAAAGCGGCAGAGAATATCTGGAATATGTGCTGGAATGTCTGAGACAAAGACTTTGTGAAGTGCAGGAGGCTCTGGAAACCGGTGCAAAAGAAATCGAGGACATGCACGACTATTACTGGGAAAATTACACAGAGATGGACCAGTACGGGTATGAGGAATTCGATAACCGGCAGGCGCTTCTTCAGCAGGTGAATGCAAATGAAGAGCAGCGGCAGCTTCTCAGAAGATTTCGAAAAATGCTGGATTCTCCCTTTTTCGGGCGGGTGGATTTTACCTACGACGGAGAAGACGAACCGGAGGAGTTTTATATCGGTATCGGTAATTTTGCGCGGCGGGCCGGGAGCAGTCCTCTTGTTTACGACTGGAGGGCTCCGGTCAGCAGCCTCTTTTACGATTATGACAGAGGCCCGGCGGAATATGAAGCGCCGTCAGGCGTATTTAAGGGGCTGATAGAGTCAAAATGGCAGTATAAGATCCGCCGGGGCCGTATGGTTTATGAATTTGAGAGCGACATTAAGATTGATGACGAAATTCTGGGAGCAGAGCTTGGCAGCAGCGGAGAGGTTCAGCTTAAGAATATCATCCGCACGATCCAGAAAGAACAGAACGCCATTATACGCAATACAAAGGACAGGATCATGGTGATACAGGGCTCAGCCGGCAGCGGGAAAACCTCGGTGGCCCTTCACCGCATTGCCTATCTTCTTTACCATGACAGAAAGAATCTCAGATCCTCCAATATCCTGATACTTTCTCCAAACAGCGTGTTCTCTGATTATATTTCCCATATCCTTCCGGAACTGGGAGAAGAGAATATCCGGGAGATGAGTTTCGACTTGTTTGCTTACCGGAATCTTCAGGATACGGTGGCGGACTGTGAGGATAAATATGATCTTATTGAGCGGGCGGTTCAGGATCCGTCGGTTATGGAGCGGTTTCGGGAAAAGCAGTCGCCGGAATTTATTTCCCGCCTGGATCGCTTTATGATGGAACTGGAAGACGGGCTGATGAATTTCCAGGATGTGGAATACCGGGGATTTCATAAAACGGAATCAGAACTTATCAGCCTTTTTTATTTTAAGTTTTCAGAAATCCCCCTGCTTTCCAGGATGGACGCCGTTGCGGAATATTTCATCGACGAACTGGAAACACTGCGGCAGAGGGATCTTTCAGAGGAAGAGCGGGCGGAGGCGGAGGAAAAATTTTCCAGAATGTATGAAACAAAAGATTTTTACCTGCTGTACAGCCGTTTTCTGGAAAGAGAGGGATATCCTCCGCTGCCGAAGCGTCCCCTGGAAAAAAGAAAGCTGTTCTACGAGGACGTTTACCCTGTTCTTTATCTGAAAAACTGTCTTACAGGAAGCAGAGAAAATAAAGAGATCAAACACCTGGTTGTGGACGAGATGCAGGACTATACCTGGGTGCAGTATCTGCTTCTGAAAAGGCTGTTCCCATGCAGGATGACAATCCTTGGCGACAAAGCTCAGACCATGGAGGACAGGCAGCAGGATGTGCTTGCCTTTCTCCCCAGGATATTTGGAAGGGATATCAGAATCATCCATATGAACCGAAGCTACAGGAATACGGTGGAGATCGCGGAATATGCCAACAAAATTGCCGGGATCAAAAACATGGATCTTTTTGAACGGCACGGGGCCCCGGTCCGGGAGGAGACAGTTTCCAGCGTACAGGATGCGCTTGCCAGAGTCTGGGCGTCATGGAATAAAGATAAAGAACGGCTGGAAACAGCGGCGGTTATTTTTTTTACCGAAAAAGAAGCCAAAGAGGCGGCCCGGTATCTTATGGAAAAAGCGGGAGATAAGAAAAATAATATTTCCTATATGGACAGAAACAGCCGGAACTTCCGGAGAGGACTGACCGTCACAACCTTTTATCTGGCGAAGGGACTGGAGTTTGACAGAGTTTACGGTATTTTTTCCGGAAAAGAGGACAAGCCTCTGAAAAGGCAGGCCAGATATATCACGGCTACCAGAGCGCTTCACGAACTCGTAATGTATACGGTTTCTGGAAGAAGGTAAAAGAGCGGAGATGCTTTTCCGGAAAGTTCCATAAGAAAGTTTCTTAGATGTTTACAGCTTTTTCATAGTATTTTCACATTACGGAGTGGAAATTTCATTGACACTTATGTAATAAAATTGTAAACTATACAAGAGGGTTTTGGGTATAATCAGAATTTTAAGGAGGATATCATGAAAAATAAAAAATTACTTGCGGTATTAGCGCTTGCAGTATCTGCCTCTGTTTTGATGGCAGGATGCGGCTTTGGCGGAGATGAACCGGAAGAGCAGGTTGAAGTGACTGCTACGCCTACTCCGGAAGCAACTCCTACGCCAGAGGCAACGCCGACAGTTGCTCCGGACGTACAGGATACAACTTATACTTCCGCAGATGGAAGCGTCTCCATTAAACTTCCGGATGCTACCTGGGCCAATAAGACAGATGAGACGAACACGCTCAGCTTTGAATCTCCAAATGTGGGAAATATTCTGATCCTGCATGGCCAGGGCGAAGAGACAATGGCTGCTACAGTGATCCCCAGCACACAGGATATGGCTGTGTCTCTGGAACAGGCAGACAATGACAAGGTGCAGGGAACAGATTTTGAAATACAGAATTATACTGCCAACGACGTAAACGGCATAGGCGTGTACAGTTATGTGACGCATATGCTGAATACAGAAAAGAGCGACGGAAACCTGTATGTGATCCATAAGGTATTTGCCAATGCAGGAGAATATTACAGTATCGAGGCTTCTGTGAAGACGGAAGAAGCGCTGGCGTCAGTACAGGCGGCGGTGGATTCCTTCCAGATCCTTGGGAACTCTACGCTGAAAGAGGCGGCTCCCGGAACAGCGACTTCCACAGATAATAATGCGGCTGGAACAGACGCCAATGCGGGTACGGACGCGGCGGCTGGCACTGACGCCAACGCAGGCACGGACGCGGCGGCCGGAACAGATGCCAATGCAGGTACAGACGCGGCAGCCGGAACGGATGGAACTGCGGACACTTCTTCAGGAGACGGTTCAGGCGGATCTACCACGATTCCGAATTCAGCAGGATTTACGGACGAACAGCTTACAGATACGAATCAGACAAGAACGATCTATCGCAATTCTGACGGGCATCCGCTGGTTATCCAGCCGGACGGAAACGGAAACTGGGTAGATTTTGATGGAAATACCTATACCTTTACCGGTGAGCAGGACGCTTATGACGCGGAAGGCAACAGTTACTACTGGCATGGAGAAGGCGCGGACGTTTATTACATGCCTGTTCAGTAAACAGTACAGGATAACTGAAGATACGTGAATATTTTAAGGCAGGTGAGAGATCATCTGCCTTTTTATCAGAGAAAAAGGCGTCTGTCCTGTAGCCGGAAAAGACGGACGCCGGTTCCAAAGGGGAGAAAATATATGGAGAGCTATGGAAAATTTGCTCAGGTATACGATCTGTTTATGGATAATGTGGACTATGAAAGATGGGCGGATTATCTGGAACAACGCCTGAAAACAGAGGGGATTGAGGAAGGCCTGGTACTGGAGCTGGGCTGCGGCACAGGAACAATGACAGGATTGCTTGCGCAGAAAGGATATGATATGATTGGTGTGGACAATTCAGAGGAAATGCTTGCGGAAGCGATGGAAAAGAAAGTGGAGTCCGGCCTTGATATCCTCTATCTTCTGCAGGACATGCAGGCATTTGAGCTTTATGGAACTGTCCGCGCCGCAGTCAGCGTCTGCGACAGTCTGAATTATATTACGGATCCGGAGGAGTTAAAGCAGGTATTTCGTCTGGTGAATAACTATCTGGATCCGGGCGGACTATTCCTGTTTGACGTCAATACTGTCCATAAGTACCGGGATGTACTGGGAGATACCACCATTGCCGAGGACAGGGAGGAGGCCAGCTTTATCTGGGAGAACAGTTATGATCCGGAGAGCCGGATCAACACATATGAGCTGGCGGTTTTTTTGCCCAGGGAAGACGGACTTTATGAAAAGTGTGAGGAGCTTCACTGCCAGAGAGGATATGAGAAGACGGAAATAGAAAATCTGCTTAAAGAGGCCGGAATGGAAATAGAAGGAGTCTATGAGGCATACACGGACAAACCTGCCTCGAAGGACAGCGAAAGACTGCTTTTTATCGCCAGAGAGCATGGAAAGCAGATCCGGAAATAAGCAAGATATTAAGACCGGGGAGATTATCCCCGGCAGACAATTTCAGGAGGAAAGATGAAAGATTATATTGTAAGAGCAACAGCGGCAGGCAGCCAGATAAGGGCCTTTGCCGCAGTGACAAGAGACGTTGTGGAGACGGCGAGAAAGGCGCATAATACCAGCCCAGTGGCGACGGCGGCTCTGGGGCGTCTTCTTACGGCCGGAGCCATGATGGGGGTAATGATGAAGGGAGAAAAAGATATCCTTACGCTTCAGGTCCAGGGAGACGGGCCCCTTAAAGGAATCACCGTAACTGCGGACTCCCGGGGCAGAGTGAAAGGATATGTGGGAAATCCTGATGTAATGCTCCCGCCAAACGCCAAAGGCAAGCTGGACGTAGCCGGGGCGGTAGGACACGGAATCATAAACGTTATCAAGGATATGGGGCTGAAAGAACCATATTCCGGTCAGGTGGCTCTTCAGACCAGCGAGATCGCGGAGGATCTGACCTACTACTTTGCAGTCAGCGAACAGGTTCCTTCCGCGGTAGGTCTTGGAGTGCTGATGAACAAAGATAATACAGTCCGTCAGGCAGGCGGGTTTATTATTCAGGTAATGCCTTTCGCTGAAGAAAGCACGATTGCGAAGCTGGAAGAAAATGTACAGAAGATCCAGTCCGTAACTACTCTTCTGGAGGAAGGACATACGGCGGAGAGTCTTCTGGAAAAAGTCCTGGAAGGATTTGACATAGAGATCACTGATCAGGTCCCCACAGAATTTTACTGCAACTGCAGCAAAGAGAGAGTAGAGAAGGCGTTGATCAGTATTGGCAAAAAGGATCTGCAGGAGCTTATCCAGGAAGGAAAGCCGGCGGAACTGAACTGCCATTTCTGCAATACCAATTATGTGTTCAGTGTGGAAGAACTGAAAGAAATCCTCAGGAGATGCAAATAAAAAGGAGAAAACACCATGAAAGACGGGTTTATAAAAGTCAGCGCTGGAAGTCCGATGGTAAAGGTGGCGGACTGCGCGTATAATGCCGGAAAGATTATTTCCATGGTCAGAGAGATGGAAAACCATGGGGCAAAAATAATGGTGTTTCCGGAGCTGTGTATTACCGCTTACACCTGCGGAGATCTTTTCTGGCAGGAAAATCTTCTGGAAGAGGCGAAAACGCAGCTTTTCCGCATTGCGGAGGAAACGAAAGACGTGGACGGACTGATTTTTGTGGGTCTGCCTCTGGAATACAACGGAAAGCTGTACAATGTGGCGGCAGGACTGAGCAGGGGAGAAATCCTGGGCTTTGTGCCAAAGATACACATCCCCAATTATAATGAGTTCTATGAGGGAAGATATTTTACCTCCGGAAAAGATGTGGAGGGAACAGTATATCTGACGCAGGCAGAGAATGGAGAATATGAAGCGCCCATTGGCACAAGGATGATTTTTACCTGTCCGGAATTTCCGAAGCTTCAGGTTGCGGCGGAGATCTGCGAGGATCTCTGGGTATTAAGTCCTCCCAGCGTCAGTCATGCCTATCATGGGGCCAACGTGATCGTCAATCTTTCCGCCAGCGACGAGGTGGTGGGAAAGGATTCCTACAGGAAAAGCCTGGTGAGCGGACAGTCGGCCAGACTTCTCTGCGGATATATATATGCAACGGCAGGAGAAGGCGAATCTACTCAGGATGTGGTTTACGGAGGCCAGAACATGATCGCTGAAAATGGAACGGTCCTGGCTGAAAGCCGCAGATTTGTCAACGGAGCTGTTTACGGGGAACTGGATATCCAGAGACTGGTAAATGAACGACGGAGAATGACAACCTGCCGGTTCGCTCCGGATATCTCTTCCGGGGATTCCTATTACACAGAAGTTATTTTCCATCTGAATCCTGCAGAGACAGAGCTGACAAGAAAATTCGATTCCCGTCCTTTTGTTCCGGGAGCGAGAGAAGAAAGAGACCGCCGCTGTGACGAGATCCTGAATATCCAGGCAATGGGACTTAAGAAGCGTCTTGCCCATATTCACTGTCAGAATGTGGTGATCGGTCTTTCGGGAGGACTGGATTCCACCCTGGCTCTTCTTGTGGCTGTAAGAGCTTTTGATATGCTGGAAATGGAAAGAGAAAAGATCACGGCGGTAACGATGCCCTGTTTTGGAACTACGGACAGAACCTATCAGAATGCCTGCCAGCTTGCGCGCTGTCTTGGAACAGAGCTTCGGGAGGTAAATATACGGGAGGCCGTAAGTCTCCATTTCAGAGATATCGGACATGATCCCCAGGTACACGATGTTACCTATGAAAACGGACAGGCCAGAGAGAGGACCCAGATCCTGATGGATATTGCCAATCAGTCCGGAGGGATCGTTATCGGCACAGGCGATCTTTCGGAGCTTGCTCTGGGATGGGCCACCTATAACGGAGACCATATGTCCATGTATGCGGTAAATTGTTCTGTTCCCAAAACTCTTGTCCGTCATCTGGTAAAATATTATGCGGATACCTGCGGGGATCAGAAGCTGAACGCCATTCTTCTGGACATCCTGGATACTCCGGTAAGTCCTGAACTGCTTCCTCCAAAGGATGGAGTGATCTCGCAGAAAACGGAAGATCTGGTGGGACCTTATGAGCTTCACGACTTTTTCCTTTATTATATGCTGCGGTGGACTTTCCCGCCGAAAAAGATCTTCCGCATGGCAAAGCTTGCCTTTGAAGACGAGTACAGCGATGAAGTAATACTGAAATGGCTGAAAACCTTTTACAGACGGTTCTTTACGCAGCAGTTCAAGCGTTCCTGTCTGCCGGACGGCCCTAAAGTGGGAAGCGTGGCAGTGTCTCCCAGAGGAGATCTCAGGATGCCCAGCGACGCCTGCGCGGATCTTTGGCTCAGGGAATTAGATGAGATAACATGTCAGTAACATGTCAGCAGCATGAATATTTTGCAGAGAAAAGCCCGGAAGAAATTATTCTGTCCGGGCTTTCTCCAGAGCGGATTCAATGGCGTCTACCAGCATCATGGAAGTATATTTCTGGTCACTGGAGTAATCGAGATTTTCCAGAGACTGGGAGGAATAGATCTGGCTTGCAAGAGAATCCAGCGCAGGCTCTACAAGCGGAAACATAGCCGCTGTGGTTTCACTTAAGTTGTTCAGCCTGATGGACTGTATCCGGTCGGAATCTACTGTTATCTCCACGTCGAAGGTGTTGCCGTTCAGATCAACGGAAGTACGGTAGACTCCGGGTATGTACAGATCTGCGGCGTCTGTGGAAGCCGTCATAGTTTTTCCGGGTCCGAACATAAAAAACATCAGTATTCCTAAAATCACTAGGAAAAGCAGAAAAATACCTGTATAGATGATCTCTTTCATGTGCAGGACAACAATTTTTGTTTTGGAACTCATGGTA